>Ga0209533_1000375_pt1 | contig 43121 bp, 47 predicted proteins | sample COG_04_FD_184748 | JGI IMG/M metagenome (GOLD analysis project Ga0209533, IMG submission 184748) | Pelagic Microbial community sample from North Sea - COGITO 998_met_04 (SPAdes) (version 2) | ecosystem: Environmental > Aquatic > Marine > Neritic zone/Coastal water | place: Helgoland, sampling...
TATCATGAATATTTTGAACTCGTGGATTGTTAATTATTTCTCCACGAACATCATAATTAATATTATTTTTTATATTTGTGATACATTTTTCACATTTATTCATATCATCAGTAATAGTTATACTATTTGTATTAATACATTGTTGTCTTTCTGGTGAATTTTCATTTACAAATTTAGTTTCAACATTACTTTTTAAATAAGGTATACATGGAACTATTACTAATCCTGATACAATACCAATTCCAGTAGATATTAATATAGCAGTTGATTCTGAAATATCGTCTAATCCAATTCCTTTACCACCTTTATAAATAATAAAAAATGAATTTAGAACTAATGTTAATCCAACTAATAACGGTAATAATATAAATGATTTATCAAAACTATTTTCTCTTCTAAGGACAGTTAATCTTGTTATAAAAAATATAAATCCTGCAACAATTGCTGAAAATATGGGTGATAAAAACCATGACAATACAATACCAGATACACCACCTACATATGGAAATGAATCTGTTTCTTTATACCATATTACACAATCCATACCACCAGATATAATTGTCATTCCGATCATACCACCCACACAAGAATGTGTTGTAGATACGGGCATCTCATAATAAGACGCCAGAAATAACCACATTGTTACTGAAATTAATACACTAAAACAACCATAAATAAATATTTCAGGAGAATCTTCAAAACATTCATAATCAGAAATACCTTTTCTAATAGTATTAGTTACATGACTACCCATTAATATAGCTCCAGCACATTCAAATATTGAAGCAATTATAACTGCTGATTTTACCGTTAAAGCTCTTGATCCTATAGAAGATGCGAAAGCATTCGCAACATCATTAGCACCAATACCCATCGCAGCAGTGAATGATGTTACACCACCAGCAATCACTATCCATAAATAATCTAACATTTATTTATTATTTCATAATAATTTTTAAGTATTAATTAAATCTTAAACTCATTATATTATTTATTATATAATCTGGATTTTCATATTGTAATAATGCTTTTGAATCTACACCTGATAATACGCCTACTGTTTTACAACCAGCATTCTTACCTTCTTTTATATCAGCAATACTATCACCTATTTTTATAACTTCACTAGGATATTCTACATTATTTCTTGTCATTAATCTTTCAATCATAAATGGATAAGGTCTACCTCTATCAACTTCTTCTGATGATATATAATCATCTATGCAATCTAATAAACCTAAGTTATCAATTAATAAATTTTGTATTTCTTTATTATATCCTGTATTTAAACATATTTTAATACCTGTATCTCTTAATACATTAAAAAATACAGGTAATTTTGGATCAATTAATTTAACTGATTCATTATTTTGATATTCTTTTTTTAAAAAATAATTAAATTCAGATGATAAATTATTTATAACAACTTGTGGACTATCCATTCTTTGTTGATTAACAAAATATTTAATAACTTCATTCTTATTATATCCTGAAAATTTATAAATATCAGATCTTAATAAATCTGGTTTAATTAGTTTAATAGTTTTATATAAAGAATTATAAACTATCCCTTTTTCTTGAATAGTTGTTCCAGCCATATCACATATTAACATTTTAGTTGATCTTAATCTGAACATTTTATAATAATATATATGGTTTTTTTCTATAAATATTAATGACCATCATATATAAATATAAATAGTTTTTAATTATATTTAAGTATTAATTAATATATTTTAATAAATGGAAGATTCGTGGTCCTGGGAAGAATTTAATAATACAACAGAAATAAATTCTGATTTATGTGAAAATATTACTAATCACTGGTTATATTTAGTTTTTTCTGGATATTTACTACCTTTAATATCACCAAGAGTCAGAGATTGGTTTAAAGAAACATTAAATTCATTAAAAAATAATAAAAAAACGGGTGAAATAGTTACGTTAACAGAATATGGATTTAATAAAATTCAAGACATTGAAGATGATAAAGAAATGAAAGATTTTATAAAAAGAATATGTAATTCTAGAAGACCTGGATTATTAATTCAAGAAAAAATGTATGATAAATTAGCAGATGAATTTTCAGGTAAAGATGGTGGAAAATCATGGAGATATTTAATTAAAGTAATTGATAATAGTTATAATATTGGAACAGTATTTGCGAGACCTTAGTTATCATTTAATAATTCTTTTAAGATATTTCCCCAAGTTCTATAAGGAGTATCTTCTGAAAATCCAAGAGGAGTAACAACACCATTCCATAGTTGACCAACAGTTAAATCACCTTCATCTACATTTAAAATATAATTGATAGAGTCATATACAAGTGGTCCTGTAATACCATTAGTAGATATATTAATATTAGATAATTCTTCATAAATTTTAAAAGTATTATTATATGTGATTTTTTCAATACATCTAATTATATTTTGACCAGTTCTGTCAACCATGTGACTGAATATAATATTAATGGGAATAATATGAATGGGACAAGTATTTCTTTGAGCAGCTCCGACTAGATGAACTAATTCACCTGTTAAATTTTCTAAATAATTGTTTTTATTTTTTGAATAAGAAGTTCTAATCAATTTAAAAGGCATGATTATATATGGTATATTATCTTTGTAAACTACTATATCACACCTTTTAAATTTAGAAGCATTAAGAGAAGGAACTTTTTGTTCAAGTTTAACTGTGAAATTATCACTGGTAAATAATTCTTTAATTTTTCTTGCAATATAAGAGTGAATTAAATCTACGATACGAGAAGATCTACCATTCATACCAGTTTCTCTATAAAGAACCATAGCTGATCTAATAACCTCAACAAATTCTTCTGATTCATTTTGACTGACAAACTGAAAATATTTATCACCATATCGACTTAAAATCTGTTCATCAGTAAGAGAACACCAATTAAGTCCTGCTGATGAATTTAATACTTCATTATATGTTATTTTTCTTCTTAAATGTTCCATATAATTTTTATGAGCAATCCTAAGACGAACTCCTTTAATAAATTCATTTAATGGTATTCTTAAAGAAGGTAGAGCGGTCACATCAATACTATTAATATGTTCATTAATATCAAAAGTTGGTCCATCTACGCCAGCAGGCGCCATCATCATATTATCATAAATTGGGGCTGGTTCATTTGGAAGTACTGTTTCATTTAAATTTTCTTGTAAATTATTATTGATAGGAATATTCATGATATTATTTATGAGATTTCCCTGAGTGTTAATTTCCTGAGGGGTATTGTTACTAAGTGAATTCATTTATTGTAATAATTAATATTTCTTTAAATACTTAATCAAATTTTATATTTTCAATGGTTTCTCTTCTTTTATTTATTATAGATAATGTGTCTAAATTTTGAACTATTTTATTATATTTATCAAAAGTTTCTAATATTTTATAACATAATGTTATTAAGTTTTCATACTTTTCATAAAAAATATTATTACATGTATCTAATTTATCATAATATTTTGAATAATCTGATACTATTATTTTTTTAGCAAAAACTAATCTATCACATCTAATAGATTCATGTATATTAAAACATTTAAAATTATGAACATTTAATATAATTTTACATTTATTTATAATATTATCTCTTTCTTCACCCCATCCCATAATATTTTTTATTTTGTATTTTTTATCATCTAATAATTTATGATAAATTTCATTTCTCATATATATTAGATCATTGTTATTTGATTCATTCTTTTTTATTTCAGCATTTATTATTCCAATATCATATAAATATTCATCATTTTTTTTTAAAATTAAATTTTCTTTTAAATTAAATTGATATGGTAAATGTATTATTTCATTTTCATATTTTATATTATAATGTTTTAAATATTCTTTGATAAATAATATATTTTCATAACTATAATCAAATATTTTGAAATTATTAAATTTTTTAATTATACTCACAATATAATTCATTCTATTCTTTTCGGTAACTTGTTCAAAATTTAATATACCTATATTATTATAATTTTTGAAATCATCTAATACTTCTAAATTATTATCAACAATACATAATCCTTGTATTCCAATTATAGCTATTAAAAAAAAACTATCTTTTTTATTTATTTCATTTTTTAATTCTGATAAACCTATCACATTATGAAATATATTCAAAGATAATAAATAATCACTAACAACAGCTGGTATAATATTGTTATCAATATTATATAATACTAATGTTATATACATTTATTTTATGAATATTTATATTTTCAAATATAAACTTATTAATATTTTTATATAAACTAATATATATGAAATGTATTGTTATCGGTGATACTGGCACTGGTGATAAAAACCAATATGCTGTTGCAAATGGATTAACCGATATAATTAAAGAAGACAAAATTAAGTTCGTTTTAATGGCTGGTGATAATTTTTATGATACAGGTTGTTCTGATCATAATGATCCACAATTTATATCTGCTTTTGAAAAACCATATAAAAATATACCAAATGATATAAAATTTTATGCCTGTTTAGGTAATCATTGTATATATAATGAATCTGGTAAAGGACACGAAGCACAATTTGATTATTCTCGTTTATCCTCTGATAAAAATGGTAAGTTCGTTCATCCATATCATTTTTACGATTTTGGTAAAAAAGATTTATTTAGAGTATTTGTTATTGATAGTAATTTTGATGTTCTTGATGATAAATTCAAAAAAACACAATCAAGAATCACTTGTAAAAAAATTAGAGAATCTACTGAACCATGGAAAATATTAATGTTACATACTCCCATTACATCTATTGGCGAACATGGAAATTTAGATGATATTTCATTTAAATATGTTAAAAATATTATTAAAAATGGTATAGATTTAGTTGTATCTGGTCATGATCATATCGGTATGTTGGCATCTGTCCCAGTTAATAATAAAAAAGTATATCAAATAATATCTGGTAACGGTGGTAAACCTTATTTTAAACCAGGTAAAGATAAACATATTCACCCCGAAAATGTTAAAAAACATAAAGGAAAATTACTTCATTATAATACAGATTTAGGATATACTATGTTAAATATTACTCCTAAAAATATTGATATGACATTTTTAAATAAAAATAATGATAAATTATTTAATCATAAAATTTCTAAATAATTATTTTCTATATATTAATATATATGAATAACGGAAATAATAATGATTCTGAAAAACTTAAATCTTATCCTTCAAGTTATTTTTTATATGCTCCTGTAAACTATAATGACAATGAAAAATGGAATTGTGATGTTTCTCAACCAAATAGTACATATTCATTTAATTTAAATCCACCTGGATATATTGATGGTAATCCTGCTGTTAATTTCGGATATTCAAAATCACTCCCATGGGCTCCACAAGTTGAATTTAATCCATTAAATATTTTAAATGGATTACAAAATAAAATATAATATAATATATATATATATGTCTTGTATTGAAGGTAGTACTCAGGGAGGTGGATATCATTATAATTTTGTCCCTATATCAGTAAATGCACCATATTCATCTGAAGTTCTTGCAGGAGGAACTAATCCAAATGAAATTATAATGCAAGGAGGAGGTAAAAAGAAGAAGAAGAAAAGTAAAAAACTAAAAAAATCTAATCGTTCTAGAATGGTTAATAGATCTAAAAAATCTAAATCAAAATCCAAAAAAATATATAAAAGAAAATCTTTATCTAAAAAATCATTTAAAAAACGATCAAAAAAACCTCGTAAATCTTTGAAATAAATTTAGTTTACATTAATATATTTTTTTATATTTATTTTTTATGAATAGTCTTTATAATAATAATGATTATTTAACCAAAAAAGGTTTAATGGATTCTTATATTCAATCACAAGAAATAATACCTAATGAACTTAGAAATGAAAATCCTTTATTAAAATCTAGAGATAGTTTTGAAGCTGAAAATACAGTTATAAAAAAATTAAATGACGATATTTATAGTTTAAATTCTAGAATAAATGTTTTATTAATTGAAAATCAAAAAGTTGAACAATTAAAGTCCGAAAATGATAAATATTCTCAACAAATTAATAGTTTAAATATCCAATTAGAAAATAGCAAAAAACAATTACAAAAAATAGATATAGATATCAAAAAATACAAAGAACTAATTTATGATAAATATAATACAGATATTTATAGAATGATTAGATATATTTCTAAAAATACTGAAACAGATTTTGATACTGTTCATATTATTACACAACAATTAAATATAGATGCGGTTAATAAAGGCACTATCAATGAAATTATTGATAAGATAAATAAATTTAATGAAAAACAAAAAAATATTAATTTAACTGATTAACCCAACACCATATTTATTCATCATAAATTTCATATTATTTTTTGAACATTCTACTAATCTTTTTATTAATTTATTATTATAATATAAATTTCCATTATCAATATAATAAACATTATCTTGATTATATAATGATTTTTGAATATTTTTTATATTTTGTTTAGTATCTACATAAATATATGAATTATTTGTTTTTGGATCAAATATACACGAAGAATATTTATCATTTGAATAAAATAATATAAACAAAATTAATATAATTGGTATTAAAAAAAATAATATTTTTAAAATCATTAAATATATACTATAAACATAGAAGATTTTTCGCTATCTTCAATTAAATAAATTTTCTTATTTCCGTTTAATTCTGCTTGTCTTTTAAGACCTTCAAGTGCTTCTCTATCCATAGATTGTAATACTTCTTCTTCTGGCATATATTTTACATCAACTCTATTATCAGATCCAGCTACCTTAAAAGATAAAAGTCCTGGACCAATATCTTCTTTTGCTCTCAAATAAATATCATTTAGTTGTTCATGGTTAGTGTTAATAAATTGACTCAGATATGATGGAAGATTAGATAAATTTTGAACGTTCATTTAAATATTATTATTAATATATTCTTTAAATATTAATCTTGTAAAGAACGTCTAATAGCTTCATCCATTTCAGCTTGATATCTTTCTTCATCACTCATGATAGGTGGTAACTCTATTGTTTGAAATGTTAATTCCATAGGTCTAAAAGCTAATTCTCGGGGCCTTGGCATTAATTCATATCTAACATTTCTAGATGATAATTGATTAATCATTCTAGAAACTATATCTTCAACTAATTCATCTCTACTATCTGATGAATTTGTATTAGGTGTTCCACTTGAATTATCAAAATTTTCATCTGGAACTGGTATATCATCATCATTTGTTTCTTCATTATCGTTTTCTTCTTCTTCTTCTTCTGGAAAGTTCTCTCTACATATTGGACACGAATTATGATCTTTTAACCAAGGTAATATTCCTTCACATACATCTTCTGATGATTGATAATGAAAATAATGTGGGTCTTTACATGGTAATTTTATAGCTTTTTCTCCCATTTTAAAGCTATCCTGACAAATAGCACAACATAAATTATTATCTACATCTTCATTAGTAATAGCTACTTTTTCAAGTTTATCTACAAAACTTGTAGAGCATGGATGTTTTATATCTTCTTGTTCTCTGATAGTTCTTTCTAATATATTATTTAGACTATTAACTGAATTATAATTATTTATAATATTAAATAAATTAATAATATTATTAGTACTATTCATTATTATTAATATTATCAATATTTTCTTTTATATCTTTTTTTATTAATTCGTATAAATAATTATATATTTCGTCAATTATTTTTTCAAATGATTTTAATTCTTTTTTATTAATTTCGGGTGTATCAAATGATATTTCTTCCATTTAATAAAGTGTATTTAAAAATTCAAATTTAAATATATTATATAATAACTATGGATAGTTATATAGATTTATCATATCAAAGTGTAACTAATAATAATAATTCTAATATTCGAAATAAAAATATATGTAATTTAAATAATTATAAAGATAAAGATATTGTTGAAGGATTTACTAATATGGGACAAGGGTATCTAAACAAGTGTTGTCCTCAGGGGTCTATATTAAATAATAATAATGAATGTATAAAGTTTTGTAATAACTGTCCAAATATAACGTATAAACATTTTACATATGATATAATAGAGGATGTAGATGATAGTGTTATTATGTATACTGATTGTACAAATGATGCTTCCCCTTACTATAATTATAATAGTTTAAATAATTTAAATAATCAATTTAATTTATTAAATCAATATGATTTATCACAGAATCCAACTAATACTAGTTTAATAAAAGATTCTTTAAGTACATGGAATGATGCATTTATGAATTTAATTAATCCAGATGAAGATCAATTAGATATGTCTGATTTAGATTTAGATGGTGATGATGATGGTGATACATATATTAATGATACACCTACTGATGATCCACCTCCTCCTAATGAGTACTATCAAGCTGCTATCGCTGCGGCAGACCTTAAAAACATTGGATACATAACTGATCCACAATCCAACCCACCCCCTCAGCAACCTCAAACCTCTTCACAACCTCAAACAATGAATAATACTAATAATTTATTGTATCTTTTAGCATTATTGGAGATAAATCCTACATTAAAAACCGATCCTGACACCATCCGTTTTCTTCAAAGTTTAAAGCCGTCTTAATAATATAATTATTATCTAGTTAAATAATATATATTATTATCCACATATAATTATATTTATATATATAAGTATGATTCTTTATTTTATAATATTGTTTCTTATATCTGCTTTAATATATATTAATTATAATAAAATTATAGAAGGTCAGTCAATACACAGTTATAAATATAATGAGTTTCAATCTATATTAAAGGATGATGATCTTGATAATAAAGAAATACAAGATAGAATCAAAAATTATTCTGAAAATGAAAATTTAGCATATAATATATACCTTAATGATTATGTTAAACAAGTTGATGATATTTATGATAAATCATATGAAAATTATATTAATGATTTAAATAAATTTACAAAAAAAAATAAATATAAATCTATTAAATTTTCTGATAAACAACTTGATTTATTCAAAAATAAATATGACCCATCACTTATGGCTTCAAATGATTACAATTATGTAGATATAAAAGATTATGAAAATGTTGTTAAAAATAAACTACAGAATAAAGTAGGTTTACCAGGATTTATAGCAAAAACCGATGGGAAAGTTATAAATAATATGATTAATTATACTAGTAATTTAGATGTATTAAACAGTCCTGGATTTAATGGGTCCGGTAAATATTGCTGTGATTTACCAGGTTTAGAAATAGAAAATCAAAGGATATTATATGATGATACTTTATCAAATGAACAATTTAGAAATGATGTTCGTGAATTAAGTGTGAGACAAATAACTGATCCAGATGAAGTAGAAGCATATAATTATCCATATTATACTTACATGAGAGATTCAGATAATATATTTGATCCATTATACAAAAATTATAAAAAATCTAGAGATTATGGGTCCATATCTTTATAAGTTGTTTCCATTTTGATTTATTATTTTTTAAAATTATATGATTATATATTTTATCATTTCTATTGAATCCTAATATAAATTTATTTTTTTTATAATGTTTATTTTTTATATTAATATAATTAATACCTCGTGTTATATATATATTCAATAATAATTTAATATGATTATTAAAATAATTTGAATAATGTCCTGATACAGGGTTATTATAATGATTATATAAATATATAATTCTAGGAAAATCTATATTATATCTACATCTATCACAATTACAATTACCACTATGTTTATCAAATAAGTATGGTAGTATTTGTAAATTATATGTTATATATTTACTTGGTCTGAATTTTTTATTACACAAATAATTATCAAAATTCCATGATTTACCATACACTCTATCTGGTCTATCATATGTTTTATAATAATTAATATATTGATTCTTTGTTAAAAAGATACACTCATTTATTATTTTTTTATAAATTATATTATTATTTGATATAATATATTCTTCACATATTTTCTCTATTAAATCATTCGATATGAATCCATTTAAAGCATATACATTATTAAGTTTTTTCTTAGATATTAATAAATTTAATTTATTTTTATTTAATACATAACTATAATAATTAATACGTCTTTTATAACTTGTTGATGCACCATTTAATCTTATCAGTAAATTACATAACATATGGTCATCTAAAAAAAAAATATAATCAAAATTACTCTTTATATTAATATCATCTAATATGGTTTTACACTTTAAATTTTTATGTAAACAATAATTATATTTTTTTGTTCCAATATATGATCTAATATAATGAATAATGTATAATATATATTTTTTTATGGGTTGTAATGATATTATATAATTATATAAATTTTCATATGATATTAATTTATCAAATAAATTATCAGAATATTCTATAAAATTAGTTATAGTTGTTTCACGTATTATATATACAATATCTGTAAAAAAAATATTGTTCATTATATATACTTTTTTTTTTGTCTTTATATTTCATTAATTATTGAGGAGGGACATATGATGGGGAAGAAGGGGAGTATGTGGGGGAAGAAGGAGAGTATGTCGGCGAGGCTGGACAGTATCCTGGTGAAGAAGGCATCATTTCGGTATCGTCATCAGCACCGCCCGCGGAAGGCGGTTCCTTCATACCGACCAGAGTTGGTGTGGGTGAAGAATTGGTTGTGTAGTTCATGGTAAACGCTCCACCAAGAACATCAATTTCGGCGCTCTCAATCTCCTCCGGCGGTGGAGGGAACATATTGACGACGCTATCAATGATGATGGGTTTGACGGCAGAGAAGATCTTACCAGGGGATCCCTCGTAGATACAAGACACGAAGATCAACACCTGATTGTCAGTATTCGCGTTGTTGCGGATGTTGAAGAGCTTGTAGTACGATCCCTTACGGAGGAAGCGGTCGTCGCTGATGTTCACTCTGATAGAAGAGGCGTTACCTTCGGTGGCGGCCGCAATAGCCTCCGTGCAGTCATGAAGGACACGCTTGATGTTCTTCCCACCAGAACCGACATACTTGCCCTGATTGTGATCCTCCATAGCGGTCTTGAAGACGATTTGAACGACCGATGGCTTCTTCGGTGCCGACTTCTTCCGAAGGAAAGCCTTCTCATGTTTGGTCAGATTTGTAACGACGATGTCGCGCATCTCTTCGCTGGAAGTCTTGATCGTGACGACGACCTTCGGGGTGCCATCAGCGTCAACCGGATGAACGCGGATATTCAGCTGCTGACAAGAGATGCCTGCTGACTCTGCTTCGCGGGTCGATGCCTTGATGACATAATTCCGGAGAGAAGATCCACGGGGACCGATGAAATTGCCGATATCAACAGGCATCAACGAAGTCTCGAAAACGTGAACAACCGGAGCAGACGCAGTGGAAGCCATGATACGCGAGGATATTGAAGTTTTGGATACGAGTTCTGCGATATAAAGCAGACAGATTTGATTTCTAAACATTTCTTGAATCTCAAAATCAAATTTATTTATCTCTTATTACCCAATTGATAATACTTAAAGATTAGTTACATATATATATTGTAGAAGAGGTCGTGAATGTTAAACAACATTTGCTTAAAATATTTATTTATGCTCCATTAGCTCAGTTGGTTAGAGCGTCAGTCTTATGAGCTGAAAGTCGTGGGTTCAAGTCCCACATGGAGCATCTGTCAGGTTACCCGAGTCCGGTCAAAGGGGAGCGACTTAAGATCGCTTGCGAAATGCTTCGTGGGTTCAAATCCCACATCTGACATATTAAGACCTAGATTGGTACTAGGCATGCTGTATTAGCTCAGTTGGTAGAGCGCCAGACTTTTAATCTGGTGGTCCAGGGTTCAAGTCCCTGATACAGCATAAGTCGTGGCAGTATGAATGGAGTCGTGCGCCTGGTCTTTAACCAGGAGGTTGTGGGTTCGAATCCCATCCGCGATATTGAACTAATTATATTGGTTCTCTTAATCCTCCTTAGCTCAGTTGGCAGAGCACCCGGCTGTTAACCGGTAGGTCGCTGGTTCGAGTCCAGCAGGGGGAGATTTAATATTAAGGCCAAGAATATCTGTTATTTCTAAATAATATATGGAAGATTAATATGATTCATATTATCTTCAAACCCTTTACAGTATTCGCTTTCCTTAATATTTTCAGGTTTCGTGATGTAATGGTTAGCATTCCAGACTTTGAATCTGGCAATCCGGGTTCAAATCCCGGCGAAACCTTTTTTTTTCTCACTATAGCTCAGTTGGCAGAGCAGTGGACTGTAAATCCATTTGTCGGGTGTTCAAGTCACCCTAGTGAGATATTGTCCGTGTGGCGCAATTGGATAGCGCACCAGTCTTCTAAACTGGGGGTTGCGGGTTCGAGTCCCGTCATGGATATTTTTGCACAGATTCCCGAGTGGTCAAAGGGGATAGACTCAAGTTCTATTGCATCATGCTTCGTGGGTTCAAATCCCACTCTGTGCAACGCCTATATAGCTCAGTTGGTTAGAGCGTATGCCTTGTAAGCATAAGGTCATGAGTTCAAATCTCATTGTAGGCTATTTAGGCACCTTGGTCTAGTGGTATGATTCTTGCTTTGGGTGCAAGAGGTCCGGGGTTCGATTCCCCGAGGTGCCCTTATTTAAATATAATCACATTTTTTCGTACAATATTTTTCTTCTTCTTCATTTATAAATAATTTAAATGGTTTTCCACAACCATATATTAAATTTTCTTTAAATAGTCTATCACATTCTTCTTTATTTAAATGTGAATCTATTTGTTTATTATCTTTTTTATATGCACCATGTCTAAATATTTTACAATTAAAATCTTTTTTATTTATTATAACTAAATCGGAACATTGTGCACATTTAACTAATATATTTTCCATTTATATTATATTAATATAATATATAATGAACTTTAATATTTGTTCCTTAGCAATAATTATATTAATTTCTAGTGTATTTATGATGTTTTTTAGAGATGAAGATTTATTTAATAAATTTATGGATTCTCTTGATGAAAAACAACAACAATTATATAACAAAATTATAAAAGAAAGAACTATGATTTATTTATTAGGTATGTTTGTAGGTTTAATTTTAGGTAGTATTCACTTCTATTATAAAAGAAATATATGTTTTTTTGTTTGTATAGTATTTGTAACTCAAATGATAATTTATAAAATTTATCCAAAATCTACTTATATGTTATATCATTTAGATAAAAAAGATCAAGTTAATAAATGGACAGATATATATACTTATATGAAAAAAATATGGATATCATCTTTTATTTTATCAACTATCGCATATATTTTATTCGCATATAGTTTTAAATTTTAATATCATTAAATATATTTAATTTGTCTTGCATCTTTTCTATTTCCAAATCTTTCTCTGATTTATTTTTTAATTTCTTAGGTTTATCTGGTTTTTTAGGTAAATTATTCTTTTCGTGTGGTTTCATCATTTCATATATTTTATTTATATTACATTGTGTTTGTATATATAAACATTCATTTAATCTAATATCTTTTTTATAATCTATTTTATTTGTTAAATGACCAATAGCATTATATACTATAAATATTCTTTCACATCTTTTACCAGAACTATATTCATTTTTAAATAAACCATATAATACTTTTATTACTGTATTTAACATTTTTTCTTTTCTATTTTTTAATTCTTCAAATATTATTTCCCAGATAATCCATATAAAATCACATTTATCTTTTTCTTTTTTAACATCTACATTTCTTGATGGTATTGTCCAGTTTTCTTTATTTTTTTTGTGTTTCTTTTCCCATTCTAATAACCATATTATCCAATATATACATTTATCATATCCACATAACTGATCTTTTAAATGATAATATATTTCATTCATTATTATTTTAAATTCTTCTGGATCATCAAATCTTAATATATGTGATGGTAATATATTTGTATTTGCTTGTAATTTATTTTTTATAATAAAATCTTCTGGTTTTAGTTTTATTAATTTGTCATATTTTTGTTTCTTTTCAGATGTTATAATTGTTACAATTATATCTGTAAATATATTTCTAACCATTTGGCTATTTCTTATTAATAAATAATCTGAATTTTTAATATCTAATCTATTTATTTGATTGAATAATATATTATTTTTTTTATATAAAAATATAGGTAATCTTGGATTATTTATATGGACAAATTTAAAAGAATAATTTAGTAATTTTTCCCATATTTTCATAGTATATCCTGATAAAATACATTCAGTACACCAATATAAAGCATTTTCTATCTTCCCTTGATCTATTGATTTAAATAAAGCATTCTGAACATCTTTTTTTTGAAATCCTGAGAATGTTTTCTTTTTAAAATCTTCATTTAATCTTTCATCAATTATTTTATATTTATCATCCATAAAAAAATATATATTTTTTTTTTGTTTTTTAAATTTATTGTTTTTTTTAAATTTTATTGTTTTTCATTATGATGTTCTGAACACCATCCACCTTTTCCATATAAATTTGGATACATGTTTTCCCATTCATATTCTTGAGCAAATACCTTGAAACTCTCTACTATATAAGTTGGCCATTTTCGAGTGCCAAAATCATAAGTATAATGGAATTCAATCCACTTTCCATCAAAATTTATAAGATTATCCACGCGAACAAAACAAGGAGTTTCAACTAGTTTTCTCATAAAATCTATAGTCAACACTTTTAGATCATAAGAAACCTGATAGTTCCTCTGTTCATCCGTAAGAATACAAATTTCGGTAGACCAAATTTTGTCAGGATTAGATAATGCTTCTTCTGTTGACATTGGGACATCACAGTCACACATCAAGGCATTCCACTTGGACACAGGGTGACATGACAAACCCATCTCTATAATGGCAATATGAATAGCTCTTTTCATTGATAGAATTCGTCCACCTATCGCATCACCTACCAATTGCTCTTCTGATTTATCAAGTAGTTGCTGCCGTAAGGCAACTTTTTCAATGAGATCGAACTTGAATAAAGGTGCTGAAACGGCCAACCTGATGATATACTGAATCACTTCCGCTGGTAACTCAACGGTAAATGCTCTTGTGACCAAAATTAAAATATGGACGATCGGATACATAATATCGCTTGAAAGTTTAAATTCTTAAAGAAGAACAGAACTAAATTTAAATATTTAAGGTAGATAATTTCAAATTTATTCTGTTCATAGAATTTTAAAAAAATATTTTTTTTTGTTTTTTAAATTTATTTATAAGTTGGAGTTTTTAAATACGTTTGTGCATCGTGAGTGCGTACATCGTGCTTCGTCCAGTTCTTCTTTCAGAAGACAAATTTCTTCTTTCAGAAGGCACAGTTCTTTAATAGATGATGACCGCCCTGCTGTAAAACCATCATCGAATACAGATTGTCTAGTAATGATAGATTCTTCTTCTAACCTTTCTTTTATAATACGTAATTCTTCATTCGCTATGGACCTTCCTTCAATCAAACCGCTTTCATACAGTTCTACTCCCCGGGCTTCAAAACCTTCTTCTGCCTGCTCACGTCCAGATTCAACTCCCTCCTCATATGCTTGACCTTCCAGTTGTTGGTAATCGTCGAGATCCTCATAAACAACATGTTGTCTTATATCTGGTTCTACAAGAGTTTTACGACACAGCGGACAAGTGTTATTTACCATATGGGTTGACTTTAGAATACAAGAAAGGTGAAATCGATGTTTACAATCTGTAATACACTCATCAAAACCATATTCAATTCTTGAAAGACATATAGCACATTCGTCAATCTGATCCGTCAATTCGATTTGAGGTTGAGTTTCATCAACATTTTGTATGACCTCTATATTTTCGTGACACTTTTCACATAGCTCATTTTGAGGAACGATGACATCCGTCGTGGAAATTGATCCATCACTATTCATACACACATTTCCGTCAGTTCCATTAGCTTTTTCGTGATTATCCATATCTTCTGATATCACAGTAAGTTTTTAGATTCAACTTTTTAAAAAATCAAATTTATTCTTTAAGAAAGCTCTATTTCTTCTTCTTATTCTTCTTTCGCACGGTTTTTTTTATCTTTTTCTTAGGTGTCTTTTTTCTCTTAGATAAATTCTTTGTAGATTTCTTAAATTTTTCTACCAACCCTTTATATAAAATATATGCATTTTCAATATCTATTCTATAAAGATATAATGGTGTTATCATTAAACCAAATAAAGCAAAAAAACTCTTTAACATATCACTCTCATCTATTCTTTCTAATAAATCATTATTATAAAACATAATGGGTAATAACATACCTAAACTATAAACATCTATCTTCGTAATTATTTCTAGAAAATCTGGTTTCCATTCTGAATCTAAATAATTATTAAAAACATTAGTAATAGATAATTTAGCATCTCTTTTAAATAAGGTATATATTGTTTTATAAGTATCAGAATTATTTCTAAATTCAGTAAAATTATTTTTTTCTAATTCTTTTTCCATAGATAATAGTTTCTTTTTATCTGTTTGTGAAAATAAAAATTCAGGTGGATACCATAAATATAATCTAGATGTATTTTCCTCATTACTCGCTCTATTCTTAAAATGTTTAATATTACTATATTTTGCTGATAAACCAAAATCTATAAATTTAAAATATTCACAACATCTCGCTAATACAATATTATTTGGTTTTACATCCAAATGAGATATATTATTTTTTTTTAATTCTACCAATCCTAAAAATAACATATCTAATTTATCCATAATATCTAGAAATTTTGTTTCAATACTTTTTATATTTTCATTTGGATCATCTAATTTATCTTCAAAAAAATTTTCAAATGTTTCACCACCATAATCACCAACCAACATAATACTATGTTTGTCAAATAATTCTCTTTTTTTTGTATTTTTATTTCCTTTTAATTTAATACTTGATTCTTCTATACTGGGGTCACCTATACAATCATATAAACCTTTATCCATTTTTTTAGCTAGATCAAATGAAGGCGGTTTACATAATTCATCAAATACTAATGACCATTCCTTATTACCAGGTATCTTTCTTATTATATCATCTATTTCTTTTTCTCTGTCAGTATATTCTTTTGATTTTTTACCGAATACAATCTTAGATATTTTTTTATCATTTCTAGGAGTTTTTTTACCTTTACATGGTATACTTGGTTTTACTATACAACTACTTGATCCAGTAGCCAATAATGAACCACCTTTCATATATACATTATATTATAAAAAAATATATACATGTTTATTTACAAATATATTTACTTAATTTGACTCATAATTTCCTTCATCTTACTCAACAACGCTCTTCTATGATCTTTACCTGGAAAATTGCAAACTGAAAATGAATCCATATAACTAATAACTATAAATGAGTTTTTCTCTTCAAGTTGCTCCAAAATATGTTGAACATTTTCCAGACACTCAAATACTGTACTGAGAGGAAAATCTGATACACCATATTCACCCAGGAAAAGTTTTGTTGTGACATAACCAATCGGATCTTTAAGAGACATATATTTTTCTTTCTGTGCACTATGGATATCACTAATACAAGTTATGGAAATTGATTCTTTCCATGTTGAATCCTCAACGGGTGAACGTTTGTTCTCCATTGTATTCTTATATAATCCAGCTACATCTTCACCTTCCAAGTAAGCACCGTTTCTACAACACCACTCCGGAAAATCATCTGCACTCGAGAACTGTGTCTTCTTAGGAAGAACCTTGTCTTTTCTATCTTCACTGAATAATTGTATACGAGGTTCGTCTTCACGAAACCGAACAGATTTCTTAGGAGGTAGGACCTTCACTACTTTGGCGACGGGTAGACCAAACTCCACCACGGATACCTCTCCAAAAGCAAATGGCATGGGTTCTTTGATAGTCAGGCAACCGTTCATTTGTACGCAAGCCATGATAAATATACTTTATAAAAAAAAATTTATTCTTTTCAAATTTATTAGTTTAATCTGTTCCTAAAAGAAGAGATCTTCCTGTAATAATATTGTTTCATAAGAGGATTCATTTCTTTCTCGTTTATAATTCTATTTATTTCCAATATAAGATTATTTATAATCATTTCTTCTTTATTAGAGATTTTACGTTTAACAACGTTTTTACTCATCTTCTTAGGACGAGGTGTTGTATTACCTATAAGCCATTCATTACATTTAGATATATATGCGAGTGTATCATCATCTCTCCTAATGAGACACGGCATTTATATTATTTATTAAAAAAATATTATAACTATATCAAATTTTATTTATTCTTCTTCATCGGTATCTTCATCACTCAAATCGAAATCATCAAAATTACCAGGTTCCGTATTATCTTCTTTTTCATCATCAACATCAACACCGTATTCACCGGTATTCTCATCCTCTCCACCAGAATTACCTCCATCATCATCAATGTCTTCAACAGTATTGTCTTCTTCAACCACATCATCATCATCAGCGTTGTCTTCGTCTGCTACAACCGACTCATTATCAGAACCACTATCATTTTTCTCGCTAGTTGATTTATCATTCTCTTGAACAGTTGATTTCCGAATAGATTCCTTACCGGGAATAACGCCCACACCAGCAGCATCATCCTCAGGTACAGAATTATATTCATTTGTGTCTTCTTCAAGTGTTTTCTTGATAGTTTTAGGAGGGGACCTAATCTTCTTTTCTGGCTTGGAGTCAATCCACGTTAGAGATGTCCCGTCTCTTTTTGTTGGGTTAGATAGGCGTTCATCTGTGATAATACCCATCCATCCATGAAGTAGTATACCTCTTTCAGTAATATTCCTAAGTTCGACAACTTTATCTGAAAGATCAAGAGTGGTATCAGGGTCTTTACAGTGTTCTTCATAGATTTTCAAAGCTTCACTAGCATGTCTCTTACAAAAGTCACCTTCTTTCTTATAGAAAGAACACTGACCACCATAACCATGATTCCAAACACGGCACTGACACTTTTCAGGATTGATAGGCGAAGAAGCTTTCTGCGCTTTGCTACCTGAACTTTTCTTTCTCTTAGGAGAGGACGGTTGTGAAGAAGGTTCATGTGATTTGGTGTGGGTGATAATACAATTATTGAGAATAGAATCTGATTTGAGATCTTCAATAGAGAAGCTCTTATTGGAGTAGTTTTTCACCAGGTGATTAAATACCTGCTCGTTGAACCAATCCGTTCCGATTTCAATGTTGGAGATCGCAGACATTGTGTATAGATATTTGCTATTGAATGTTCAAGCAATTGGTGTTTAAATCTCAACAAAAAAATTTCAAATTTATTCTGTGAGCAAAAAAATGTTCACAAAGACTAAACTAACTATATTTACATACTAATTAATAACTAAACGGTTTAATACAGATGTTTGAAGATTTATCCAACCACCTGCTCTCTTATTACAATTATTAATTAAATATTCTTTATTGTTTTTTATTATATCTTTTATATTCTCTAATGTATACTTTTTATCAAATACATCTACTTGTAAACAATACGCATATAAATATGGTTCTTTTATATTAAATATAATATTGTCAGGATAACAAAATGATGATATATACATTACTTTATCACTTTTTGATACTTTTAGTGATTGTGATCTACCATATTGATACCAAATTTTATATTCTTTTTTAGCTTTACCTTTTTCTCTTGATTCTAATTCTCCTTTTTTGGTTAACAAGTATTTATATGTTTCTGGATTTATTTTTTTAAAATCACCTTCCAAAATAATATTAGCATCATCATTATATGGATAAATAATATATTTATTTAATTCACCTGTTGATAATGTCTTCCAACAAGGTTCGTCATATAATTTTTCACCATGAATATATACATCATCTTTTAATGTAGCTAACCCATTCCGAATAGTACATATTTCTTTTAATTGAATTTTAGATTCATCTATTTTTTCATTAAATATATTATATGTTTTTTTACATATATCTTCATATTTAATATTATCTTCTCCTTCGTTTAATTTTGAATATATTAAATTATCTTTATTATTTTTATTAATTATTGTGATACATACATATGTAGAAACATTCGGAAATATTTTTTCAGATTTATAATCAATAATTTTATATATTAATTTATTATCAATTAAATATTGTCTTAAATTTGTACTTGATTTATTTGTTAAATATGAATTTGGAGTAATCATTACTAATACACCATCATCATCTAATAATTCGATACATTTATAAATAAACGCATAATATATATCCATTGCTCCTAATAATGAATATTTTTCTTTTAAGAAAACTCTATAATCAGGAGATAAATCCTGAATCTTAATATATGGTGGATTCATTATAATATTTTTGTATTTTTCATTAAATTCTTTTTTAAGAAAATCTAATTTATATTTATTAATATTTAATTTACTAGGACATTTATCTAAATAATCTTTATTTATTTCATATAAATCAATTTTATCATAATTATCTAAATTAATATATTTTAATAGTTGACCATCACCCGAAGCAGGTTCTAGTAAATTTCCATCATTTTTTAAATAACTGCTCATTATTTCACATATATTATCCGGTGTGAAAACTACACATTTATTAAAATCTGATAATGTTTTATCTATTAAATTATTATCACCAGGCTCTGGTTCAGGTTCAGGTTCAGGCTCTGGTTCAGGTTCAGGTTCAGGCTCTGGTTCAGGTTCAGGTTCAGGTTCAGGCTCTGGTTCAGGTTCAGGTTCAGGCTCTGGTTCAGGTTCAGGTTCAGGTTCAGGTTCAGGCTCAGGTTCTGGTTCAGGTTCAGGTTCAGGTTCAGGTTCTGGTTCAGGCTCAGGTTCTGGTTCAGGTTCAGGTTCAGGCTCTGGTTCGGGTTCAGGTTCGGGTTCAGGTTCGGGTTCAGGTTCAGGTTCTGGATCAGGTTCTGGCTCTGGTTCGGGTTCATTATCATTAATATTTGTTTTTAAATGCTTATCCAACTTTTTAAGATTATCTAATTCTATATCTTTATCATTTTTTTTTTGTATTAAATACATTATTTCATTTACTTTTTTATCTTCGTTTGATTGTTGTGATAACCCTTTTGCTCCTTTAAATTTATCATATTTAAATGTATATTTTTCATATTTATAATTTTCTAATAATCCTTCCATTTCATTTATTTTAATTATAATATTCTTATCATCATCATTATATGATAATACAATATATTTTGATATTTTAAGTCCATCATCTATCATATTTTTTAAAGATAATAAAGCATCACCATGTTTCTTTGATTTTCTATAATTATATTTACTTCTATTGTAATTACTTGGTATACCCGATACATCAGAATATTTTGTATCATCTAGTTTATTATTAATAATAGTGTTTAATAAATGATAATTACTTGAATATGGTGCATCAGTATAAGGGATATCCATATATATTAAATCTAAATCACAAATTTTATCTGATTTTACTAATTCATTTGAATCTTCATTGAAACATTTAACATCAACTGGATTTAACCAAGTAATCTTATCTAATTTAATTGGTTTTGTTATTCTTGATGTATCATCACCTGCTGATCCACCCCAAGCACCAATACCAGTTTTTGTATTTTTATAAAAACCTTTCATTAAAATACAATTAACATTTATTGTCATTTTTATTAATAATGGTGTAATACAATAATGAAATATATCTGATTCAACATTGTCTTCAATATATTTACGCAAAGTATCAATAATTAATGCATTTTCTCTGGTGTAGAAACATCGTTCACCTTTTTTAATATCTTTTGTATTTTTTGGAGAATAATATTTACACATAATTCCTTCTATATATGGACCAGTTTCAGCTATACAGTTCATTTTATCAATATGATTATTTATCCTTACTTGTTGAGAATACCTTGGTTTTTCTAAAAATGCTTTTGCCATTAAATATGAATATTTTTCTAAATCATTTGTATATAATTTTGAAGCATGTTTCGTAAATAATCTGGAACATACAGTTGTCCCACAGAATGCATCAAATATATTTAATTGTTTTTTATTCTCTTTTTCTTTTATTTTTAATAAAATTTCTTCTAAATTATTTAATAATTTCCTTTTATTACCCATCATTGTCATCATGGTTTGATGAATATAACCAGAAAACCCTTCATCAGAACGATTAATATTTGTTAAATATTTATCATATACAAGATCAATGTTACAAGAATTAGAATTAATTATACATTTACTAAAATCATCAAAGAGATTTTCTAATAATTCTAAATTATTCATATTATAATAATATTAGTAAATTCTCTTTAAATTTTAATCAAATTTAAATAAATGTATTATTTGAGTTTAAAAATAATTTTAATTGTTCATATGTATCATCTATATCTTGAAAATATTTAAGATATACATATAATAATGAACCATAATAAAATGTATTTAACATAGTGTAAGTTGAAAACATTATAAAGATACAATTTGAACATTTTGATGTATTTTTATCATCTATATTATCATTATATCCATAATTTCTAAAAGTAGGATTTTTATCCGATAAATTATATTTTTTTCTTAATTCGTTATTCATATACAAATATATATATTATAAGTTTTATATATTAATCTACTTCATCAATCGTTGGTCCAGATTCTTGTGCCATATCAGGTGGTACACCTCCTGGCATACCTCCTGGCATACCTCCTGGCATACCTCCTGGCATACCTCCTGGCATACCTCCTGGCATACCTCCTGGCATACCTTCTTGTTGTCCCATTAATTTAGTCATAATCGGAGATAATGTTTCTTGCATATTCTTATGTCTTTCATCTATTTCATCTTTCGAACAAGTATCTCTATTCAAATCAAACCATGACTCATTTTCAGATACAATACTATTAATAGTTTCTTTATCTTCATCTGATAGTTTATCAGACATTTCTTTTCTATCTAATGAAGATTTAGTCTGATATAATAATGCCTCAAAATTATTAATACTGTCTAATTTTTGTTTAACCTTTTCGTCGTCGTCTTTAAATTTTTCTGCTTCTTTAACCATTCGATCAATATCTTCTTGTGATAATCTATTTCCATCATTTTTAATAGTTATTTCATTAGTCTTTCCTGTTCCTTTTTCAACTGCTGTTACATTCATAATACCATTGGCATCTAAATCAAATGATACTTCTACCTGAGGAACACCTCGTGGTGCTGGTGGAATACCATCTAATAAGAAATTTCCTAATAAATTACAATCTTTTGTCATAGTCCTTTCACCTTCAAATACTTGAATATTAACACCTGGTTGATTATCTTCATATGTAGAAAATGTTTGAGATTTTTTTGTAGGGATTGTTGTATTTCTTTCAATAATCTTAGTCATTACACCACCAGCTGTCTCTAATCCAAGTGATAATGGTGCTACATCTAGTAATAATAAATCACTAGTTTTATCTTTTACACCAGAGTTTCCTACTGTAAGGATATGAGCTTGAACAGAAGCACCATATGCTACTGCTTCATCCGGATTAATTGATTTACATAGTTCTTTTCCATTAAAAAATCCTGATAATAATGATTGAACTTTTGGAATTCTAGTTGACCCACCCACAAGGACTATTTCATGAATATTATTTTTAGAAATTTTAGAATCTCGTAAACATTTTTGTACTGGATCCATAGCTTTCTGAAATAAGTGCATACATAAGGACTCAAATTTTGCTCTTGAAATATTAGTGAAAAAATCAATACCTTCATATAAAGAATCTAATTCAATTGAAGCCGTTGTAGCAGATGATAAAGTTCGTTTCGCTCTTTCACATGCGGTTTTAAGTCTTCTAACAGATTTCTTTGATTCCATGAGATCTATCTTATTTTTTCTTTTAAATTCCATAGCGAAATGTTGGACAAGAAGATTATCAAAATCTTCACCACCTAAGTGTGTATCACCGGCGGTTGCTTTTACCTCAAATATACCATCTTCAATAGTTAAAATACTTACATCAAACGTCCCTCCACCCATATCAAAAATTAATACATTTTGTTCTTCACCTGCCTCATTATCTAGTCCATATGCGATAGCAGCGGCGGTCGGTTCATTAATAATTCTTAATACATTTAATCCTGCTATTTGTCCTGCATCTTTCGTTGAGTTTCTTTGAGAATCATTAAAATATGCCGGGACAGTTATAACAGCATCTGTTACTTTTTCACCTAAATAATTTTCAGCTTGTTCTTTCATATAACTTAAAACCATAGAAGATATTTCTTCTGGTTTAAATTGCTTAGATTCGCCTTTATATTCTACACATATTTCAGGCTTATTATTATTATTAACAATTTTAAAAGGAAATAATTTCATTTCTGCTTGAACAACTTGATCATTAAAATCTCTACCAATTAATCTCTTAGCATCATATACTGAATTTTCAGGATTAGAATTTACTTGATTTTTTGCTGAATCACCAATAATTCTTTCTTCTTGTGTAAATGCTACATGAGAAGGTGTTGTTCTATTTCCTTGCGCATTTGCAATTATTTCACATCTATTATCTTTCCAAATTCCTACTGCGGAATATGTTGTTCCAAGATCTATACCGATTGCTACCATGTTATTAATATATCATTGTAATTATTTCTTAAATATTAAATTTGATTTAAATAATAAAATTAATTTATAATAATATAAAAATGGAAAATAATAAATATTACGATAATCTAGATCATCAAGATTGGAAGACAATTGTATTAAAGAAACCAAAAGAGAATATTAAAAACTCTAAAAAAAAGACATCAAATGATACATTAAAAAAGATTTCTATTGAAAAGAAAGCCGATAATGATGAATTACATCATAAACAATTAAATTTAGAGTTACGACAATCTATTATGAAAGCTCGCACTTCTAAATCATTAACTCAAAAACAATTAGCTAATTCGGTTAATCTTTCTCTTCAAATTATTTCAGAAATAGAATCAGGTAAAGCAATTTATAATCATCAGCATATTAATAAAATTAAACGATTCTTAAAACTTAAATAAATATATATTTATTTAAAAAAACTATATAATATTTTTTTTATATTAATTAATTTAAAGAAAATATAAAATATTACATAAATGAGTTCATCTATTAAAGATAAACCACTTAAAAAAATTGTTTGTGATACAAGGACAACTATTGATTATATACACAACAAGAAAATAAATGAAATATCTGAAAATATAGAAAAGAAAAATAATATATCGTCGGAAATTGGCGATATTAAAAATAAAATAAAAGGTGAAAAAGATATTAATATATTAAATGAATATAATAATAAATTAAATAATCTTAAAAATTCATATAAAAATTTAGATAATTTTACTAATCATACTAGTTATTATTTAGATAATGGATTAATTTTAGCAGATTATTATAATAAATCATGTAATTTTACTAATCCTGATAATATTTCTGATAAAAAAGATTCTAAAAAAACTATTTTAGATTTCTTAAAAACTAGTAATTCTAATAAAGAATATTATGATATAAATATTAACGAAAATATTAACGAAAATATTAATATAAATACTAATGATATAATTAATAATTACATGAGTAATATAAATGATGAATATGTTAATGATTTTAAATTAAATGAAATTAATATTTGTAAAAATTGTAAAACAAATTTTATTCTTAAAAATGTTGATAGTTTATTAATATGTGAAACGTGTGGTTATACTGAAAATATTATTGTAAATTTAGATGGAAACTCTTATAAAGATCCCATTAGAGAATCTACTTATTTTGCATATAAAAGAATTAATCATTTTAATGAATGGTTGGCACAATTCCAAGCCAAAGAAACAACTGATATATCTGAAGAAGTTTATAATAATATTATTAAAGAACTTTATAAAGATAAGAATTTTAATGTTAAAAATGTTAATCAAAAACTGATAAAAGATATATTAAAAAAACTCAAATATAATAAATTTTATGAACATATTCCACATATAATTAATATTATATCTGGAAATAAATCACCAATACTTTCAAGAGAAAATGAAGAACAATTACGAAATATGTTTAAAGAAATACAGAATCCATTTATAAAGAATTGTCCAGAAGATCGTAAAAATTTTTTAAGTTATTCATATGTTCTTCATAAATTTTGTGAACTGTTAGAATTAGATGAACTATTGGAATATTTTCCTTTACTAAAAAGTCGAGAAAAATTACAACAACAAGACTATATTTGGAAAAAAATTTGTAATGATTTAAAATGGCAGTACATTCCATCTGTTTAAACATGGTCTTCTTTATTTATATTAACAGATGGATAATATTTATCTAATAAAATTAATGTTGTACCTGCTAATAACCCTATATATACAGCATGTTGATTCATAATACTACAATTTGGTATAAAAAATGTAGAAAATGTTACAACACTAAACATTATAAAATATTTTATTAAATTATTTAAATTTATTTTCATTATACATTATAATATAAATTATTTAAAGAAAATATATAATATAATATTATAAAAATGACAGAAGAAAACGTTGATTACCTTGATATTGATTCACCCATTAACGGACAAAACTATGTATGTCTATCTTTCGTTTCTCCTGAAAGTGTGATTGAAGAAAGACACGCTTTTAATGTTAGCAAATATCTTCAATCTATTGCTAAATCAGAAGGAAAAGATTTTGATAAACTTTTTAGCCAATATAATGATTTCTGCTATAAGCATGAAGATAATCTTCAAAAAGAGTTTGATGAAAGAAATAATTTTAAAACATCCGTTAGAGGTGTAAAAGTAAGAGGTGTATATCAAAGCAGACAAGAAGCAGAACTTCGTGCTTCCAAACTTCATAAATCTGATCAAAATTTCCATGTATATGTCGGTCAAGTTGGATACTGGCTTCCATGGGATCCCAATGCCGATCAGATTGAAGATGAACACTTCACTGATAGCCAACTCAATGAACTTATGCAAAAATACAAAGAAAACAATGTCAATAAAGATATCTTTTATGAAGAACAAAAACGTGATAAGATTAGGAGTGCCCAAGAAGAACGCCTACGAGCTGAGAAAGAAAAGAAAGCAGCTGAATCTCTTGAAGATGTATCTGAAAAAGAAGCTGAATTTGAACCATGTGTTGAATCAGTTGATGAACCGTGCTCTATTGTATCTGATGAACCAGCATCACAATCTGATCTTGAACGAGCACTCACATCAGAAGATCCATGGATGCAACAAAAAAATAATGCTTCCAATCAATAATTATATTTACTAATATATAATGAATATTTTACAATTTTTTATTTCTATCTTTTTTATTTATTTGGTTTACAATATCGCGAATCAAAAAAAAATTTATGATGTTTGTTTTGGTTTGAGAGGAGTACATTTCCGCGATTTTGGCGCCACAGAATAAGTGATGGGGCCGCTGGGGGCTGGGACAGGTATCGTAGTTTGCCAATCAAAACTATTCAGGTTGTTGCAATCATACTCGGAAACACATCTACTCATTTTGATTTCTTTCTGGCCGTCATTAAGTGAACCTGTCACACAACGGGGATAATTGCTGTCCGCTGTACATTTTTTTGTGGCGTATTTCCAAGCTGGCTTTGATCCGGTGAAGTCGAAGCCATTGCATTGACTATCTTCAAAGGGAACGCATTTGTTTTGATTTCCCGAAAATTTAGAGTATCCCTGTATACAATTTGTACAGCTCAAATCCCTCGGATCTTTTTTCCCACTCATCCATTTCTTCCAACCCGGCTTATAAGCCATCATATAAGGTGATTTACATGATTCCAATTTGCACGAATATTGTTTAGTTGCAGTACATGGATAGCTCGGATCCTCGTCCACACTCCCATTTGGGCATGAGCATTTAACTTTATCCTTATTATGGTGATTTTGAAAATTATTTAATTCAGCTGGGCTACACGCTTCCTTAAAAATAGATGAAACAGGTAATTCAGGTGATTCAGGTGATTCAGTTTTTATACCAAAAACTCCTTTATAAAATTTATTATTAATGGGAGAATAAATTGAATTATTTATATCTGTATCGAGTGTATTATTTTCTTTTTCGTATGATTTTATGGCACTCATACAATATTCAGATACAGGATATTCACAACTAGGTGAATCTGCTGGTGAGTTTGAACATTTATCATCAATAAGTTTGCATGGTTTTCTATTAGTTCCATCCCAATAAGTTGTATATTCACAAAATAAATTTGGTATACCACTACAATTAATATTATCTTGTAAATTTAGTCCATTATTCCAGCTCCAAGAATCAAAATCTTTATTTCCACTAAAAGATCCATTACCCATTACATTAATTTTCGGGTCTGGTGACCCTTTATCTAAATAAAATGGACATTCTTTATCAGGTGATACATATTCATTTGAACACCTTAAAGGCATTCTACTTCTTGGTCCATTAATATTTTTATTATCTGGATTATCACCTGGACTAGGCGACCAAGTTTGACCTTTATTTTTACTTGGGTTTTCTGCCGTCCATTCAATATAATTAACATTATAAGATAAATCAGCATTACAATTTCCTACAATAGAATCAGACATATTTACTGCTTTTGATTCATAATTTTTCACATAACCATATCCTAGAACGAAACCACATCTAGATAATTCATTTAAACTATTATTTTTATATACTAAACTATTACAAAATTGTTGAGCTGTTTTTAAATTAGGAAATTCTGTTGCTGAACCATTATAATTACCTTTTATAAGTTCTTTTTCCTCTATAAATTTTATGTCCTTTTTTTTATTAGTTACTATTTTATGATATAAAGTTCCAGGTGAAGTATCAGAATATCTTGGATCACTTATTGATACACAAGGGTCAAAATCATTCGCTTTTTCTCTATATTTATATTTATCAGACCATAAAGTTGGATCTGCACCACTATCAGTTTTTCTATCACTATATCCTATAAATGTTGTATTTTCACAATTAAAAAAAGTCTGTTCATCAATATCTGATATTTTCTTAGATATTTTTAAACATTTCCCTTCTTTATCTGAACCTGTTATATATTGATTTTCATAATCTTTTCCACCAGGGCTACAATTACATTTTTCAACTCCTTGCCATTCACTTCCATCAAGAATACATTTAGAACATGCTATATTAATATTATATGGTGTCGGTTTTGGTCCCATCAACTCATGCCCACATTGCGGAGGAGTCACGCCACGTTTTAACCCTTTTTTATTTACGCATTGATTATTATCATCTTTTTGTTGATACCAAAGACAATCTTCTACTTTATAAAATGGTGCTGTTGTATTATATTCATATGAATAAACTTGTATTTCTTCATCTTCTATTTCGGCTGGTGTTTTAAAAAAACAATTATTTATTCTATTATCATATAAATAATACCCATCCTCATCATTTGTGAAATTTTTATCTTGATTCAATTGTTTACACTCTGTTTTGTTACACATATTTAAATCATTAAATGAACATTCAGCCCACTCTTTACATTTTCCGTTATTACAATTCTCTGATTCACAATCTAAATTATCTTCACATGTTTCACCTATTTCACATCTATCCATATAACAATCAATAGATTCTGTATATCCATTTTTATATGGACATTTTTTACCATCCTTTTCTGCTTCTTTTAATATTTCATATTTTCTAGTCTGAACACTATTAAAACCACAACCCTTATCACATTCAGAATATTTTGTAAATCTTCCTCTACAATCTTTTTCTGATACTAACAACTTTTTTATAAAAGTTTCCATTAAATTTTCTAATCTAGATAATTTAAAATCATATCTTTCATTTACTTGAAAACCTTCTATTCTTTCATATATAAAAAATAAATATATTATTAATATTATTACAATAATAATATATTTATTATCATTTAGAAATTTTATTAATTTCATATATATATTATATAATTAAAAAAAAAATATTTATTCATTTCATAACAATACTTTTTAAGTCTATATCTGGTATATAAACATCATCATATTTAATATCTAATTTTATATCTTGTTTTGAACATGTCCCATTTTCATAAGAATATTTACTATTTGATGTATCATAACGAGCATTTAAATTACTACATTGACTTTCATCACATAAATGTAAATTCTGTTCTGAACATATTTCTTTAAATTTACATGTGTTAGTGTATGGGTCACAATTTAAAGATTCACAATCACCATTATCTTCACATGGATCACCTATTTTACACTGAAATATATTATCATCATCTGTACATAATTCTTTTTTAGTAAACCCGTCTTCTTCTTTACATTCTTTACCATATATTCCTGCTCTTTGTTTTATTCTATAACGACTATATTTGTATGATTTCCCACATTTTTTATCACATGATGTATAATCTGTATATCCACCAATACAATTTCTTTCAGAAAACTTAAATATATCTATTAAATTTAATAAATCATTATTTATATTAATTAAATCTGTTATTTTTGAGTTTCCTTCAACTAAATTATTATTTTTTAAATAAATTAAATATAAAATTAATAATATAAATATAAAAATAGCATAATTTATATCTTTAATTAAAAAATAAAATATTATTGCATTTAATAATAAAAATTTAAGTATATTGTTCATTATATATTATATTTAATATTAAAAATTATTTTTATTAGCCATCATATTTACACCAAAAATTATATGTATTACCTTCTTTTCCTATCTTAGCAACCCCATTCGCCGGCATCGCCCCCCCTTCCTTAATGATAGTTCTACTACATGCTGCTGCTCCCACATTAAAATTACCAGGATATAGTGGTTCACCTGATTCTTCATTAAAATGTATCGCTGCTTGGAGGTAATCTCCTGGATTTGGTGGTCCGGGCGAATTAGCCCAGGGACTGAAATTTGTATTAGAATTATTCATATATTCTCCTAATTTAGTTATACCTGGGCCTAAACATGATGGTGTGGGACTCTTATCTAATCCAGTAAAACTAGATTTAAAAGAAGAACACGGACTTAATTTACTATATTTGGAAATAACTTGACCTTCTCCACCACCTCCACTACCAGGAACCGGAACACATGATGTTCCGTTTAACTTACATCTTCCCTTAGGATATGTTGGTGAAACAACCCCCCCTCCCCCAGGTAATGGATTTGTACAATTTGTTGTGTTTAAATCTCCACATGGAGGTGGACAACAAGACATCCATATACCCGACGCATCTTTTAAATAACTAGGTGATGATGACTCAAAGTATTTAGGCCCTGCTAATTCTTGAAATCCCGGTGAAGGATCACCCCATGTAGCAACTTCATTAGGGGCAGGACATATATTTTTTTCTGTAGCACCGGGACATCCTTGAAATATCTGCTTACCGCTGCTTTTATCAAAATAAGCACTTCGCACCTCAGATGAAGCACTTGGTGATATATAAGCACACGGTGTCCCCTTCCCAGAAATTGCCATGGGACACATATTTTTTTGAAGAGAAGCATTCAGATCTGGTGGCATATTAGATTTCAAACACCTACCACATTCTTTAATAACATCATTTACACCTGACGATAACTTAATGCCTGCGGGTGGGGGTATAGATTTACATGGAGTATTTGATCCTGGTATTTGTGATAATATTGATTTTTGCTTAGAAGTAAATTTAACCGCATTTATGGCAGTTGGAGAAAAATCTAAATTATTCAATCCTACAATAGATGCGGGACATGATTCACCCATATAGCACATATTATGTGAATCATCTCCAATTATTTGTTTTACCATATTATCATCACAAATTCCTTTTCCTCCTATATTTGGTATATTTGAAAATACATTACTACCAGGAGGTATCTTACTATAAACACCTGGACTACTTGAAGCATTATAACCTGATTCAACTCCAATTCTTTTCCAGCTCCATTGTCCTCCTCCTTTTTCTGGTTTTGGATCCGATATTAAATTACAGGCCGGTCCACCCCCAGTAAAAAGTGATAGCTGAGAAGTTTTCGATTTTACTGATCCGGGTGAACCTGTATAACCATTTGTCGGATTAGAATAACAAGGTGATGGTGATGTTGAATTGCATGTACCACTTTCACCGCTAACTGTAACTGTAACACCACATACTGTTGCTTCATTAGTATTATTTAAATCAACGGCATAATTATTACCATAACAAGTAGATATATTATTAACAGATCGTACTGGCCTTCCAGCATCACCAATTACTGTTGTCATGGGATAATCATCATTTACGTGTCCACCACAACTTCCTCCAGGTATAACTGATATATCTACATAATCTTGTATCATATATCCTGATTCAATTGACCCTTTATTTAATATATTTTCTTTTGGTAATTTCGGACATTCGGTTTTCCCAGTGGGACAGGGCAACAACGGCCCACCTGGGATGGGATTGGGACACGGGGCTTTATTACCTGTACCGCACGCAATTCCGGGAGATGGACCTAGAACACAAGCAGGACTTCCACCTGATGACGTAGAGTTGACACATGACCCGTTAACGCCTTTTCCATCCCATTCTGTCCCTGTAATTGTATAACATGTACCTTGTTTAGCTGGACTTGGAGAACCATTATTACCTAGTGTAACACATGATGCTGGATTAGCTCCAACATGTTTAATAACCGAAAAAGTTGCTTCAAATAATGTAGCATTACCAGTGTAAGCATTATTTAGATTATTAAAATTCCAATCACATAATGTTTGATCTTTATTTTTATAAAATGATATATTAACACTTGGTAAACTAACGGGAACAACCTTTGGATCTATGTTTGGATCAAATGTTTTTAACAAAGGTAATATTATTGTCTGAGAACCCTTACTTGGAATTGAACAAAAAACATACATATTTGATGCACCATTTTTAGGTGCTCCCCAAAAATTATCTTGATTGGGGTTGCCACATATCGGCTGCTGTTCCTTATCAACCGATGTCCCATCTCCCACACAAGATACAAAATCCCAATGTTTTGCGGATGTAAAAGCATCAGCATATTGTTTTTCTGATGAAGTCCTATAATATAAAAATATAGAATTACCTGTATTATTATGAACTCTAATAGCCCTATAATTTAATGAATTTGAGGATGTTGGTATGCTACCTGACAATATTTGATCAGTATTATTCAGTTTAGATTTATTATATGTTTCACCAGTACAAATACCAGGTTTATTATCTTCTGGATCATTCACAAATATTTCATATCCAGGAACATACGTACATTTATTAAATTTTAGATTTGACGTAATTTTTGTAGTATATATATTATTTTTTTTTGTTGTTGCCTTAAATAAATCACCAATTAAATAAGGAGTATAATTATTTTGATTCATATTAAAAATTAAAGGAGTATTATATTGATGTAATGTATTTTCACCACCTACTTCTTCACCATAAGCATATGTATATCCACTCCAATCTGGCTTATTAGCGATATCCCATGTTAATTGTTCCGCGAATAGTGGTTGTTTTGATCCTGTGGATTTTTTTGTAGATTTCGGAGGTGCCCATATTTTAACAGATGATGCTGATTCTGTCGATTGCGAAAATAATTCTAAATTATAATTAAAACCAACATAATTATTCATAAGCCAATTAACAATATGTGCTCGTTGACTAGCAGCTGTTGCTATTTGATCATAATTTGGAGAATCTGATATATTAACATTCATCAGAGTTTGAACAGCTTGTAGTATACCACAACGGAAAGCGATATTTTGAACACAAAATCTATCAGCATCATTATATATTGGTTGAACTATATTTTTCCAAGATTTTGCTGTTATAGGTGAACCTGGTTCCGTCAGTTTTCCACCATCCTTTATTTTCCATCCACTGGTCATTGGTGAACATTGATCATATTGAAATTTTGTAAATTGATTGGGTAAACCACAAATATATCCTCGTTTTGCGTATCCTAAATCAGTTTTACTTATTACAGGTGATAATACATTTTGAATTATTTGTTCATCTTCTAAGCGATATGATCCAGAAACAAACGTTGTTAATAAACAAACATTTTTCGAATTTATATCTTTTCCTGATGGTCCTGGTGGTTTCGGTCCTGGTGGTTTCGGTCCTGGTGGTTTCGGTCCGGGTGGTTTCGGTCCTGGTGGTGCTGGTCCTGGTGGTTTCGGTCCTGGTGGTTTCGGTCCTGGTGGTGCTGGTCCTGGTGGTTTCGGTCCTGGTGGTGATGGTCCTGGTGGTTTCGGTCCTGGTGGTTTCGGTGGGGGTAGTGATCCAGGAACACTCGGTATCACACTATTCCTATCATAATCTAATCTTACATTCCTTTCAGGACCATCAACCCATACTTTTCTGGGACTATATTGTATTTTTGAATCATATGATTCTTCTTTATAATCATAAATTATATCTTTTTCTCTTTTTAATTTATAATCATCTTTTATTTTTGTATTTATAGTTTCTCCTTCATCTAATTCATCTGTAAATAAATTTATTAAATAATCTAATGAACTTATTGTATTATATTCTTTTTTAACTGCATCATCTTTATAAAAACCATATACATATTTTTTAAATACATTAGATTCTATTTCATATAAGTTTGGTATATAATCTCCATATTCCATACCAAAATTTGTATATCCTTCTTTTATATTACTATTTAAATATAATAAATATGATATTGTTAAAAACAATATTAAATATGAATATTTTATATCATTCTTTAAATAATATATCATAATTATATTTAATAATACAAATTTCAATAAATTATACATATATATTATACTACATATTTTTATCTCTTATTCTCTGTAAAATTAACTTCATTTTTTCATTTTCATCTGATTTAATTTTTAATGATTTAGCCATTTTATCTATTATATCTTGTTGTGTTTTTATAATCGATTTTAATTCTGATACTTCTTCATTATCTTTTTCTTTATTAAAATCTTTATCAACAAAAAATCTTGTTTTATATATAATATCACCCGATTTGTTTTTTAAATTTATCGGAACTGCCCAATTATTACTATTTTTTGATAAAACAATTTTATCATTTAATAATCTTTCATATTTTCCACCTAAATAAAATACTTCTTCATTATCTTTTATAGTTATATATTTTATATTAACTTCTTTTTCAAAAGGATATGGTAGTTCAATTTCTACACAACCTTTTAAATGTTTTTTTATTTCTGATATATCTTTTATCATATATATTATATATTAAAAATTATTTGTTAAATATATATACATGAATACAGAACCATTAAAACCTATATTAGATTTTACAAATAATAAACAAGATTCAATTGTATTTTTTTTGAATGATAATGTTAAATCTCAATTAAATAATTATTATTTATATGATAAGCAAAACAAAGATATATTTGTAAATCAAAATATCATTTGTGTTAAAAAAAATAACTTACAAATAGAAGTAAAGGGAAAAATTATTGCTATTAATAACAATACTGTATGTATTAGAATTAATAATATATATAACAGATATGTTAATATCTCACAATATTACACATTTCTTAAAAATTCTAAATCAAAATCAAATGATCGTGATTTTTTTGAAAATCTTTTGCATAAACTTGGATAAAAAAAGTATTTATATTTTTTACCACCGACCTACAATTACTAGTTCTCATATCTGAGCGGATTTTGTTAATATCCTAATTATATTATATTTATATTTTTAAATAATTTATGAAAAATATAAAGGGAATTTATTCAAAATTCTATTTCTACACAAAAAACACTTATTATTATTATTCATACATATTTTTTCATAACATTTATCACAACAAGTATGACCACATGGATTTAAATATACACTAACTGTATCTGTTAAACACAATGGACATGTATTACTAATATTTAAACAGTTTATTTTTTTTATTAAATTTAAATATTTATTTATTCTTATCTTACTTTCTATGTATTTATTTTTAGCTATAATTATTTTATCTTTATTTTCTATTTTTTTAGATAATTCTTTTAAATTAGATATAATTGTTTCATTTAATTGATCTTTACAATCTTTTTCACCTAATTCTACCATAAATTTTGTTATTAAATCTAACTTTTTTAAATCTTGATTATATTCATTTATAGCATCATTAAAATCTTTTTCACATAAATTAAATTTTTCTTGTTCATTTATATATTCTTTTTTAAAATTATCAATCATATTTGATAATTCATCTAGTTCATCATTTGTATCTGATGCATTTATATCAGTTAAATCAATATTATTCATAATATTTGAAATTCCATTCCTTATTTTATTAATATCATTTATTTCTGGTGAAAAATCTCCACACATCGCCATAGTTTGATCCACATTATCTATTATATATTCATATGAATTATTTCCAAAAGCTTCTCCCAGTGAAGTTGTATTTATATAATTATATTCCATTTATATTATCATTACATTTATTTATTAATATATTAACATATATCCTCAATATCCATAACTTTACATCTTACCTTTGAATTATATTTTTTATCTTTTAATTTTTTTATATCTTCTAAATAAAATTTTATATATTCTTTTGATATTAATCCAATATTATATATACAATTCAATATTTTATATATATCATCATTATCTTTATTAAATATATCTTTTATGATATTATTTAGTATATCATGTATTTTATCACTAATTATATTATATTTATCTAAATATGTCATTAACATTAAATATCCTATTTTATTATCATTTTTTTTATTTTCATTACATAAATTATCATATATATTATCTGATGATTCTACTTTATCTTCAAAAATAAATTTATAATATTTTGATAATATAACATTTAAATTTCGCGTTATATTATTATGTTTATTTATTTCATTAATTATTCTGATATAAATATAAATATATGTATTATGAATAATACATTTTTCTAATATATTTTCTATCACTAAATTTAATAAATGTTCATTTTTATTTATATCATCTGTGATTAATTTTAATATTTGATCTATATTTGCTTCTGTACATTTATTAATATTTGAATTAATATTTTTTATTGTTAATGTATCATTATTTTTATTTATATTTTTTTTAGATTTTTTTATATTTAATCTAAAATAATTCCGATTTGTTTCAATATCATCAAAAAAATGTCGTAATTTATCTACATCTATTAATTTTTTATATTCATTATAATCTTTTATAAATTGTTCATTTGATACTATATTTTTTACATCACTTTCTGTTAAAGACACCATTATATATATATTATATTATTCTTTTAATATTTAAATATATATCACAAATTATTTAAAGATGAATATTATAAATTATAATCCTAAAAATTATTTTAATATATTAAATGCTAATAAATTTCTTGAATTTATTAAAAATAAAGATAATCTTATATTCAGAAATATATGCGGAGATATCCAAAGAAATATAGATATTAATCATCTAAATGAATTAATTGATTATCAAAAGAATTATTATTCTAAATTTAATACTTTTTCATTTCCTAATCAAATTATATTATGTAAATTAAATAATAAATATGCTATCCTTGATGGTCAACATAGAATGCAATGTATAGATACTATTTATAATGAATACAACACTGATTTTAATATAGTTCTTAGTATTATTGAAATAGATAATATTTCTGAATATAATGAATTATTTATTTCTATTAATAAAAATAAACCTCTTATATTATTCAACAATATTGAAGATTGGATTACAATTGGTAAATATATTGAACAATTTTTTATAAATAATTTTAGTGTTTATAATAAAATATCTGAAAAACCACATATCCCACATATTAATTTTAATAATATGTTAAAATATATTAATGATAATAATATAATTGAAAAATCAAATATAAAAGATAAAGATTTGATTATAAAAGAAATTACTGAACTTAATAATTATTATAGCGGTATTAATGGAACATCTAATATTAAAAAATATATTGATAATTATGATAAACTTTATTATAAATGTAAAGAAAAACAACCTAATAATCCTTTATATTTAAGTATTTATCAAAATTTTGAATGGATTGATAGAGTTTTTTATAAATTAAAAACAAATAAATCATATCATGAAATGGAACATATATCTGTTAAAAATAATAGAGTTAGAATTAAAAAACCTCTCAGGAAAAAGGTATGGTATCAATATAATAATAATAATTTAAATGGTGTATGTTACGTATGTGACAGAAATACTGATTATGATTCATTTGAGTGTGGTCATATCATATCTGTATTTTATGGCGGAAAGACTGATTTTTCTAATCTTAAACCAATATGTTCCTCTTGTAATAAAGATATGGGTATAACTAATCTTGAAGAATATAAATCATCTTTAATGACTGAATTACTTTAATCTTTTTTTACAAATTTGATTATGCTTTTAAGAACAAATTATAAAACTAAATAAGAATAATCATGGACTTTCATCAATCTGCAACCGAGCTTTTCGCACAGAGAATCCTTGAACACGTATGCAATTCATTCGATGGAAAGACTATCAATACAGATCAGTGTAATATTGAGCTTATGTTGAAGTCTATTCCTGAAAATATCAATGATAACATCCTACAAGACTCTATTCCTAAGAGTCCTAAGCAAGTTGTTAATAAAGTCCCCATATCAGAGGACCCAGATCCTCTATTCAAAGACAATATCAAGACTAAGAAAGTCAAGAAAGGAGAGACTGTTAACAAATCACCAGAAGGTGAACCCGAACCAGTAGAACCCAAACCCAAGAAAAAGCGACCTGAAAATGCATATTTCCGATTTAAGAGAGATCCTTCTAATGCCCAAGCTATCACTGATTACATCGCTGAAAACGATATTACAGATAAGAGAAAGGCGCAGAAGGGTGTATGGGACACTCTTTCACAAGAAGAAAAAGATGTATGGAAGATGAAGGCTATTGAAGAATTTAACGCTCTATCAGATTAATTACACATTTAAACTCTTTAATAAATCATAATGTTTTTTTATTACTTCGCGATTTTCATATGGTCTTACATGTTCATTTAATTCATAAAATGGATCTTTTGATAATGTTTGTCCTTTATGTGCCACACAAACCATTAATTCATCAATAGGAATATTTTCTACATTTTTATCATTAAAATCTATAAGACCTACTCCTTCTCCTTGTGAATTCTTTTTAAATCCATTCATAGAATTAAAATATTTTTTTGTGAAACACATAGTTGCTTCATGAATTTGTCTTTTAGCATGACATCTTATAATAGTTAATCTTTCATCAGGTTTGTCTTTAAAAAAGAAAATCATTTGATTAGATCCCACACATTGTTTTTTATTATTTATCATAGTATCAATAGATTTCTGCACATATGTTGGTTGATAAATATCATCATCATCCATCATAATACACGTTTTATATGTACTATTTTTTACTAATTTATTTCGTTTTGTTCCTATTTCTTGTTTTACTCTTTCATATACATATTTAAATTTAATAGGGGATATCGATTTTTTTATATGTTCAAGTTGTTCTTTTGTATATGGTTTCTTGCTATCATCTAGCAAAAACCATTCTAACTTTTCTAATGGATATGTTTGATTCTTTAAATTAAATATACACATTTCTATAAAATTTTTCCTTTCATATGTGGGAGTTAAAACCGAAACATTTGGATATTCCATTTATATTTTTATATACAAATTATATTTTTAAATATAACATATTATATAATGAAAATATTTATATATTTATTTATTATTATTGCAATATATTTTTACATTGTAACTAACAATATTTATATTATTTCTAGAAATCAACATATATATTTTTGGTTAACTATAATATTTATATTATTTATTTGTTATTTAATGAAATATCAAAAATATCATTTATATAAATTTTTACAAAATATGAATGATGTTCACAACAAACCTTATTATAATAAAAAAAAATAAAATTAATGAAATAATAATTAATATATATCTTTTAAAACTTCTATGCTATAAAAGAATATACAATTTGCAGGGATTAATTTAATATATTGTGGTATTAATCCTGCATAAAATGCCCTGAATCCATTTTGTTTATACATATGTCGCAAACAATAACATGTATTAACATATGTGGGATTACCTAATTCACCACTCAATTGCATTCGTCTTTTTATTATTTCAAAAGGATAACTGCAAGATATTGATGTAAATCCTGCGACTGATCCAAATAAAAGTAAATTTAGATGAGTATTCTCATAATTGTTCTTTAAATACTCATAGGTCAAAAAATTTGTTCCTTGATATGGAACCATGCCGATTGTATATAAAACATTTCCCTTATAAAAACCTTTTATCCCACCTTTAATATAAGATTTTTTTATACAATCTATATAACTATTATACATATTATTATTTGATTGTGCTGTAATTTTTGTCCTTACAGTTTCTAACGGATATACAACACATGACGCAGTTATACCTGAAATACTTCCTGCTATAAAATAATTTAAATTCTTATTTATATTATATTTTTCTAAATGTTTTTTACTATAATCAAATACACTATATCTTATAGCTGATTCTGGTACTACACGAATACAATTTATTCCATTACCATTAAATAAAGATAAATAACCTTCTCTTTTAATTAATTTTGGTATATAATTATAATATGAAACATTAATATTACTTTTATTTTGATATAAAACTTTTAATCTTTCTAATGGAGCAGTTACAGTCCGTGATACCATTCCACCGCATCCGGCATATACGAGATTTTTAATGTGATCATCCATTTATTTATATAAACAAATATTTTTAAATAATTCATTTAGAATATTTCACAAAGAATAAATTTGATTTCAAAATGAACAAATATTTATAAACCATCAATTTGTGTAATATGGAAGTCATTACTATTGAGGATATCCCATACCACACTTTCGTCGAATACATTGCGATTCATCTGGATATGCGCGACTTCGGTGCCCTGTCCATGATGTCTAAATTTCTACGTGACACCTTTATGTCCAATGATGTCTGGAAGCGGTTGTATGTCCAGACCAACCGTGACAAGTTCAAGATCACAGACAAATCTGTCCATGTAGGATCAGGTATAGCTCATCATAAGTCCCGTACACCCGCACCGGAGACTCCTCTTCTACACCGAGATATTTGGTACGCAAAGTGGGCTTCTCCATATCCGTATTACAACAGCTTGTATGCCTGTGGGTGTGTTCCTAGATCCGCCACCGCATACATTGTTCATACCACATGTCACCGTATCCAGGAAAAACCTGATATCGCTGCATACTGGCATCCGACCTACGATTCGGTCGCCATGGCACCTGCGGCCCAAGAGATCTTTCATTCAGTCATCCGCGGCTACAACAAAGATCATCAGCATCAAACACATACCCACGTGTGTACCAATCTTGATCACTATCTGTTAGATACACTGGATGCACCGACGTCAGTCCGCAACTTCAAGAATTTCCGCAAGCAGACTCTCAGCAAGTTTCTTACCCAGACAAAACATGACCAATCCGCCAAGGCAGCAGCCGCCCGTTCCAATCGCAAGATGAAGCAGCTTGAAAAGCACCGGGATTATATCCGACAACTAGAAAGAGAAATCGACTCTGATCTAGCAATCACTAGACAAAACCGAAAGCTCAGTGAATCTCTATGCGTTTCTCTTGGTAAATAATTCACATAATACAAAATACATAGACAAAAACAATACATATTTTTTTCATAATAAATTTGTGAGTGGGAACTTTTTTTCCATACATCTTCCCATATATATATATTATTTTTTACTATTTATGTGTTTATATTTTTCTATAATAATTCCCCATATATTATTTTTATAAAAGAATAAATTTGATTTTGAGATTATTTATTTATTCATAATCAAGTATTTCGAAAGCCTTAAAACTTTCATACGCTTATAACCTTCAAAACCAACCCAAAACCGACCTACAACCGACCTTACTGAGTATGGCTACCACCAACGCACCGCTTCTCACCACCCCGGTCATGGAAAAGATCGAAACTTTCGTTGAGAACATCCCATCTGATGTCTTGGCGTTCTGGATGGCGACGTACAGCGCTGACCAGCTCATCGCAAAGTTCACAGACCTTCTCTCCCACCGCACGGAGGTTGTCTCTGAGCAGCCCAAGAAGCGCGGGCGTCCCGCTGGCTCCAAGAACAAGCCCAAGGATACCGCTACTGAGGTCACCGAGACTCCCAAGAAGCGCGGGCGTCCCGCTGGCTCCAAGAACAAGCCCAAGGATGTCTCCCCGACTACTGAGCTCACCGAGACTCCCAAGAAACGCGGTCGCCCCACCGGCTCCAAGAACAAGCCCAAGACACCCGATGCTCCCACCAATCGTCCCCACAAGTTCAAGAATGCCCCATGGTTTGCCGCGACTGTCATTCAGCGTGCCTGGCGCGCTCGTCACAGCCCCGCTAATGACCCAGCTACTGAGGTCACCGAGACTCCCAAGAAACGCGGTCGCCCCGCCGGCTCCAAGAACAAGTCCAATACACCCGATGCTCCTACCAAACGCCCTCGCAAGCCCGACCAACACACACGCAAGTCCAAAAAGTCTATGACTGCTGCTACCGTCATCCAGCGTGCATGGCGTACTTCTCACTAATCACAAATAATTCTGTAAAATTTACAAAAAAAACATAAAATTTAATAAACAAAAAAAAAATTAAAAATTAATAGGCAAAAAATAAGTTTTTTTACAGAATTTATTTATAATTACAAATTTATATATATATATTTATTTTTATATTTAACTTTTATTATTCTTTTAACAAATTTATTTTATATTTTATAACTTTTATTTTTTGTTTAATACATTTTTATATATTTATCGATAAAATTAAACTTATTTATATTCACTGTGTATAAAATATTATATTATTTCACAAGGTTATCTCCATAATACGTCATAATAATCATCTATCGATAAAATTAAATTCTATTACAAGCTAGATATTGAGTTTTATTTTTTTTTCTACTGTAATATAAAATAATTTTTAAAAAAAATTTTTTTATTT
>Ga0209533_1000378_pt1 | contig 43016 bp, 26 predicted proteins | sample COG_04_FD_184748 | JGI IMG/M metagenome (GOLD analysis project Ga0209533, IMG submission 184748) | Pelagic Microbial community sample from North Sea - COGITO 998_met_04 (SPAdes) (version 2) | ecosystem: Environmental > Aquatic > Marine > Neritic zone/Coastal water | place: Helgoland, sampling...
AGACATCCACATCAACAAGTCCGTGGAGATAACGCCTGCCAACGACGTCAAATCGTCCTGGACACCGTTGCACGAGGCTTGCTCTAACCCACGGAGATTAGAATTGGTTAAATTACTACTGTCGGACCGCAGGATTGACGTCGATATAGGAACGTCGACTGGAAACACGGCTCTGCACATGGCTGTCTTGTGCAATAGTTATCACATCGTCCAGGTTCTCATCGGCTATTTTGGAAATAATCGTCCGGATAAAAAGATTGGCCGAATAAATCAAGCAAACAATACAGGACACAAAGCGATAGACTTGGCTGTTCGAAAGAAATTTAATAATATCGGTGTACTTCTTGCGGAAAACGGAGGAGTGCAAAGTCTACCCCCGAGGATGAGACAACTTATTAAAAAACGAGCCCGTCTGGGCAAGGCCATCGGCGATGAAATTAGGAAGATAGTTAAAAGACCGGTCGATGGGGACCAGTCAATTTCAAAAAGAATCGTCGACTTCATACCCCCCCTCGAGAACTCTCGAAAAAGCTCCCTCATATTTTAATTAAAATATATTTTACTAAATTCCACAACCATAGTACCCTCTTGTATTTTATTATTCATCAATACTAAAATGCGACTATCGCAATCAACCCACCAATGGCCCAGAAATATTGGGACGCATGGAAGTCAAAACTGTAACAAGAATATTTTGCAACTATAAAAGCACCTCTGGCAGTACTCAACGTGAGAGAAAGAGTGTTGTAGCACCATCAAAAAAATCACATATTCCATTCATATTAAATTTTTAGAATTCATCTCTTTCATTCTTTACCAAAAAAACATGAACACATTTGCGCAGAGATAACATCAAAGAAAGAAAATGCCTTCACATATAACATCACCGAGAGCACCCACACTAAATACTACACGTATGACCTCATTAAGGGTTCTATCCCGTGGGAAATTGTTTTTACACATGAAAGAGAACAGTTCTGGGCACTGGGAAACACTTTATAAATGCAATGATAAAAAAAAATCAAAGAAAAAAGCTAGGAAAGGAAAAGGTCTTCTATCGAAAATGTGGAAGAAGCACCAACAACATTTGAATCGATGACTGTAGTTCTCATCGGCTATTTTAAAAGAAATCGATGTGTGCTAATTATTTTTATATTGTTTTCTATTATGTCATAGTTCGTCATCGCTGCTGTAAAATGAGTCGTTGGAGCGGGAGTCGGAGTTGGCAGAGTCGTCGCTCGGAGAAGAAAATCGCGTTGTGCCTTTTTTCTTATCCTTCTTCAACACAAGAAACTCGTACCACATCTGGTGTCCACTACGCTCGTACGCTTCGCCGTAAATACCATCCAAAAAAGCGTACAATTTTGTTTTGGAATAGAGCTTTGGAAAATCGGATTTCTTATCGTCAAACCGTTCTGCTCTGTATTTTTCAAATGATTTTTTGGCATCCGAGTTCAACGTACAATGGAATTTGTGTGCTTGACGTCCAACATTGGTCAATTCAGTATCGTCGTACTCACAATGTTCATCGTACCACGCTTGAATGATGTCAATTTGCTCGGGCGTTGCTATCTTTGGATTGCTTTTGTTTTATTTTTTGCTGTCAGAGTCGCTGGTGCTTCTTTGTGGTTTCATCAACATGTACCACCACTGCTTACCGTAATTTTCCTCATTAAACCACCCACCTGTAAATGTTATTTGTTCTCCATCATCAAATTTTAAAGTGGCAACTCTAGCTGATGCGGTAATTTTAATGACAGTCGCCTCGTATGTTTCGTCTGGTGGATTCCATAAATAAGTCACACGGTCCCCAACCTCTAGTTCGTGAAAAGGTTGCATTTCCTCCTCTTCCTCTTCTTCTTCTTCCTCTTCCTCCTCTTCTTCCTCTTCCTCCTCTTCTTCCCCTTCCGAGTCAGAGGAATCCGAGTCAGAGGAATCCGAGTCAGAGGAAGAATCTGTGATATTGTCGAATGCCATTTTGGTAATAAATATGAGTGCGTTCTCCACCTCTGTCTCTGTCTTAGGGAAAAGACAGTCAACCTTCTTGAAAATGTCGGCGACTTTTTTCTTTTTTAATGACAGTAAGGATTGATTTCCCATACTTGAAATGCTAAATGCGAGTGATTTTTCAAAGACAGCTTCGACGCGTACAATTATATTTCTAATCTTAAATTCACGCTTCCCACGGTATGTAATATTTCGCGTCTGGCTAATATAATCCTGAATTTGTCCAGCGTCATACATTTGCCATACTTTGGCTTTTTCTTCATACAGTTGTAATGAAAAAATGGATGGAATAGCTTTTTGTCTCTTATTGTTGGAAAGTGCAGCATTAAAATTTCCGAGCGGTACGTCATCACCCAACATGGCCTTAAATTTTTCGCCAGTTTCCATTGTTTGCGTTGTATACACATAAAAGTTTCCCAGTAACCGATTACAAAAGCGCTGTGTCATACCACCGGTCTCGTGATATAGGCAATATCTGTTTTTTTTGCTCAATTTACAGGCTTTACCGTTACATTGTTTGAATTTGTTATTCCACTTCTCAATCTGAGTGGCCGGCGCGCGTACAAATGAAATGAAGAACATAACCATGCCACCTTTGTTTGTAATTTTACTTCTATGTACTTTTTGTTTTCCAAAATCAGTATCGTCAAAATTAATACGATAGTACAATGGGTCCTTATAGAGCGAAATAACAGTTCCTTCGTGCTTACTAACATAACCATCTGGGGATGCTTTCACTCTGTCGCCTATATTTAATATCGTTCTTTGTATTTCCACCCCAGGTGCTACGCGCGAGTGGCTGACGTGACGATGGTAGATAAAGACTTGGTCCATTATAAACATTCTTTTTTTCATAAATGCAATGATACTGTCTACTTGTTTATTGGCATTATTACCTTGTTTACCTGTTCCCATTATGGAACCGGTGACGGCTACAATTTTAGGTCGGACAGTAGGGTCAGTTGTTGAAAGAAGAGTCTTAATCGTTTTCCTGGATTTTTTACCAAAGGCCCCGCACCAGTCCAGGTATACAATGTCAAATTGCAAAGGGCGCTCACCAGCACCAATAGATGCCAAATTTTTTAAATGTTTTTGCTTTGTATTTCCTTGGTAGCGGTATTCATTGGCCTGGTGGAAGATATTTTCCGCATAATTGAGTCGGTTGGACTCTGCCCATATTTTAATGTAATCTTCCACTGATACTGGCAACGACATACATAGTGGCATGCGCATGCGCATAATTTCAAAATCAGTGGAACCCTTGTAATAATTTGGAACAACAATATTATGAATTCCAAAAATATCAAAGATAAGAGAGGTTCCCATATCGGAGGCATCAAGCACCAATGCGTTAATTTCATCTAATTTGCCTTTGAAGAAAAAACGTGCCATGTGGCCGAGGTACATATTAATATGCATTTTGATTGAATCTTGATTGGAAACAACGTAGCTTTCGGCCGAATGACCTTCAGACGACCACTCTTTACGACGCGAGTGTAGAGCTTCAACTAGGTCCACCACACTATTAATATTGAAATCAACTTTTCCTTGTCCGTGATTCCGTCTCCGTTTGGCGGTACCGCTGGGCTTTTCTTCCGGACGGGACCGGGACCGTTTGGGTTCAGCCGCCTCGAATCGAGTTAGAGACGCTTTCTTTGGCAGATACCACGGTTCCGCCTGCAAAAAATCGTGATGTCCTGATGCATTGGGTTCGCTCTGCAAGAAATGATGGTGTTCCGATACGAAAGTGTTAAACATTTTAATCAATACTTAACGCGCTATATACTCCCAAAATTAAATCATTTTTTTACGTAACATGCTCTACAAAGAGCAATGTATTCGGAATTCACTGACACTTTTTCTGTCTCGTCACTTATCCTTTTCGTAAACGATGCCTTACTATCACATTTGACACAATCGGCCCGCAACCATTGCACATTATCTGCCACAGGAACGAGTTCCAACATCTCTCCAAAGGGTCTCCGCCAAGAATCACCGGACAATCCTGCCACTATCACATGTTGGCCTTTTTTTTCAACCATGTTCAGCACTGCCATCTTCAGATGTGGAAAGAACTGTCCCTCATCGATAGCAATGGCATCGTATCCCAATGTATGCAGCAGCAAGACATCATCGGTTTTCATGGCTGTGACAGTCTGGCCGTCATGCGTCTGAATGGCGGGTCCTTCCACTCTGGAATCGTTCGTATGATTGACAATTAAACATTTGAGTCCTAACGCCCGCAAAGCGAGCACTTTCTCAATTAATGCAGTGGTTTTCCCACTGTACATTGAACCCAGAATCACTTGCAATGACATCAACATTTGAAATCGTCTCCACTAAATAGTGCGTTCCCATTCTCACACAACGATTGAATTCTCACACAACGATTGAATCAAAGATTGCTTCGGACCGCGATGTTGGTTCGGACCGAGAGCGTTCTGCCGTGTTCGACCGGTTGCTTAACTCGACCGTCTCTAATCTGGGCCAGGACTGCGACCTCCTTGTCATAAAGTATCGAATGGTGGGCATCCCTTGGATTTTGTAGGTGACAATCTTGCGACCAACGAACACACCAATCAAGAAGAGTAAAGGCAATACCCACAACACATGTAGGATGTGAAGAATATCGGTGTTGCAGTCGCACTGTTGCAGGCATGTCGTGTTCCCAGGCCGAGTGTCTCGGTTCGTGGATGAATTGAGCCGGGACGACAATGCCTTTGGTGGTGATGGTGATGAAATGAAAGTCGGTGACGGTGTCTGGATTCGGATGGAAGCAGAGGGTGACCACGTCGGTGAGTAATGGGATGGAATGATTGCAGGGGAGGGCGATGGAATTGGGATTGGGGATGGCGATGGAGAGTTGGCGGGGGGTAGCGATGAAGCCGGGGATGGCGATGGAGAGTTGGCGGGGGGTGGCGATGGGGAGTTGGTGGGGAAGTACGGGGATGGAACGGGTGCGGAGGTGGCGGGTGGACGTGGGATGGGCGTGGGCGAGACCGCCGTCTCAATCATGGGGACGGCACCATGCGGACAAGACCATAAAGTAATGTTATGAATATCAATCAAACGAGAACACATCCAAAAAAAGTCATTTCAATACAGATTAGATACATTTGAATACACATATGCACTCCCCATTTTGGTGATTGGGACCGCTCCACTGAGTGTCTTTTGCACCTTCGAAGTTCTCATTCGACAAATGCACACTCACCACCAAAGACACCTTATTCAGACAGGTCTGATTCAACGATGACTGGTCCAAATACACAGGACCGTAAAGAATGAAGTCAAGACCACAAATGTGATGGATGGTATCGCAATCCTCATCACTTCGCTGTGTTGGTGCTTTTCAACTGACCGCAGCCGTAATTTGACAATGCAATCACTGGTGCCACCACACACCCCACAGACATCACGGTATTGACCCGATGGACAACAGTCGCCACCACAGACGCCGCAACCATCCAGTTCGTGCCCGTCGCAGTCACAATGGCCCAGAGGTCTCTCGCCGCGGCACGCCATTGTTAGATTTCCAGTACATTTTTGACCATTGTATTTCGCCGACGTGTGCACTTGACATCTTTTTATTTTTTCTCCATTTTCATCACATTTGACCGCTGCACCATTCACTTGACACTCGGACCAGTCTTGGCATGTTTCGACACAGTCTCGGTCACATTCCTCATTGAGACATGGTTCGTAATAGGGATTGGTTGGACACGGTGCACCGCCACGTTGTGGACCATACAGTTGTTTCCACCACACTGTTTTGGTTCCGTTTCGAACTCCATTGACGCATTTGTTATTCATGCTTTCCACAAGACATGCGGAGGTGTACAGCGTCTCGACGACACAGTTTTGTTGCACTGGGATATTTTTGTTTTGGATTGAAACGGAATAATTAGAAACAGTCGGTGGGATTTCAAAAAAGGTGTAATAAAGTTGTGACGAGTCGTACACTTGACTTTTGGATTGTGGAATGCCGTTTTGAAGAATTGTGATGGGGGGGGTGCCTGCACTGTGTTGTTCGAAGCGAACCCATTGATTATTTGGAAGAGATGGTTGCTCTGTACTATTCTCCATTGTTAGACCGTATGACAATATCACGTCTCCAGTGTCGGTGAGGTTGTATGAATAAGAAGTGCACGATTGTACGGAACAGGGCCCATTGACTTTGGCACGTTTATCGTAATTGCAACGTTGAGGGTTCCGACAACCTAGACAGGTGTCGCCGTCCTCCGGGAGACATTCTGAACAGATTCTGTCTGTAGTAAACATGCCATTTTCGGTGTCGTTCTTGTACGGAGGGGTTCTTTCAAAACGTGTTTCGTTGCAAGTCGTTAATGAAGAGCAGGCGTAGTCCGAAGTGTCTGTATTGGGTGCAGTCATGTATTCGTAATTGGAACACGGATGCAAGATGTTACAAATCCTGTCATGAGTCTTTGTTTTTCCTGTGATGTTTTCATAGTGAGTGGAATAATTACACGTGCTTGTTGCACGGCATATCCGGTCCTGAGTTTCCGTGTAATTCTGAACCAACCACTGCCTTGAATAATCACAGTCGTCCGAAATGTTTTGACAAATTCGGTCCTGAGTTTCCGTGTAATTCTGAACCAACCACTGCCTTGAATAATCACAGTCGTCCGAAATGTCTTGACAAATTCGGTCCTGAGTTTCCGTGTAATTCTGAAACAACCACTGCCTTGAATAATCACAGTCGTCCGAAATGTCTTGGCAAATTCGATTGGTGGTCTCGGTGGGAGGAAACTCCTCGTATTGTACCGAATAATTACAAACACTTAAAGACGAGCAAGTCCGGTCGGTGTAGAGACCACTAGGAGCCGACTGGAATTGCGAAGCATTCGAACAGTTCGACATTTCTCCACAAACTCTATCACTCTCATTAGTATGGTTCACTTGAATAAATTGCAAAGCACTGCACACTGACAATGCTGCACAAACCGTATCGTCCACTCCCGTCGCTGGATATTTCACAAACTCAGAAGCACTACAGACTGAACCTTCTTGACAGGCCGTGCCATTCAGGAAATAACCATCGTTACATGTTTGACATCTTTCCGTACCATTGTTTGATTTGCAGACCGGAGCTTGTGCCGCTGTACCATTCGAACAAGTACATTCCGCATACTGGCAACACTCTTGCATTGTACAGGTGTCACCACTGCAACTCCGTTCGTCCCAAATGTCCTTGTTGTAATACCCTTGACTATTCTCACACAAAGAATTCCCATGTCGACTTTCCAGACATCGGTCTGCCTCAATGCAGCACGAGAGGACGGTTCTCTCATTCAAGAAATACTGACTGCCGTCGCAATCTGGGTATCGACATCGACCTGTAAAAAGTCCATTATTGATTCGACCCTTTTCCCACGATGTGAGAAGGGGTGCCAAGATGTAACTCGGAGATGGCTTGACGTATAACCCACTGGAATAGGCCTTACAATTGAATGTGTTCGGACACGCAACACTGCAAGAAGCGTCGTTCCAATTTCCAACTGGACATTCGTTACAGCATGACTTGATATCGTCATTTGTATCGCATTGTTTGCTGGTGCATAACTGTTCCCCACTTTTCATCCCATAGTAGTGATGGGCCTCGGCATCGCTGATGGTCACAGTTTTATCAATGCAGTCCACCCCTGCCATCGAACAGGTGAGTCCGGAACAACGGCCATCGTTGTTGGAATCGACATTGCAATACATGTTTGCGTCACAGTTTGCAATGAGACCCTGACCATTACCACATGCACATGGCAATGCATTTAATACAGAGAGGTCTCGGTTGGGACAAACATTACTCGACGAGGCGGAACACTCACCAATCTCGGCCGCGCAGAACGGTTTTGAAACGTCACACACCCCAAAAAATCCACAGGCACAAATTCTATTGTGTACCGAGTCGAGTTCGTTTGCTTCGGACCCGTCCACTTTGGTGCAGGACGGATTTTTGGTCGTGGAACAACGGTTTGAAAGGGAAGCGGAACAGTACTGTTCATCGTTGCAGACACTTGGCATGAGAGCATTCGAATTTTCAATCGTCGGTATTTGGCAAGTGCATTTTGGATTGGGCACAGCACCGTTTTGGTTGAGACAGTAGTCGGTGTTCAGACAGTGTGCGAAGAATTCGTTGCACATATTGAATAATCCGGAACAAACGCTGGCCGTGTCAAAAGTCTCCTCGTCCACTTGGCCAGTGTGGGTCCAACATTGGCAAGTCCGAATATTTCTTTCATTGTGAGCACAGTCCGGATAGTGGGAGGTCAGTCCGAGGTGGTTGCCAGTAGAGCAAAAGTATTCGGTGGTCGAGGCCGCGGTGTCGTTGCTCTCCACACAGTATTCGTCTTTTTCGCAAGTGGTAGTGGGTCCACATCTACATTGTTTGGAACTTTTGAAGCCTAAATTACCAGACTCGCAGATAAAGACATCACAAGAAGTACGGATGTCACCCAACGTTGTTTTCCCCTGTGGACAATCTTGACACCCGTATTGGATGTTTTCGATGACCGTTTGAATTTTTCCACTGGGACAGACACTGCATTGGCCGACTTTGGCATTCTTTGCAAACATTCCAACCGAGCAGCTCCGACACACCGTTCCCGTGAAATTGGAATGCCCTTGGTACTGGCCATTTTGGCAGGACAGACAAACGTTGTTGCAAATATTACATACTTCTAAATTCTCATTAGCGCCGAGATTGAAATAATGACCAACGGGGCAACCAATGCAGTCACTGACGGTGGCACTCATTGCAAACATTCCAACCGAACAACTCTTGCAATCGTAGTCACCGTTGATGCGACTGCCTTGATATTTGCCATTGGTACAGTCGGTGCAACTGGACGCAGTGGCGTTCCTTGCAAACATTCCAACCGAACAGCTCTTGCAATAGTATTCGCTACTGACCATTTTGCCTTGATATTTGCCATAGCCACAGGAGGTGCAGGAGGACGCAGTGGCGTTCCTTGCAAACATTCCAACCGCACAGCTCCGACACAGAGTGCCCGTAAAATTAGAATGCTCTTGAGACTGACCTCTTGGGCAGGAGAGGCAATTGTTCTTGCAAATATTGCAGGTGCCAAAAAACTTCTCATCCGCGTTGAGATTTAAATAACGGCCACTGGGGCACCCCGACTTGATGTCGCAAGAGGCACGGGTGTGCTCCGACGTCGTTCTCCCTACCGGACAATGCTGGCATCCGTATTGTATATTTTCGACAGAAGTTTGAAATTTCCCTTGTTGGCAGACACTGCAATGGTCGACACTGGCATTCTTTGCAAACATTCCGACCGAGCAGCCCTTGCAATCGTATTCATCATTGACCACGAAGCCGTGAGATTTGCCATAATATTTACCGGTGGAACAGTCGGTACAACTGGATGCATTGGCATCCTTTGCAAACATTCCGGCCGAACATCCATTGCAATGGTATTTGACAGAGACGTCGCCACCTTGGTACTGACCGACCGAGCACCCCTCACAGTTGCTGGCAGTGGCAGTCTTGACAAACATTCCAACCGAGCAGCTCCGACACTGCGTTCCTGTAAAATTGGAATCGTCCTGATACTGACCAGTTGGACAGGCGAGGCAGGTCGGTTGCTTGCAAATGTCGCAGGTGTCGACATTGTCTGACGTGTCGAGATTGAAATAACGACCACTGGGGCACCCCTCACAGTTGCTGGCAGTGGCAGTCTTGACAAACATTCCAACCGAGCAGCTCCGACACTGCGTTCCTGTAAAATTGGAATCGGCCTGATACTGACCAGTTGGACAGGCGAGGCAGGTCGTTTGCTTACAAATGTCGCAGGTGTCGAGATTATATGACGTGTCGAGATTGAAATAACGACCACTGGGGCACCCCTCACAGTTGCTGGCAGTGGCAGTCTTGACAAACATTCCAACAGAGCAGCTCCGACACTGCGTTCCTGTAAAATTGGAATGGGCCTGATACTGGCCACTTGGACAGGCGAGGCAGGTCGGTTGCTTGCAAATGTCGCAGGTGTCCGCAAAGTGACTGAGATTGAAATAATGTCCACGGGGGCAACCCATCAACGACTCCATGTCATTGGTCCCATTGTCTGTCACCATCGACCCAGTGCCAGCAGAATCCACAAACGAAGAATCCAGTGAGTCTTGACCAGAGACCGAGACGACAATGGAAAAGAATAGGAAGAAAAGGCCTGTCATTGTTGCAATCTGCTCTCAAACTTATATACTTGATTTTTCAATCAGTTCTCCTTTTTTTTTCTTTCAATATGTCCAACGACTCCCATATTTCTTTGTTTTCTATTCTTTGGTATTGTATTTGTATTTGGCATTGTCAAATAATCAACACATTCACACCATCAACAGATACAAGTGATGTAGATTAGAGCTTGGAAATCTCCGATATCTCATATGTTGACCACATTCTAAAACTGCTATCTAATACACAAGAGTCACCGTCCACCATGAACCCACCCAAGCGACAGTATGTGGAAAGACTCGCGAAGCAATGGCGACAACACCATTCTTACACTCCACCACTCTCAGAACATGTCTGTTCGATGGAACGATGTAATTTGCAGCACATCGTCGGTGGTATTTGGTCCAATGGTGTGGAGGAACATGTGTGTGTGCGAGTGTTATGTCAAAATCATCCAAAATGGGCAAACCGGGGCAAACTAAAAAGACAGTTGCGGAATGTGTACATGTGTTGTTCGACTGGCCAGTCTCACCTTTGTAACGAACAATGTTCATGCACTGATGTGGACCATTCGGACGGAGGTCATGTCTGTCGGATATCGGGCATTCGGTACGATTCGGTCAATTCCGATACCTGGTTTACTAATCATCGCGTGACAGCGACGCATCAAGAGAATAAGGACCCATTGAAATTGGTGCGGAATACGGATTTTCAAGTGAATGCGGAGTCGTCGGATACCATTCGCCAGCAACAACATACTTTTATTAGTAAACAACGAGTGTCCGCCATTCTGTTTTCGAACGACCGATTATTTATGGAACAGCGCAAGTATGTGGATATGAAGACGGAAGCTGAAAAAGTGGTGCAAAAATATATGAAGACTTGTGAGAAAAAAAAACAAATGGTGAATTACACATACATTATCCAGCTGTATATTAATCAGATGAATCGAAGGCACATCTTTCGAAATTTGCTGCCCAAAAACGATACGGTGGATAATATCATTGGCAAATATGCACAATTGGCTTGTCAATATTGGTCTTTGGTGATTCGACGATTCCCTTTGGGGCAAACAACTCCGGCCATTTTTCCTATCAAAATGTTCGTGGTGAGTATTTTATATATTATGAAAAATGGTCTTTGTGTGGGTGGGGTTCAGGTGATACCGGGCGACGCTTATCTATTGTCGGTGTTGCCAGAGGCGAATACATTGGATGCGTATGGGGTCAATAAACCGACGTTCACGGCGTGTAAGAATAATATTTTGAAAGCGTACAGGGAAGCGGCGGAACTGTATCAAATTCCGCCAGCGATGCTGTGTTTGAAGTAAGATGTAGTGAATAAGTATTCGTCTCTATAAAAGACTGCATTCTTTTGTTATCGGTTTGATGTCTGTCAAACAGTATGTCTCTGCATTTCAAAGTAGTGAATATAATGTGAATGGTGTATCCAATGACGCTGTCAATCTGCGCAAATGGCAATGGTGGGGAGATGCCAACCACGACCATTTATTAACAGTGGATGACTTGCCGAACTCGCCAGATAAATGGAACATTATCGACTCAAGGGGTGATGGCCATTGTTTTTATAATACATTGCATCGATTTTTACTTGAAAATCGATTGTACACTCCTGCACGTCGTCAGAAGACATACGAAACGGGTCAAAAGGGTAAGATTCCAGACAGAGAGCAGATGCGCACCGCTTATAACACCGCTTCCAACACCCAATATGAACCGCCCATTCTCTTTTTGAGAAGAAAGGTATTGGAATCAATCATGAATAAAGGAATCGCACTCCCAAAGTCCACACTCGATGCAAAGGATGTGAAAAAAAAGTATCTGGATGTACTGCAAAACAGGGGGTTTTTTATTCAAGATAGTGAGGGCAGTATTGAAGCAACCGATATAATCAGAGGGTTCAACGATGCCCAAAAATTTCAAGAGACATTGGGATGGGTCAATTTTGGTCAAGTAGCGGTCACAGCACTTGTTCTCAAAATAAATATAATTGTTTACTCTCAAACAGCAAAGAAGTGGACTCCATTCTATGCCCATCAATATGATTATGACGAAGATGAAAAAAAGAACCGAGATACTCTGCGCGAAGAACCAGTCTGTTTCATGAACTTCACTGGTGCTCATTTCCAACTAATAGTACCGTTGACAAGTCCAAAACAGTCCAAAAATAATCACAAAGCATATTTGAAAAATTACAAGAAACGATATACAGACAAAATGCATTTGGCGAAAGAAGTGTTGACATCGTTAGAGCGAAAGGAGAAAGAAGGGGACTTTAAACGAATCCCATTGACTGCAAACACCGAAGAAAAGAAATTAAAATGGGTTTTGGACAGATTGAGAAATCAAAAATGGGACACAGAAACATTTTTGAAACGGAATGGCGAAATCCAGAAGGACGAATTGCTCTGTAAGCATTGCAAGATTATAAGGCACGAAGGGTATCCAAAATGCAGTGCCTGTCATCCAAAACGACTTCCAAAAGGAACAGTAGTTCACTTTTCCCATGATGGAGTGAGCTACAATGGTCGCATAGAGGGAAAATACAAAGACAGCAACAACTATAAAATCAAACGAGGCATTCGCAAGCAACGAGACAGTGTGGGACAGAAGGCACCGAAATATTATTCTATCCCTCGAAAAGATATCACGATTCAAAAAGAAGAAAAGAATGGCGGTGACTCGGAGGAGCCGGTCTGGAAAGATGCAATGACCGAATTCACCACTACAGAAAAAAATACGAACGGGACTGAGATTGCAAGAAACATCAAGTTTAACAAAATAATCAGGAAGGTCTTTCAGAATCTATTGACTCGAGATGTGAAAGGGGATGGTTATTGCATGTTACATGCTGTCAACGCACTAACCGGCAACATCATCACCATCGCAAACCTCCAGAAATGGGCTATTGAGGAGGATGACAAACGCGGTGACAGCCCCCGAACAGAAATGTATACCATTGATGACAATGACAAAGTCGTTGAATTCTCATTTGTCAACGACTTGGAGGGCACTGTTAGTAATTTAAGCAGTCATTGGTTACCAGTCTTAGCAAGAAAATGCAAGAGTCGATTTATTATCTTTACTTGTGCTCACAATACCAATACAAGGAGTACTCGAGTGGAAGAGTATCCGGGTCAGTCCACCGGTCCCGATTCTTGGGCCTACGACCAGACCCATTTACTGTACAACACGGCCCACTACTGGCCTTTAAAATTCCCCCCCGGCCACAAGTACAAGGATGAAAAGCAATTGATGACAATGAGAAAGGACTGGTACAAATTAAATTCAAATGTCATGTGACAAACAATGACAAAGAGCAATTGATGACAATGAGAAAGGTTACAAAAATATTTACAAAACTTTAAATTCACTTAATACATCCATTAAATTATGTTCAACCGCCCCACACTCGGGCATATCCGAGATAGCCAGAATACCCGACCGAACGAAAATAGTGTACCATTTTCGCGTTGAATTCACAGTCTCGAATGTAATCTCCGAATATTGATTTTGAATCACGTCCAGCACGTCACCCGCACTGCGGAAACGTCTTCTTCTTTTACGAACTGGCGTTTTCGATTGATTCTTTGGCGACAGACTTGGCACAGTACACTTGAGGCGTCCTCCCCTCACTTCTTCCCTGCAAAAGGGGCACTTCATGGACGTCTCCACCAATGTATCGACCCAACACTTGAGACACGCTTTTGCAGAACCACAATGATTCAATGTGAGACAATCCGACGAGAGACATATGTGACAATTGGATGTCTCCAAAGCCTCCCCCATCTCCCACGACTGATTCTCATGAATAAAGTGTATCAACTCTTTGAAAGTTGGACAGAGTCGCCTTTGCGACAGAGGCACATCCAACCCGGTCTCAATCGTTTCTGCAATGCTTCGGCACAATCTCTTTGGCAGGAGTTGTTCCTCATTAGACAGTCGAACTTCACACTCCTTATATTTTTCCAACAGAGCGGGCAAAAACTGTTGAATCCGTGTCAACATGTAATGCGAAGGATGAGTCACACGATGATGAATGTGCATGATTTTTTCTCGAGCCCCTTTCGGCAACAGACTTTCCAAGTCGTCGGACCGAATAAATTCACAAACATCGACTCCAATCTCATCGAGAGCGTCGCAAAGAGCTCTCATCGAAATGGTTCGAAACTGTTCTTCAATACTGTTCAAAATCTTATTATATCTTTCGGGCCGAATAAGAACGGGCGGCTGACCCGAAGCCCCACCGCCACTATCAAAGATTAACATGTATCGTTGTCCACGCGCCATCAGATAGGCCGAAGAGTGACCATCTTTTCGGCGTTTTTCAATACGAAAATTCGTCATTGGGTCCATTCTCTGCCACCCTTCGGATGGAATGGAATGATACACATCCATCACTTTGCATGCCAATTCGCTCTTGTCATGCGCAACTAAAAAATCATCGAATTGATACGAGCCATACTCGGTCTCCATACTCTCTTCCGATTCTTTAAACTGTACAAATAAACGATTCAGCTCCCTTCTAACGCGATGACTCAACTCTTCACCCGTCTTCTGGACCGCCACTCTCATCTTTTCTGACCGAAACGGTGGATTAAACTCCCATTTGAAACGAGTTCTGGTCATATTTTCATATTGTTGATTCGAAATATTCACACCGTTCAATTCACAAGAAACCATTTTGCCAAATATTTCTTGATACACTTGACCCTGTTTGACCCGAATCAGTTCGGTACCGACTGTCAGTTCATTGTCAGTGCGTGTGGTTGTGATGGCCTCGTCTCGATATTCCATCATCTGACGGGCCGATTCCGGCGGCAACAGAACGGTGTAGAAACTATTATCCAACATGCAACAGGGCAATTCGTCGTCGGGTGGGCAAGGTCGAACCGTAGTCTGCGATTCGACGTCATCACCGTGGAGACGAAATTTCATATTCTGATTTTTTTCAAGAGTGCCCCATAATTCACCCAATTCGGTTGTGAGATAGAGAGATTCCAGAGACGGCTCATGTAGACGTCGGTTCAAATGTAGGTTGTTTTTTTCATGGCATTTTATCCAAACACCACCCCATGAGAATTCCCAATTCATATCGAGGAGTTGTACTTTGGTTAAATACAATTAAAATGTTAAATCACATATTCTCTACAAATAAGGACACCATCCATCACCACCATTTATGAATGGGCTCCCCATCCTTGGAAACGGCCTGCAACTCCATACCGTTCAACTGTTGTGGTGGATTTTCCACAATCAATTCTTTCTCAACACCATCGTCATCTTGATAGTACACGGTCGCACCGGCTTCGTGTGCAGGCAAGACCAGACTCCGCACTTCACATCTTCTCAAGACCCCTTGGTCAAATCCTTTGCGCAATATAAACGGAAATGTTTTGTTCATAAATGGAAGTATCGCACTAAGCGAGGCGATGCTCTGTTGGTCCTTGTGCGAAAATGGTCGGGTCGACGTATTGTGGTCGCATTTTTGACAGCCTTTCACTTTCATTGCTTGTGGCAGTGGAGCATTGCTGACATACAGTTGCTGGATATCTCTGGATGGCACATATGGCATGTCGAATATTTTCTGCCCGCAACAAGACCACCGTCCATCCTGTTGGATGTAACCCGGGTGTTGTGAACAGTCGAGTCCGCCCATGTTATCGAGGAGATTGAACTCACATCCACATGTCCTACAAATCCAAGATTTCGATGCTACATCAAAGGATGATTGAATCTCGTCCCGTGAAGAGTAGAGTGTCACTGCTGGAATTCGGGTGTTTGGTCGAGCCATTCCATTTGCAATGCTTGCCGTTTATACTCTCATTTATTAGTACGAAAGAAGGCATCTCATTTTTGGAAGGTGGATTTGGAGCCAGTAGGCATAACTCTCTCTTATTTTGATATAAATGTCGCTCTTGAAAATAAATGTCTTGAAAATAAGTGTCGCTCTTGAAAATAGACCTATAAAAAGGCAATAACAATTACAAAAAAAATGACAACAACAAAACCACCGATATCCCTCTTTGAAGTTATCCTACAAAACCATGGATTTGGGAAGCACGAGAATAAACCCGACTCCGATAAAGAGAAATCCAATGAAGGTTTCGAAGAGGAGACCATCAAAGCAAACGTGACTTACCATGATTTTGTCACTTTTGTGATGGAAGGTATCGTACCGGATGCGATGCGCGAAAACACAACCGAAGCAATGGACCGAGTTCCCATTAAAACGGCACTCATGTATGCCCGTGGAGCCTATCAAGGATGGCTTCTGAAAAAACTCATCCAACGTCTGGACCGCATAGACAAAGATATCGACAAAGAGTTGCTCAAAATGGAACAAGAGCGCAAAGGCATTCGTCTCGTGTCTGCAACAGACGAACCGGAATCGACATGGTACAAGGCTCTCGTGAAAAACCGCGCGACGCTCGTGTCACTCATGGTACAGGTTGAAACCGAATTCAAAGAAATGATAAAGAATGAGAATCAGACTTTGTCGCTGAGTGCAGCCTATAAGATGCTATGGGATGTTCCTCCGGCCCCAAGTGAAGCAGTCCCGATTGAACTCAAATTAGCCGGAGGGAAAGAACAGGTCTACGTGTTCAAAAATCACGGACCATCTGGTGCTATCAACACCCAAACAGACTCGAGCGCCTACAAGGAAGCCATCGTCGGGAACAAATGGTCTGTAGACCTCAATAAGGCGGAGATTTGGGGAAACAAATTGCTCAACATTTGCGAAGAAATTCATAATTCCGGCATGGATAAAAAAGTCGAAAATGTGCTTTTTGGCATGGCCCTTTCATTTATCGTCTCGCCGACCACCATGTTTGACACGCTGTTGATGGATATCGCCATTTTGGGCCCGCCTGGTACGGGCAAGTCGACGATTGCTAGTTCATTCTCCAAGTTGGCGCATTGTCTGGGCTGGTTGTGCAGTCCGACGATGACGTCCGTGGCCAAATCGGATATCATCTCCAACGAACCGGGCAAAACGGCCATTCTTACGCGTGATTTTCTCGACGGCCACATTGGCCAGTGCATTCTGCTTGACGAAGCATACTCATTGGTGGAGGGAACACCGGGGCAGGAATTTGCAGATGCACTCACTGCCTTTTTGACTGAACACGCCGGTATGATAATGGTCATTGTGGCGGGCTATGTCAATGAGATGAATCAAAAATTTTTTACTGCCAATGTGGGTCTGCCAAGGCGGTTCCCGACACTGATTCTTCTGGATGCGAAGACCGATAAACAGCTCATCATAGCCTTTTGGAAAAAATATTCGGAACGGCGCACACGAGGCGATAAGACAATGGGTGCACTGCAGAATACAATGAATAGTGGATTCAGTGATATTATAAATAAAAGCATGGGCATTTTATGCGAGTGGGTCCCTATTATTTGCTTGTTGAAACGCCAGAAACTCGACCGTCAACAAACATTATTGACATCGTACTTTGCCGATGTTGCTGAACTGGCGCAGAATTTTTATCGCTATCACGAATTGAAAAAACTGTCCATCACAAATTTTTCGGTGGCGAATAGTGCAGGAGGTGGTTACCACCTTGCAAAACAACCGGTGGTCGGATTACACCCTCGACATTACAAATTTAACGAAAATGAAATTCTAAATAACTCCATCAATGCGTGGATTCTCACTAAAGGACAACAATGGAAAGTCAACAATCCTCATGTCAATGTGGTCTCTGCAGCAAAGGTAGAATCTCGTAAAGTTCAATCACAAATATTGAAAAACTTGTTGGAAGAAAAATGGCATGGGGTGTTAGGAGGCAATCAGAAAGCAGGCGGCTGGAGAGATGTGCTTGAAGCGTCAGAAACGTTGCTTTGGAGAAACATGGACAGTGGCAATTTTTCGAATGAAAAATTGGGGGCATACGGATTTCTTGGTGCAGGCAAGGTTGGCAAAGACAAAGCAGAGAAGTTTTGGACAATTATGTCTTTGACTGGCAATGTGAGTGTGCATTTGACCAGAGATATCGATGATAATACGACATCGGTCTCTAATAACCAATTAGAATTCACTTGGACAAATGACGGGCTCGAGGAAGCACTCATTCAAGCCCTTGACGACGTTGGCGGGGACGACGATGATACGGACGACGACATCGACATGTTATAAAAGTAGGCTTGCAGTGCAATGTAAATAAAATTCCCAAAATAATGATTAAATATAAATATGTCAAACTATTGCCACGCGGTTCGTGGCAGCGTTCTGAATAAGAGCGAGTCACTATAAATAGGATATCCACTTTAAACAAAAATGGTATTTTATGTTTTTGATAAGACTGTGAAAGACCGCCCATACAGCAGTTTTGATGAGTCATTTACTATTTCTACATACACACTGTCCGGTGAAACGTATTCCTTCCAAACAACATGCCGCAGTTCCGACGAGTATGGACCCGATGGGGATACAGAATATAATACTGGTGCCAAAAACGGCGAAATTGACCCATCCTATATCGTCACCTACAAAGGTAATGTCTATTTATTGCCAGAGGTATTTCTTGGAATACAAGTTGCCACGGAGGAAATGTTTGACGAAAATAAAACATTCGTGTCGACTCTTGTAGAAAAAGCAACAGTCAAATTAAGCGCAGGTATAAAACTTTACCATTACAAGGTTGATTGGCCAAAAAAAGATAAAGGTGTCATCGTCACAATAAGCCAGACGGTCTACGTCAAAAAGGGGAATGTATATTGTCTTCACAACGATGAAAAGGTTACTGTAGAAGTAGACAAGTTGGAAGAGGTTACCGTTCCACAATACAGTATAATGGCGGCGTTTAGACAATGGGTGGGAACTATTTGAAATAAGAGTACAGTGTGTTCATTGTTTCTTATTGTAATGTTCTTAGTAAGACCTGCAGAAATAATTAACATTGCTTCGTGAATAGATTTGATTTGGTCCGCGCCGATTATTTTCATGGTTGCTGTAATTTCATCCACTTTTGTCTTCAGAATGCTAGCCAAACTCTCCTCTACATAAGACGTCGGCATAACGTTTACATTGTCAATGACACGTTCTTGCTGATGTATATCATGTACAACCCACTGACCATTTCGACCACCCCCCTGAATAGTGCATGGGGCCCAACGATGATTTTCCCAGCAAACGACGTGTTGACCAACTCTGAATCGCGCAGGTTCATTCTTGTCTAGTGTCTTCTTTATTTTGGCCACCATACTGTCAATTTTCGCAATATTGCGCCGAATACCATTGCTTGTTCCGAGTGCAACCAATGCTGGTGTCTCTGGTCGTAACCTCATAAGTCGGTCGACTTCTTCAATTCGTGAATGTTTGCTTTTTACAGGGACAGTGCCCAGTAAAGAACTGGCACGTTTGGACGTTGCCGCCGCTTAAGCATTAATTGGTCCACAGTCTTCGTTGATATTTTCTCAATCAATGCGTGGATTCTCACCAAAGGACAACAATGGGAAGTCAACAATCCTCATATCAATGTGGTCTCTCATGCTCGAATGCAGGAACAACCAGTTAATTCGCAAGCATTGATAAATGTGTTGGATACAAAATGGTCCAACACATTTGCTCCGGGGAACGCGGCTGAAGGCGGCTGGAGAGATGTGCTCGAAGCGTCAGAAACGTTGCTGTGGAAAGACATGGATGGTGGCAATTTTTCTAATGAACATTTGACGACATATGGAGTTCTCGGGGTTTACAAGGACAATAATGTCTGGAACATTATGCATTTGGGAGGCAGTGTAAGTGTGCATTTGAGCAGAGATATCGATGATAGGACGACATCTGTCTCTAATGACAAATTGGAATTCTCTTGGAGAGATGATAAGGTTGAAGAGGCACTCCTTGGTGCCTTGGAGCCCTGACCGTTTAAGCCATTGACGACGACACTGACGAAATTAAAAAATAACAATTATTAAATAATGATAAATTTAAATGTGTTAAACTATTGGTGCATGAAACTATTGTGATTCAGGGCCGCAGCACGAATTTCACCAAGTCGTGCTTCAAGTGATTGAATACTAGTTTGAAACCTATTCCAAATTGCATCGTGTTCCTCTTCCATGGTTTTCCGAATCACTTTAGAAATTGTTTCCATTGTGATGCGAAACCCTTCGATTTGTTTTGCGCCGATTCGTTCCATGGTTTCGTTAATTTCATCTAATTTTCTCTTCAGAATGCTAGCCAAACTCTCCTCTACATAAGTCATCGGCATAAGGTCATCGTCGTTGGCAATGGCCTTGGCATTGGCACCAATTTTATGTATATCCCAATGATTGTTTTCCCATCCAACAATAGTGCATGGGACCCAACGATTGTTTTCCCACAAAACAACGGATTGACCAGTACTGAATCGCGACCGAACATCATTGTCTGGTGTCTTCTTTATTTTGGCCATCATACTGTCAATTTTCGCAATCATGCGCCGAATACCGCCGCTTTTTCCGAGTGCAGACAATGCTGGTGTATCTGGACGTAATGGTGTCCTTGGACGTAACCTCATAAGTCGGTCGACTTCTTCAATTCCTGAATCTTCATTTCCTGAATGTTTGCTTTTTACAGTGTCAGTGCCCAGTAAAGACTTTGCACCAGGCCGCTTCAGCATTAATTGGTCCACAGTCTTCGTTGATATTTTTTTCGTTAATATTTTTCCAATCACAGTATCCTCCTGTTCTGCTCCCAGTAAAGACCTGGCCCTGGACCGCCGCTTAAGCATTAATTGGTCCACAGTCTTCGTTGATATTTTTTTCTTTTTTTGTTTCTTTTTTTGTTTCTTCATTCGGACCAACATGCCGCGCACTCTTTTTTGAATCAAAGTGGCTCTGGTTTCTTCGTTCCTGGCTCTGATTTCTTCGTTCCTGGCTCTGGTTTCTTCGTACCTTTTTTTCAGAGGTCCCCGTCCATCGGACATTTTTTTTTGCACCCTCTTTTTGGCATTCTTTTTGGCATTCCGCGCTAACGCTTTTGCAAGGGTGACTCCTTGCTCCCTGCCTATGTACGCTTTGACAGTTTGCGTGTTTTTATCGAGTAGGATGCTGATTGTTGACCGTCTTGTCCGTCTTGTTTTTTTGTCACCGCTTGACTTCGACTTTGGTGACGAAGGAGCAGTATTCGTTTCTCTCGGTGATGAAGGTTCTTTTGCTTTCGTCGACGAAGGAGCAATATTCAGTGTTCTCAGTGATGAAGTTGCTTCCGTCGATTCGAATTGACGAAACTGTGCCACAATACCACTTGGCATTTTTATTTTCGCTTGTTGAAACTGACGAAACTGCGACATCCTACCACTTTGTATAGAACTTATATACTGAGATTATTTGAACGAACTACAAAAGAGACAACGGACAGACTCAGCGTACACAGTACATTCATACAATATGACCCTTGCATACTTTATATTCTGTGTCATTTTAGCCTCGTCCATCTTGTCGATGCTTGGACAGTGGTACCGGAACATTGTTGGCACTGTGAAGCGGACATTCTCAAGTGTAACTCTCGCAGTTGTGTTTGGATGTGTACTATGTCATCCAAACCATTTAAAAGACTCGACTGTTGCAATTTCATTTCATTAACGTCTAGTGATACGCTAATAAAAAATAGTGTAGACATTATAACTAAACATTACAAATTGACGCTTCGCTCTTTTTAAACTTCAAATATAAACCCATTGACGAGATTGGTATCCGTGTCTCTCTTAACGCCTTGCACGGTGACGAGGCCCGTATCAAAGCCAAAATGGTCTTGCAAAGCTGATACGACCGCTTGTGTACCGTAAAAAGGATGCTTGGCAACTTCGTCGTCCTCAATGCCGTGGGCCAGCGTAATGCATGGAACATCTTCAATGTACATGTCTTGAAAGCCTGGTTCCAGCAGAAAACTGTACACCGCGGAGCACGGATATTCTCCTGCTTCACCGAGGTCATTTGGGAATGTCCAGCGACCGTTAACCATCACAGGATGCCAGGTGGTGACCAGTAGTGTTCCGTATTTGACCAGTGTCGCGGTTTCACAGGGCGTTTTGACGACACAGACGACTCTGGCCTGACCAGTTCTGGTCTGAACGATATCGTCCTTTTGAATGTCTTGGCATGTTTTGCGGGAACTGTCGGCCATCTTGACACGACAGGGGCCAGCAAAACATGGGCCTGACCTGCAATTGTAATGCGCCATGCTTTCTGGCGCGCCTCTGGCCATGGTACCACTTGAACGAGCTCTTGACACCACAGCTTCGCGATGCGTGGGTGTGGGTGCGGGCAATGCGTTAAACGCCGTGTCGAGTGAATCGCGCATTTTTTGAAACGTTTCACCACCGTACTGTTGGATGCCTTTGTCGAGAAAGTTGTTGCAGGTCTGTGTCCAATGTGCGAGGGCCAGAGAAGGCAAATAGTGACGTCCCCATCGGCGAAAATTCGCCTGAGTAATGGCTTCGCGCACTTGTCCGTTCAAATCTTCCTGCAACTTGGGGTCAGTAACAGCGTCCACGAGTCCGTTCAAGTAGCCGCGCGCGCGCTCATAGTCCATGTTGGCGAGTTTCAAGCATTCTTGAATGCCTATGGCGACCGTCTGTCGGTCGGCGGCGCCAGGTCTTTCCACAAGAGCGGTAACCTCTGTGTCCAACATAGTGACTACAATGGGCTTGTCACATTCAATGAAAATATCACGTGACTGACCTTTGGTGATGCGTCCTATGGGTAGAAAATATCCCCATGACGTTTTTTCAGCGTCTGGAAGGTCTATAGTGCCCTCCGTTTCAATCGCGAGTCTCAAATGTTTGTTTGTGGACGTACACAGATTGGCCATGGCGTGCACAAAGATACTGCCCACGAGTCCAATATCCGGAATGAATGAGTACGAACCTTGGGTGGCACGTGCCAGCTGAGTCAATAGGGCCGTGTCAAGGTTGTACCCAAAGCCGAACGTGTTGACGACGATGTCGTCGCGGCCGTCCAGTGCCTTTTTGAGCTCATAAACTTCGCCACGAGGCGGGCTGCGATTGGGCTGACCGTCGGTCAATAGACAGACAGTACCGCCTCTGGGCAATTGTTCGAGCCCAAGACGGAGACCGTCCCAAATATTGGTGCTGTTTTCGGCGTCGATACCGGCCAATTTAATCTTGATGCACGCTTTGCCTCCGGCATCCATGCGGCGCGAAGACATGAGAACGCGCGCGTCCGTCGAATACACGACCAGAGAAGCCTTATCTTGTGGACGAAAGCCTTCGAGACAAGTGAGAATGGCATGTTTGACAACATCCAGAATACTGAATCCGTCGGATTCGCCAGAAGAAACTTCGGTGGCCATGGAGCCAGAAATGTCAATGACAAACGCGACGTTGAGGGGCGCTGCTTCACCGTCTGGTGTTAGCAAAGTGACCTGCGTCATTCCAGCATGCTTACGCGTCGTAACAGTGACTGGTTCGTCTTTAGTGGTCACCTCTTCAGTCTTGGAATAAGAAAGTTCTTCTATCACATTTTTGAGAGTGTAGTCTGTGACCAGTTGGTCGATGCGCATGGGTTGGCGAGTGATTGGGGACTTGCCATTGCGGCGAATGGCTTCTTCGATGGCGGCGCGTTCATACGTGTAACCGTCGGGCGCTTTCACAGGGTCTGCCATGATATCATGGGTGATGGGACATTGAAGTGCTTGTAAAGTGATGGCGGACATGTTTGATTTGTTTGTTTTAATTAAACAATTTAAAAACAAATATAGGTGCAACTTATTTTTGATTTGATTTGAATCAAAAATGCTCTAAACCCGAACCGAGGGTAAAATCGTTGTCCCATGACACCAACTGGTACTATACATAGTTTATATTTTCGAAAGAAGTATATTCCAAAAATACATCAACGCGAAGATATTCCAAAAATATCACGCCAGAACGCTTTGCATTAGAACCAGCTGGAATCGAACCAGCGAGCATTGCTGCTCCACCATTGATAGTTCTGGGCGCCCGTTTTGAAGAGACTTGGACACAAAGTAGAACCATTGTTGTGATTCACAATTGAGAACAGGGGTTCTAAATCATGCCCCAAGACAGTGTGGGATGGATGTCCAGCCAGATATGCTCCATACGAGGCTTGAACTCGTGACCTTCGGCTCATAAGACCGATGCTCTACCAACTGAGCTAAAGGAGCGGGTGTGGTACACGTCCACTCTCTGTGGATGGGGCTCTTTATACGCCATGTCTGTCATTGGGAATGGATTTCGACTCGAGCATGACCTTGTTTTTCTTCCTGGATTTCTTCCTGGAATTCTTCCCGTTTTTCCCTCCGTGGAAAGTGACCGGCGACACCATTCTGTCCGTGTTTTTGGCACACGACGACCAAACCACCGGGTTGTGAATCTGACGTAATTTCTTATTTAATCCGCATATTTCGGCGTTTGTAAGTGTTTTCATAATGTAATGGTGTATCGAAGTGCTTTCAACCTGTTCAGAACACACGACTAAATTATTGTCACTGTCAAAGGCAATGAAATGCAATTTAGGAACAAATTCGGGGTGTTTATGTTCAACGTACAAATGTACAACAGCTTCCAATACCGTTCTTAATTGGTCTTTCTTGCTTATAGCTCTTTTCACAATCACATTCGCACCCATGTGCTTGCAGTTGGTTAATACCGACGATTGACCCTCCAGTGGCCTTCCCATTTCGCCCACAATAACCGCTCCTCCTGTTCATATTGTTCTTGAAGCTGCTGCTCTTCCAAATCGTCCACTTCCTTTTTTTTCTTTTTTTTCTTTTTTTTCTTTTTTTTCTTTTTTTTCTTTTTTTGCTTTTTTCGTCGTTTGTTACCTTTCTTGGTTGACGTTTGTACATCGGGCTTGCAAGTGGTAAGGGCCTTGTCACGAGCTTCTGACAATTCATTAAAATCAATATCATTACCTTTTTTATCAGGGTGGTGGTCCAATGCAAAATGACGGAATTTGGACTTTACTTTGGAACAGGACGCTGTTTTCTTCAATTCGTTGACATCTTGGCGTATAGAAGAAGAAGATTTACCAGAAGAAAAAATTGTTGAACCAATTATCGCCGCTTTTGTTAACTTTCCTCCTTCAGTAGCTAAAAATTGATGATAAGTAGACATTTATGAAAAATAAAACCACCTTTTATATTACAATTATGAACCTGCCTATATAAATATTTATTTTAGTCATTTTTGAAATAAATGTCACCCATTCCGCATTTCATTCCATAAATTTTTTCGCTCGTTCACAGGTTGGCTACTTTTTGAAATATAGAATGAAAAATGAGAATATGTTAAGAATATTCTGAGATATTTTTTATAGATAACAATAATCCAACAAAATAAACAAAATGAACAGAATTGATATGGAAATACGAATTGCAGATAGATTCGAAAGTATGGCGAGCAAAGCTTTGTGTTTACAGCTTGAATATGTGGACCTTCCTCCTTTGACGTGTTTAGATTGTGACAAAATATCAAGTTTTGGCGGAAAAAATTCTTTTGTCGAGAATATTTTTGTACATAATGATATTTGCATGTGTAATTAAAAGTTAATTTTTATTGTTTAATACATAAAAAAGATTTGGAATAGTTGCCCAACTTATAAAAAAAATAGCAACTAGGATATAGGTGGACAATTGTGTTCTCGCGAGGATGACACGGACCCCCATGTCATTTTGGTGACCAGGTCTGTACGACTTTTGTGGCTGTTTCTTACCCTTGTGAGCAGAATTCCATCATTGGTATTGCAATTGGTTGAAACACTGCGCGCGCACGGAACAAAAAAAAGACAGTATAGTCATGGATGTTTGATTAGAAATGTCTCACTTTGTGACCAAAGTCAAAAAAACTGGCTGTTCTAAATGTCGATTCAGTAAGTTAGGTTGCAGTGGCCCACGATGCAAACGGGTTGTCCCATTGGTAGACAAGGGCAGTGTCAGAAAACGCAAGAATGCCACCCCAACACGTCACAGTCCCACCCAAAGACACGACGAAGTCAGTGATGATTTAGAACAGAAGAGTAACAGTAAAAAGAAAATGAACCCAGTGTTAAGATTTATAGACGACGAAGTCTCCGAATCGTCTGACGAGTCTCAATCTTCCGAGGATTCTCAAAATGACAGCTCGTCCGATTCCAACGAAGACGAATATGATTTGAATGACGGGTTTTTACAAGAGGAAGGGGTTGTGTGGAAACAAGTGGGAGGAGAATGGACCAAAGTCTCCAACGCAAAGGAAACGGAGAATCGATTCGATGACAACACCGATGAAATCTCCTTCGAACACGAGCGACAGAGAACAAAGCAAGCACTGGACGAACTCAGTACCGAACACAAAAAAAACAAGACATTAAAAAGAAAATTACGAGAACAATTAGCGATAGTCCAAAAATTGGAAAAAAGAGTCCGGGTCTGGAGAACACGGTATCAAGAACAGAATTCAAACAAGAAAAAAAAGGTCAAACAACCAAAGAGAAAGGTCAAACAACCAAAGAGATGACAGGCCATAAATATCATATAATGAACCTATGAGAGAATGTTCTTTCAAAAACAAAGTATAAATCACTCCATAATATAATTAAATATGAATGTCAACACTCAGCGTTTTTCTTTGTATGGCTTTTGCATGTTGGTCTCTGCCAGCCTGGTTGCTTTTTTAGCAATGTCAATGGACCATTTTGTAGGATACATTAATCAGATTCTCATTCCATGTCAACACGACTCGGTGTGGGAGAACGGCCGCTGCATTTGTGACAACACAAAGGGCATTTTTAGTGGCGAATATTGCGAATCGTGCCAGTGTGAACACCTGGGTCTTTGTCGCATGAGTGCCGAAGGTGCGGTCGACACCCGTTGGAGTTGTCGTTGCCCAAGTCATCAAAAATGGGTCGGAACTACCTGCAACAAATGTTATGCTTCACACAACACCTCTGACCAATGCAAAGGTCCTTGCATTGCAAATCATTACGGAGAAAATTGCAATACCCATTGTGTCCCTGACAGACCCACTGCCACGGATAGTCAGGTCTGTTCAGAAGTGCGAGCATCCGGTGGAAACTGCAACATTTGTAATGGGCACGGAACCTGCACTGGCGATGGCTTGTGTCAATGTGATGAGGGATATTTCACCTCCAGAACTGGTGAGCAATGCAGTCTGAGTTGTGAATCGTGTCCTTCGGAGCGTGGTGTCTGTACATCGGTCGGTGGACAGTTGCAATGCATTTGCAAAGGCAATTATTTTGGCCCCAATTGCGAACAATCTTGCCAGTCGTCGAACGAACTGGTTTGTTCTGGCCACGGCGTCTGCCAATTCAGTGGTCAACGCGGCTTGGAGTGTGTCTGCAATCCGATGTATATTGGCGACGATTGTTCCGCCAAATGTCCCGGCCGTGATGTCGTGTCCGAACCATGCAATGGTCACGGTGCTTGTGTCTTGGACAGTTCGAACTTGCCGAGATGTCAGTGTGCCACGCCTTGGGACACGTTTGATTGTGGTTGTGTGGACGAATACACGTGCAATGGCCACGGTACTTGTAATCCATTGTATGACGGCACGAACAACGTGTGTACTTGCCTATCGGTGGATGTCGACGAGACAGCCGCGACTGAAGAACGCAGATATGGTGGCCCAAATTGTGAAAGATGTCAAGAACATTGGTGGGGCAGTCGTTGTCATTTATTTTGTGACAGACATGCCTTTTCACAACCGTCCGAGACTGTCGGAAAAAAAGCAGGTTGCAATGGGCATGGTTCGTGTGTGATGAATCGGCGTGGTGATGAGGAGACGATTGAGTGTGAATGTCAGTCCAATTACGAATCCAAAAAGCAATGCTCGGAATGCAAAGAGATGTATTTTCCCAAAGTCTTTCAATTCGACGCCGACAATGTGCAACGACGATTGGCTCTTCCAAACACTGCCAACCATTGTTCGCGACCATGTTCCGGTGAAAATGAATGCCATTCCAAAGGCAAATGCAACCCCGACTACGACACGACGAATCACCTTTGCATTTGTGATGGAAATGGGAAAGATGGTTCGTTGAAGACATTGGACCCGGATGTCGGTTGTTCCGCCTGTCAACCGAATTGGTATCCCAAAGATTTGACGAATCCCAACACCAGATGTACAAATTATTGTGCCGACAGTGGCACTTTAGACACGTCTGAGAAAATCATCCGATTTGGCACCGATTTAGAGCTGCGCAACGACCGATTTGCAAAGGACATTTGCACGGCCGTCGAAGGCGGTTACAAAGTCAATCCAGTTTGCCATGTCTGTTCGGGGAATGGTCAGTGCAATCCGGACGGTGGCTGCAACTGCAATGAAGGCACAACCGGTACTTATTGTGAAATAGACTGTGGCAATGGCAATGAAGCCTGCTCGGGCCATGGTCGGTGTGTCCGTGACGAATTGGAGCTGTGGTTCTTTCCAGATACAAATAATTTCCGATGTGAGTGTTTGCCGTACGACCCTTACACTTCGGAGGCGCGATTGAATTTGGTCAAACAGGGCGTGTCTGTGGAAATGCCTCCGGCGCCAAACTATTATGGCAAGTATTGTGATTATCATTGTCCGACATATAATTCACAAGTTTGTGCTGGAAGAGGTTCGTGTGATACGGAAATCGCTTTGAATCGACAAGGTTCCGTACTGGAATGTACGTCCGATGCGCAGTGCAGAGCCGAGGAGGGGCTTTCCGATGCGTTTTGTGAGGTCTTGTCGACACCCTGGGACTCCATCGTGCCTCGATTCTTTTCTATCGGAGCCGAGTCGTTGGGCTATCAAACCTGCACCTCTAATTCGGGGACCTCCTGTGTGGATACGGTGTACAGTGTGGATTGGGGGGACTACTGTGTGCAAATGTTGAATGGGTGGTATCCGAATCAATTGAATACGGTCAACTGTGCCTTTGATAATGATTATCGTCTAAAAGTGGAAGATTTTTTTATGAATGAATACAAGGAGGGTCATACTTTTTGTGAACATGCATTGAAAGAATTGACGCCCATTGAGACAACCGAGTGTGGTCGTTTCTCCCATCCAAACAAACGCAAGTTTGAGAATGACAATGTTGTCTGTCAGAGTTTCACTCTTCAATCGTCGTGTCAAAAAGAAGCAGTCTGTCTCTATGACCAGACGATTGATTATATCAGCCAAGTCGATGCATCGTGTGCGGCCAGAAATGCTTTGAATTGTAATGGTTATTGCAGATTGGATTCCAATCAAGTCTGCAAGACCAACACATATTGTCGCGCGAAAAATTGTGCCGATGCCATTTCAGAGAAATCGTTGGAGTCCATGTGTTTGGAATATGAAAATGTCTGTCCACTTCTTTTGAAAAATCTGACAAAACAGTGCTCCATGGGATTGAATAATATTACGACTTCCTCCACTGCCTCCGATTTAAATGTGAGCAGTATGACTCTGTTCTTTGTTTGTTCAATGTTTGAAAACAGTCAGTCTCCAACAACCGTTAAGGAGAGTGTGCCGGGAGACATTGACCCGAACGGTCTTTTGACAATAATGGGAAGGACCGTCCCGGTGCAGGAATACAGAAATGCGTTCGTTCAAAGTCGTTCCTCCACCTCGTCGTGCAGTGAGGTCGACTTTAATGCTGGTTCTTTTTGTGACAAACATCGGTCATCGGTGTTGACCGATTCCAACTGGTACCAAAAAGAAACGCCCGGTTGGTTTTTGCCATGGCGATTGAAATGTGGTCCACACACTACTCTGTGGCCGTCGGAAACGTTAGCTCGAACACAAATGACCAGATTGGTGCAAAACGCATCGGTGCAATGCACTGTCAATCATGCCGGTGAGATGGCCGTCACTCCAAAGCAATGGTCGTTGCAATGCTTGGAAGAGGAACAATTACAATTGTATGCCATTGGTACGCGTTCGTTTCCTCTTCCACATGCAAATGCGGGATGCACGCTGAAGGAAAACGTCATGGACGCGAGGTGGGGTCAGACACAATGGTCGCCTCATGAAATCGAAAGCGTGTATCAAGAGACCTGTTTGAAAGCAGCCGAATCAAAGGTTATCCCAGTGGTGCCCCGCGTACCTGATTTTTGTGCAACCGTGAATCCTTGTGGCATGCACGAGTGCACGGTGTGTGCCGGTCTCAATTGTGATTATGTCGAGTGCAAACATCAAACAAAATTGCAACCAGTCTGTACGGACAGTGATGTGACTTGTGGGGGTGAAGGTCGTTGTTTGTCAATCGATACTAATAAAGGTACCTACAAATGTAAGTATGATGCAATGCCGCAATTTAACAATGCCGTCGCTCCAATCGTTCAACTGCATCAACGTTATCGTGAAATTAATTGGTTAAAACACTGCTCCGATGTGACGACGGTTCCTATGCCATTGAAAAGAAAAACGGCGTTGAATCAGAAATGGGCGGGGGGGTCGGAGGTGACTGCACTTGGCTCGGGTCACTATCTTTTCCAAAAGGCAAGCATCGAGAGGAAGGTGGCGGGAACAGTCCAAGTGAATGTGGATGTGGACACCTCGGAGAAGGGCGCGTTGATGAGTGTGAGATGCAATGGAGAGGAGCTCTCCATCATCGAAGCCGTTGGACCGATGCTCCTCTCCGTACCAATTGGCACCTGCACACTGGAGGCGTTTGGTAAGATTGTAGTCACTGCTGTTTTAGTTGACAATGTCGAGACTTTATCACCGGAATTGTTTGAGTTTGAGGAAGAGCTCGTTACCATTTATCCACTCTCATTGAAAGATTACATTGAATTTAACGAGGCCAATACCATCACACTGCACAAAAAGAACTCTTACGACATCAGTGCTGCGGATGATTCGGCCGGTGTTCAATGGGTCTTCGCAAAAGTAGGGAAGCCAGTACTCACCGGAGTTCGGGTGTCGGGATGGCTGTGGCTACCTTCGAACAAGGCGGAAGCTTCAATGAAACTGATGTCGTCCGAAAAAAAGTCGATTGTAGAGATGACCATTTCTACAGATGGTGCGAGTACGACCCTCACTCTCAATAATGGTGGTAGTTGCAGTCTCCCCGTCGCCGACAAATGGAATCGGTGGCATATGGAAAGCAAAATGGTCAATGAAACGATTCTAAAAAATGACACCACCCAACATCATATTGTTTGGCACGTCTCACTTTATTTGAAAGATAGCAGTTCGGGACAAGAATGTCGCGTACAAAATCATGTCAGTCATCTGAGCAATTCACGCCTCGTGCAAGTGCCAAATCGGGTCGCCTCCTCTTTTCACACCTTTACATCCGAGTCCGCCGATGATTGTCATCGACATTGTCTTTCGCACGAGCAATGTTTGCAGTGGTCATGGACGGAAGAAGACCGACATTGTTACATGTACAACAAAAGATGTCATGAAGACCATCAGTGCCGCCATGGGACACATACACTGCATTCTTCTCACAGTCATCCCATTCATTCTTTCGTGTTTGACACGGATTCTTTGGTACCAATCACGTGGGGACATCTGCACCGGGACCAAATCGTGGAGGAGCCACCGCTCACATTTTACGAGTCGTACACCGATATTATCAATGTCACCATTCCCAATTACGACTACCAGGCCTATGTCCCCGACACAAGCACCGTCTGCAATGACCTGGCCACCACTTTCCACAGTATGCCGGGCTACACCACCCACGTCTGCAACGGGCCAGCTTGCAGCAATGCTTATGATGAAAGAAATATGTCAATGTGTGCACAATTTGTGGAAAATCGATACCCAAGTGAAGTGTCGGAGTGCAGTGCTCTGAAAGAATTGAATTGGACGGCGTACTGCCATTACGAAAGTTCGTTTCATGCGACTTATGTGGATGAAAACAGGAATTATTTTCCCATACTTGGTACAACCTCGTCGGATGAGAATATCTCGACCATCTGTCAACAGTCCTCTCAATTCAAACGGACAACGGAACAGGTTTGCAGTGCCACTACAGACAAGTGGTTCAAACAGTGTCTGGGAAGATGGCAGTCCTATGAGGACTATTGTGATGAACCATGTCTCCGATATATCCAAGACGCGCTCTCGTCCGATGGAGCACAAAACAAAAGTATTTGTGAGAAACGCGACGAATATCTACAATTCAATATTTCTGGAAATGTGGAGCAAGACCAACATTGCTCCAAAAAGGTGGAAGATTTAATCATCACCGACTTCTGTCAACTTCAAAACACCTACCACGAGAAAGGTCAATTAGTTCTGCCCTCCTTGAAACCATCCTGCAGTCCAGATTGTACAGCCATGCTGACAGACGAATTGAACCGCACACAATGGAGAAACTGGTGCTACCAATTGTCCAGTGGGACAATTACAGGCACTTGTTCGAGGACATCGTGCCAGTGCGATACTGCCGAAAACATTGGTGTGGCCGGAGAGTTGTGTGAATTGACATGTCCTTCCGGTACCGAGAATGGACAAGAAATCGCGTGTTCGGGTAGAAATGGTCATTGTTTTGCCGCGGATTATAATCAAATCTCCGCCGATACTGTCGAACAGACGTTTCAAAAAGAATTCAGACCCGAAAACAATCAGACACTGCAACAAAGCATCAAAGACAATTACAAACCATTGTGGTTGGCCGGACCCAATCCCAGCGCGACTGGGATTTGCCAGTGTGCTTTGGGGAGTGGGGACAGTTGTTCCATTCCGTGTGATAATTGTAATAATGGTACGTATGGAATTGCAATGGCATCGCAGTATGGGATATGTGACGCTTACTACGGTCTTTGTCGTTCGTTGCCACCATTTATGAGATTGAATGTGAAGAAACAGACGGAGGTGGTGATGTCATTTAATTCAACCCAATTCGACGGTATGCAGTGGTCCAACCCAGGCGATTTTATGTATGAAGAGGATAGGGTCCTGTTGGATTCGGCCATCTTGGATGTCTATGATTACCAAGGGGTTTCTTATGGAATCGAGAGTCTGAATGAAGGTGACATGGGGTTCCAACAACAACAGGTGATTGTGGACATTCTGGATATTTTTCCTCGGTTATGTACACCCAATGGTGTTTGGTTAGAAGCGCCGGGATTTACATGGGAAGGCAGTACTAAATATCTTTCAAACGAGAACAAGATTCAGAACAGTGGACTGAGCATGGTTCAAGGCAATGTGTATGAGATATCCTCCTTTGTAATTGAATCGTGGGGACCATGCACACGAACAGACATGAACGAGGAATGGTTCATTTGTTTTGAAAATGGACGTCTGCATGCCATGACAACAGGAGGCCAAGCAATGGCACTGTTTTCGATGGGTCAAACGGATGCCGTGCCACTGTCAGGCATGTCGTTTGCGAAGGTGTCCGGCAATACTGTCTATGCATTTGGTGGCAGTAGCAGTTATTCGAGTTCTTCAGAAGCATTGTCAAACACACTGTATAAAATCACTTTGCGAAAACGCCGATGGGAAAATCGCTTTGTCGTGTTAGCTCATTGGGAAGTCGTCTCGACTTCTGGGTCAATGCCGGACAAAATGCAAGATGCGGCCATTGTGTACATGTACAATGAATTATATCTGTTGTCCACAGTGGGAACCGAACCATCCGTCTTTGTCTTGGCATTGACGTTGGATGGCTCTGCTGCGGAATGGACGCAATCGGGACCGATTCCAATCCAAGGGAATGTCACAACAATGGCGCCGGACAAGAGTCGCACCAAAGGGAATCGGGTGTATCTGTACATTGATGGTGTCGTTCTGCTTTTTGAAAAGGATTTGGGGTTCATCCCCGCCAATTCACCTCCACCCGAGTCATCCGTTCAGATGCAATCGCCTGGGTTTTTGAGCGAGGCGGAATTGAAGTGCATTTTTGAAATCAAAAACAATTCAAATGGCTACAGATTAGAATTTGGACAAAATACGTTGGTGAGTCATCGGAAGCAACCGCAACAGGTGTTTGTATACTTGGAGGAATGGTTGAATTTAAATATGAAGACATCGCGCACTATCTACAAACAATTTCTGCAATCCATTGAATGGCGAGTCACTGACGAAACAATAGCATCGGATGTCATCCAGGAAATACAACTTCCAAAAGCCATCGACATGGTCGAAAAAATATATATGCATCAAGGAAGATGGGAAATGGCGGCAATGTTGTTTCACACTTCAGAAATGTACAAGAGTCTCTCTCGAAATGACATGCGTCTTCTAAATCCATCCGTTGGAACCAGACCCACGGATTCGTTCCTCGACATTGTCAAAAAAAACGACGCGTCGTTACTGTTAGATACTGCTTCGTTCGTCTCCGCGTTACCCGCCAATAGTGACGGTCAAACCGTCATTAGTGTGAGTGTCGAGGGACCCAACTATTCAAAGGATGTCATCCTCGTGGGACATCGGCGTGAATTCACACAAGCAAACATTCAATATCCATATACGGAGGAGCTTCTATTTCAGAACGGCGTCATTGAAATAGTCGTCACCACCTGGACAGAGAATGCATTCGTATTGGAATTGCGGCGGCAGGGAGAGAGCAGAGCTGAAATCAAATGGGTCGAAACGGAACACATTCAAACGTTTCATCTGGTCATGCATGTGGAAGAATGGATGTACCACAGCGCCGAAAATCAAGACTTTACAGCCGCGGATATAGTACCCGGTTATTCGGACTGGCAAGCCTTGTTCAATCTGTTTGTGTCGGTGCATCCAGAAGCAACTGCGAGAATGAAAACGCAAACAAATCATTTTTTGCAGTATTACGGTTCGCACTGTTCGGCGACATCGGACCAGCAGTGTCCCGGGATGTTGACCAATACACACATGGCGTGCTCTGGACATGGTCGGTGCAATTCGGTCTGCAATTGTGAATGTGAATTGGCACCCTCCGTCTTGCAGAATAATGCCAATGCATATGTAGAACAGTCTCATTGGCAAAACTCGCCGTATCGGGGAGATGGTTGTCAAATCACATGTCCGGGATTTGATGGATATGATATTAACACCATTTGTTCTGGTAACCCTGTGAAATGTGGACGAGATGGTACGTGCGCATGCGACCCGGGCGAAACCGGCGATGCGTGTCAATTTCGTTGTCCTTCTGTGAAAATAGATGGCAAAGATGTGACGTGTTCGGGTAATGGTGGGTGTAGTACCAAATCGATTGAAATGAATTCGACTGTGTTTACAAGGGATGTCTATCAAAATAGGCTCTCTGCTACACATCGCAATAGTTACATCTCGGCTCTTTCGAAATATTACACTCCTTGTCAACACTTGAATTATTATCCAGTCAAAGGCGTGCTGTTAGATGTCGTGCCTTTCAAACATCCGAGTGGGTTGTTTCAAACATTTGTTCATTTTCAACAAGCAACCCTGTTCTGTGACAGTGTCAATGCTAATTATCAACCAGATTTGACCGATTATGAGACACATCTACTACCTCGTCACAAGTGTGTTGGAATTAAGATGATGGGAAGTCAGTATCAACCTATGGAATATCAAATCAATCAGCTCTACTATCAGCCAAGTGATACAAGCAATTTGGTTGAACTGTTTGCTTGTACCTTTTCAGATTGTGAACTGACTCGGCATGTCGACGATAAAAAAACAATGTCGAACGTGGATTTTTATTTAGACCCGCCGAAATTTGAATTTCATGGTCTGTACAAACATGGTTTTTCGTCGGGCACTATGCTTTTATCAGTGAATGCACAAAAAATTTCGTTGGTGGTGGAGTGGGATTTGAAACATCTGAAATTAGAGCTGGTGGAAGAATACACTCGCATCCGACATCCAGTGCTGCAAGTGAGTGGTACTTACCGCAGGTTTGTTCTGTTGGTCGATGGGCAGTCGGTCCGAGTCAAATTGTACAAAATGATGGAATACGACACCAGTGAGTCAGAGAGTTGGTTGACACCGACTTATGGTGAGAAATATAGGATAGCCGATGCCGTTCAAGTGGGGCACTCTTTCAATGTAGTGTCCGATGATACGGGGACAGATACGCCCATACTTCTGATGGGAGAAGCAGAGTACGCGTGTGATATACAAGAAGATTGTTCTGGAATCATCCAGTGGTCGGTGATGACAAGAGGAACGTTCTTTTCTTTGTACACGCTCAAAAATGTCGTGGGGTCGTCCATATTATATCCCATCAGTGAAGAAGTGGCAAAGCAAAATGAATTTACATTCTTGCATAAAATGTCGTTCTTTTATAAAGGTAAAAATGACGCCGAATTGACAGCAACCTGTTCGGTCGTCAAACCTCGGCAAGCAAGCTATCCAATGGTGAACTACACCACTACTTATAATGTGCCTGTCACTGATATCAATTTTACATCGGTGGTTGAACCGCAAACAAAAGCGGTCGAAATTGGAAATGGAATTTGGACAAATTGTTGGGAAAAGCAAGCAGTGGGAATCAATATTCAAGATTGTTATCAAACATGCCGCTCCAAACTGTGGTACGGATTTGCGTGGTCCAATGTCACCAAAGTATGTCTTTGTTATAGAATTGACAAAAACAATGTGAAGTTGAACAAGTATACCGACTCACTTCACTCCACGGATTCAAAGACACTCCATAATCCTTGTGATGCTTCAAATCCAAACACTCCTAAAACGGCATGGATTGACATACAATAAACATCTTTGTTACTGGAACAATGTCAAATAGTAATTAATAAATACATTGTATCTTTCACGACTCCTCACACCAGTATATATGTCATTGCCTGTCGAGACCAGATGCATAGAAAGTACTTTTCATCTCATTCTCGATTAGGATATTCTGAAAAGAACGCCTCTTTCTCTTCCTCGTTGTATTGAGACCGGTCTCTGTGGAGCTCCCGTGCACACTTGTGCAACAAACGACGAGACATGAGACAGGTGTGGGATGTTCTCGATGGACATCCCTTTAGCAACTTGGACATTGTTTTGCAATTTCGTGTATTTAAATCCAATGACATCTTAGTCTATGAACAGATTCTTTATGTACGGTGCTCGACTGCACAGTGAAGGCAGTTATAAAAGCTACGAGAAGAGGATGACAATGAAAAATGTTGAGTGTCCATCTTCTCCAAAAAATTCTCACATTGTACAAATCAAATGTTTAACAGTATATACGTGTAACCATTGGTAACAAATGTCTAAAGACCGAGCCAAATTCAATCAACTGGTTGTGAAGATTGTCGAAGATACAAATCTATTGCTCAATGTTTCCCAAAAAATGTCGTCGGAATGTCAAGGTCACCAAGGAATGAAGGACACATCGGACGATTCATCGGACGATTCAGCGGACGATGATGTTGTCAACTACAACGGGAAAAAGTATCATTATCATCCTCCAGAACTTGAGGAGAGGGTCCAACTATTATGGGATTGGGATGATGGTAATACCCACTGGTCAGTGGGTACAATCATATCTATCGGGGGCACTGCCAAGAAAAAAAAATACACCATTAAGTACGAGAGTGGAGAGGTGCGTGAAGACTATTTAAGAATAAAAGATTTCCCTGCAAAGTGGCGTTTTGTAGACAATTAGAATTGGACCGAATATTTGATTTCACGTCAAAAAAAAGAAAGAAGATGATTTTATTTTACTTGATAATTTTGTTTTCTATATCTTGCTGTTGTTCAGTGTGTACTAATTCTGTATATTTCAGGTTTGAATCTTTGAGACAACAGTCATCTTTTTTTTCCGGACATCCATGAACACGAACAAAGCGAATGCATAAGACGAGCCATGCAAATATCATGACGGCATTTAACCAGACCAGTGTAGTTGTGGAGTGAATGACAGCAACAAATTGAACAGACCACAGGAGAGTCACTATCATTGTTCCCAATACTAACAAAAACATGACGAGTACGACGTGACATCTTTTATACTTGGATGTGAGTCCACTTCTCAAACCGCAGTCAGAAACCCGGGGGTGGGTCTTTGGCACAGGAACTACTTTCTTCACCAGTCACTTTCAGATTGGTGTAGTACCAGTCATTCCCTTCGTATCCACATGGATTTCGTAGTTCACTCCGGACACGGTCAAACCCACGTTCTTTCATCACATTTTGAAACGTGCTTTTGTTAAAACGGTGTTTGTTGTCTAAATTCGCACTGAATTTCTCATAACTGTCCCAGACTTTTGCACACTTTTCATGATATTTGGGACGTGTTTTGCGGGGACGTGTTTTGCAGCCCCATAATTGTTTTGTATTGTCATATACTAAACCAATCTTCTCTTTCCATCTTGAAAAGTGTGTTTTGGCGGGTTCAACATCTATTTTGTCCTTGGACAAACGTTTGGACAATTTTTGGCCATTTCTTGAAAAATCTTCACTGTTCCTACAATTACGGCGGGGACGGGGACAGTCTTCGTCAATGTACGCAATGTCGACAAAACCAACTCCGTTGCCCTGTGGACGTGGGATATATAAAGATTCTGGTGTGTGGCCTAATGCTGCCATGGCAGCCATGAACTGCATCCGTTTCATTGGAACTGTCCCTGTTTTTTCACAATAATTGTTGTATGAGTTGTACCATTTGGGTTTTTAAAGCTTGAGCACTCTACTTCTCTTCCAGCGATGCTTGTCATTTTCACATGTTTCCCTGCCAACGGCCTGCCATCTTTCTTAGGCCAGGATTTGAACCTGTATACCATTTTTGACAGCTCTAATGTAGCATAAAAGTCAAAAGAAAAATCGCCGACCAACAACGTAATGTGTCTATAAGTATGATTTCGCTTCCAATAAACTTGGTCATCTTTAACCAATAAGTCAAATTCGACTCCGTCAATCTCAAACTTAATTATTTCTCCGTTTCCGATAGGTGCCCGCGCTTGAATCGCAGCTCTAATTCCTACTGCTGCCTTCCAGATATTTGTCGGTGCGCTAACTTTGTCTAATATAATAGTGCCATCTGAAAAAAATGCAAAACCGCTGTTTTGTTCAAATGTCCCGTTCCGTTTATCAAAGTATATTGCTGGCCATTGTTCACCGTTATCACTTGGTCCGATTACAATCCAATATTTCTGGAATTTCTTAAATTCCCCGAACACCGGTCGTGTATATAACGGGTAATTTTGTCGAAAATATTTATTCTTTACGGCAAATTTCGTGTTGTTGGAATCTTGAAAAACTGACATTTTTACTTGGTTGTCTCCTTTTATAGTGATGTTGTACGACGCGGATGATGTAGAAGAATTCTGTAAATAAATTTGCAGTTATTCTATCTTTTAATAGTCTATAGATGGTTGTTAGTAAAATTGTACCCCCTATAAGTATTTACTATTTTATAAAGTATAAAACAAAAGGATTTTTTTAATTAATATGAACTGTAAACACTGTAATGTTCCCATGAGCTACTATATTTCAGCCGAACACTCAAAAAGACAAAGCTGTCGAAATTCCATTAGTGGTTATCATCGATTTGAATCATTTGGTTGCTTGGCAATGCTCAAATCTTTCTCTTCTTCCTCGTCCTCCTCTTCTAATTCCAATGTCGTCGTCACTTTACATGTGTCCGGACCGAAACAATCGACCAAGACCCCTGTTTATATTATGTCGATTCAATGGCACGAGGTCCGATTCGAATCTCACCACGGTTGGTCACGCGTCGCTGCTTATCCAATGCTTACCGGTGGGAAGCTTTTGTGGTCAAAGGTCCAGAAATGAAAGTAGTACCACTGATGCCAAGTCCCAAACTCCCCATTTCCAACTACTGTACACCGACGGCCAAGCGAGAAAAGTTCGTCCCCTCTGTAGAATTTCTGACGGCCTGGAAGTCTGTTTTTTTTCTGATTGGGTTGGGTGATGTCGGTCTCGACCAGCGAGGAACTACTTTCTATTCTAAAAAAAAAACAATCTATTCCAAACAAATTCGAAAGTAGAAATCAACAACACAACAAAGAATACAAATATCAAACCCTCCTCACCCAATGTCTTTAAAATCAATCAAAACGTGGCATAACTGTGCTAAACCCGCCTCCACCATGGTTCTAAACACGATGAGCTCGTTCGAATGTAGTTCCTGTGCCAAAAGTTGCACTCCAGAAAAATCTGAGAAAAATGCGATTCTTTGTATGGCAAACGGAACGGTGACGTTTTTTTGCGTTTCATGCTGGGACGAAGAAGACTGGGAATGTCACCATTGTGGCTCGGTTCCAGACGATAGTCATGTGATTGGCTGCGAATTATGTGGACAGTGGTTTCACCAAGACTGCCAGTATCATATTGATTCTGGCGATGGTTTCCATTGCGACGATTGCACGACTTCAAACGTCTCGTCTTTAAAAGAAACCATTTTTGATACAAAGGCCGCGCTTGAATTGTCAACAAAACGTACAAAGGAATTGATGAACAAATGTGATGCATTTGACAAGGCTAAAGTGAGTCGAGTGAATGAATTTGGCCAGAAAATGGCCAATGCAAAGAAAGTTCATTTGTCGGTGACGAATGAATTGAAACAGGAAATCGAAAAAGTGCGCAGTTCTCATGGTGAACTGCGCACTTCCAAGAATTTGTACAAAAATGAAATGAAACAATGTCTGAAAGAAAAGCAGAAATTAATCGGTGAGAAAAGAAAATTGAGCAGTGAGATTCAATTTTTGAGCGAGGACATTCGTCAAAAGATAGTCGAGAATGATTCCTTGAAGTCCCGGGCAAAGAGTCAACAAACACAGACCCATGATTATTTACGCATGGTTGAAACAATGAACCAGTTTGTGAAGCGCCAGAAAATGGAGTGGTCCTATTCACCACCAGTCCGTTTGCACCCAAACGATGAAAAATTATGGAAGGCATATCAATGCAAAGTTCGAAAGGTGAATGGACAAGATGTCTTTGGTGCGGATAAAATAGCTCGTTCCAATAGCATTGAACCACTTCTTGTACATTCGCTCAAAGAAATGTTACAAATCGCCTCCAAAATACACGCCAATAAAAATTAAGAATGTTCGGGCAACATCCGAATGTTCGGGCAACATCACGCCGGTTCCTTTTTTTCCGTTTCACACTTCAAGCACCATTCCAACCAAAAATCGATGTAACACATATCCTAAAAATATTGTCTTTGTTCACATTCTTTAATCATATTTGTATCTAAATGTATTCTTCATTCCAACAAAGACCAAAAAAATGAGCACCCCCTGTGAAATGAGCACCCCCGGCGATTTGATAATTTTCAAGATAGCAGACTCGGAATTTTACGGCGAGGTAGTTGGAATAGCAGAGGATGGCAAGGTGGAGGTCTCTCGCTTAAAAAAAACCACCAAACAAGATGGCCGCATCTGGGAATTTGTGGAAGACGACCAATGGTCTGCAATTGACAACAAATTCATTACCAAGCATGTCCCTATCCCGCCTGGTTCGAATGGCAACATTGTTGCAAAGGCTTGGAAATCGATAGGCTTTCTCCCGGGCGGCGATGGCATGACTTTTTGTCGCGTTGAAGACGAGGATGGCACCACTATGCCGGTCATCGAATATGAAATCGATTCCGAAGACGAAGATGGCGCACCATCCTCCAATCCATCCATGCACGGTTACGAGTCCGATGATTTTGTCGTCCCCGACGACGAAGGGGAAGTCTTTGAATTTGCGGACACTTCTGTTTTAGAGGGAGAGGAGGCGGAATGGGTTGAAGAAACTCACCGAGCTGTCCGTGAATTTGAGAACTGGTCTCCAACCGACAAACAGGGCCAGAGCATTAAGAACTACATTGACCAATTGGATAGAAAAGCTTCGATTCAAACCGACAATCAACGATGTGCAAAAGGAAAGGCATCGCTTTCAACGTCGAAGCCCCCACTCCAACGCAAACGCCGAAGAGATGAGTAAAATCGTATCTAAGTTCTTTGTTACGATAGTCGAGAATGAAGAATGTATTTTGAATAATGAATAATGATTGATTATCGATATTTTTCTACAGTTCTACTTCTCAATTGACTGGTTGGACTTGGACGACATTCCATGAAATCGATAAAAAAGAAGAGCACCGACGTCCACAGCAAATGATTCGACACGCTGCATTGTTTTTGGAGAGCATTCAACCATAAAAACTTCTCATTTCAGCATAACCCATCGGACTGCCATCGAGTGGACTGACAAACATTTGTTTCACCGCCTCCTTCTCCCCCTTTTCTGCCCAAATCTTCATTATTGTACGGTTGTGGTCCTCCATTTCCTCCTCCCCCGACTCGCTCACACCGACGACCATGGCCTCGACTCCCTCTCTGTGTTGAACTCTTGTCGTTTTTTCACCCGACATGTCACCCGACACCGTTGCTGTCTGTTGGACCGTTGCTGTCTGTGGAACCGGTGAGATTGTGGTACACGGATTCATTTTCCAGTAGTAGTCTTTGCACTCTCAACTCTTCAATACACATGGGCCGCGCATATGTTGTGAAGAACACCCGACATATACAGCTCATAAGTGACGAACCCATTTCATCCGAGACTTGAACAACACATTCTCGTCGAGATGCGTTTTCGCAAAGCTCCCCCCAAAAAGAATTTCGTTGTCAGCATCGTCGATGACAACACCCTTCACGTCAAGACAAATAAGATGGCAAACACCGATTTAAATTTTATCAAAAAACAATGCGGCATCACCGACAAGCGCAAATCGTTCACTCTCCCCAAGAACTGTTTCCAAACACTCGCATGCTTTGAGAACAAATACACTTTCGAGCACATTCCCAGTCACGTCCAACGACTTTCTCAGAAAAGCCACCCCCCCACCTTTGACCACACTTCAATCCCCTCCAAACTCTGGGACTCTCTCTTTCCATATCAAAAGACCGGTGTCGAATGGGCAATCAACAACTACGGTGCCCGATGTCTCCTGGCCGACGACAT
>Ga0209533_1000381_pt1 | contig 42932 bp, 18 predicted proteins | sample COG_04_FD_184748 | JGI IMG/M metagenome (GOLD analysis project Ga0209533, IMG submission 184748) | Pelagic Microbial community sample from North Sea - COGITO 998_met_04 (SPAdes) (version 2) | ecosystem: Environmental > Aquatic > Marine > Neritic zone/Coastal water | place: Helgoland, sampling...
GTATGGAGGGTACCCCTGAACTTGCAGTGTTTTTGCACCGAAGTATTGGGCACTGGAATACTTTTCGACGTTTTTGTGCAAAAAGTAGGTGCCACGAAGCAAGTTTCAGTGTCCGTGATCTAAAACTTAATTGCTGTGCTGGCCATAGAACATAATTCGGTGTATCGTGGTGCATTTTTTTTGATTTTTTTCTGTGGGGTCCACCTACACCCTTGACGTCGCGACGGCAGCGTGTGGGGCGTATGACACTCTCCCCGCGTCTTCTCCGGCCACCCGGAACAGGTCTTGTAGTGACATGGGCGGCACGGCACACGTCGTCCAAATCGTGCCGGGCACCATGACGATACCGGGGAAGAGGTTGGAGGACATAAAGGCGGGAGACGAATGTGGCACCTGGACGCCACCGGCCCCAAACTCCGACACATCGCCGTCCTTTCCAACTACGATAAAGTCTGCCGCCCCGGGGACGAAGGTGTGGACAAGTTCCACCGGAGTTTTCCTCCCGCGAAAGTGGCGCATCCACACGTCGCCGTAGCTTTCTTCGTACGCCTCGGCGTATGTCCACCATCGTGAATCGACGCTCCCATCCACGAGAGAGGATATTGGGCGTAGGCCACCGCCCCTTGAAATCCAGGCATCGGGGTCGTCCACCGGCACACCGACAGCATAGGACGCTGGAACGCGGCGACGCTGAGAGTCCCACACAATCGCGGCGCCGACAGTGTAGCGGACGGGGACGGACGTGGCTGCGCCACCCGGAATGGCGGCGGCGCACACCGCTGGAGCTGCAGCGGCAACAGCAGCACGGATGTCGTCCAAGCCGGAGACATCTTCGGGTACCTCCACGCGGACAACGGCGGTGATGGACGTGACGGAAACCTCTACGGAGACATCGCCACACGGAGACACCATGCAGTGGGCGTACAGTGGAGCATAACGGATATTGTCTCGGGCGTCAATCCCCTGAAAGTGCAGCAGGGAGTGCGGATCTTCCACGGGATCGATGCCCCGAAAGCGAAGAACGTAGTGCGGCACGTTCCGAGTGGCTGTGATGGAGCCGTCGTCGTCCACCATGCGGGTGAATCCATATGCGGCACCCCACGGAGCATGGACGGCGAGGTCGACCGAGGACGCCACCACACCGTCCAGCGCCGCACATAGTTCGACAGCCTCGAGAAATGATCCCCAAGAAAGGTCCACCGGGATGGTGACGAGTCGGCGGTCGCACCCGTTGACGTTGATGGCGACGGACGAGTCGCGCTGAAGTAGACCCCGGCACTGGCGAGTTCCTGCAAGCCCACACCCGTCGCCAGTGTCAGACGATGGCTGCTGGCAGAACCGTCCAACCCAACCATCGGCGCACACACACGCCGCGGAGTGTGTCGGTGGCGGCGCGCCGGGAACAACCGTCACACCGAACCGGAGACTGCACGTCCCGTGGCCACTGCACTCTGGCGGGCGCGTCGCGCCGCGGACAACGTTCCCGAGTTTATCCCCATCGGGGTCCACGCACACACCCCTCCACGTGACGCACCGGCCATTTCCGTCGGCGTAGAAGGGTGGTCGGCACCGTGTGCAGTCAGACGCCGGGTCCCACCCAACGGGACACAGGCACCGGCCGGACTCGGGTGCACACACACCGACGCCACACCAGGACACGTTCCACTTGTCGGGCGCAGGACCGCAGGGCTCGAACTGGCACCGGGCGCCGCCCCTGGCGTTTTTGCATCCCCCGTAGCCGCACCGGAGTCCGGACGCCTGGGCCACCGACAGCTTGGACCACTCGGTGAAGCCATTGTATTCTTCCGCTGACATTGCTGGGGGATCCCCGCCGACGACGCCTTTGGGTCCGAGCACGAACATCCAGTTATATTTCCAGCCGAGGGCGTCGACTCCACCCGGGAGGATTTTGGACGGAAAGCACTCATGGAACTCCTCGCTGCACGTGTGTCCCGTGAACCCAAGAAAGCAAATACATGCCCCAGGAACAAAACTCGACAATGTCCAGTCGGACCACTCCAAGCGTGTCCCCGGCGGCGCGTCCGGCGGGGTCGGTAGAATGGAATCGAGTGGCGCAGCCAACCCCACGCCACTGATAACTGTCCGGTTGTACCATCGCCACATCGTCACGTCCGTCCCCGTCCATCTGGCATAATAAATTCGGCCAAATGAATACCGTGATCGTTCGCTGAACGACAGCGGGTAGGATATGGTTGCCCACGGCGCCGGTGCCCACAGCGTCCCTTCGGAGGAACAGTCCGTCAGGGGTACAGCACCGTCCGTGTACGGCTGCGTGTACAGTGTGGCTACACCGTGGGTGTCTAGGTTCTGTACGTTATATCCAAGTCCGTACCGAGAGGACGCGGGGATGCCGGACCACGTGGAGCGGTCACTACCGTCGTTAGTGAGACAGGAACAGTTGTGCGGGTCGGACCCGCCGGGGGCGTCCATCTCGATGGCGTAGTGGGTGGGTATAGCCGCCTGCGACGCGGCAAGCGGTGGCATCGCGTCTCGGATCGTCCACCCTTTAACGGCGTCGGTGTACACGTAACACAGAAACGCACACGACTGCATGAATCGATACAGCGGAAGGACCTCCGTCGACGCCCCCGGGGTACGGGAAATGAAGAACGAAGGGTCGTCCGTTGACGTGCCAAACGCCAGGCCGCGGAGCTGTAGGAGACCTTCGTCTAGCGCGACGTGGTCTTCGATGGCCGCCAGGACGTCCGGGTATGCAGCAGGCATGACGATGACGTTCAGCGGCCAGCGGGCCGTGAGGCCGCGCTGGTAAGACCCCGAAACAGCGACGGTGACGACTCCAAGAAGAAACGCGACGATGGGCCCAACCCGACGACGACGAAGACGACGACGACGAAGCCACGCCATACCGGACGACGATACACACAGGCGCGACGGTACATCATATACAGAGAAGAAGGTTGATGATGATGCGTGTATTACGTTAAGACCGTTGACCAACGGAGATTCGTCGAGCATGTGTCAACCACACACGCCGGTGGGAGGAAGCTGGTGCATTGTCTCCATGAACCTTGATCTAGGGTCAAGCTCAGCTGTGCGTCGGCGTCAATTGGGGGGGCGTACGTTCTTGAAGTGGAACCGGGTCGTCTCGAGGACGGCATTCTGATACACTCTTTCCACGAATTGCGGTACGTCATGTTGTGACCCCTCGCGGCCAGCTTCGCCAGATACCCACCGCTCCAGTCGTAGAACCTGGAATAGACCCGGCGTTTCCATAACGGTGCCTTCATGAACTCCTCCGCCGTCATGTCGCGGCCACCGATGGCGGAACACTCAAACGTGGCCCTCCAGTTGTACGAAAAGCCCGGCGGTCGGTGGTCGGCCGGCACTTGGTAGAGCCACAGATACCGGTCCCTGAACGTGTTGTCGGTAGTCGAGATCCTCCTTTTGTCAAACTTTTCGACCCTAAAGTCGCTCATGTCAAAGTTGTCACCCACCAACAACCATTCGTACCACGACGTGTATATGTCCGCCTGGATGACGAACGCGTTGGGGTCGCATCCACCGGGCTGCGACAGCTCAGGCTGCATCCCCCCGCGACACGCAACTGCCCCCACAGGCCGTTGTCCGCCCAAGAAACGGCTGTCGTCGATCGTCGTCATGTTCGGCGCAAGGGCCCCGCTGTACCCCAGGTCCCGGACACCGGACGCCGACGACGGCCCCCCTGCTCCGACGTGGCCCGCCGCCCAACATGACGTGGTGTTCAGGGAGCAGAACGGACCCGACGCGTCCAGGCCGCACACACACCGCGTTTTAACGCCAGAGTAGCCGTTCGTCGCCTGGAACGGCGAGATGTCACTCGGGGGCATGTCGGCGTACACGATGCGCTGGCGCTCCGACGGCTCTTCCGAAGGAGGACGGGTGGCAGACACGACACACGTCCCGCGGCCGCCGCAGGCGTGCTCGTCGCCCTCGTGGCCCGGCGCGTAGCACCCATCGACGAACTCACACGTGTCGAACGCCCCGTTTTCCACCCACGTGTGGCGAGGCAAACACTCCACGCAGTTCCGGGAAGGGTCCAGGTTGCTTCCGGGGCGACAGGCGTCACACCCCCGCTTGTCGTGGCACCTGCACGCCAAAGGCGACCCGGGCGAGCACGCGGGGTACTTCGAGGCACACTCTGGGTCGAACACGGAGCACGTCGCCGCACGAGACGGCCCCCCGCAGATGTGGCCCAGGATCACCGTCGAGTTGTCGCGCACAATGGGGCGCGCCGCAAACGTGCTCTCGCGCGGCACGCAAGAATACGCCGGAGACGACGCCGGCGACAGCACCGGCAGCACTGGAAGACTCACGTTCCCGAGCGACGCCACGCGGATGTCCAGCCCAATGCCCGGGGCCGCCACTGCCGGGAAGAACGACGCGACCGTGGCGTAGTCTGCCTCTGTCGGCGCAGCGACGATGTCGGCCGTGTTCAGACCCGCAAACACGGCCGGGTTGCACACGTGGCCGTCCGGGTCGCTCCGCGCGTACGGGGTCTGAGACGCCACCAGCAACCGGGCACGGGGCGCGATGTCCCCCCACAAAGACGAGCACCCAAGGACGGACTGGGGCGTGATCCCGTTTAGTTCCTGCCATAACGGGCGGGGGACGTACCCACACACCGGCCCCTCTTCGCCGGTCAGGCTGCACAGACGGACGGTGTACGTGCAGTTCCAGCGGGCGGCGCCGGTCAGAGCCGCTGTCGCGTTGTCGTCAGAGGCCTCCACCCAGGTGCACGTCGTGCCACTGTCCGGGTGGAGGGGAGCAGACACACGGAACACCGTCGTGTTGACGGGCCACAGCTCGGCAAACGCCGGAAGCCAGTCGGACGGCATCTCTGCGGAAACACTGGGGGTCGACGAAGACGTGTATCCATGCGGGTCGCCGACGTGAAGCCGGGACGCCTCGCCGGCGTCGCCATAAAAGTGCTCCGGGAGGCACTGTCGCCAGTCAGACACCCACCGGGGAGGGACGAGCGCAAGCACGTCGTCAAGAGACAGACTCGCCGTCGAGTTGGGACCATCGGCATCGGCGTCGACGACCGTGGCCAGAGGGGACAACGTTGTGGAGACGGTTGGGCAGCCCAGCCAGTGGGACGGCGTGATGCCGCGCCGACGTCCGGCGTTCGCGCCCGACTCCCACACACCGTTTGTGGCACTGGCGGCGTGGGCGAACCACACGGCCGGGTCGCACAGCGCAGGACACGCTGCCCACGCGCCGACGCCTTCAACCTCCGGCGCCTGGGACCGGAGCACCTCGTTGACGTGCATCGGGCCACACGAGTCACAGGGGGACGTGGCGTAGATCCGGTCACCGTTGGAGTCGACCCGGACGTCCTGTCGACCCGTGCTCAGACCCGTGTCCGGGTCCACTTCCATTCCGCCGTACGCCTCGCCACGAAGCACACACTCCGTGTTCACGTTTTCGCAGTGCACCTGGACGGTGTGCCAGCCGCCCGTCGACGCGGCGTCGCGCGCAGACGCCACGGCGCTGCCCATCGCGTCGCCCGTGCACGCAGGGGCCGCGCCCGGAACCGGCCACTGGGTTGCATGTGGAGACGTGGCCACACTCGGCGTCCATGACGACGGACACCCAAGCACGGAATGGGGCGTATGTCCCGCGGCCTCAAGTGCGTCGCCAAGCGTCGTGGGCGTGCAGAACGTCTCCTCGAAGTTACATACCGACTGCAGAACCCGGATGTCGGTGCCGTTGGGCGTTGCGCGACACACCCGGGCACGAGACAGGAACACGTCGCCACTGGAGGCCGAGTCCAGGTTACATCGTGCAGAGAGCTCGGTGAACGACTCAACCGCGCCGGCGTACGCAGGGCCGGCCACCAGCTCGCCGTCCTGGGCGACAGACGCAACCACCGCGACTCCACACGAGTCACGCAGCGAGTACCGACCGGAGCTCCCAGACGGGTTCCACCCGTATGTCGCCGTGCCGTGGAATGTCAGGTCGTCGGTGACCCCGTCCTCGGGGCGCCAGCCCCAGCACGACCCGGCGCATCCAAGCGCGTTGACGACAGGCGGGCGAAGAATCGCGCCACGGCCGGGCTGTGTGTACAGCCACTCCATATCTGACCCAGAGTCGGTAATCGCCGCGGCCTGGGCGGGGGTGAGCTCGTCCTCTTCCACAAGCCGCCGTCCTCCGCCGCCACCACCGCCGCCGTCAACGGCCGTCCCTGCGTACAGGAATGCAGGGTCGAGTAGTGTTGCGTTACCACGCACGGCTTCGGACAGCGGAGTCCGGGCCAATGGCCCGTCCACGTCACAAGCGTCCGGTCTGGCGGATGGATTCCGGGCATAATAGCGGCGCAGGTAAGCAGGGAGATTCTCGCCGAGGGCGACGCACCTGTCCGCCGAGTAGGTGTTCACAATCGGGCGTATCGACGTATTGTACCCGTAGTAGCCGTCCGCGCACGCGTCACAGAACCGACCCTGGACGTTTGCGCCGCACACACAGCGTCCCGGGTCTTCGGGCGTAAAACACGTTCCGTGTCGGTTGCACCCCTGGTTCCGAGGCCTGTACGCTTTCTCGGCGCTGCCGGACGAGCTCTGCCCCGACACCGTACAGTCCGAGTTCATGGTGCAGTTCACACCGTCTGCGGGGTTGCCGGCGCACGACGACCAGTCCACGGCGGTGCACCGGGCGTGTGGAAACTCCCGCCGTCGACCGTGCATGTCTGCGCCATACAGGTCGCCGCAGCTCTTGGTACACTCCGGCCCGCCCTTGCCAAGGTAGCAGTACGGGACTCCCGTCCGGATGTCTACCCACCCCGACGGCGCGGGAACGGCGTGGCGGGTTTGCAGCGTCGACCCTCCTCGCCCCGTCGGAATGACGGGCCCGCATGGCTCGCCGAGCGCCTTGCGGCGCCCGCACGTGATGCTGGTGAACCCGTGTCCACCGGCCTTGACGCCGCGGTAGCACACCGAGTGCGCATTGTGGCATATCCGACTGTATGTCGAACTCGGCTCCTCGACGATACGATCGCCAAAGTTGTACTCCCGCGCGCTCCGGTCGTAGATGGTGCTCCGGATGGCCGCCGCCACCGTTCGGTTGGCTTCACATCTCGCAACTTTGAACGTGTCACGGGGAGCGATGCATGTGATGTCAAACACCGCGTCGTGGACGCTCGACCCGCCGGCCGCCGCTTCGCATGACATCCCTGGCGCGTCGCTGCGGCACGTCTCGATGACACCCCATGGGTACCGCGCAGACAGCACTGTGCTGTACTGCGTCCCGTACATCTCCGCCGTCCGGGTGTTGTAGTTGGCCGCCCGGTCGTTGATTCGTTCCACGGTTTCGTCAATCAGGTCGTGATCGTACACCTTCACCATCTTGAACTTCTTCCAGCTCCATTTTACTTCTGTTTTCCCGATGTACTCTCGGACGTCGTAAATCGTCACCGGAGATACCGGCTGAGGAAACAGGGTGTCTTTCAACACCCCGCCATCCATCGCAACCGCGTCGTCGAACGTGATGTCGATAAAGGACGCCGCCTCTGAGATGAACCCGTCCAAGTCGGCGATGTTGCCCACCGTCACGTCGCCGTCCGCGTACTCGTACACACGGTAGATCAGCTTGCCCGCCGGCGCGTCCCATGCAACGGGGCCGTACTCGTACGCCGCACCGCCGCGCCCGACGGGGTCCACCTGTATCTGCGGGTCGTACGCCCAGTACGGTCTGCTGGACCACGGAAGACCCCCCGCCGGGTACCCCTGCTGGCTCGTCGCCTCCCCGGCGCGCTGACGGGCAAGCTGGGCGTCGATTGCGTGCGGCGCGTCGCGGACCTGGCGACGGGACTCGAACCGGGCTGCCGCCCACTCCCATGCAACAGTCGCGCCGTGTGCGTGCGCCAGCTTCATCTGGTCACGGAACGCAAGGACTGTGGGCTGTGCCTCCGGAGGGACGCTCGTCGCCGCGGCAAACGCGGCGATGTCCACCGCGAAACAGTGCGACGCCGTGGGGGGCCGACCCGACGACACGAAGTATTTCCCACTGGACGCCGACGTAACGTGGCGCGCAAAGTGGTTCAGTGCGGCAGGCATCCTCCCGGGAATCCTATTCGAGGGATAGATCCACATGTGAGACTTCCACGTCGCTGCCATGGCGACACGAGAAGCGCCAGCGGCCTCAAGTGCAGCATTGATTGCCGACACGCTCCCAGTCTCCGCTACCAGCCCGTCAACATTCGTCCCGGTGTACCTCCGCCATTTATCGACGTAGTACGTATCCATCACGGCAAAGTTGTGAGAACTACCAACGCCGAATGTGCGGAAATCGGACACCATGCTATGAGTGTTCCGCCCGATGCTAGTTTCACGTCCCCACCTGTCCGACTTCAGCATCTCGTCCCAGTGACCCAGGTTGCTCTGCCCGTCACTGTTGCCGGCGCCAGCGACGGAACACGCCCCGTACGACGCCGCTGCGGACCCCGGGACGGCATACCGGCTCTGGATAAACGTCGTGTCGCTCGGGGAGAATCCCCACACGTTGCCGGCTGCCAGTGGAACGACCGTCCCAACAACGGCAACAACAAACACCGACAGTGCCAACGCCCACATCTTCCTCAACTCTACTCCCCCACAACTCCATGTCACTACGTATACATCTATTACTACATACCCGTCGCAGGAACAAACCGGTCAACGGGGTCCAGGTTGGCGAACAGCGGGTGCTGCAGCAGGTTAAACACAGACGGGATCTTCACCGTCCGCCGAGACGACGACGCGTCGGGGTCTGTGTTGGTGATCACCGAGTACGGCGTGAGACAGATGACGAGAAAGTCAAGCAGCCACAGCGCCCCGTTGAGGTTGGTCGCAGGGTCGGCGCCGTCACGGACCGCAATCTCCTCCATCGCAATCACCGACCGGAGGGACGGCGACAGGTACAGAATCGAGTTGGCGATCTGGCTGTACGCCTCCGGGTCGTCGTGGATATCTCCCGTGAACCGCCCAGAGAACCGGGTGCCCCCGACAAGGGACAGAACCGTCGTTGACCACGCCGTGTAGTCCTGCAGCAGCATGGCGCCGTTCCCGGCGTTCATCATCCCCGTCGGCACCCGCCACACCGACCCCCCTGAAAACAGCCCTAGGACCGTCACCGCAAGCGACCACATCGACTGGGCAAACCCAATGTGGTCCCCGGTAGGAGCCCGAAACGCGTGCGTCGTCCGGGCGTTCCGCCACGACGTCCCGGTCGGGGGCGACAGCGGGTCCTCCGGCACCGTCGCCAGTTTCGGGTGGCCGTCAATGTCGATGCCGCACGCCACCGGGCGGGACCCGCGCTCGACACACAGCACCATGTTCGCCGCTTTAAAGTCCAGCGGGAGCATCCCCGCCGCGGCGCTCAGCGCCAGCACACACGTCATGTCGTGCACCAGGTGCGCCACCGCCGACCCGCTCGGGTGCAGCTGCTCAAACTCGGACGACAGCTTGTGGATCGTGAACCCGCCCGCCTTGAACAACACCACCGGACGAATGCCGCCACCGGGGACCGGCGTCAGACTCGCAGACACCGGGAGCAGAACCGACCCGTCCACCGGCCGCAGCGGGATCCGGATGCCCGTCCCCGGAACCGTAAACGCCGACCCGAACAGGGACTGCAGCTGGAACAAAGACCCCGTCCACGCATGAGACGCCGTCAAACCCGCCGCAGACGCCGTCATGGCAGACGCCGTCCCGTGCTGTGGCTGCTTCGCCACGCCGGACTTCGCGGTCGAGCACCCGGTCAAAAGCACCCGGGTCACGAACCCAGACGTGCCCTGACCCGTCGTGTCGGAACTCTGCTCACAGACAGACGAAAGGCCGTCAGGGGGCTGGAACAGCCCAACGCGACGATGGTGGGACATGTGGACGACACAAAACAACAAGGGGGGAAAAAAAGGAGGTGTGACCACACACCCCCACACGCCCACTGCCAGACTCACTGACGACTGGTATGTAACCAGATGGAACTCACATATACAGTGTCGAAATTTTACACACACAAAAATGTAAAGTCTGGAACTCACATCCACCCACCAGTTCCGGCACGCACATCACCCTCTATGCTAAACACTCCAGACGAACACACGTCCGTGTCCCGTCGTCCGGCGCGTCACCCAGCTGTGCCATCGTGCACCGGGCGCACATTGGGCGGTGGCACTTGGAGCACATGTGCATGCAAGACGCACAGACCTTCGAGTGGCGCGGTTCGACGGGACACCTCTCAATCTCGTCGGCCGACCGAAACACGGTCGTGCGACAGATCTGGCACTTGACGCGGGCGTTCGACTTGGCAGACGCAGACGCAGACGCGGCAAGTCGCTGGGCGGGAAGGGCCACGCACAACATCCGACGGTGGCCGATCGACGCGTCGTCCATGCACCCCGGACACAGACCCGTCGTGTTGCACGCCTGGCATGCCAAGGTATGGGCGTCGCAAACCCACACGCCACACCCAGGCGTACGGCACCGCGTGCCACACCGCGTGCACACACGGGTCGTGCAGGCCGCACACCGCTTCGACCGTTTCCCTCCACACCCAATGTCACACACAAACTTGCCCAAGCCAAGCCGTGCCATAGCCGCAGCCTCTTCCTCCCCGCCCGACTCTGGGGCGTCAAAGTCGAACTCGTCCTCCTCCTCAGACGACGACGCGGACGCGTCCAGCCCGTCGTCGGCGACGTACCCGTCCTCCTTGTCGCGGTCGAGGATAAAACACCTGGAGCACGTCGTGCCGGAACCGAGCCATTTGGTCGAACACCCGGGACACACGCCGCGTCCACACCCAGACCCCATACACCGGACGACGTGACGGACACAGCCACGCCAGCGACACGTCGGCTCGTGACACGCAACGATCGTCAACAGCGTCCCCATCGCGAAGCACGTGTCGCAACAAATGCTGTCTGTCGTCCCCACAGGAACCACCCCGGCGCCTGCACCGGCGCCTGCACCCGAGGGGGAGGTGCCGGCCGTTTTCTCGGCATCACGCGACTCGCGCGCGCGGCGGCGAGCGTCTACCGCACTCCCATACACGCCCTGCATCGTGTGCAGAGACTTGAAGGACGCGCACGGTGCAGCAACTAACCCGCCGATGCTGCAGTGCCGACACAAAATACTCTGCCTGCGGCGGGGGATTGCCATGGCGGCCGACCGGACGTCGTCGATGGACATCAACAAACCCGGCCCGACGCACGGCCGCTCCGTCACGTGGAACGCGTACCGACACCGGACACATGCAAGCGTCGGCGCGTCGACGCGGGCGGGGCGGGAACACGCGACACACGACACCTGCGCCGTCACAGCCACACCCGTCGGGCCACGGGGAAGCGTCGGAGCGACAACACGCTCCGTCGTGATGTCCCACTCCAGCGGGTAGCCGTCCGGTGGGTCGGCGTCCGCGTCGGCAGCAACCACAACCCCCATCTCGATGGAGCAGTTCACGACGTCGTACGCGTGGGTCTGCATGCCACACCCCGACACGGGGCACAGCGTCGAGTGGGACATCGACGGCACGCCGCACGCACCACACAGAATGTGCCGGGCGCTGCACGCCCCCTTTCGGCGCAGGACGCCGTCGCAGACATCGCAGTCCCCGACCGGGTTCCTGCCACACAGTGCACACACAAACGCGGCGTCGGAGGTGAACACACCAGACAGCACACCACTCGCCGGCGCCGGAGAACCCGGCGGCCCAAGGCGATGCATGAACCACAGGTGGGCGTGGACGGTATCTACCGCCAGCCGGCGACTAAGTGTATACACAGACCGAGAACACGCGTATACACACATCCACCACCCACGAAGCCCGGAACGCACATCGTCGTACAGATGGCAGTCGCTCCAGAATCCGATATCTTGTTCAGCCAGCCACTCTTCCCGTCAGAAAAATGGGAGTTTGTCGGACTGACCGTCGACGGGGCCGTTCTGGGTGACGACAACCCAATCATTGCAGGCCTCGACGACAAAACCGGGACACGGCCAGGGACGTCCGAGTGGTGGAGCGTCCAAACGACGCGGCGACACACAGTCGCAGACACAGACACCAACGGAGGACGAAGGGCCCTGCCGCCACACGTCCTCAAAGACCTCAAGCTGTACGCCGCCGACATGTCCAACCTGTACTTCGTCCTGGCCAAGGCCGGCGCCCTCGAAACCGTTGGGGTGAAGGTGACGACACCCGGAAAACTCGCGTCCCCCACACCCTTCGCGTGGTCCGACACCCAGGTGCCGGGCCGAGTCGTCGCGGGCGCAACTCTGGTCACCGAAGCGCGGGCCGCCCTCCTCGCACTCGCCGTCCACGGCATCGCCGAAGCACGGGCCGTCCTTTCCGACATCGACACTAAAGACTGGGAAGCCGAGGGACGCGCCGCCCCAACCGACGTCGTGGCAGTCATGGCAGACGGAATGGAGGCGGTCAAAGTCGCACTACGGTCCTCCGTCCTCGCCGTCAACACCCTACAGCAACCTGCACTCGCCACAAACTCGGCCGAGCGACACTTTGGGCTCGAACCCGAACGACTCGACGCGCTGACAGACTTTGTTGTCGCCCTGCGCTACTTCGCAAGCACCATGTACAACGCATGCTCCCCACCACAAGGCATCGCCGCGGCAGCACCGGGAGCCACCCCGGCGGGACTCCTGCTCACACTCTCCCTCTTCTCTGCAACACAAGCCGCACGGACGTTCGGGGCTGAAGACGGAACCGTCGACGAAGACACCGTCGTCGTGCGCCCAGACGTCCTCCGGACCGCCGTCGCCAGCACCACACTGTCGGCAAACAAGGCCACCACACTGCTCTCCGACGCAGACACGCCCAAACTCACGGCGCCGTTGCGGAACATCGTCAAAAACACAAGAGACGTCCTGGCCTGGCTCAGGGCGTTCGGGTCCACCATCTCAAAACTGGCCAACGACCCGTCCACCGCCGCAGTCTGCCACGGAAACCTCAAGCAGATGCAGAACACATGCGCGCTGGAGTGGGCCATCCTCGTCGCGCCAGGGATCAAAACGTGCCTCGTGTACTGTGACGTGGGGCACGACGTCCCGGGTGTCGCAGACGAAACCACCGACGCGTGGCTCAAACGACATGCAGAGCCCACGCCGCCACTCAACCCGACCGCATTCAGGGCAAACCTCAAGGTTATTGCACACGTCGTGAGGTGCAAGGGGGCAACACTTATCGAAGACGTGTACAAAACGGCACCCGGAAAATGACCATGTGAAGTCCAGACTTCACACCCACACACAATAGCACCACAGAATCTGTATAGAGGATGACACGATTTCGTATTTCTTTTCATCTCCACACACACACCACTTCTTCTTCTTCTCCTGTCATGCCGCTCAAGGACAAGTCGTCGGGAAAGGCCAAGGCGTCGTCGAAGAAGCGGTCCCGTGCCGCCTCGGACGACGCCACGCCCACCAAGCCGGAGCTGGAAACCGAGCCCGTGTCGGCACCGGCGCCACACAAAGCCGCCCGGAGCGCCCTCATCAGGACCGCTCGACAGAAGCAGAGCGGGCCGTTGCAGGATGCAAAGGACGCGTTCACGAAACACTTCACGACGACGGACGTTGACGCCGACAACTACGTCACCACCGATGACTACGCCGCGATGGTGAAGCACGTCACCGAGCTGGGGGAGAAGTCGCTGTACTACTGGTACCTCATGTACCTCGAGGGCCGCTTCTTCATGAAGTGGGACGTCGCCCGCAAGAACAACAAGAGCGACGGCGACGTGGTGACGAACCGGAACGGGTCGACCCGGATCCAGCTGATCGTCGCCATCAGCAAGGCCCCCTTCCCCTGGTGGGACAAGTACCTCGCCAAGTTCAAGCAGACGCGCACCATTGTCCGCCCGAAGCGAAGCAACCTCGTCACCACGATGAACGCGGCCCCAGGGATGGCCCAGTTCGGGGGGGACGGGGAGAACGGAGAGGACGTCTACGCCACCGACGGGCGTTGGGAAAGCGTCGCCTTCGACGCACAGGTGGTGCTGCCGTCCGAACCCGCCCGGTCCGGCACCAACTTTGCCGAACTCATCCCCAAGGAGTCCAAAAGCCAGTTCGACCCCACCGAGCTGTCCAAGGTCAAGAAGGCGCTCGTCATCATGCCCACCGTCTTCAACACCGAGGAGCTGTCCCTCCGCGTCACCATGTGCGCCGCCATCAACAAGTGGCTCCACTACGTCGTGTTCGGCAACACCCTCGCCAACTGCCTGCGCGACCCCGTCCTGCGCGCCGCCCTCCACAGCGGAAAAACCGACTTTGCCGCCAAGCTGCAGGCCGCCGAGGACGAGCACAACTCCCCCACCGACCCGTCGTCCGACGAGCAGTTCGTCGAAGACGTCGACCTCCTCGTCTGCGAAACCGTCCATGGGCTCCTCGGGACAGAGAACTTCAGGACGCCCACCAAGTTCATCTCCGCCCCCGGCGACCGGAAGTACGAAGGCAACCGGCGGTTCTACGAGGCCCTCTGTGACGCCCACACCGAAGCGGGGGGGAACCTCACCGACGGCGCAGACAACAAGCCAGCCCCAGGCCTCCTCGGCCCCAAGGACATCCGCATCTCATGCACCGTGCACGTCGTCAAGAAGGTCGGTACCGCCAGCCTGACAGACAACGTGGTCGGTGCACTGAACGAGCACTTCGTCTGCACCAACGCCGCCAAGCGCGGGTGGGGAGTCGCCAAACCTGCCGTCGCTGAGGCGTACTTCCAGCAGTTCCTCAAGAACGCCAAAGTCGACATCGCTGACTTTGAGGCGGAGCGCAAGGCCGGAAACGTCACGCCGGAAACAGCGTGGAAGTTCACGACCGCTGTTCCGGGGGGCTTCACCCTGCTGTCAAAGGGAAAGCACATCGAGGGCCGGCTCCCCATGCTGGGTATGGGAACCGGCATCGCTCCCGTCGTCCGCTTCCGCGCCCACAACCTCGGCGTTTCCTTCGAGGCGTACAAGGCGTTCGTCGAACTCCGCAAACCCCGCGGCTTCAAGACGCCAATGAGCGGCGACGCCGGCGTCGGGGACGTCGACCTTGGCGGAGGCGGCATCGACGAGGACGACTACTTCAACGACGAAGGCGACAAGGCCGACAGCGACGCTCCCACCACCATGACCGGTGTCGGCTTTGGAGCCGGGGCTGGAGCCGGTGCCGGGGCTGGTAACGGGTTCCACTCCACGTCTGGACCCGCCATCATGAAGGCACCCTCTGTTGGTGGTGGACTCCTCGCGGCCGTTGCCGGCGGCCTGGACGACGACGATGACGAGTAGACAGACACCCGTCGTCACCATCAACAACACTGCGTGACCACTACGGTCATTGCCCCACTCATCCAAACCCCCCCTACATTTTCGTTTCAAACTTTTGCTTTTCATCACAATGAACGTTCACTCTCTCCCCACAACACGCAACGCCTTCGCCCCAACCATCGTTCGACCTACAAAGTGTATAAGTGACACCCTGTAACCACCCCTGTCTAACCCACCCTCCTGCTTCTTTCTTCTCTCGTCGCTTTCCCGCCCAGGGATGCCCAACGCCCTCGAGACCTTCAGCGAAGCCATCAAAGCGACCGCCCAGTCGTCGTTCCCCGGAATCACCGTCACCCAGCACCTCGACAAACAGAAAGACCAGCTCTCCACGGCCATCGCCTGTGTCGGGCGGCTCATCACCCCAGAAGAATGCAGACTGTTCTTGACAAGCTTGCGGGCGTCGTTCGATGGGCTCGACTTCCACGACGGGGGGGTCAACAACAACCTGCTCGACACGGTGTCGACCTTCGTGGTGCACGCGGAGGAGGCGAGGGCAGTCGGGGGGCTGCTGAAGGCGCGGAACCGTCGGACGGCGGCGGTGGTGACGCTGGTCATCTACGCACTGCTGGTGCTGGTGCTGGTGCCGTTCGTCAACTTCGACAGGGCCCCCTGGACGCTGGCGGTAGTGAGAGCCTCACACCTCTCACACGCGCTCAAATGGGCGCAGAACGGACTGCTTGCATCATGGCGTTCGTGAGCACCGCAAAAATCACACTCGGCGACGGACTTAGTCGTCCCTACTTCCACACCGGACGCGTCGAGCGCGGGGCATCCGCCGCCGACATCTCCGCCGCAATCCCAAAGTCAGGAATCCGGGGAGACAACCTCGTCGACGACGTCGCCGCCCTGCCGGAGGAAGGCGGAATCATCGCCGCCATCTCCTTCTACCTCGTCGGCGACACACTCACGCTCACACACAACGCCCTCAAGCCAACCATTGACGCCCTCGCAAAGCCCTGTGCAGACGTCGTCCGCAGCCTGTACGTCGTCCACCGGACAACGCCGTCCAGTGTCAACGTGTCACTCGTCGCCGTCTTCCTCATCCCCGCGGGAGTCACGGACCCGGCACCGAGTCCAGCACCGCCACCACTCAAACGACGGCGAAAGGCGACGAAAAGCACACCGCCACCAAGCACGTCCCCGCCACCGCCGTCTCCGCGACCCGTACTGTCGCCCACACTCGTGCCCGTGACGCCCATTCACGGAGGGTCCTACTACAGGTGGGACGCCATGTGCACCAGCATCAACAACACCGTCAAGGCGATGCTGAAGCCCGACTCGCCCTTCAACGCCTTCCTCAAATCCGACACGGTGCACGACCCACGCCGCCGCGTCCTCATCGCCACCGCAATGGCGTGGATGATGAACGTCGCACACGACGGCGAAAACGGAGACAGCGTCGCGCGGATGAAGATCGGAACCAGTGTCAGGGGAAACGCGCTCAACCCGCAGCACGTATGCTCATTTGCATGCCCGCCCGTCAACGTCGTCACCTTTGTCGTCGACGACCTCCTCTCCATGTCCACCATCGTCGACAACCTCGTCAAAGGCATCGCCGTCGACGAGGCGAAGGGCTGGGACCTCGCCGGACGCCTCAAATGGAGCGTCAGGGGACCACTACACACACCCGGACTCAACGTCACCTTCATGCTCAACGACGAAAAAGGAGACGCCTCGTTCGACCCCACACTCATGTAACGCACACAACACCCAAACAACAACAACCCATCTCCATGTTATAAGGGTTCACGTCGGAAAGGACACTCAGACACTAGAGGGGGGGGAGAAGAGAACAACATGGCTTTCCGGAGGGGGGGTCGCCGAGGAGCTGGGGGCGTCAGCACCAACTGGAAAAATGACCTGGACCAGCGTGTCGCCGTCGTCGAGAAGTTGCACAGATTCACATCGACACAGCCGGAGGCGGTGTTCGCCGCGTCCATCTTTGCACTCATGAAGGGAGAGCCGGGTAGCGTGGCACCAGATGCCAGTTTTGCCACGATGCTCGGGGCAGCCGGGAAAGAAGAGGACAAACCCAACGTCTTGGTTCGTCTCGCCGCTAACACCCTCTTCGGGACGGCGGCCGCAGACGCCGTCCCGGACACCCAGTTCCGACGCATCGGGAAGGACGTTCCGGAGCCCGGGGACGCGACGCTGGCGAAAGTCCCCAAGAAGTTCTCCGTCTTCATCCCGTTGACACCCGCCAGGTTCACTCTCGACAACACCATGACCCTGAAACGCCTCGCTCCTAAAGACGACGGGGAGATCATCGAGTGCTGCCCCGACGTCGGCGATGGCGAAATCTTCTTCTTCACCAAAGAAGCCAACGACCTCTTCAAGAAAGTCGTGGGGAAAATGGGAGACCTCAAGGCGAGCACTGTCACGAAGGAGAAAAAGCTACTCCTCGTGAAGGCAAACGCATCCCTGTGCATCACCTTCGATGGCACCCAAGTCCCCGCCACCACCAATGTCAAGGTCGTCTTCACCAAGTCCGGCAGCGTGGACCAGGACGAAGCCGACGCCATCGTCGCCATCATAATGGCGGCCATCGCCGATGGCGTGTCTGGCCATCGGGGAGGTCCTAGACCCATGATCATGGAGGCAATCAACGAGTACGCCGACGCACGACTGGCTGGCGAGGACACGACCGCGGCCAATGTCTTCCTCTGGAAGCAGCTTGAGACCCTTGTCAACAATGCCGCAAGGGACAAGCAAAGCCCAGAGTTTTTCCCCCTCAAGATCGCAGCAGACACCACGCCACTCAAGTGGCTGGAACAGGTGACACAAGAGATCTCCAACGCCACCGACCTCTACAAAGACGTCAAGACTGCAGTGGTCGCACAGTTCACCGAGTCGCGCTACCAAGCTGATCACATCATCATGTCCGGGCTGTTGGAAACGGCCGCATCTCCTGTCATTACCAAGGGAACCAGGAACGACTTCTGGAGCGCGATGGTCAAGGCATCCGCCATGCGGGGAAACGGGGCGGTGGCCACCGCCATGTCAATCCTGCTCGATGGGTACGTCAGGACGATGGTGATCAAGAACGGAGAAGCCCTCGAATACCCAGAGGACCTCGCACAAGTCGTGACCAAAAACAACCTCGTCAAGAAGGCGGGAGAAGACGCCGTCAAATACGCGGTTGGCAAGTCGGACGGAGACACTGAACCACCATCACCACCCAGGATTCTTGCCGCGTTCACCAAGGCGGCCCCGACTGGAGCCGGAGCCGGAGCCGGAGCCGGAGCCGGAGCTGGAGCTGGAGCTGGAGCTGGAGCTGGAGCTGGAGCTGGAGCTGGAGCTGGAGCTGGAGCTGGAGCTGGAGCTGGAGCCTTGGATGAGGATGAGGATGTTGCCAAATTCAGGGCCAGGGCTCGGGAGCGATATGATATCAAATCCCGAGCCGCTCACACCGCCCAGGCCGTGGTTAGTGCACGCACGAAAGTTAAGGAAGCCGAGGCCGCGCTCGAGTTGATTCAGAGCAAAGAGAGCGACGACGACAAGGATTACGAGTATTGGAAAAAACAGGCCACCCTACGGGTCCAAAACGCACGCCGGGTCTTTGCTGACGCCGAGACCGCGGCCGAGGCTGCACTCGAGGCCAAGGCCGCTGCTGACACCGAGGCTGCACGCAAGGCCGCTGAACGCCAGACCAAGGCCGACGCCGAGACCGAGGCCGAGGCCGAGGCCGCTGCACGCCAGGTCAAGGCTGACGCCGACGCCGAGGCCGAACGCCAGGCCAAGGCCAAGGCCAAGGCCGACGCCGATGCCGAGGCTGCACGACAGGCTGTTGCACGCCAGGCCGCTGCCAATCTCGAGGCTGTACGCCTGGCCACTGCACGCCAGGCCGCTGCCGACGCCGAGGCCGATGCCAAGGCTTTGGCCGCTGCACGCCAGGCCGCCGCCGACGTCGTCGACGAGCGGTACGCGGAGGGTGTCGACGCCGCCGCCAAACGTGCCATCGAGTCGCTTCTCCGGACGACATGCACGGACGCCGGTGGTTACAACTCCGCCGTGGCGATGCTCGATATAGTGAGAGATCACATGACACCCGTGACGAAGCAGCTTTTCGGGTGCCTCGAGAGAAAAGCCAATGCAATCTCCACCATCGTCGGCGACAGCGACGTGGATGAAGCAGACGACTCCACGACAACAGGGAACATCATAGGCAACCTGGCGAACGACGTCGACACTCTCAACCTGTCCCTCCATGCCTCCGGCAGCCCGCCGCAGATCGTCCAGCTGTCCCCGTTCATCATCCTCGGCCCCCAACCCATCTCCGCCGGCCCGATCCAGCGAAAGCAGATGGAGATCTCCGGGGTTTATGGCATCCCCGTGACGCTTAGCGACGCCGTTAGCAAGCTATCCAGCGAAGATGCCCGGAGCGCGCTGATGGAGACACCCCTCGAGCCCGGAACACTGGAGGCGATGAGGTACCTACTGGAGCGGGCACGTGAAGAGGCCGACGACGACGACGACGACGACGACGACGACGAGCTTCGCGCCGCCGAGGCATTGATCAAGTGGGCCAACCTGCACCCTGACGACTTGGGCGGCACCAAGATGCAGAGGGAGGTCAAGGCCAGGTGGAGACAGCTGACAGACGACCAAAAAGGCGCCCTCTTCCGTGCAGCGGGAGACTTCGTCGGAGACCAAGCCTGCCCCGTGGAGAACTACGTCAGACAGATCGCCGGAGACCAAGGCTGGGGAAGCGAGAAGGACAAGGCGTTTGCCATCCTCCTCGTCCAAACATCCTTCCGCGTCGTCCGAGGCGGCGCAAACTCCCCGAGAACCGCGTTAGACATCATCGAAACCGCCGCCCAGAAGATTGCACACGACATGGAGCAAGTGGGTCGACTTCCAGCGGCACCAACGACGGTTAGGCTTGCCATGTTCCTCGGCGACCCGTCGTCCTTTGTCGCCAAAGCCATCATCGAGACGCAGGCGGCCACGGCGACGGCCGGAGCTGGAGCTGGAGCTGGAGCTGGAGCTGGAGCTGGAGCTGGAGCTGGAGCTGGAGCTGGAGCTGGGGCTGGAGCTGGGGCTGGAGCTGGAGCTGGAGCTGTGGTCGGAGCTGGAGCTGGAGCAGCGTACATGCCTGTGCCGGCACCATCCCCTCTCGCTCCACTGGTTGCGAGTGGACCATCGTCATCATCCAGTTTTTACATCCACCCAGGATATCACAATGCCAGCCAGGGGAAACTGCTCGGAGTCGACGTCGAGAAAATCGACCCGGCTGTGTTCATTGGGAGCTCCGCCACCAGCAAGGCCGAGCACGCAAACGTCGTTGGGCGCTTCAAATACCTCACCCGCGAAAGACGACAGAGGATCGTCGACGCCGCCGCCGCCCGTGGCTCCAGCCTGATCGACACGGCCGACGTCGACCGGGAGTGGGAGACACAAGTGAACATTGAGAAGATCGAACTGGAGGCCAAGAAGATGAAGGACCGACGAGACGCCATGGACAGGCTCCAGAGCCACAACTGGTGGTAAACGAGAACCAGCAACCCACAGAAAAAAAAGAGATGTTGATTTTGTTTTACAAAGAAGATGGAACACCATTGTACACCACAGCACCCGGCAGCTTTCCTGTCAGCGCAGACCCCCATCTCCACGTCAACCACACAAGAAACGCAACGGTGGCGACGGTGAGCAGAGCGTGAACCACCGGGGTGATAGAAAACGAGGACAGGACGACGGTCTGCAACGGCAGGATGACCGTCAAGCTGATGAGGGCGACGTACAGGAAGTTGAGGACGTACAGACCCACGAACGCGGCAGACCCGAGCACGCCCGGGTGGTCGATGGACCGCACGGCGGACCTCGAAAAGTGCCACGGGATCAGCACGACGCAGTCCGCGACACGGGACATGATGCCGATGCACGACACCATGACCAACATTGTCACGATGTGAGACCGGTTCGTGAACCCCGTCCCGAACACACGAAACGCGGCGATGATCATGCACAGCGTAGACGCGCCGACGACGCTCGTTCGGAGAGCAAGACCGCGAAGAACTGGAGACGACGGGTGCTCCTCTGACAGCTGAGACCCGCCGATACTGCTACCGCTGCCGCCGCGTGGCGCCAAAAAGTACGCAGACGCGAGACGGGCGACCAGCGAGAAGCATAAAAGACAACACAGCAACACGTACACCGAGAACGACGACACCATGGCCCGCCCGACACTTGCGTCGACGGCACAGTGTGACCACAGCGACATCCGGGCGGCGGTGACAGGGTCGTCCGCCTCTCGTGCGACCAACAGGGTGCACACCACGATGGCGATCGACGCAATTGTGACGGAACGGACCGTGGACTTGTTGTTGTTGCCACCGTCGGACGACGACGATGATGCGAGGCGGCTCCCGGTGTTTGTCCCCCACACGACAATGGCAAAGAACAGACACACCATTAGGCCGACGTCCAGCGGGTCCACGCCCCCCATCACACGGGAAACACTGTCCCGGGCCACCCCGATGCGCATCGACGCCCCGGCCACCCCGTCACCGGCACCGTCTACCCGGTAGTGGACCACCGCCGCGACGACACCCCCACCCAGGATCACGTCGTTCCCTGCAAGACTGTCAAGCACACGGACCGTCCTGAAGATGGACCCCGTGTACTCGTCGAGAGACACAGAGACGGTGACGCCGCCAACTGTGAGAACGACGTCGGTGACGCCGTCCCCCCCTCCTGACCCGACAAGAAGCGCCATCAGGTCAGGGGATACCCACACAACCTGCAGTTCCGGAACGACTGCAACACGGCCTGGCGAATCTCCCACGGACGCGGGGACAAAGCACAGACTGCCGTGCTCGGGGGTGCCCGACGACTCACACCGAAGCCACTGCGACAGGTCGGGCGACCGGCCCAGGACACCGATCGGGTCGAAGACCTTGGGGTGGGTCACGATCCACCCGCCACGGGGATGGGTGAACACCAAGACGTCGTCCCAAGACTGGCGGCCGGCGGCACCACCCGGCGCGAGACCCAGGCGGTAGGGCACACCCTGGGACCGGATCGTCGTCACGTTGAGTCGGACCCACGAGCCGGCCACTCGGACGTAGTCCACCCCAGACAGCTCGTTGATGGGAACAAGAGACGAACTCCCGGGCAGTGGCGTCGTCACGCCCACCCCGTCGAACGTCGTGTCCAGAACAGGCAGAATCGGCGTCGACAGGGAGCCAACGGACACGCCGCGAACAGTAAAGTCCAGGCGGTAGCCCGGAGAAACAGACGCCGTGTCGGCAACCGCCGCCGCCGGGGGTGCAGACAACACCGCAAACCCGGACCCACACGTCGGAAGTGTGTGCTGGATGCCGCCGCCGGTGGTGGACAACGAAGACGCCACATCAACGACAACACTAAGTGCTAACACAACCACCAGTGCCACCGTCATCGTCGTCGTCGTCACTGGTGGTTGTGATGATGATAAACCTCGGTGACACAGACGCCTATACAATACACACACACAAGTCTGAATAATTGAAACGTGTATCGCCTTTAATATCCGTTTTCGTCGTTGTCATCGTCGTCGTCGTCCACCAGCAGCGTTGCACGGCCCACAGCCGGACTTGCACCGGCGGCACCCCCAAACCCAATCTTATCTACGGTGAGAACACGCTTGGTGAACCCGGGCAGGAACCCAGGTCCGCCGCCGCCGCTGCCGTCGTCGTCGTCGTCGCGCCCCCGCTTCTTCGTGTTCATGTTCTCCCCGACGACGGCAGGGGACGACGACGGCGTCCTGGACGGGGCCAACGACATCCCTGGGTTGAACATGACTTGTTGGAATCTGGACTCGGGGGGCGTCGGCATATCACCATCGCCTTCGTCGTCTGCATCAACACCACCAGTCTCGTCGTCGTCATCGTCGTCGTCGTCGTCGACGACTGCCCCGGTGACATCGAACTCGTCGTTCTCATGGTACCCGTCCTCGTCGTCTGTGTCCTCGCCAATGTCCCCGAGGGCCGACATGATCTGCGTCAAAGACGCAGCGGGCGCATCCCGAACCTCCTCGTCCACCGCCCCGACAAACTCGTTGGTGTACTTCCCAAGGCAGCCAGGCATGTGCTGCTCCGCCATCGACACAGCTTCGTGACGCGACCCCATGGGAATGAACTCGATGGGGTACTTCCGCGCCGGGGGGCGGTCCACGTCCGCCGCGCGCTGCGCGTCCACGAGCTTGCACAGGTCCGCCTCAAACGTCGCCATCTCGGTCGTTGTGTACGTCTTGTCGCCCATCTTCAGGTACGGGGCGCTGGGACCGTACCCCATTTTAGAACCGTGGCAGCGGTACGCCAGCGTGTCGACGTGCATGTTCTTCAGCTCGACACGACGGCTGCTCGTGTGGCTGCGCAAGGCGTCCATCAGCGGGTCCTCGCTCATCACCTTCCCCGGCTTCGGTGCCGACCCACCGTCCGCACCCAGAGCAATCGGGACAGGGTTCGCGATCGTGTAGAACTGGCGGCACCCCGGGGGCGGCGGCGGGATCTCGAACACACACGGGAGAGAGGGCCCACCGGGCGTGCCGACGGGCACCGTGATCTTCCCAGGCGTCCGTGTGGCGATGGGTGTCTCTGTGACCACCGTCTGGAGAACCCGAGTCAGGTTCGCCAGCGCAAACGCCTCGCGGCGGATGAGCAGGAACTGGGTCTGCGCGCCGCCCTTCCCCCCCTCGTCGTCTTCGTCGTCGTGCGTGTGGCAGTACATCGCTTTGGTACGGTCCATCCGGTTCATCCCGGTGGACGTCAGCTCCGTGTCGGGGACGCTGCCGAAAATGTAGCGGGCGGCACGGCCAGAGACACCGGTACCGGCGCCGGTGCCTGTGCCTGTGCCTGTGCCTGCACCGTCTGGGTCCGACGCGGACCCACCGGCCGCGCGCCCGGATGCCGGAGCCATCGCCGCCGCCGCCGTGCCGGTTCCTGAGGGCGGGTGCCATTGTGACAATGGCTTCGAGTGGCACCCGCCCGGATGCGGCTGGAGGCCAAAAAAAACAGACGTCATGAAGCCTGCCGGTGGTGCCAATGCGCCCGCCCTTGTGTATGCCACAGAGCCACCGCCGACAGGCTTGGGGGGCTCAAACCCGTGCTCATCGTACGCCTCAAACGCACGGTCGACGATACTCAGACTGGGGCGCATCAGCTCGGGGGTCATCTGGTCCCACGCCTGGCGGGTGTCCGCCGTCATCGACTGCAGCGGGATCTCCGTGTTGAGCATCGCCTGGATGGCAGGGGCGATGGTGAACCGCGTCACTCCCAACCGCTTGGCCATCGGAGTGCCACCCAAGTACGTCGCCCACGTCGCCGACCGCCCCTTGGACCGTGGCATGGAGATCATGACAAAGTCCGGCAGCAGGTGCCCCGTCGAGAGGTTGATGCCCGTGAAGCGGTCGGCGCCGCCGGCACGCCCGTGGACCGGCTTCATCAAATCCATCAGGATCATCATCAGCGTCGTGATGCTGTCTGAAATGATGTACCGGCCGGACCCAATGAAGGCCTGGATCGCGTCGCGCTCCGTCATCACCGACAGCTTGGCCACCGTCAACAGGTGGTTGATGTCGAACGGCGTGTTCGACGCCAGCCCCGTCCCTTGGATCATCGTCGCCACCAACATGGCGCGCGTCACCGCCGACCCAAACGCAATCCGCTTAATCCGCTCGAGGATGCGCACGCGGCCCCCCCGTCCACCGGCCGCGACGAAGATCGGGATCTGGAGCCGGTCCACCGTCCGCATGAAGGCGTCGACGACGACATCGAACGCCGTCGTCGTCGGCTCGGGGTAGAGGCCGAAGTGCTGCATGCGGCCCACCATGATCGCCATCGCGTTGAGGACCTGGAAGCCCCTCGTCTGGGCCGTCTTGCTCGGACGGCTCTGCTCGATCGGGCCCACCTCACGGCCGTCCCACCGTGGCCACGGGTTGTCGCGCCACGTCATGAGGGCGCAGCGGGTCTTGATCGCGTCCGAGTTCAGGTGCTCCTCCGTCGCGTTACTCCCCATGTTCATCACCCGCATGTTGATCGTGGTGTGCGTCGTGATGCTCCGCCGCCCGTCCGTCATGCACGTCGTCTCCGTCGTGACCTTCCGCTCCGTCATCAGGGTTTTGAACACGCTCCCCAACTGGGTCGGGGCCTGGTCCCCCGCCCGGGTCCCCCTCTTCGCCGGCTCAATCCCCAGCATCGCAGGGGACACGTCGTCGTGGCCCATGATGCCCGCACCCGCGTTGCCGGACGACTGCTTCGCCTTGGCTGTCTGGCTGTCCACAAACTTGGCGGCGATGTTCAGAAGGCCCTTGAACAGGCCGAGGGCCCAGGACTTGCCCGTCCCCGGGACCCCCATCAGGATGGAGTTGAACGCCATCACGCTGAACGTGTTGAACGCGGCGTTGGACAGGTTGGCCATCATCAGGAGGTAGATGACGTCGTGGCCGAACAGAGCGTTGCAGCTCTCGAGGGTCAGGAAGATGGTGGGGTTGAACCGGGACATGATGTCGTCGCCCGCGTCGGAGAACACGTTCATAAAGTCTTTGAACCACGGGGCGGCGTCGCGGAACAGGTTGTACTCGTCCCCGTTCGGCGTCTCGGGGGAAACACGCTGGCGTCGGTGGTGCTCCTGGCGAATCGCGCCCAGCAGTGCCCGCGCCTCCGCCGTCACCGGTTCCTGCTGGTCCACGTTGTTGAAGAACCACATCGACGCTCGGCGCTGGGCGACGTTCTCAAGGGCCGTCACCTTCTCCTGGACGGACTTCCGAAACCTGGCACGGATCTCCCGCCGCTCCGCCGACCCGGAGGGGTCTTTCCTGTCCGGGTACGTTGCAGCCACCCTCGCTAGGTCGTACTCCAGGTCCTTTCGGAGCAGGAGAACGTTGCGCTCCATTGCGTCCTTCTGGGCGAGGATGCTGCTGCGGAGCTCCATCATGTCGTCCAGGGCGACGACCCTTGATGATGAGATGCTCTCGCCGGACGTCTGGTCCCACTGGCGAATGACGCGCATCATGTCGCTCCGGGTCGCGACATGGCCACCCGTAATCTCGAAGATGTCTTCGGGCGTCAACCCCCCAATAGCGACTGGTCGCGCCACCGGAACCGCCTTGGCCTTTGCCTTTGCCTTGGCCGTGGCCTTGGCCTTGGCTTCTTCCTCTTCCTTCTTCTTCTTTCGCGCCTCCGCGTCGTCGTCGTCAGAGTCGGAGTCAGAGTCGGAGTCGTCAGAGTCGGAGTCAGACGACGAGTCGTCTTTCAGGGCCGCAGCCATCAAAGCGATCATGTTCCCCTGCCCGAGCGTCCCCGTGTCGTCGATGGTCTTCCGTGTGTCGGTGATGCCGGGGCGAGACATCGGCACCGAGCGCACGTTCCGAGGGGGGACCATCTTGTGGCCCACCGTGTCGTCGGGCCCCGTTGTCAGCAAGGCGAGGTTGTTGTCCCGCACGAGTCCGGCGTGCAGCGTCCCACTGATGCGCAGGTTCCCCAGGACGTTGGTCGTGAACTGCAGGTACGCCCGCACGATCTCGGCGTGCATCGTCGAATCAATCTTGGAGAAGAGGTGTGTGGCACGCCGGCTCGCCAGAACCCGGAGGTACTGCGTCACCATCCACCCGTCCGTCTCCACGTCGATGCCAAACACGCACATGCATCGCACCAAAAGGTCTGGCTGGATGACGTGCTGCGGGATCTCAAACACGAACGAGCCCGGGACGAAGGTCACGCGCTGGTCCATTTCAAAGGCGTCGGCGTCTTCCAGGCGGCCAGCGCCACCAGCGCCACCGGTTCCAGCACCAGCGCCAGCGCCTGCACCTGCGCCTGCGCCTGCGCCTGCGCCTGCGCCTGCACCAGCACCCACTCCAACGGCGGGGCCGTGTCGAACCGCCGGTAGGTTGTACTGGACGGGGCTGGAAAACTGGTAGTCGACCGCCCCCAGACACCGGGCCCTCGTGTTGGCGATCATGGCAGAGGGGCTCCCCAGCCTAAAAATGCTCTCCGTCGCGGCATTGGCGCCCGAGTACCCGGACAGCCCCGCCAGTGCTTTGGTCATGGCACTCGGGTTCTTCATCTCCTCCAGGCCGTCGAGGTGCTGCGTGGAGGCGACCGACGGCCCCATCCCGTTATGGTCCTCGAAGAGTTGCAGCGTGTTGATGTGCGACAGCAGGGAGCCGAGCGTTGCCTGGAACCGCTTGACTGACTCTGATGGCACGATGAACCAGAACCGGAGCTCGATAATGCTTGACAGGTTCTCGATGCAGGCTTCAGCAGCGTCTGCCCCCCCGTCGTCGGCGCTCCGGGTGGACGAGTGTGGGACCAGCTCCAGGACCAGTCTGCAGTTCTGGTCGGAGCCGGTGAGAGAGACGGTGTAGCCGCCGTTGAGCAGTTCTGAACGCGGGGGGACGAAGACCGGCGGCCGGTTCCGGGGCTGAGTCATCGCGCGGAGGTAGCTGGTGTCCCGTGTGTTCATGTCGGCACACACACAGGCAAACAGTTTAACGAGCGCGCCCCCCTGGCTGTCGTTGTGGAGGACCTCCCGGACCGTCAGGCTGCCCTTCATGTTCTGGACCGGCACCACGATCGTCGACGGTGGGGCGTGCAATGAGAAGATCCTTTTATCCAGAAGGATCTCCCGATTGGTGCTGGGTGTCCCGGATGAATTCATGTCGCCGGGCGACACCACTCCGCCAAAGTCCTGGACGACGACACGTGTATACAAAGTCGGATCCTGGGATACCCGTTTTGTCACACACCCCAGTATCACACAGTGAATATGGGTGTCGGCGGGAACTGTATACACGAAGTGCCCGTAATACTACTTCCACACGACGTTATTTCTGCCGACGGGGGCAGGTCTCTGAAACAGACACACAAGGTCAGTGCGTCACCCGTCTATACGCTTTCAGTGTTTCTATGTGAGTTCTAGAACTCATCTATATTTTTTTTAGTGTGCGTTCCAGACTTCACACACCTTTTTTTTCTGGAGTGGTATGTGCGTTCCAGACTTCACACACTCCCACCCCTCTTTCACACAGGATGGCCAAAACTCCGTCCAAAAAGCGCCGGGCGCCGGAGCACAAGACGACAACGACGAAAGATCCCCCGCACGCGAAGCCGGAGGTGGCAAAAACGACCACTGACACCGTCGTCGACGGCACCAAGAAGAAGAAGAAGAAGAAGAAGAAGGAAGAGGTGATGGTTGACATCACCCCGGAAGGCGACAATGAAGTGGAGGCGACAGCGGCGCCGAGCCTCCTCGCTCCAACCGACGACGATGACGACGACGACGACGTAGCGACAGAAAAGGATTTTAAGGAGGAGGAGGAGGAGTTCATGCCCAAACCCTCCAAGCGGCGGCGGCGCGTCGTCGATGCTGTCGTCGGTGCGCCATCACAGGCTGCAGTGGACCCCCCTCCTCCTCTTCCCCGCTGGACGTGGGCCGAGAACTACGAGCACGTCATGGCCATTACAAGGACGACGCCAGAGACGCTCCACGTTTCCCTGGAAGCACTGACCAACCTTGTCGAGGCGCTGTGTCGGAACTCTGCCGACGAATTTGAGAAAGGTCTCAAGCGGATGTTCGACTCCAGGACGGTCGGCCTCTTGTGTCAGGCGTTTGTTGCTAGCCTTGCGCTGTCCAAGATTCTCAACACGGCGGAGTACACCAAGACGGTCGTCGAGCGGGGCGCGTTAAAGACGTCACTGATGTCCGTCGGTGCCGAGCTGGAGAAACGGTCGACGGGTGGTGCCGTCGACACAAACGCCATCCTCGAAGCCCTGGTGGGAGCCGGGGGGTCCACGTCACTGGCGGCTCTGATCCGGTCCCAGCAGAGGTGCGTCGCCGACTTTGTTCTCTGCATCTGCGAGACGATGAAGCGCCTCAACAACACCTTCCGCATGCTGTAGTCCGTCGCCCGCGTGCCCCCCCCCGCCTCAATACATATGTATACAACACGTCAGTGATTCTCTTCGTTTTTCACCACCCTCGTTGCGATGTCCGCCAGGGCCGTCGAACCCGCCGCGTACAGGGCGGCACTGTGTCAATTTGTAGCACTGTGCAAAACAGAAGGGCGGGCCGTTGCATCTGACCACACGCACAAATGTCAAACATCAAAGTGTGTGTGGGTCAAGACACAGGGCCTCCCAGAGGAAACCCTGCTGTACTTCTGCTCCGAGAGTGGGACACAGCACCTGTGTGGACCGACGACGTGTCAGCGAAAGGCGTCGTGCAACGGCTCCGTTGTGTGTAAGCTGACGGGGAGGATCCTCCAGGCAACCATCACGGCGGGATCGGCGTACGAACCCGATTCCAGTGGCGTCGTCATCCGCGCAGGCGTCCAGCCCACGTCGGGGATCACCGCCGACACGGGGGGCGCGCCCTCGGGTGCAAGACGACGGGTGCAGCCATCGGCGGTCCTGGACTCGGCGTCGGCCCTCGTGTCGAAGACCGGCGTGGCGATCTCTGCCCGAGACACGTCGATCAAGAAACAGATCCTGCGCACGGTGGTGCTGCTACTGAGCTCCAAAGAAGCCCGGCAGTGCCGCCAGGAGTCCATCTCCAAGAAAAAGCACGAAGTCGTACAGGCGGTGTCCACCCGCTTTCACACCGCCAGGCGGTGCCTCAAGGTCATCAACATCGCCGTCGCGATACAGCAGGTTCTCGTCGGATGGATGGCAGTGTTCAACACAATCGCGTCGCCGATGGAAGACGTCCCCACCGCCCTCGTCGAAGACCTCGTCAACAACGTGCTGCTAATGCTGAAGAAGTTCATCCTTGACGTCGAGGACACCGCCGCCGTGTCTTTCGTGCAGTCCAGCCAACGCGCAGACCCGCCCGTCGAAGCGTTCACGCACGTGTGCCTCACCCTGATGTGCAACGGGTTCGACGACAAACAACATGGCTTCAAGATCGAGCCGTCCCCCACCCTGTCCCGCTTCCTGATCCAGTCTCCGATGGTGACCAGGCTCACCTCTACCGGGGGAAGCCTCGTCCGCCTCCTGGCGAGCCTCAAGTCGTCCCTGCACACAGCCGGGCCCGGAATCGGCCTCGTCGCTCTCCGGGGTGATTACTACGGGATGAGAAGGGCCTAAACGGAACCCTCTCCGCTGTAGCTCTGCCGGGAACGCCGGTGGTGGTAGTGTTTTCTTCTCGACCGTCTGCCCCCGTCGTAGCGCCCTGCCTGAAATAGATACTGTGTACTGTCTTCCTCCTCTTCAAGCAACACAGAGCGGATAGCGGCGCGGATGGCCGCCGGTGAAACCAGAGACTCGATGCCGGTGCTGGTGCCGTGGAGCGACGACCCGGTGTTGTAGATGCCCGCGCACAGAACCGCGACAAGCACAACGGTGAACGTTCCGATCAGACTCAACAGAACCCACACAATGTCTGTCATCGGGGCGACACACACACGCGCCGGTACATCACACACAACGATTCATGTATACATATTCTTCTAGGTGACCACTACTACTCGTCGTCGTCGTCGTCATCGTCGTCGTCGTCGTCGCCGCCTGTGAGCGGGGGAATCGTCGACATGACAATCACGCGCACAAACGCTCTTCCCATATCCATCGCCGTCTCGCGCAGCTCTCCCATGCTCATGACGCCCGTTCTTCCCTGTGAGGAGACCATGAAGAGGACGTCGGTCTCGTCGCGCCCCGTCTCGGCCATTATGTCGTCCTTGTGGCGAGGGGCGCAGATCGCGTGGGGGTGCAGAACCTCGTACCGTGCCACAGCCGGGGCGCCCGTCTCGTTGAACTGCCCGGAGACCGTGCTTGTTGACACACACATACTCCCGGCGTCGAGGACGAAGGTAGCAAAGGCCGATGTCGCCCCCTTCCACCAAAACGCCACCGACGTTGACCCACCCTCCTCTGGAAGAGGAAAAAACGGCGTCGCCACGCGGCGGCCGTCTCGCAGCGGCGTGCCGTCGTAGTCAAGCTTGCTTTCGTCGTCGCCCTGCTTCCGTTCCTGGCGACAGGACACCGTCTTGGGCCCGCCGTCCATGTCGGTGATGATGGACCAGTACGCGCCGGTCTTGGGGTCGACGGAACCACCACCAACGCCGCCGTCGCCGCCGCTGCCACCACTACCACTTCCAGCCCCGCCGCCCCCTGCCGTTGAGCCTCGTGTTCGCGTTGCGGGGAACAATTTCTTCAGATCCTCTGACGTTTTGAGGGTGGCGATGTGCCCGAGTGACAACAGTTCCTCCTTCGTCAGGCGGCCCAGAAGAACCTGCGGAATTGCGATGCCGCTTCCGTCAAACACTGCCTTCAGGGCGGCCGGCACCCCGTCACGACACACCACGCCGGTGACACCGTCGGAGGACCACACGCTGCGGGCGCCGTCCTTCATGTGAATGAGTTGGTCGACAATCGCCTTGTCCAGGTCGGGGGGGCGCGGGCCACTGGGAGACGCCCCGGAGATGACCGCCAGGGCAAGGACGACACGCGTCACAAACTCCGGGTCGCTGTCAAAGAGACTGCCGTCGTCCACCAGGCGTCTTAGGGCCCACGTTTTGAGGACCGTCGCCAGAGTCTCTGCGTCAACCTCAAAGAGAGAACCCTTCACGCCGGTGGTCGAGCCCGAAAGGGACTGGACTGCACGCACGAGCAGGTTGTGTGTTGCGACGCGGGCCGTCATGTTGGCCACCGACGCGCCGCCCACGAGTCCGTCCATCACCACCTTCAGTCCTTTCTTGGCCTTGTCGATGCTGCTCATCGGGACGTCCATGACCATCAGCCCCGTGGAGTCAGCAAACTCCTTTGACTTGGCGCTCTCGATGCCGCTTGTCATCACCGCCTTCAAAGACGAGACACAGACGCTGTCACCGGTACGTTCTTCGTCATCGCCGAACGTCCCGGCGACACCCTCGTTCATGACAAGGAGTCCCTGCTTACCAGTGGAAGAGTTGCAGGTGAACTCCGGAAACCAGGACGTGTAGGCGGGCACGGCGTCGGTGGCCGCCCAGTCTGCGATGAGTGGGTTGCGCTGGATGACGCGGAGTGCACCGGCAGACGCGATGACACACAGAAACACATCCTTGAGACTCGTTGCCGGTGTCGCCCCCTTGTCGTACGCAGAGGCGACGAGTCTCCCCATCAACTCCCGTGTGTGCGCGTGCCCGATCAGCGTTTTGAAGCCGGTATAGAGCCAATCCCTGGAGCGGTTGTACAGGGAGAGCAGGAAGAGCATCATGTACCCGCTTTCTCCTGACATCAACTCGTCCACCGCGCCAACACCAGACGCCAAGACCGTCCCGGCGACGAGCGTCGTTGTGAGTCCTAACTGGAGGAGGCTTGATGGCTTCTTCGTCGCCAGGGTGTTCATCAACGCCAGTGGACCAAACCCACACTTGAACACCATGTTCAGGTACGCGACGAAGCACGCTTCGTGGGTGGCCATCGCCCCGGCGTCATCGTCGTCACGAACCCAGCTGCTTGCCGCGTCCATAAACGCTGTCGCGGTCGAGCCTGCGGTGGAGACGGACCCCGTCGCGGAGAACACACGTGGGAGGATGTTCGTCGCGATGATGGACCCTGCTTTTCGAGGATGAATCCGATGGCGGGACTTCCCCAGGACCTGCACGGTGTTTGCCTTGGCGGCGAGCTCAACCATTGCATCACCAGTGATGGCAACCGGCGGCCACACCCGTCCACCGTCATCATTTTCCTGGTCGAACCCGGGAGGCCACAGGCTTTTGCCATTACCAACCTGAGACTTTAGCACCGAGAGCGCCTCATCGACATCACGATTTGTGTCAAAGAACGGGAGATGCAGGTTTCCCTCCTCTGCCATGGTTGTTCTTCCTTCCCCGGTGTGTGTGTGTGTGTGCCAACCACCGTGGTTCTGAGTCCTGTATATACGTACCGTTTGACCTGGGGGTGTTTGTCGACACGTGGAACAGGATGGCGTTCATCAACCCGTTTGCGGCAAGCGATGCGGTGCTGGAGAGGGCGCTGGAGTCCGCCGGCACCCCCATCACCGCCGAGATGACGGAGCACTACATGCGTCTGGTGGGGGTGCCCCCCGCCGGGCTGGGGCTGGGGAGCGAGGGGGACGTCGTCCGTGTGACGAACACCATTATGCGCACGACGGGGATGCTCACCAAGATCGACGGGAAAGCGGTGCAGACGTCGTTCGATGAAGACCGCCAGATGGCGTCCACCCTCGCCTACAAAACCAACCCGTCCCAGTTCCCGACCGCGTTCCAGTGGCTGCACGACCTGTGCCTCCTCGTCGGCCTCCAGCGCCGAGTGGTGTCGATGGGGCGGGCCACGCCGTCGAGTTTGGTGGCGGTCCAGCACATGTTTGCGGCAGACGTCCTCCGCACGATGCGGATCGTGACAAATCCGTACGACATGACGATCGTGAATGTCGCGACGACGACGTCGGGGACACACTTTGTGGACATCTCCGCCGCCCATGCCGCAAACCAGAACGACTGGACCGCCGTCCTGGCGCGGTTTTCCGCCATCATGTCGTCCGCGCCGTCGGGACACGGCGAGTCGGAGCCCAAGACGACCCTGTTTGAGAGCGGGGACTCCATCTCGATGGGGCCCGTCACATGCGACAGCATCATGGCGCGCATCCAGAACACGACGGCGGACACCAAGAAATACCGCCGTGGCGTCAACAGGCCCAACGTCAACACCCGCCAGCGCCGGGCGGCGTACACCGTCGTGCTCCGCGGAAGTGGGCCCGCCGCGTGGGCACCCGGAACAGACGTCGCCAAGGAGGAAGAGAAGGCCGCGGCGCGACGGATACACATCGTCGGCCGCCCGCCGGCCGTTGCACCCATCAAGCAACCCGTCGTCGGACACGACGCACTCCGAGACATCGTCGGCTTCCCCATCCACGTCCCGGCGGTGTCCGAGGAGACGAAGAAGATGATCTGGGCAGAAAAGGCTGACGACGACTACCGGAGGCCACACACCTACTACCGGGACGTGTCCATCATCACGAAGAAGACTGGAAAAACCGTCCAGATCAAGAACGAGGTCGTGCCACACGGCGAGCCGCGACCACACATCTCTGGCAAACTAGAGACACCCAAACCCAAGTCCAAGTCCAAGCCCAAGCCCAAGCCCAAGCCCAAGGTGACCAAACCCAGACCCAGACCCAGACCCAGGCCCAAGGTGACCAAACCCAGTCCCACCGTGGTCGTTCCAACGAAAAAGCGCCCCATGACCAGCGAGATGGTGGCGGAGAGTCTGAAGCGTCGCCGGATGGTTGTTGTTGCGTCCGACGACGACGACGACGACGGAGATGGCACAGAGTAACGCCGGACGAAAGATGCACAGTTCTGTATTGTATTTTCATCATGTCAGTGGGTTCACCCTCACCGTGATGATAGACACACCCGGCGTCACCATGCTGGGCACCTGTGTCCGAACGTTCCCCTGGACGGGGTGCAGTGACCCGTCGGCGGCACAAGCCTTCATCGTCGCCACGACTCTTGAGGCGAGCGGTCGAGCCGCGGTCTTCCGATCGTTCTCCACGTCTTTGGCGGTGATGGGGGTGCCGGTCATGTCCAGCGCATTCTCTGCGTGCATCAACTGCACTGTGCACTCCCCCTGCAGCGTCGCCGTGTGCTCGAGGGGCGTCGCCGTCTCGGTGCTGAACATCACCTGGTTCACCGCCTTCCGGGTGGCGCTCTCGGTGGCCACCACCCCCGTCGCCGCAATCACGGGGGTGTCTTTCGTGTACTCTCGCCCCGTCTTCACCACCAGCACGACCCTCGTCTGGTTCTGGTGGCGCCGCGACTGGCGCACCATCATCACCACGAACCGTGAAATGCCCGTCGGCCACGAAACCCTGTCGCCGCGCGTCAGTGCGGCCTTCATCATGTTCAGGCCATCTTCGACGGCGCCTTCGTCCACAATCGTGCGTCGGATGGAGGCCATCGTCTCGGCGTGGATGCGACCGTCTGGCGCCAGCACCACCAACGTCCCCGACGGGTTGCTGATGATGCAGTCGAGCGGCGCCCAGCGTCGGTGCAGTGACGCAAACGGGTGGGGGACTTGGGCGAGGAACCGCTCGACCGCACGCACCGACGCGCCTCTTGGCAGGCGCCGAATGGCCGGCACGACCGTCGCTAGTGGTGTCAGCTCGTGCAGCCCCAGTCCGATGCGCGGCTGGAGAGGCACCGTTACCCCAGCCCCGCCCTGGGACGTGATGATGAACAGCAGCACCGCCATCTCAATGTTGGACCGGTTCTGCCAGTCCCGGTGTGCAAACACCGTCTTGCTGCCACTCCCAGTGCTGGCGATGCTGCTTGACAGACTGGTGGACATGTCTACCACCGACGCTGACATCCTCTTCACGAAAGACACGTAGTGAAGGATGACGGCGTGCTCTGGTGCGGCATGGTACATGTCTGCTTCGGACGCTCCCACCTCCTCTCTGTCCGTTGTCGTACCCACCACGTCCACGTCCACGTCGTCGCCGTCGTCGTCGTCGTCGTCCAACAGACTCGCGAAAAACGGTGTCTTCGTCTCCTCCTTCTCGTCGTCATCGTCTTCCTCCTCCTCGTCGTCGTCGTCGGCAAGCAGACTCGTAAACTGCTGCGGCGCCGACGACACCTCCCGCGTCGTCGACAGCGCCAGTGCCCCATGCCGCTTCAGGGCAAGGGCGACAGCGTCCTGGAACATCCCAACGAGTGACTCAAAGACGGTCGCACCGCCCTTCACCCCAGCAGATGGCTGCTGCAGGGACATCATGTGGCCGTGCATGTTGTTCTCGACGAGCGGGTGCGCCGAAAACGTCAGAGACGGAGTCGTGACGTCGTTGGAGAAACATGTGCGTGCCGCGATTGCCATGCACGCGGCCGTGACTTCGACCGACGACACACTTTCTGGGCGCACGGCAATCCCGGCGCGGTTCACAACCACGCCGCTGACCGCCACCCCACTGGACCTCTGGTCCTGTTGTGCGTGGAACCGGGGGGGTCCAGCCGGCGACACCGTGGACATCACCGTCACCGGCCACTCTGGTCGACGGGACATGACGTGCCCGCCCTGCGTGATCACACGAGAGTGGATGTCGACGTCCACACACCCTGCCGACTGAACGGACGTCGACATCACCCGGGAGGTGGGGGCGTCTGTTAGGTACGGAGACAGCTTCGGGATGTTGCGGAGTCCCCTCTCCAACGGCAGGACGAACATGTCGCTCAGTGCCGGGCAGTTGGAGATGCCGCCGTGGTCGGACCGTCGCCGCACGGCGGAGAGAGACACGCACACAGCCCTCGGGAAGTGTGGCGCCACCATCTCCTGGTTCCGGCGGACGACGATGACTGACGACGACGACGACAGCTCCATCAGACGGTGTGCGTCCACCACGGCCCACGGCCGGGTGTCACACGGAGACATTGTCGTCGTCGTTACCGGGAGCGGGAGTGCCGTCCCGTCACAGAACTGCACCAAGGACCGAATCAGGTCGTGGACCGTCGTCGTTCCCTTTTCGCTACCAAGCGTCAATGGTAGGCCGCCGTCGTCGTCGCCGTCGTCGTCTCTCGGTTGCGTCCACGTCTGCATCTCCTCTGCAAGGTCGCGCATGATGTCGTCGGCGTTGGCACTGGGGGCCTTGAGCCTCTCCGCAGCCCGGCGCAGCATTGCTCGGGTCGTTGCCTGTCTGGCTTCCACGCCCCGGACCATCTCCTCGTTGCTCCTCAAACGGTTGATGGAAACGATGGTGGACGCCAGTTGCAGCAGGGTGTCAAAGTTCCGTTTGTACATCATGAGGTTCTTGAACACCGGCCCGGCCGTGTTGACGTTCGCGTCGATCTCCTGCATCACCATGGCGGACACGATTTCGATGGGCGACACGGACCCGGAGTCGCCGTGGAACATCCGCGCCCGGGTCGTGATGCGGGCCAGGATGGAGTTTGGGGTGGCAGCCTTCAGGCGCGCGATCGTCCTGCTCGCCGCGCCAACTCCCTTGGCGTATGACACACAGAAGAACTGTGTCATGTCGAGGACGCACGGGGTGTTGTCCGGGGAGAGAACCTCCGACATCGTCTCGCCCGTGACGCTGTTCTTCGACTGGCGTGACCAGGCCCGGCGTTGGTTGCGGAGGGTCACAATCCGGTACGTGCTTGGCGCCCAGAACGGCTTCCCGGGGACTTTGTTGAACCCGAACACGAAGTAGGCACCGGCAGAGATGAGGGTGAGGGTGAGGGGCAGCGTCGCCTCGGACGCGGCAAACACGACGGTCGGGGACCGGTCGCAGGACACGACCTGCGTGTGGAAGGCGGTGACGGCGCGCTCGATGATGCCAAAGATGTGGAACGCAAACACCCGGAGTGCGTCCAGAACCTCCGACACGTCCTTCGCCGACTTGGCCACCATCCGCTCCGCTGTCACACGAGGCCTCGCAATGTTCCGCATGTGGCCGGTGGCGGTGTCGGCGACCATCATCGACGTGTCTCTCTGTGCCGTGCGGAGCTTGGAGAAGGTCTCCGTGTTCAGGGTCGGGATCCGCCCAAGGGAGTTGCTTTGCGCCTCGTGGAGCGACATGTCTCCCGTCGCGACGGGCGGCTCCAGCACCTCCCGGACCAGTGTCTGTGCCGGCGTCGAGTCGGGGTGGACCAGGTCCGTGCTGATCCCCATCGCCGTCAGCGTCTGTCGGATCGCCCACAGTTTCGAGAAGAAGCTCCGAATATGGCACGTCGTGGACTCAACCGCCGACGCCGTCTGAGGTGACATTGCCGGCTGGTCCGACTCGCCGGCAATGTCGATCTTGGCCGACTCCAGGTAGGTGTGAATGAAGTTCCCGGTGGTGCACCGCCCAGTCGTGGAGTTCTTGGTCAGTGTCCCGACGAGGTTGGACCCGTGCGACGAGATGTGCGTCCGCATCCGTCGGAGCTCCATGAGGTTGGCACGGCGACGGGCGTCCGCCCCACCGTCTCGCTGCGTCCGGGCGTACAGCATCATGTTGGTCGTCATGGTGTCAAAGGCGCCCCTCAAGATGCTGGCCTGCCGGGCGGGGTCCCTCTCGATCTGGCCCATAATCGCGTTCACGTTGATGACCGGCGCCACTGGGTCAAGCCACGCCTTGAATTGCACCAGCTCCGTCACGGCGGCCTCCAGGTCGAGGTCACTCCCGGCGTGGAGCACGACGCTGATGCCCGGTGACGGGTGAACCAGGACGGCCGTCTCGTTGAACGTTGCCGCTGGTGGTGTCGACAAACGGTGCGGGGAGTTGCTCGGCAGCAGCGTCGACGTGTACACCTCCGCCGTGTCCCTGTCGACGAAGCGGTACACGGTTTCTCTGGCGGCGCCACTGACCCCCGTGTCGGACCGGACGCCTAAGCTGATTGACGCCGTGTCGACCTTGTCCTCGTACAGAGACATGCGGCACTGCGTGTCCTCGATGCGCCGAAAGTGCTCCATAAACGACGCCCGGTCCTCCAGCCCCGTGGGGTCGGTGCCCGTGTTGCCCTCCCCTAGCAGGTCCGTGCTGTAACTCGTGATCGCCGTGGCGTGCGCCGCCGTGGCCTTTGCCAGTGCCGCCATGAACCGGGCGGTCACCCCCTCCGCACATGTGGGGTGGACCCCCTCTCTCTGCATCACGTCGGTCGTCGTGGCGACCTCCTCTGCGAGGAGGCGCCGAAAGGCACTGACCACCGCCGCCGCCGCCGCCGGTCCAAACGGGGCTTTCGTTGGCCGGACAAGCCATGCGTGGGCGGCGTCCACGAGTCCCGGTATGTCGGGGTGGCACGCCGCGACCGCCGCGAAGAACGCCCGGGACCCCATCACCTTCCGGGCGCGGGCATCCGACATGTCAAACACCATAACGTTTCTCGATAGCGGCCAGGGGAGTGTGCCCGTCACTGCGCCCGTCATGTCGAACACAAACGACGAGGCGGGTGTCACCGTCTCCATCTCCATCTCCCGCACCCGACCTTCGTCGCCGTCTCCGCCGTCTCCGCCGCCGTCTCCGCCACCGTCGTCGTCGTCCACAGAGGAATGGCGCAGCATCTGTACACGCCGGTACTGCGTCGCCGCGATCTGGTGCGGCGCGACGTGGCGCTGCACCTCCGCCATGGCGTCCGTGACGGTCGACACGATGACCTGTGGGTCGACGACAGTCGCCTCCACCGCCCCCATCTTGTTCAGGGGTTCGACAATCGCCTTCATGACAGCGGACACGCCGGTGGCGACGCGGGAGTCGAGCACGTCGTCCTGGAACAGGCCGTTGTGGACCAATGCGCTGCTCTTGATGGTGACCGACGCTCGGGATGTGCCGGCACCAGCGCCAGTGCCAAGCGGAAACGTCAGTGACACCGGCGGTGGTACCCCAAACGGCTGCGGGCTGTCGGGCGTGATGGGGGCCGAGACGTCGAACGACGTGGTGAACGGGTCCATCGTCTCCACTCGAGACATTGATTTGGTCCGTTGGATGTCGACGTGCCTCTGCAGGCTGCGCGCCGCCATGCACCGCGCCGCGGCGTCCCGTACCGGCGTTTTGGAGTCGGACACAAGCCGGACCGAGGACTGGGTGTGCCCACCAACAACAAGCTCCGTGAACATCTCGGAGTGGACGGGCGTCGAGAACTCCACCCTGGCCGTTGTGCGGGACAGGACGGTGACGACTCGAGACGATGCAGGGAGGCTCTCCGGTGCACGCCGGACCCGCCCCGACCACAGCACCACCATGTTTCCCGACCTGACGGCAGACGGCATCTCGTGCGCCTTGACGGTGATGAAGTTGTCGCAACCCATTCGCAAGACCTCTTGAATCGGTGTGCTCATGATGGTCTGGAACATCGTCTTGACGGGCATCGAGAAGGACGGGATGTCGAAGATGGCGTCTCCCCTGGCTCCATGGAACTGGATGGCGGGGCCCAGTGGCGGCACGCCGGGTATGGCACCCACACCCACACCCACACCTGCGCCTGCTGCCACCCCCGCCGTCGTTGTCTTTGTTTCCATCGGGTCTCCGAACCGGGTGTCGAGGATGTGCGTGGCGAGGACATGTTCGGCGGTTGGAACAGGGGTGATGCCGCTCCCTGTGACGGCAAGTGCTTGCGCAAGGCCGAGGGACGTCTGTGCCTCGTCGGCGAGCTGTGCCACCATGTTGTAGCTGAGGGGTGTTGTCTGCGACACGGACCCAAAGACGGTCTTCATCTTGGCGAAGATGTTGGGGGTGGTGGTGAGGAACGTGACCTGTGATTCCGGGGCGAGGATCAGGACGGCGTCTGTTGTCGTGACGGCGCCAGACATCAGGAGGTCGACGACGCTCTTGGCACCCTGTTGGGTGATGCCGTCATTTGCCCCGGCGACGGTCGGGTCAAGGGAGAACTCGATGTCAACAAAGGACGCCGCCTCGACCGCAGCACGGCGTGTGACGACGAGGGACCTTCTGGTGATGGTGTCTGGTGACGCGGTTGTCGTTCCTGGGCGCACCGTTTCGACCAGCGTCGCGTGGTGGAGTGCCGAGGCGACAACCGGGTCAACGCCCCGAAACGAGACCGTGAAGTGGTTCGGGGACGTCTCGACCGTGTACACAGAGGCCACGTTGAGGTCCCGCACCGCGTCGAACGGCCCAAGGCGCACCGCTTTGTCCAGCCCATGTGAGTCCTCAACTCTCACCAGTTGAGGGACGGGGTTGAGCAAGACGCGCAGCCCGTCACACAGAAACTTGATCACCGCCCGCTGGACGTCAATCTCCCGGACGCCAGCCTTGGCCCCGACCTCACCCGTTGTTGCTGTCGCGACGATGGTGTTGAGGACCAGTGTCACCGTACCGGGACGACGGGACGGGTACCGCGTGACGTCGTCTCCCTGGCACAACTGGATCGTCATCGGGCGGCCGATGGAGGGATGGGACCAGGACGGGGCGCCGGGGACCGGCATTGTTGCGGCAGGAAACGGCGCCGACGCCGGGGCTGTGTCGGCCGAACACAGGAGCGGCGGGGAGGAGGACGGTGCCGCCCCCGTCGTCGGTGTCAGTGCCGTTCCGTTGAACATCATGATGAGGTCACGGAGTGGTGTCCCGGTGCCACCCGGTTCTCTTTCGTCTGTGAGGGGGGTGGGCGACGACGCTATTGCCACCGCCCGGCCTGTGACGTCGATGTGAGTAAGCCAAACAAATAATAATCGGTTACGTGTGCAATATCAACGTACCTTTTTCATCGCCACTGGCTCGTCGTGCCTTCTTCATGTGTGCTGGGGGGGTGGATAAGAATGTTGTGGCTGGGTCAGCCAGGGGGGTTGTGGCTGGACAGGGTGAGCACTGGTATATGAAAGATTGGAACACTGTCTATACACTCGTTTAGTTCTGGCACTCACATATGGGTCAACACCTTCTTTTTTTTGTATGTGAGTTCTGGAACTCACGTACAGACCACAGTGTATACAGCACCACGTTTCTGAAGTCTAGAACGCACACGTCGTCGTCGCCTTTTTGTCTGTTGTTGTTGTTGTTTGTTCCCACCCAATGACAGACACAAAAGACGACGGTGAGCTCAACACGTTTGTGTTGGTGAACCGGTGGAGGACGTTCACGGGCGCGTCAAACCTTGTTCGTACCACAACGCCAGGAGGCGGCGGCGCCGCCAACATGTTTCTGCTCCGCCTCGCGTCCTTTGGTGGCGTCCGGGTGTCCGGGTCGTTTTTTCACCACTTTGACGCGTCGACGGCGCCCGACACACGGTCCGCTTTGTGTCTGATGAGAGTCGACCAGATGCTTTTGTCCAAGCAGCGCGTTGTCCATGGGACGTTCTTTGAGGGCGTCACGTCACTGGTCGACACCGACGTCCTTGCAAAGGACGTGATGTCCAGGATGCCGGTGAGTGGCATCGTCGCTGGTGCCGGTGTCGGAGAAGGGCCCGGGGGCGACGCGCCGGACTGCCTGAGTGTTGTGTCTTTCGACGACGGCGTCGACGCCCGGGGCCCGTCGTCTTCTTCGTCGTCGTCCCCTTCGCCCCCAATGCAGCGACCACCTCTGCCGCCGCCAACGCGCCTTCAGAGAGTGACGGGACACGTGTATTTTAAGAAGACATCAAACCTGATGCTTGCCGTCGGCCCGATGCGGATGGGGCGGGGAGAGCTGGGTCCTCCTGACGTCGGGTCCTTTGTTCTGGGAACGATGGAGAACCGGGTGATGGACCCCAGGGGGCTTTCCCCTCCGGTCAGGAGCAACCGGCAGTTCAAGCTGACGCTCCAGAACTGGGTCTCTGTCTCGGCCGGGACCGCCCGGGCGCTCGCCATCATGCCGCTGCTCCAGGGGCTTAACTTGTACGGGGAGCGACTAACGTTCTTCGACGAAGGCGAGCTGGGGGACACGATGTGGGTCGTGCTCCTGTTCTTCCAGGCCTACGACAGCGGCGACGACGACCAGATGGAGCTATTCGCGCGGCTGACGGGGCGGCGGGACCACGCAGACGTCACACCGGACTGCAGGGCCAGAGAACGGGGAACGACCCTCGCCCGGCCCGGGTTTGTGTTCGAAGTCGTGGCGGAGCTGGAGCGGGTGTTTAACAACGACACGTTCCAGTTCGTGCAGAAGCTCAAGACGGCACAGAAGGAATAGATTGATGGGTTGGCGGGGAAAAGGGGCATTGCTTATTCACACACAGTTCACATACCACCAGGCTACCACCAGGCTACTACGACGACGACGACGACGACTCGGTGAG
>Ga0209533_1000383_pt1 | contig 42817 bp, 36 predicted proteins | sample COG_04_FD_184748 | JGI IMG/M metagenome (GOLD analysis project Ga0209533, IMG submission 184748) | Pelagic Microbial community sample from North Sea - COGITO 998_met_04 (SPAdes) (version 2) | ecosystem: Environmental > Aquatic > Marine > Neritic zone/Coastal water | place: Helgoland, sampling...
GTTATTACCAAGAAGCTGCTAACAGTCGCGGCGTAACAGGTGATACACTTTTACAATTACTTGAGTGTCGTTTAGACAATGTTTGCTACCGTTTAGGTTTAGCAAACACTCGCGATGCGGCTCGTCAGCTCGTGAACCACGGACACATTCTTGTTGATGGTCAAAAAGTGGACATCCCAAGTTACAAAATTAAGCCAGGTCAAGTGATCAAAGTTTCTGAGAAAGCTTCATCACAACAACTTGCGCTTAAGAATCTAGACTTAACACAAAATGCTATCGTTCCTGAGTGGCTTAGTATTGACACAGATAAGAAAGAAGCTGTTGTTAATCGCCTTCCAGAAGCAAGTGATGCAGAAAGCATTGCTAACGTACAGCTTGTAGTTGAGCTTTACTCAAGATAATCTAGTCATAGATATCTAAACTATTGAAAGCCTCAAGAGTGTATAACTCTTGAGGCTTCATAGAACTCTGCACATCCTTTACTTTTAGTAAAATTGAGCGGATTAAAAACTTTCGCGGTTCTCGGGTATCCTTTATACACTGTGCTTCCACGAATTTTTCATCACACTCAATTTTATCTAAAATCATGTTATTTTAAAGTTTTGCAGAGGTCTCTTCATATTTAAGCCTACTTGTAGGCGACTTTATAGTAGGGAATTTTATTTTCTACTTTTACACCATCTCAGGCGACTGAGATATAACAATTATTTTAGTGTCAACGACTTTGTCATCGCGTAGAGCGTAGAGTGGTAGATGCTATAAATAAGCATCCAATTATAGGGCTTTAAACAGCTCTTTTTACCACAATTATTATGATATCATTTAACGAGCTTGGACTCCAAGCTGACACATTAAAAGCTATTGAAGCTCTTGGTTTTACAGAAGCCACGGAAATTCAAGCTAAAGCTATTCCACATATTTTAGAATCAGAGCAAGATTTAATTGCTTCAGCCCAAACAGGAACTGGTAAAACAGCTGCCTTTGGTCTGCCAACTATTGATTTAGTCAATGTTACTAATAAAGCAACACAGGTGCTAATTCTCTGCCCTACACGTGAGTTATGTCTGCAAATTTCAAAAGATCTTATTAACTACTCAAAATATAAAGACGGGCTAAATGTACTCGCTGTTTACGGTGGAGCAAGTATAGAACCACAACTCAAAGCGTTGAATAAAGGAGCTCAAGTGGTAGTAGGCACTCCAGGGCGTGCTCGAGATTTGATGAAACGTAAGAAATTACAACTCGGAGAGGTTAGACATGTCGTGCTTGATGAGGCTGATGAAATGCTTACTATGGGTTTTAAAGAAGAGCTTGATGATATTTTATCACAAACTCCTAAGAGTAAACAAACATTGCTTTTCTCTGCGACCATGTCACCAGCTATTTCTCGTATTACACAAAAATACATGAACAAGCCTGTTGAAATGTCAGCAGCTCGAGTTAACACAGGTACAGCTAATGTTAGTCATGTGTATTACTCTGTACAGCAGCGTGATAAGTACGGTTTACTAAAGCGACTTGTAGATTTCAATACAGATATTTATGGTATTATATTTTGTCGCACACGTAAGGATACCAAGGATATTGCTAATAAACTAGTGCTTGATAATTATAATTCAGACGCATTACATGGTGACATGACCCAGGGTCAGCGTGATGATGTAATGGAGCGCTTTAGACGTGGTCATATTCAAATCCTTGTGGCGACAGATGTCGCAGCACGCGGATTAGATGTGGATAACCTCACTCATGTGATTAACTACAGTTTGCCAGATGATGCAGAAGTTTATACGCATCGTAGTGGGCGTACAGGTAGAGCAGGTAACAAGGGGATTTCAGTTGTGATTGCTACAGGTCGCGATGGCCGTAAAATTCAAGAGATTGAACGTGTGTCAGGCATCGTATTTACTCAGGAAAACGCGCCTACGCCAGAATCAATTTGCAGACAACAGCTCTATAAACTTATGGATAAAATTAAGGATACACAAGTTGACGAAAAGCAACTTGAACCATTCTTAGAAAGCATTTATGGTAAGCTTCAGCATCTGAGCCGTGAGGAACTCATCCAAAAGTTTATTTCAGCTGAATTCAATCAATTTTTGAGTTATTATAAAAACGCGCGTCCAATCTTATCTGAAAAATCTAATAAGAAAAAAGACCGCAACAGTGATAAAACAGATGATGAAATCCAGCAAGAACGCAAAGAGGCTAAGCGCCGCAATGGCTTCACACGTTTTCATATCAATTTAGGCTCTAAGCATAAGCTCGATCCAGAAACACTTAACGCTGTGATTCAAGAAGGTATGGAAGACAACCATTTAGAAATTGGCAAAACTCATTTACTTGAATCATTTTCATTTTTTGAACTCAAAGTAGAACTAGAGGAAGAAGCCTTGATGAAGCTTAACCAATGCTCATACAAAGGAGTTAAAATGATGGTGCAAGTTGCCCAAGAAAAAGTTAAATCTAAAAAATCAAGAGGAGGAGACAGCCGAGATCGTGACCGCGATCGCAGTAAAGGACGAGGCAGAAGCAGTTCAGGAGGTGGTTATAAACCTGCTGGTGATGGAGACTCCTCTCGTCGCTCTCGTAAATCATCATTTAAACCTAGCCGTGGTGGGGGCTCATCTGGAAAATCACGCAAAAAATATTAAGCTTATTTTATTGTTATTATGACTAAAAGCCTACTTCTTAATTGAAGTAGGCTTTTTTATATTTAGCCTTATTAAAAGCGTCTTGATTTTTGAGGGTCTAGGCATTACTACAGTTGATATAATTTTAATCGTTTAGACTACTATGTTAGATATCAAAGAAATTCGCTCAACACCTGACTTATTTAAACAGCAGTTAGATTTAAGGTCAGCTGGTTCGGGTGCTGTGATTGATGAAATTTTGAGTTGTGACGAGCAACGACGTCAATTAGAAACTCAGAAACAAGAGTTACAAGCTAGTCGTAAGCAAATATCTAAACAAATTGGAGCCCTTAAGCAAAAAGGTGAGGACTCATCAGCTATAGAAGCCGAAGTCAGAGGTATAGGAGACAAAATAAAAGCGATTGAAGAAAGTGCGCAAATAGCTACAGATAAGCAGCAGCAGTTATTATTAAGCACACCGAATATTCCGCATGCTAATTGTGTCGCAGGTGCTAGTGATGCTGATAATGTTTATGTGCGAGAATGGGGAGAAAAAGTTCTTGTAGAAGAGCCTGAGGATCATGTGCAGATTGCAACACGCTTAGGCTTGATTGATTTTGAAGGTGGTGTGCGTTTATCTGGCTCAGGTTTTGTTGTATATAGAGGTAAGGGTGCCAAGTTACAACGTGCTTTGATTCAGTTTCTATTAGATTTGCAAACAGAGGAAAATGGCTATGAGGAGGTTAATGTGCCACACATGGTGCTCGCTGAATGTATGCAAGGAACTGGACAGTTGCCTAAATTTGAAGAAGACATGTATGAAGTCAAAGAAGCAGGACTCTTCCTTATTCCTACAGCAGAAGTACCTGTAACGAATTTATATCGTGAATCATTACTTAGCGAAGATCAATTACCTATTAAAATGACAGCTCATACTCCGTGTTTTAGGCAGGAGGCAGGCGCCGCAGGCAAGGTAAATCGAGGTATTATTCGCCTACATCAATTTGAGAAAATTGAGCTAGTACAAGTCGTGAAACCCGAAGATAGCGACAAAACATTAGATATACTCACAGGGCACGCTGAATCAGCCTTGCAAAAATTAGGACTGCATTATCAAGTAGTTGAGCTATGCTCTGGGGATTTAGGGTTTAGTGCGCAAAAAACTTATGATTTAGAGGTGTGGGCACCTGGACAAGGGCAGTATTTAGAAATTTCTAGTTGTTCTAATTTTGGAGCGTATCAAGCACGTCGTATGAAGTTGCGCTACAAAGATGACGATGGTAATAATCAGTTTTGTCATACGCTCAACGGTAGTGGACTAGCTCTACCGCGCTTAATGGTAGCTGTACTTGAACAAGGACAGCAAGAAGATGGAAGCATAAAACTACCAGAAGCGTTAGTGCCTTATTTTGGTGCCGATCTTATTCGTTAAAGCTATGTCTGTATTGCTTGTTGTTTCTGGTGCCTCTGGTTCAGGTAAAACCACGCTTTGTCGTCAATTAGAGCAGAAAGGAATGGCTTACTATGCTATTTCAGCGACAACACGTGCTATGCGACCAGGAGAAGTTGATGGTGAAGATTATTTTTTTCTAACAGTTGAAGATTTTACTGCTAAGATCGAGCAGGGAGAATTCCTTGAACATGCAAAAGTGCACAATGCGTATTATGGAACACTTATTGCAGAGGTTGTTAATCATTTAGAAAAAGGTAGAAATGTCATCATTGATATCGATGTTCAAGGTGCTTCTCAGATCAGAGCTTGTGAGCATCCACTAGTGCAGGCTTCGCTAGTGGATTTATTTGTATCTGTAGAGCTTGAAGAATTACAAAAACGCCTACACAATAGAGGTGATGATGTGAATAGTATCGCATTAAGAATGGAGAATGCTCAACAAGAATTAGCTCAGAAGCACTTATACCAATATGAGTTAGTATCTAGCTCTAAAGAGCAAGACTACGCTACATTTGAAAAAATATTTTTAGAGGAAGAATCCAAAAAACAAACAAAATAACAAATTTAAGTTCCATCTTATTAATTATTTATGAAAAAACCAGTAGTCCTTATTATAAGAGATGGTTGGGGTGTTAACCCTAATCAAGATACAGAAAAGCAAGGTGATGCTGTGCAAATGGCTAAAATCCCTTTTCACAGAGAGGTGTTGTGGCCTACATACCCACAGAGTTACGTTACAGCTTCAGGTGAGGAGGTCGGACTCCCAGCAGGTCAAATGGGTAACTCTGAGGTAGGGCATTTAAATTTAGGCGCTGGACGTGTTGTTTACCAGTCATTAACCCTTATTAATAAGAATATTAGAGAAAACACGCTTAAGGATAATGAGGTCCTACAAAAAGCGATGCAAACTGCTAAATCAAGGGGCTCCCGTCTGCATTTGATAAGCCTTGTTTCAGATGGTGGGGTACATGCTCATCAAGATCACTTAATCGCGCTGTGTAAACAAGCTCGAGCAGAGCAAATAGCAGCTGAAAATATTTGGGTACATGGCATTAGTGATGGTCGTGACACTTTGCCAACTAATGGTGAAAAATATTTTGCCAAGTTAGAATCAGATTTAGCTGAGCTAGATATTAAGCTAGCAACTCTGGTTGGTCGTTATTATGCCATGGACAGAGATACTCGCTGGGAGCGCACACAGCTTGCTTGGGAGGCCATTGTAGATGGAGTAGGTGAAAAGGCAACAACATCAGCTAGCGAGATCCTTAAAAGTTGTTACGCCAAAGGTATGACAGACGAATTTGTGGAAAGTCATATCTTTCGTGGGCATAATAATCAACGTGTGCAGGACGGTGATGTTGTGATTTTTGTAAACTTTAGATCGGATAGAGCTCGTCAGTTATCGCAGGTTTTTTTACAAGAAGATTTTGATGGGTTTGATCGTAAAATTCTGCCTAATATCGATTATTTTACTATGACTCAGTATGATGCGACGTTTAATTGCGATGTCATTTTTCCACCACAAGAACTAAAGGGCTGTTTAGGAGAGGTCGTATCTAAAGCAGGCCTAAATCAATTGCGTATTGCTGAGACTGAGAAATATCCACATGTTACTTACTTTTTTAATGGTGGTGATGAAGTGCCGTTTAAGGGTGAAGACAGACATATTATCCCTTCTCCTAAGGTTGCGACTTATGATTTGCAGCCAGAGATGAATGCTGAGCAAGTCACTCAATATGTGTTAGATAATGTAGAGAATTACGATTTAGTTATTATCAATTATGCTAATCCTGATATGGTAGGACATACAGGTGATATTCAAGCAGTAATTAAAGCTGTTGAAACGATTGATGATGCTGTAGCTAGAATCACCAAAAAAGTATTGGAGTTAGATGGTCAATTAATTGTCACAGCCGATCATGGCAACTGTGAAAAGATGCGTGAGCCTGACGGTTCTCCTAATACAGCTCACACCACATTTCTTGTACATGCTATTTATGTGGCTAACGATGTTGATGGAGTTGAATTAAAAGATGGAATTTTAGCTGATATAGCTCCAACACTGCTAGACATGTTAGGTTTAGAAAAATCTGCTCAGATGACGGGGCAGACTCTTTTGAAAAGAAAGATTTAATTACAAAATATCAATCATGTTGCAAAAACTATCATTACAACCTCGACGTATTCAATGGATAGTTTCTGTATTATTATTGGTAATAGCTATTTTTTGTTGGCTTAAACCTCAGAGTTTAGGTTGGTTGTTTGCTGATGAATCAGCTGATCGTTTTTTTAAACAATCTATGCTCCGCGCAGCTTCATTGTATGCCTTGAGCGCAGGTGTTAACGGGATTGTTTCTGTAGTACAAGATTCTGAAATTGAGGCGGCTCCTGCTGGTGTTGGGCTTTCTATTGCAGCAGGTGAAGTATTTGACCCAATTAATGATTTAGCAGAAAGAGTCAGTGATACCATGCTAAGCATTATGGCATTGCTTGGTGTAGAAAAACTTATTCACGACATATTAGGTGAAGTGCTATTCTTACGTATAGTAGCACTGCTGATTGTTATGAGTGTTATAAGCCTTTATCTGCCTAAAAAAAGAGGTGTTTGGCTGCGTAAAATAGCGAAAAAAATCATACTAGTACTACTGCCATTACGGATAGTTTTGGCGACTGCTTTTTTGATAGAAGGACTATTGAATAAACATTTCTTTGAAGACAAGCTACAAATACATCAAATATATCTATCAGAATTTAAAACTGAATTTGAATCTCAAATTTTAATGGTAGATAGCGCAAGCTTTTTTACTAAAAGTAAAGTGACAAAAGATTACATGACCAAGGTTTGGAGTCAACGAGAGCAGCTAGCTCATCACCTTTTGCAATTAACGGTCTGGAGCTTAAGTGTTTTTGTACTTCAGATTTTCATATTGCCTTTGAGTTTGTGGTTTTTATTGAGGTATTTGATATCAGCTATTTCAAAATCATAAGAATAACTACAAGCCTAAATAACAACCAAACCTCACGTAACATTTAATAACAATTTATATATTTGCGATTAGATCTAAATTATGTATATAGTCTTATGAATTATTCTTTAAATTCAGTTTCTTATTTATGTTGTTAAATCATTTTTTATCTAAAAGTCCACGCGGTAGCGCATTAATTATAGCTGTAAGTTTAATAGCAATAGTAATGGTGACAGCTTTATCTGTATTTTTAAGAGTAGGACCCAGCAGACAAGTCACTAACAATGCAAAAAACCAATTTGACGTAAAACAGCTAGGAGAACTAGCATTAAGTCAAATAGAGCTAGATATAGAAATGGAAATATTTGCAGGTTCAGATGATGAGTTTAGCGAAACCTACACATCAAGTGATACAGAAGAAGGTACTAACAAAAAATATTACGCCCTATATCCTAAGACTAGAGAACACATGACCCCAGCTAAAGTTCTACAAGCAGGGTTAGATGAAGATACAGCAGGTCCACTAGTCAAGCAAAGTGTCAACAATCAAAGTTTTTTAAATGCCGAGAAATTTGGCAGTGCAGGAGGTCAATACGCCGCAAAAATCAAAGTATCTTCAATTAACACAGGTGATCCAAACAGCAAAGGGGAAAGCATGAGCGCCAGCCAATGGTTGGCACCACAATTCATAGATTTAGAAAAAAATAATGACTACAACCAAAGCACTCTCCCAGATTGGGTATATCTAGATGAAACAGGAAAAAACCCAACCAATTACAAACCCGAGCAACTATCGCAAGCACAAGACAGTGATGAAAAAATCATAGGAAGATACGCTTATCAAATCTATGACACCAGTGGACTTATAGACCTCAATGTTACAGGTACCAATCTTAGCCAAGAACTCAAAAGCAACAAAAGCAGCCCACATTACATAGACCTAGACTTACTAGGCAGTAATCTAGGAGTGCAAACCTCAGGCCTAGGATCAGAACTCAAAAGCTGGAGACAGCAAGCAAGCGCAAGCAAAGAAAACTACGTCAGTGAATGGGGCGAGGGCAACGGCTGGCTCAAGCCTTACAAAAACGACACTCAACTAGATCAAATGTTCTTAAGCAGACAGGAGCTCATCAAGTTCCAAAGAGAAAGACCAGAAGTCTTTAACGACAGACTCCTCTCTTATGTCACCCATTTTAGCAGAGACCTCAATCAACCAGACTTCAGGCATGACCCAGACAGACCTCAAATAGCTGTTGATAAAAACAGTGGAGGTAACGACCATTACGGAGAAGACGAGGATGCGATCAACCCATGGTTAAGCCGAGTTAGAAAAGCAGATGGTAGCCCACTCGTTGAAACAAGATTTCCACTAGACCGTATTGATCTCTTACAAGACGCAGGAGATGCAGGGCTAATAGAGCAATACTTTGGACTCACTCAAGGGGATAACAAATGGATTTATAACAAAACAAATAACGGCAAGATACTCACTCTCGAAGAAGTAGCCTCTGAAGGCAGAGAGCCCAACATGGCAGAGCTCCTCAAAGCCGCGATACATCTAGGCTCATTAGGACAAGCTGGACGCACCAAGGATTACGAGGGTAATGACTACGCTTATTGGAAGGAAATGGACACCCAAGTAGATGCTCATATCCTCAAGATTATGGCAAATATCATCGACCAATGGGATGAGGACAGCTACCCAACCCTCATTGAATACACTAACCCCAATTTAGAGGATATCCACCCTAAATTACACACCCAAATTCTAGCAGGAATTGAGGATATACCGTACTTATTAGGGGTGAGAGATATGCCTTATCGGGCAGAAATCTACGGAGATAATGTTATAAAACCGGGCTCAGATCCTGCAATTAGAAATCCAAATGTTCGGGAAGCTGAATCTGTAATTTATGGTTATAATTTTAATATAGCTCAAGGAAATTCAGCTATAGGCCCAATTATTAGATCTATACATGTCAAACAACCTATTATCTGGAATCCTCATCAGCCGAGCCCTAATACTATCTCAGAAAAACCTACAGAATTTAGAGTGACTGCAAGAAGTAATTTTAATAGTGTGATTGATTTAGGCTCAAGCCCACCTGGGCAAGTGGAAATAAAAAGTAAAATAATAAGATCAGCTGACCCTATTCCAAATTTAGCTAATCAGAACGATTATTCTGCCATAGGACTAGATGTTCAAGCTAACGACACACTTGCGGCTCAACGCAGAAGAAGTGAAGGTAATTTTACAACTACTAATTTTGGAGAAACTCCTACATGGAACCCTGAGGAGACATTTATTACATTTAATAGCGTAAATTCAGGTCCTGCAAGCTTTAGAGATCCTTATGCTCTAGAAAAACCTAATTATCCCAGTGGCTCTGGAGCGGCTTACTCAGGAATACCTGGAGTGAGAGCTGAACCACCAAGTGCTATTCCAGCTAATGGAGCGGGTGCATTTAATGCGGTAACTCCTATTTTTTACAAACATCATTATCGTGAGCTTAATTTTGAAGATACTACAGAAGATCCAGGTGAAGATGAATTTATAGGTTTTTATATGACTGAAAATTTAACTTCAGCTAGTGGTTCACGAACAGAGTTTCTCATAGCAGCTAGTGCTAATGCTAGGTGGGCATTAGGAGATTACTATATTGTACATGGAGGTTTCAAATTTGAATTACAATATTTACGTGATGGAAATTGGATTACTTATGATTCATTAGTAGATGCTGAAATTACTGACTCGATGAATGTTGGCTATATCAATGTAGGTGATGTTACTCCTGGTAATGCTCGTAATGCTGTAGATTTTACTAATCAAATGCCTACGAGATTAGTTGGCGGCACTACAGATAACAGGGATGATGTGGTAGCTCATATACCTAATGATGATCTGACAACTCCTGGCGGTAACGGAAGCCTTCATACTGACTATTCAACTTATGGCATATTGATAGGAACTGGTAGAGGAAGTGCTGATTCATCACGCTATGGAAATGGCTATTTAAAGAGCGATCCTCGTACTACTAGATTTGGCACGCATTTATTAACTGTTATTCGCCCTTGGAGAAATAATAGTGGGAGATCATTAATTAATGGAGAGTATGGCACAGCTCATGGAAATGTTGCTAATTATTCTTATTTAGAAAGTGGGCATAGCCTAATTGGTGAAGATTCTGTTGGCAGAGCTTTTAATTTGTATACATCACATAACCAACAAAGCTGGTATCATAATTATTGGAATGACACAGAAGAAGACTTCTATATAGAAGCTCAAGGTGCTGGAGTTTTAGGCGTTTACCCATTTAATCCAATTCATTTATTAACTAATACTACAGATAATGAGAATTACTACCGTGACCCCGACGGAGTCGTACGTCGAGCCAGTGGCGCCTACCAGCGAGATGGAATTGGCATGATGACTCACGAGGACACGATAACAGGGCAGGTAGAAGCCGCTTCAGATTACAAATCACGCCCCATAGTGCTCAACCGTCCTTTTGAAAGCTTAGGAGAACTAGCTCATGTATTTAGAGATATACCATTTAGAGATATTGATTTGCTCAACCCTGAAAGTGCTGATAGATTCCTGCTTAATATATTCTGTCTTAATAGTAACGCGGAGTATAAATCTCCACAACTAAGAGCAGGCAGAATTAACATCAACACAGCAAGCGCTGAGGTGCTTAGCACCTTATTTGCGCAAGCGGCGATTGACTATAACGAAGACCTAAGTATCAACGAGCAAACAGCACAAGAATTAGGACAAAGACTCTACGAGTATATCCATGAGGAAGAAGCAACTGATGGCAATGGAGGGGAGAACTTAATACTAGATCTTAGTGAATTTGTAGGGAGATTAGATGGTGACACCACCATCAATGGACAGCATACCCAGGAAACACTGATGCAACAACTCGCAGAGATTTTTGCAGAAGAGCAAGTAGATAGCAAAAATAGTGTCAATCTAAACGAAGTTGTTACAGCACGTAAGCATGTTGTGGCTCGAGCATTGACTGATAACGTCACCACTAGATCATGGAATTTTACTATTGATTTAGTCGTAGAAGAAGGGCAACTAAGCAGAAATGCAGACAGCCTATCAGATTTTATCACACAAGGTAGTCGCAGGTATTGGGTACACCTAAGTCTAGACAGGCTCACTGGTCAAATTCTAGATAGACAAATAGAGCAAGTACCCACATCCATGAGACTCACTAATTAATGACTGTAACTGTGACTAACCATTTATTTATGAACAAAACGATACTCACTACACTCTTATCAAGTAGCTTTTTTGTATTAAACAGCTTAACTCATATTTATGCTCAAACAATAGAGGACAAGCCTATCAAACATGAGCTATCACGCATGCCTGAACAAGCAAGTTGGACTGTAGAGAGATGGAATATTAATGATGTTGATTTTGAGCTAAAAGAAATAAGTAAAGCAACTAAGAATCAATCAGCTAAGTTTGAGCTTATCACTGCAATTCCAAGTACAAAATCCTCTAAACAATTAAAAAACCCTGTGGCTAAGATGCTAAGAAAAGGTAAACTTAGTACCAAAGTTGTACTAAAAAATAAAATAATTTATCATACTTCAAAAACTCAATTAACGTCGACAAATGTTTTTTGGAATATAGGTAAATTACAGCTTTTAGAAGCTCCTCCAAAATATGTGAAAACAATTAATACAAGTTCTACAAATTACTATGATTATGATGCAGCTGACTTTCCGTTTGTAAAAAAACTAATTCAAGAAAAATTTTTTAAGGGAAAAATTACTTACGAAAAAAAAGAGTATTACCTTTATCAAGCTAAATACACTGATTTAGAGAAAAATAGAGAACTAAAAGAAGCGGAATACGAATTTAATATTGAGAGAACTGGTGGAGGAATAGCTATTAATTACTCTAAATTGGCGACATTACCTGAAATAGAAGACCTTATCGAGAAAAATTCTTTATATTCGGCAATAGTAGATAAAGAAAGCTATCTACCTATTTACAGTTGCGATACTCTAAGTTTAAGAAAATATGAATACTTAACAGATGAAGAAACTGATAGCCTAGAGTTTCCACAACCATCTCAAGTAATCATAGATAACATAGAATGGTATGTAGAAAACGTACTACCAGAAATGGAGCGTAGAGCAGCACAAAAGGCTAAGAAATAAATTAACTTAGTTTAATTAAACTACCTCACTGATTATTGTATTTTAGTAGTAAAGTCATAGATTAGTAAAATGGTTAAAACTAAAAGCCACTAACTAAATTAATAGTTAGTGGCTTTGTAAGTTTAGAAGTGTTTTGAGATAAGCCTTAGATTAAAGGCTCATTAACTTGAGTGATAAAGGCAAGTAGCAAGTCTATCGTTGCTTCGACGTCTTTCATATTTACTGTTTCCACGGTGCTATGCATGTTGCGTAGAGGGATTGAAACAAGTGCAGAGGGGATACCTCCACGATTAGGGTAGATACTATCAGTATCTGTACCGGAGCAACGGCTAGATGATTCGTGTTGGATCTCAATATTTGCCTGAGTAGCTGTTTCAATAAGTTTTTGCACAATAGCAGGGTGGTTGGCTGTGCCGTGAGTGACACTAGGACCTTTGCCTAGTATAACTTCTCCATGTTGTTGCTGGTTAATGCCTGGTGTATCTGTGGCGTGAGTCACGTCTAAGCATAGACAGGCATTTGGATGAAGCTTGTAAGAGGCCATTTGAGCGCCGTAGCCACCTATTTCTTCTTGTACGGCATTAAGAGCGATTAGGTTATAGTAAGGAGTGATTTGCTTTTCTTTTAAGACTTTAAAGACCTGCTGTAGGATATAGCCACTAATACGGTTATCAATGGCACGAGATACGAGGAGTTGGTTCTGTGAATCAGCTGTACTCATCCATGTAGGCTCCTCAGCATAGACAGCTGGATGCCCGACTCTTAGGCCTTTTGCAAGAACTTCTTCTTTTGAGTTTGCTCCAACATCTACCCAAACTTCATGAATTTTTGGTGATTTTTCATTAGCTCTATTTTCTCTGAGGTGAATAGCTGTGTTACCGATAACACCGAGCACTGTACCTTGATCGCCTAAGAAATGTAGACGCTTACCTCTAGAGGTTGCTACGTCACTACCACCAACAATATCAATATAGATAAATCCTTTTTCATTGATGTACTTAATCATGTAGCCAATTTCATCGACATGAGATTCAAGTAGCAGAGTTAAATCAGAGCTTCCTTTTCTGGTGGCCCATGCAGACCCGTAAGCGTCTTTCTCTAAGCTTTCAGCATAAGGTTTGATATGCTCCATCCAGCAAGCTTGTCCTGCAGTTTCAAACCCAGTTGGGCTAGGAGCCTTAAGTAGTGTTTCTAAAAATTGTTTGTCCATAATGATAAAGGTTGTGTGGGGTAAGTTAAGGTAATAATGGAAGCAATTCTCTAATAAATAAACCTAGATAAATAATTAGTACAGAACTAATGCATAATACGATGCTATACGGTAGAGGAATTTTAATTTTCTCTTGTGATTCAGAACTTTCTTTGCACCAATAAATAGCTCTGAGTACTTTAAAATAGTAATAAAAACTAGCTATAGCACCAAGTAAAGCAATGACAAAAATTAACCAAGCTTGCTGCTCAACAAGCAGCACAAAGATACCTATTTTTGCTTGAAAACCTATCGTAAGTGGTAATCCAGCAAGGCTACTAAGAGCGACAGTCATAGCGACTGCTAAACCAGGGTTAGTTCTAGATAAACCACTAAACGCATTTTGATGACTAGATTGACGTTGTTTCTCTACAGCGGCAATACAGAAAAAGGCGCTCATAGTTGCTATTAAATAAGCAATGAGATAAATACAGAAAGTAGCCTGAATTAAATCTTTATCATAATAAATATCAGTTAGACTAAAAATAGGAATTAATAGAAATCCAGCTTGAGCAATCGAGCTGTATGCAAATAGACGCTTCATATTTTGTTGAGCTAGGGCACCTAAATTACCAATGAGTAGCGTGGCAATAATAACTACAGTTAAAACTATGAATAGAGGAAACTGTAGGCTTTCTGTAAGTAAAGCGGCCTGGGCTAATCGATAAAAAATCATAAGACCAGCTGCCTTAGAGGCGACAGAAAGCAGAGCTGTCGTGGCTGTATTGGTGCCTTGGTACACATCGGGTATCCATAATTGAAAAGGAAAAGAACCGACTTTAAAGCTAATCGCAATAAGCACTAAGATAAAACCTAGTAGCCAGCCTTCTATAGGGAAACCTTCTGTATTCGTTATATTAAAAATAGAGTTAATATCTATACAACCAGAAGTCCCATATAACCAAGATAAACCATAAACTAATAACGCTGTAGAAACACCGCCTAGGATAAGATATTTAATACCAGCCTCGAGCTCTCCTTGGCTCCTCCAAAAACTAATGAGTACATAAAATCCAATCGCTACCAACTCAAGCGCCACAAATAAATGAATAATATCCTTAGCAGAGGCTAACCACATCATACCTGCACAAACTAAGAGTAATATTGCATCAAAAGCGCCTTGATGAGGCTTATCAACACCATCTGTAGTGGTTTTTGTATGATTAACTAATAAAGCTACAAGTATTGTAGAGATTGAAAAAAATACTTTGAAAAATATAGTTAATTCATCAAATAGAAACTGATCGCTTAACGGGTTACTAAGTAGTTCAAGTTTGGGTTGAGCGGCATAAGCACATAGAATTACAGCCACATAGCCTAGGGCCAGGCACGCTATAGTCGTTGTGAGGTTGGAGGCTTTAATTTTGGAAGTTTTACTCAAAAATGCATCAATAAATACAATGAGTAAACTAGCAACTACTAAAATGATTTCTAAGTAATGAGCAGGCATAAAATAAAGTTAACTAGCAAAATGTTGAATAAATAACTGAGGGGAAATTCCGAGTATAAAAAGGGCAATTATAAGAATAATTGAGACAATCCAGGCGCTAAATTTAATATCTTTGATGGATTGGCTTTCCATACGTTGGGTTAAATAGGTATTACTCGCACCTTGAAATACAGCTCTAAATGAACGCAATCCGTAAGTAGCACTAATCACAATCCCCCACAGAGATATAACTGTAGTAGTGGTGAGCATCGTCCATTCACCTGAGCTTCGATAAGTGTCAAAAGCACTAAAGAAGATAAGAAACTCACCCGTAAAATTACCTAAACTAGGTAAACCCAGAGCCGCCATCGTAGCAATAGCGAACAATAAACATAGTTTAGGCATGGATTTGCCTAAGCCACCTAAATCCTCAAAGTGAAAGGTTCCAGTTCTACGTTTGATCACGTCACTTAAGCCAAAGAGTAGCGCTGTACTTAAACCGTGAGCAACCATGAGAATCATAAATCCTTGGTAAGCTAGTTGAGAGCTTGGGTTATAAATTAAGACTACTAAAGCAAGAAATAAATAACCCATATGCATAACAGATGAATGAGCTAGCATATCATCAATTTTTCTTTGGTTAATAGTCACTAAGCCCATAAAGATAATATTGCCTAAGAGTAATACACACAGAGTGGGCGTCCAATAAGCCATGCCTTGAGGAACAAATGCGATGCCAATTTGCCATAATCCTAATAGTCCAAATTTTTTGAGCACACCAGCATGTAGCATGCTTGTCGCGGTTGGTGAGTTGGCATAGGTATGAGGAGCCCAGCTATGAAAAGGAAATAGTGAAATTAAAGTGCCAAACCCTAGGAGTAATAAGCCTGCTATCCAAACTTGATCATGATAGTTGATAGATTCAGCGGCGACTGATGCGGCTAACCCAGAAAAACTAACAGCTCCAGCTTTAATGACTAATAATAAAATGCCTGCAAGCAATACTAATGAACCAAAAGCTAGATAAATCATCATTTTCCAAGCTGTAGACTCCTTGGCTCGTTTGCCATAGCGTCCTAACATCAGAAACGTAGGAATAAGGGCTAACTCATGAAAAGCATAGAAGAAAATAACATCTTGAGCTGCAAATGCCAGTAAGCAACCAAGAGAGATGAGCCAACTACAAATAGTCTGAAATTTAGCGTCTTTATCTGCTAGTTCTGGAATGACAAAAACAGCTAAGGTCACTAATAGGGTTAAAATAATCAATCCCATATTAGATGATGTAATAGCTAACCCCATTTTAAAGAATTCGCCCTCATCTTTAAGGCTGGCTAATCCCATAAGCTCAACTGAGCTTTGTGCCAAATCATTGAAAAAGCATAACTGAATACCAATTAGTAAGTTTAAGGCCGCTGCAATAATTGAAACGCGCTTAGCTGGGAGATTAAAGCTAATAGCCGTAATCGCTAATAGACTAATAATGATAAGATAAATAAACATAAAGCTGAAAAACGAAGAACTAATTAAGCAAAAACAAAGAGATAAATTAAAACAACCATGCCAGCACTAAGCAATAGATGATACAAAGCCAGTTGACCACGATGCATCTGACGCAGACCTTGGCCAATATAGGCGGTCAATCTAGCTAACCCATTAACGATCACTGCAGAGATGAGGAATTGATCAATAACTTGGCATAAACCTGCCATAAATCTTTGAATCCAACGTACTAAAAATACCTCATACAAAAAATCAAAGCCGAATGCTTTTTTAAGCACAGGCAGATATAGGGGCTCTCGCTGTTTTCCTTTGTAAATAATAAACGCTGCTATAGCACCAATAAGAATAGCTATTGTTGAGCTTATAAATACAAAATTAAAAACGATTGGATGCTCATGATAGGCAGGAGCAAGAATCTTAGCAATTTTAGGTAGTCCAGATATAATGGCGAGTACCGCAAGAATGATTAGTGGTACAAGCATCGCTATAGGAGCTTCTTTAGCATCTGAGCTATCATCATTACGTGAGAAACCACTAAAGACAACAATAACAAGGCGTAATGTATAAAAGACTGTGAGTGACGCTACAAAAATAGCGACCCAAAATAGGATTATATTTTCATGGTGAACAACTTCTAAAATTTGCTCTTTAGAGTAAGAGCCTGAAGTAACAATAGGGATAGCCATAAGTGCTGCTGAACCTATTATAAAGCATAAGGCAGTAATTGGCATGCGTTTAGCTAAGCCTCCCATTTTCCAGATATCTTGCTGATGATGACAACGATAAATAATAGCACCAGCACCTAAGAATAATAGAGCTTTAAACCATGCGTGGGTGTAGAGGTGGAACATAGCAGCTTCACCGCCTTTGAACCCTAGACCAATAGCCATCACCATGTAGCCTAATTGGGAGAGGGTAGAATAAGCGAGAATTTTCTTAATATCACTTTGAGCTAATGCACAGAGTGCGGCAATGACAGCTGTTGCAGCTCCTAAATAGGCAATCATAGTTCCTGCCCAAGTGTGAAAAATCATTTCAGCTATGTCATGCCCGAGGGATAGTTGGAATCTAAATAACATATAAATACCTGCAGCTACCATAGTTGCTGCATGAATGAGAGCGGATACAGGAGTTGGTCCTTCCATGGCATCAGCTAACCAAGTATGTAGGGGAAATTGAGCAGATTTACCCAAAGCTCCACAGAATAAACAAGCTAGGGTTATAGCGCCTAAGCTAGCAATTTGTGCAGGCTTGTCTTGCAGCATAGTGGCTAACTGATCAAAATGAAAGGTTCCCGCCATGACCCAAACGAGCAAAATCCCGATAAGGAAACCAAAATCTCCAATACGATTCATGAGAAATGCTTTTTTAGCGGCATTTGCAGCACTATCTTTAGTAAACCAATGACCAATGAGTAAATAAGAACTTAACCCAACGAGCTCCCAAAAGATAAACATCATAATGAAGTTATCAGCTAGTACGATGCCTGTCATCGAAAATAGGAATAAACTCAATGAAGCATAATAACGAGCAGCGTGCTCATCTTTCGCCATATAAATAGTGGAGAATAAATTAACTAGAGTACCAATACCTGTCACAATAAGCATCATTTTAAGTGCAGTGCTGTCGAGCATAAGCCCAATAGATAAAACTAAATTATCAATCTCAATCCAGTTAAAGGCGTATGCCCCTAATTCTTCGGCTTGATTAAGTCCTATCACGATGAGTAGACAAGCCACACTAGATACAGTTGAAAACCAAGCGGCAACCGCAGATTTGGTAGCACTTAAAAGCCACCAAATAGTAAGGCTGCTTAAAAGTGGAATAAGTAGAAGTAACCAAGGATTCAAATTCATAACTATAAAATTTAAGTATTATTTAACAGTCCCTTAGACTATTAAGCTCATTTAGATTAAGGTTTTTCTTTTGCTTATAAATAGCTGTTACAATAGCAAGCCCTAACGCAGCTTCTGCTGCAGCTACAGCGATAATAAAGAAAATAAAGATGGACAAGGATGTCGCTGGCAAGCCTGTCTCATCTAAATGGTAGCGATTAAAAGCTACTAGATTGAGCATAGCGGCTGCTAGCATCAGTTCTAGACACATAAGAATCACAATCAAGCTACGGCGAATAAGAATACCTAATAAGCCTACACAAAATAGTAAGGCAGCAAACAGTAACAGAACATTAAGAGAAGTCATTTTAAAATAGAAATAAGAGAAATTAAATCAGAGTTTAATAGAAAATTAATGAGAGCTTTTTTGTCCGATGACAATGACTCCAATGGTGGCAAGCAGTAAAATAATGCCAATGAGTTGTAGAGCAAAAGCATAGTTAAGACTCAGCGCCTGACCTATGAGATGAGCATCGGGTAGAATACCTTGATTAAGCTTAGCTGTGATGACACTTTGCGAATCAAAATATTTAGCAGCTTGAGCATGATTAATTTTTGCAAAAAGAGTAGTAGGAATTTTACTCAGCACTACTCCTATCTGAATGAGTAAGAGCAATACAGTGACAATTCCTAGGATAATACTAGCAGGTTTAACTGTGCTCATTTCTAATTCGCTAGGCTCTTTCAAATCTAAGAGCATGATAATGAATAGAAACAGCACCATTACCGCACCTGCATAAACAAGAATCTGTAAAATACCGATAAAGAACGCATCTAAACCGATAAACAAAGCAGCTAAAGTCACAAAGCAAGCGAGCATGCCAAGTGCGCTAGTAACAGGGTTTTTAGCTAAAATAACAACAAGTGCTGAGACAAGCATCAATAAGCCAAATATTACAGTCAATCCCAAAGGCATAACATTAGCTAATATAGCAGGCACAAAAGAGAATAAATCGATCATAATTATTTTAGTTTGTTCCATTTGTTTACTAGACCTACACGCTTACCTCCAATTTCGTAGAGTTTTTCTTTATCATGCATTAAATCTTTTCTGCTAAGACCAGTAATTGAGTAGTCTTGACGTAGATAAATAGCTTGTTCAGGACAGACTTCTTCGCATAAACCACAATAAATACAACGAGTCATATCAATGTCAAATTCTTTAGGCGCTTTTTCTACTTTGGCCCACTCATTACCATCTTCAATTTCACCTGGAGTAATACGAATAGCTTTAGGTGGACAAATAAATTCACACAGTTGGCAAGACACACAACGTTCACGCTCTTGCTCGTCAGTCACTAAAGCTGGCACACCACGGTACCAATCAGGAAGAAATTCATCCCACTTAGTCTCTGGGTATTGCATAGTTATACCAAGACCTGAACTATTCATCTCTTTTTTGCCTCTAGTCGTGCTTTTAACAGAGCGTATGGCGTGCCCAAGAGTAATTTTTAAGCCACCAAAAAGAGTGGGAAAATAAAGATGTTCATACCACTTGAGCTTAGGGCGATTAACTTTAATAAAAGACATAATAAAATAAAGAAATTAACGAGCTAGAAAATAAAGAATAACTGCAGTGATAACCACATTAACTAAAGCGAGTTCAAAGAATACTACCCATCCAAGTTTCATCAACTGATCATAACGAAAACGAGGTATAGACCAACGCACCCAAATAAAGAACACAATAAATCCAATGAGTTTAGCTAAGAAACAACCAATATGGATAAGGCCAGCCCAAATAGAACCAGAGCTAAGAAACTCAGTATGACTCAAGCCAAAAGGTAATGACCAACCACCTAAGAAAATAGTGACAATGACCGCAGATCCGACAATCATGGCTGCATATTCACCAAGGAAAAACAAGGCGAATTTCATAGATGAATATTCAGTATGATAACCACCCACTAATTCAGTTTCACATTCTGGCAAATCAAAAGGCATACGATTAGTTTCTGCAAAAATAGAAACGGTAAATATGATAAAAGCTATCAACATAGGGAACCATGTGAGCAAACCTTCTTTAGTAACTCCATGTTCATGCCCAATACTAATAGGCAGCAGTAGCCAGCCATGCTCAGCTTGATAATTAATCATATCATTGAGATTAAAGCTTCCAAATAGCATCAACACAGGAATAATAGATAAGCCAAGAGCAATTTCATAAGAAATCATCTGTGCTGCTGAACGAACTGAACCAAAATAAGCGTACTTAGAGTTGGATGCCCAACCTGCAATTGCAATTCCATAAACCGAAATAGAAGCAATAGCAAAAATAAACAAAGGCCCAATTTCAACCTGCGCAATAGAGAGCGCTAGCGTGCGTCCAGTATTAAGGATAATGTCGCTACCAAAAGGAATTACAGCCACAGTAATAAGGGCCGGAGCCATAGTTAGAATAGGAGCAAGAATAAAAAATCCTTTGCGAACATGTCCAGGGGTAAACTCTTCTTTTAGTAGGAATTTTATCCCATCAGCAATAGGTTGTAGCAACCCTTGGAATCCAACACGGTTTGGTCCAACTCTATCTTGAATAATGGCAGATACTCTACGTTCAGCATAAACTGAATAGGCAATCATAGGTAATAATAATAGAAAAGTAATAACTACTATTTTAATAAGAGTCGAAATGATGAAAAAAGCGTCCATAGTAAAGTTAATAAAAGTTTAAGCGATGATGCCTTGTTTACGGCGTTGCTCTTCTTTTGCTAATAGAGGTACTTGGTAGTTGGTCTCTATAATAGGCTCGCCTAAGTCAGATAGGGTGGCATAGGTAATACCATTGAGAGCTTTATAGGTTTCACTGAGTTCAATAAATAGAGCTTCAGGTTTAGTTGGTAAATGATTAACCTCCAATGAATGTAGCCAACTAGTGAGCAATTGAAAATGAGTTTTTACATTTGTAGGAGCTTGGATAGCTGAATTGAGCTTTTGTAAGCGTCCACTGAGATTTATCATAGTGCCTTCATTTTCGAAAGCAGTGGCGACAGGTAGGCTGTAATCACTGGCCTGAGCTGTAGAGTTAGCGAGACTATGTGTTGAAATTAGACAATCTAAATGACCAAGCAATTCAGCGTCCCAACCTCTTATAGTTGTTAAGTCTTCACCTAGCACGATGAGGTTTTTAATAGCACCTGACTTAATGCCAGTTTTAATTGACCCTAGTTTTTTATACAGTGTTTTCAGCTTGAATATCAATTGTAAGCCTAAAGTGTTAGGGTTAGCATCAGAACTGATGAGCAAGTTATCTTCTTCTTGTTTATGTTCGACACTAGCAAGGATTTTAATATCTAGTTTTTCTGCCAATATTTTAGCTAAATAGAGCTCTTCATTAGTGAGGCTTGCAGACACGATAAGAGCTGTATTTTCAGAATTAGCTGAACCTAGTTGCTCATTAATACTGGCAAAGGCTTTAGTCCAATGAATAGGTTGATGAGCTTCAGTTACTTTGTGTGAAGGCTCTAATAATCGTAACTCTTCTTTAAATTTTTTAAAGCTTAGACGGTAATTATCAGGCATCCAACAAGAATTGACTGCATTATTTTGTCGAGGAGTCACACGATAGATGTCATTGCCTCGAGTCCACACGGTAGTATTTATACCGTGCCCACAGTTAGTATCAATGGTTGGAGTCTGCTTAAGGAACCAGACTCTCATCTGAAACCTAAAATCAGTAGAGGTTAAGGCCCCGACAGGGCAGATATCCACAGTATTAAGAGAATAATTATGATTGAGTAATTTATCAGGGTGTACAGTTAACTTAGAATGCGTGCCACGCTCTGCAAAACCAAGTACTGGATCATCAGCTACTTCATCCATGAATCTGATACAGCGACTGCACAAGACACAACGCTCATCATCGAGGCGCACACGTTCACCTATGCGCACATTTTTAGGCTTTTTAATTTTAGTTTCCTTAAATCTACTCTGAGCGTTACCGTGTTCAACTGAATACTCTTGCAAGGTACATTCACCTGCTTGATCACAAATAGGGCAGTCTAAAGGGTGATTGATGAGGAGAAACTCCATAACATCTTTACGACAGCCTTCGACTAATTCACCTTGGGTTTTTATACCCATGTTTTCTGCTACGGTATTGGCACAAGAAATAATAGGGCGAGGGTTCCAGCTAATCTCTTGATAACCTTGCTCATCGTATGTTGGCTCAGCTCCTGGAGCTGGACGAGGAGGCATCCCCATTTGTACTAGACACATACGACAGTTACCTGGAGATGAAAGCTTTTCATGGTAACAATAGTGAGGTACTTGTGCCTTAGCTAAATTACAGGCTTCTATGATACGTGTGCCTTTAGGTACTTGCATCCAGATTCCGTCAATTTGAATATTGACTAGACCTTTTTCTGCAGCAATATCTTTAGGTAGAGAGGTGGTAGATAACTTGTTCATTATGGGATTGTTGAAAGTGTAGCGATTATGAGCCCGTTGGTTATTTTTGCCATAAGTGAGGAGCGACTGCAAGTGTGTATAAACATACCTCTAAGGAAGCGACAAAACTTATGGTAAAAAGAACAACGGCTACCTTTGTTCAATTTCAAGTCAAATCTGTTGACTTGAAGAAATGCTAAAACTTTTATTAAAATGCTCATGATTGATAGGCTTTCAACGACCCCATTAGGTCTGAAAAAATTGTTGTTGAAGTTCTTTTTCTTTAGAAATGTAAGTATTGTCCTCACTAGTATCAGCTATAAGCTCATCTTTGAATTTAGCAATAATAGCTTCGACTGGCCATGCGGAAGCTTCACCAAAGGCACAGATAGTTCTACCATCAATTTGGTAGGCTACCTCTTCTAAGGTTTTGATATCTTCGGCATTGGCTTTACCCTCAACAATTCTATCAGAAATTTTCTTCATCCACATCGAGCCTTCTCGGCAAGGAGTGCATTGACCACAAGATTCATGAGCATAGAAATGGTTGATATTATTAAGTACCCATGACATTTTTCTAGTATTATCAAGGACGATGACTCCACCAGAGCCAGCCATTGAGCCACAAGCCGCAAGGGTATCAAAATCAAGAGGGATATCCCAAAAATCTAAATCCACTTTTTGATCACCCTGTGTAATACTAAATACTTCATCGCATTTGAGGATTTTAGAAGAAGAACCACCAGGAATAACAGCCTTGAAAGCTCTACCTTTAAGAGGGCCGCCACCAATATCGTAGAGTAATTGACGCATGGTAATTTTGCCCACTTCTACCTCAACGTATCCAGGGTTTCTTACATCACCAGAGAGGCAGAGAATACGTGTGCCTGTATTACGTGGAGTACCAAGCTTAGCGTACTCTTCGCTACCCATGCTAAGAATATGAGTTACATGACATAAAGATTCTACATTGTTAACAATAGTAGGGCACATGTATAAGCCTAAGGCAGCAGGGAAATAAGGTGGCTTGATTCTAGGGTAGGGTCTTTTACCTTCTAAAGATTCAATAAGACCGGTTTCTTCACCACAGATATAGGCTCCTGCACCACGGTGAATATAAATCTCTAAATCAAAGTCAGCACCTAAGATATTCGTTCCGAGAAAATTTTTACTTTTAGCTTCTTTAATTGCTTGTTCAAGAATTTGAGCTGCTTGAGGAAATTCCTCTCGTACATAAATGTAAGCAAGTTTACAGCCAATAGCGTAAGCTGTAATAATCATACCTTCAATAAGTTGGTGTGGATCTTGGTGAACAATATATCTATCTTTGAAAGTACCGGGTTCGGACTCATCACAGTTACAAATTAGATATACAGGTTTTTCATTATCAGGAGGGATAAAGCTCCATTTTAAACCAGTAGGAAAACCAGCGCCACCGCGACCACGCAAGCCTGAGGCTTTAACTTGTCCGGTAACTTCTTGCGGCTTTAATTTTATGGCTTTTTTTAAGCTATTATAACCACCTACATTAAGATAAGTATCAATACTTGTATCCCAATCTTTGCGGTCTACATTTTTGAAAATAAGACGTTTCTCTAAAGCATGAGGCTCTTTGCCTTCTAAATAAGTAATATCAGCCATCATTATTTTGAGTATTGAGAGATTAAATCTTGAGCTTTTGCGGGAGACACAGCTTCATGAAAGTCATCATTAACTAAGCAGACAGGTCCGGTGCCACAAGATGCTAAGCATTCCGCAAACTCTAGTGACCAAGTTCCACAATCAGATACAGCGACAGGCTGGTGATGAGAATCACAGGCTGAACGATCAATGCCTGTGATTTTAGAAAGCTCAGCCATAAGGTTTTCACTGCCAGCCATAGCACATGAAAGTGTTCGGCATACACGTATATGAAACTTGCCTGGTGCGCTTTGGTGAAAACCAGGATAGAAACTTACCACCTCCAAAATACGCATGGGCTCAATCTCTATTTTTTCTGAAATCCAAGTAATTGCTTGAGCAGAAATAAAGCCAAATTGATGTTGAATGAGATGTAAAATAGGCAGAACAGAAGAACGAATTTGATCAGGATAATGTGAAATAGCCTCATCAATACGTGCTTCTAATTCAGGAGTCATAGCAAATGGAGCAAAATGTTTTTCACCTGCTGAAACAGGGTGATTGACTTGCTGATCTAAAGTGGGAGATTTATCCATCATATTAAGAGTCTTGGGAGATAAGTTTTTGAAGGTCGTTCATAACTTTAGTTGGACCTAGGTATTTGTCATCAACATGACTGTGAGATAAGACATTTCCTTGAGGGTCAATAATCACCATGCCTGGAATACTACGACCTGCAAAACTTTTCCATGTGTCAGTTGAAGAATCAATCTTGGAATGTTTGAGTGCTAGCCAAGGCATCTTATCATCCTTGATATAATCTTCCATAGCTTTTTTTTCTTTGTCACTACTCACTAATACAATTTCAAATTTATCACTTTTATTTTTATTGTAAAATTCAACTAGTTTAGGGGTAAATACTTTGCATGGAGGACACCAGCTAGCTGAATAATAAATAGCTATATATTTAGGGTTAGGTGCTTTTTCAGGTTTGTATGATTTGATGCTTTTGCCATCTAGTTTTACCATATTTTTTGATAACTCTTGTATGAATGGTGATTTTGATAATGTTAATTCTTTATCAAGTTTTAAGGCTTGCTCTTGCGACGCCAGCGATAACAATTCCCATTTAATATCTACTTTTTGGCTTTTTACATCCACAGTAACACTTAAGGGTTGTTGAGTATCCTCTTGATTCAACTTAATAAAACTAGCTGTAATGCTTCGGCCTTTTGTATCGAGCCAAGTATGCTCACTTGCCTTTAAAAAAGGCATTAAAATTAAAATAATTAGAGGTAAGTAAGTTTTCATATTAATTAGAAATAAGTTTTTGAAGATCGTTCATGACTTGATGAGGCCCAATGTAACTAGAGCCCTTATAGCTATCTAATAAGACTTTTCCGTTACGATCAATAACCACAAGGCAAGGTATGCCTCTACCTGCAAATTTAGTCCACATCTTAGAGCGTTTAACTTGAGCGTAGGGTAGAACGAGCCAAGGCATTTTATCTCCAGTTATATATTTATTCATTGTCGACTGGTTTTCGTCACTACTCACAAAAACCAGTTCAAAATTCCCTCCTTTATTTTTATTGTAAAAGTTAACCAGTTTAGGAGTGAATGCGCGACAAGGAGGGCACCAATGAGCCGAGTAATAAATAGCAATATATTTAGGAGTTGCTGAATTAGGTGATGCTTTTATAAGACCTTTTTGTAGGCGTAACATGTCATTATTAATACTTGTAATATAAGAAGATGAGCTAGTTGAATTAGTGGGAGATGATGAGCTGTCTTGTTTGCTGGTTAAATCAGTTACATTTTTTTTAGCTTTAGTAATCAAGTTGTTAACTGAACCAAGCAGGTTCTTACTCTCTAGGTTTTTATTCTCTTTTTTATCTGACTTAGGGAAAAAGCTTTTAATTTTTGTCGTGAGATTGGTAAGTAATGAGATTTTTGGATCATTAGAATTGGATTCTTGTAATTCTGTATTTTTAGCCTCAGTTTGCTTTTTTGGATTATTTTTATTTTGCCATTTTTGCAAAGCCTGTAATGCCAGCTCTTCTTCAAGTAACAATGCTTTTTCTTGAGAGGACTCTGACAAATCTGACCAGTTAGCTTTTACTTTTCTTCCCTTAATATCAAAGGTTACACTAGCGTTATGACCGTTAGTATCACGATTGATAGCTACAAATTTAGCTGTCATAAGAGATCCATCTACACTTTCCCAAAAATCGGCACTAGTCTCTTCCAATGGGGTGAGGCTTTGATTTTTGTTAATATTTGTTTCAGACCAAGAAATTACAATACTTAAAGAAATTAAGCTAATAAGATAGTAGAGTAATTTAGTTTTAGACATAAAAGTAATTAACGGTCACACTCACCCATTACAAAGTCTAGTGACCCTAAGATAGTAGGGATATCGGACATCAAGTGCTGAGGTAAAAGTTCTTGTAGGATAGAAAGATTGATAAAGGATGGAGACCTTATTTTGAGGCGGTACGGCACACCTCCACCTTTAGAATAAATATAAAATCCAAGCTCACCTTTAGGGTTTTCTGCAGCAAAATAAACTTCGCCTTCTGGGGCATCTAGTCCTTGTGTATTGATAATAAAGTGATGGATAAGCTCTTCCATACTCATAAGTACTTTTTCTTTATCAGGAAGTACATTCTTGTAATCACTAATATTAATAGGGCCATCAGGCAGGGTATCAAGCACTTGGTGGATGATTCGAATAGATTGACGCAACTCTTCTAAGCGCACGAGATAGCGGTCATAACAATCGCCAACTTCTCCTACAGGGATATCAAACTTGTATTTTTGGTAATCTAGATAAGGCGAGTTTTTGCGCAAGTCACGCTGAATGCCAGAGGCTCGTAGATTAGGGCCTGTTAATCCCCAACTAATAGCGTCTTCCCGACTTATGATTCCAATATTTTTAGTTCTGTCGATGAAAATTTTATTACGAGTAAGAAGTTTGTCAACCTCATCAACAGCTTGAGTGCACTCTTTTAAGAAAGTTCTGATTTCATCTTCGAAGCCTGCGGGTAAATCTCTAATTTGTCCACCTACACGAGTGTATGAAGTGGTGAACCTAGCTCCAGTAAGGCGCTCACATAGATTGTAAATTTTTTCTCTTTCTGTAAATGTATGAAGAAATACTGTCATAGCTCCAACATCCATGGCGAATACACCAACTCCTAGCAGGTGTGAAGATATGCGTGCCAGCTCACAGCAGAGTACTCGAATTGCTTTGCCTCGAGGAGGGAGCTCCCAGCCCATAAGTTTTTCTACAGCACAAGCATAGGCAACATTATTAGCAAGGGGCGCTAGATAATCCAATCTATCTGTATAAGGAACAAATTGATTGTAGTGCATATTTTCTGCTATTTTTTCATCACCGCGATGAAGAAAGCCTACTTCAGGGCTAGCTTTAGCAATAATCTCCCCGTCTAAATGTAACAAAAGCTTGAGTACTCCATGTGTAGCAGGGTGGGAAGGCCCCATACTCAGAACCATGTGATTATCAGCTGTATCAGCATGATATTTACTTGCTGAATCTTGAGTTTGGTAATGAACTTGGGTTTGACTCATAGAATAATTTAAAACTAATCAAGATGCTAGGCTTTTAAGTTTGCTATCACAAGTACTTTTTTCTATAAAAAACATTTTTTTCAATACACTTTTAAGTGAAACTTCTTTTACTATTAAATCTGTCTTGGATAATTAAAACTAGAGTTGAAACCATCAATAGAAATATAAGGTTAAAAATAAGCACTAAAATGTAGTTCCCCCAATTAGGAACAGTGCTTGTATAGCTGAGCTTTACCATGAATCGATAGAGTTCATGAGTTAGCCCTATGTAAAAAATATTAAAAGAAAGAGTAGCTGTAGTTATGCGCTGAATGGCGCCAAATATAGTTAAAAATACACTGCTTACACCCCAAAACAAACCTTGTTGAGCATCAGTGGATACAGATATAATTTCAAAATCAGCAATGAAACCGAATAAAAAACTAATAAATAAGAAACTTAAAAAATTTAATTGTTTATTGATAAGTAAAATAAACCAAATAATAGGGTATACTTGCCAAATATAGTCAGCAAATAATCCATGACTTAAAATCCAGACAGCCATTAACAAGATTAAATGGAAAATGATTTGCCTCATAGTTATTGAGTTAAATGATTGTTTTTAAGCTCAGCTTGAATCGCGCTATTAGGATGTTGGTCTAAGATAAAAAGCCATTTTAATTGTTTAAAATCCACATTAGGTTTAATAATGATGGAGTTACTTGAAATATAAAAAATATTTCCAATATCAATATGATTAGGAAAAATAGGGCTGCTATCGCGAGTGACAATTTGGCTGCCAATATCTGCTAGCTTGTTTGGTAATTGAATATTTTTATTTAAAGGCGTGAAAACAAGTTCATAAGGATTGTCAGTTCCTCTTAGAATACCCTTTATTTCTGTACCTTTAATTTGAGCCCCTAAATGAAAGCTTTTGTCATAAATAAGTAATACCCGAGCTAGGCCATCACTTGGAATACTAGTTATTTTGCCAACTAAACCTTGTGGAGATGCTAACGCTTGGTTAACGTGAACGTTTGCTTCTTTAGGAAAGGAGATGTAGATTTCTTTTTCTAATGCCGTTGTCGTATTAGGCTTATCAATGAGCTCTGCCGTGATAGCATGGCTGAATTTATTTTGCTTGATATCAAGAAGAGCTCTTAGTTGATAATTTTCTTTAGCTAAAGAGGTGAACTCATTTTTTAGAGTTTGTAGCTTAGCATAATCAGGCTCGATATTATGGAGCTTAGCTTCCAGTTCTTCTACAGTTTCAATTTTAGCAAAAAAAGAGCTGATGTTTTCATGAAACTTAGATTCTTGATTAAGAAAGTTAAGTAACACACCATAATAAACCTTTTGCCCTGCAACTAAAGTTTTAGGGCTTAAATAACCGACAACTAAGGCCAATAAGATAAAAGCAAATATGGGGTAGCCATATTTGCTTTTGATAGGCTTAGGCTTTGTTTTCAAGCTGAAAGCACTTTTATTAATCATAGCCTAAGCCAAATAAGCAAATAGGTTAAGTTGCTTTTTCTAATAAACTTAAATTTGCAAGCGCCATACCACTACCATTAGCTATAGCCGTAAGAGGGTCATCTGCAATAAATACTGGCAAATTAGTTTCTTCTTGGATAAGCTCTTTTAATCCTCGAATAAGAGCACCTCCACCTGCAAGTACAAGTCCGCGATCAAGTAAGTCTGAAGCTAGCTCAGGAGGGCATTCCTCAAGAGAGCTCTTAATAGCTCTAATAATCACGGCAATAGTTTCCGCCATAGATTCTCTGATTTCTGTAGAATTAATTTTAATAGATTTAGGTAACCCAGATAAGAGGTCGCGACCTTTGATTTCCATATCTGTCTCTTCTTTTTGAGGGTAGGCATTACCGATGCGAATTTTGATATTCTCAGCAGTTTTATAACCAATAAGTAAGTTATATTTAAGCTTAATATAAGTCATAATAGCGTCATCTAGATTATCTCCAGCTACCTTAACACTGGCGCAATGCACCATGCCTGAGAGTGAGATGATAGCAATTTCAGTAGTTCCTCCACCAATATCAACAACCATATTCCCATCAGCTTCATCAATAGGAAGGCCTGCGCCAATAGCTGCGGCTCTAGGTTCTTCTATTAAATAAACAACTTTAGCTCCTGCCTTTTCAGCAGATTCTTTTACAGCACGCCTTTCTACAGAGGTGATTTGTGAAGGAACAGCAATGATAACACGAGGTTGTGATAAACGATGCTTAGGTAAAGCTTTATTAATAAAGTATTTCAAGAGCGCTTCAGCAGCTTCAAAATCAGCAATAACGCCATCTTTTAAAGGTCTGATTGCCTGTACTCCCATTGGAGTTTTTCCAAGCATTTTTTTAGCTTCTTCACCAACAGCAACAACTTCGCCTGTGCTAGTATTGACTGCAACCACAGAAGGTTCTGTTAAAATCACACCTTTTCCTTTGACGTAGACCAAAGTGTTTGCTGTACCTAAATCAATGGCAATATCCTCAGCAAAAAAATTACTAAATAAATTCATATACGAAAGAATATCATTATTTCTTGATTAGTCTACACCGAATTTTAATTATTGACGTTTTAAAAACTCTTCGCCTAATTCAGCATATTTTTTTGCTCCATTTGAATGTGATTGGTAGTCAAAAATACATTGCCCATAACTAGGTGCTTCGCTGAGTTTAATATTTCTAGGTATAAATGTTTTATAGCACTCTTTAGGGAAGTACTTTTGAATTTCAGACTTTACTTGATTAGCTAAATTAGTGCGGCTGTCATACATGGTTAATATAATTCCACCTAATTTAGTGATAAACTGATTATCTTGCTGCTGAACTTTTTTAATAATTTGAATAATCTTAGTTAGCCCCTCTAAACCAAACCATTCACACTGTAGAGGTATAAGCACCTCGTCAGAGCAGGCTAAAGCATTAGTCATAAGAATCCCTAGCGAAGGAGATGTATCGATAATGCAAAAATCATAATATTGCATGAGTGCTTCTTGATGCACTTGAATTCTAAGCTCTTTAAAATTATGCCCTGTTTGAGCTAGTTCGATTTCAATACCAGCTAAATCCATATTACTAGGAGCAATAAAGAGATTCTCTACTGGAGTAGGGATAATAACATCAAGAATATTAACGCTATTGGTAAGCGCATGGTAAATATTGGCATTAGGCGGTGTTTCAACGCCTATGCCGCTACTACAATTTCCCTGAGGATCCATATCGATCAACAGAGTTTTATAGCCTTTTTTTGCTAAATATGCAGCTAAGTTAATGCTAGTGGTAGTTTTACCTACACCACCTTTTTGATTAGCTATAGCTACAATTTTCATTTAGTAATTTTTGGATTATAGCATTTCAATAAGAGTTCTTCCAATATCAGAAGGTGTCTCAGCAATACCAATGCCTGCTTCTTTAAATGCTTCTTTTTTCGCTTCAGCAGTACCCATGCCACCAGAAACAATAGCTCCTGCATGACCCATGCGGCGTCCTGGAGGCGCTGTTGCACCAGCAATGAAACCTGCTACAGGTTTATTGCAGTTATCTTTGATCCAAGCAGCAGCTTCTTCTTCTGCTGTACCTCCAATTTCACCAATCATAATGATAGATTCTGTTTCTGGATCTTCATTGAACATTTTAATGATATCTAAATGTGAAGTACCATTAATAGGGTCTCCGCCAATACCAACACAAGTTGATTGACCATAACCAAGCTGAGTTATTTGCCATACAGCTTCGTAAGTAAGAGTTCCTGAACGCGATACAATACCGACGTTGCCTTTTTTGTGAATGTAACCTGGAGCAATCCCAATACGGCAACCGCCATGTGAGTTTTCACCTGTGCCTGGAGTAACAACACCTGGGCAGTTAGGTCCGATAAGGCGAGTTTTGCTACCTTGCATGGCTTCTTTAACGCGCATCATATCCATAACAGGGATGCCCTCTGTGATACAAACTACTAAATCGAGTTGTGCATCGACAGCTTCTAAAATTGCATCAGCGGCAAAGGGAGGAGGCACAAAAATAGCTGTAGCTGTAGCGCCAGTTTTGTGGGCAGCTTCTGATACAGTATCGTAAATAGGCGTGGCAGCACCAAAAATCTGACCACCTTTTCCTGGAGTTACACCTCCTACGACTTGAGTGCCGTAGTCAATGCTTAATTGTGCGTGTTTACCACCAAAACCACCTGTGATGCCTTGGATAAGCAACTTTGTTTTTTCGTCAACGAGAATAGACATAATATATTTTTATAAAGATTTAGTTAAGCAGAATTTATGCAGAAAGTGCAGCTGTGATTTTTTCTGTAGCTTCCGCTAGAGTTGAAGCTGTAATAAGGTTAACATCACTGGCTTCTAGTGTGGCTTTACCTGCTTCTACGTTATTGCCTTCGAGGCGAACAACCAAAGGAATGTTGAGCTCTACTTGTTTTGCTGCTTCTACCACACCCTGAGCAATAACATTACAATCCATAATACCACCAAAAATATTAATGAGGATGCCTTCTACTTTTGGGTCATCAAGGATAATTTTAAAAGCTGCAGTTACTTGCTCTGTAGAGGCGCTGCCACCTACATCGAGGAAGTTAGCTGGCTCACCACCATAATGCTTGATAATATCCATGGTCGCCATGGCAAGACCTGCACCATTAACTAAACAAGCAATACTGCCATCAAGTCCAATATAATTGAGATCATGCTTAGATGCTTCTACCTCACGAGGATCTTCTTCAGCTGGGTCACGCATTGCTGCAATATCTGGATGACGGTAAAGAGCATTATCATCAAAATCAAATTTAGCATCAAGAGCAAGAAGCTGTTGATCAGGGGTTACTACTAATGGATTAATCTCCACCATGGAACAATCACAACCGATAAAGAGGTCGTAAAGGTTATTGATAAGTACATTGAATTGCTTGATAAGACCTTTGTCAGTAAGCTTAAGGGCGGCAGCTAATTTACGTACTTCGTAAGGTTGTAAGCCGTTGAGAGGGTGAATGATTTGATGAACGATTTTTTCTGGAGTTTCTTCAGCTACAGCCTCAATATCCATGCCGCCTTCAGTTGAAGCAACAATAACAGGCCTAGAAGTTTCACGGTCAATTAATAAAGAAAGATAAAGCTCTCTCTCAATATCTACAGCTTCAGCAACCATTACTTGATTAACGAGTCTGCCTTCTTCTCCAGTTTGGTGAGTCACTAAAACTTGTCCGAGCATTTGCTCTGCCATTGCCTTAGCGTTATCAGCATTCTTTACAAGATGAACACCACCTTGAAAACCATTTTTAAATGTACCTTTCCCTCTGCCACCTGCGTGTACTTGAGCTTTAACCACAATATTATCTCCACCAATAGCTAAAGCAGCTTCATAGGCTTCTTGTGCGGTATGCGCAACTTTACCTTGAGGACTTGGAACACTAAATTGGTCAAATAATTGCTTTGCTTGATATTCGTGAATATTCATAATTTATTTGAAAATCTGAGTTTTAAGACTTACTCAGTTGAGTTAAACTAGGAAGAAATTATGGCAAGGTCAAGAGCAAAGAGAAGTTAGTTATACCTAAGTTAAACTAAGATTAATGGAGCCTAATTAAGGCTTGATAGCGCCTTAATTAGGCTATCTAAAATCGCCCTAGTATGTTGAGTTGTAATACTAATACGTAGGCGTGATTGATTGAGGCCCACAGTTGGGTAACGAATAGCTGGGACCCAAAATCCTTGTTTTTCTAGCTCTTTTTGCCAAGCTAAAGCTTGTTGTGCTGAGCCGTCCTTAGTAAAAAATGGAAGGATGGCGCTAGTAGGTGAGATATTATTTTGAATAGGGCCAAGTTGCGTCGTTAAATAATTGATATTTGTCCATAATTTATCTCGTAAACTTAAGCCTTCGCAATGACTGATTAGACTAAGAGAAGTCTGGGCTGCTACAGCGATAGCCGGTGGAGGTGCTGTAGAGTAGATGAAGGATCGCGCCTTGTTAATAAGCAGCTCTTTAGTTGCTTTCGAGCATGTTAAGTAGCCACCACTAAGTCCTATTGATTTGCTAAGAGTCCCTATATGGTAGTTAATATCTGAGCATAGATTTAGCTCGTGAGCTAATCCCATACCTGTTTTTCCAAAAATGCCAATTGAATGAGCTTCGTCGAGCATTAATTCGGCTTGATATTGGTTCTTAAGGCTGACAATAGAGGCTAAATCACAGATGTCTCCATCCATGCTGAATACAGACTCAGTAATAATAATGAGTCGGCTATTAGGTTTGCGTAATTGACTAGCCCATTGTAAATGAGAGTTTAACTGGTCTAAATTTTGGTGTTTGTAACTTTTAAATTTAGCTCCACTAAGCTTAATCCCGTCAATGAGGCTCGCATGACAAAGTTTATCAAAAATAATAATATCATCTTTGTCACATAGAGCGGGGATGATGCCAACTGCTGTAGCGTAACCACTACTAAAACTAAGGCAGGCTTGTTGTTGTTTGAGTTCTGCGAGCTGATCTTCCAAGTCGTGTTGAGGGCTAAAGCTCCCAGCTAGTAAGCGAGATGAGCCGGATCCTGCACCATAAGTTTTAATGGCTTGCTCAAAGCTTTGTAAGACGAGAGGATGTTGGCTTAGCCCTAAATAATCATTAGAGGCAAAATTATACAGATTTTTACCATTAGCTAATTCGAGTTGAGACCCTTGTCTTGAACCGATAGCTTTTAGACTGCGCTTAAGTTGCTGAGTTTCGAGCTGATTAAGGATTTGTTGGCTTTTATTCATTTAATTGATAAACGAATGAGTTGTACTTGTAGTCAAAGGATAGTGAAAGTAACTAGCGTTTACGACATGCTTAAATAGCTTTCGTGCATCATTATAAATTTGAGAACGTGTGCTATTAAGTATAGTTAGAAAAAAAGTCTCTTTATCATTGGTTATAACAAGAGATAAACAATAACCAGATGCTTTTGTATAGCCCGTTTTAAGACCTACACACCTATAGTCTTTAGTTATACTAACCTGCTTAACTAAGGCATTAGTATTATAAAGTGTTTGTTGCTTTTTATCATATAAAAGACTTTCAGGCTGAGAGCATAAACTAGCAATAAAAGGTTTTTTGTAAGCGTAGATAGCCATTTTAGTAGCATCAATAGCCGTTGAATATTGATTGGTTGTAGTGAGTCCGTGTGGATTTTTAAAATTGGAGTTGATCATACCTAATTCCAAGGCTAATCGATTCATTTCTTTGACAAAGGCACGAGTACTACCTGAATGAACCCTAGCAAGAGTATTAGCAGCTATATTATTACTACTAATAAGTAACATTTTCATCACCTGTTCACGAGTGTAGGACTCGTGAGGCTTAAGCTTTATAGATTGAGGGTCGTAGTCTTTAAAGTCTTCTTTTTTCAAAGTTGTCTTCTGCTGTAACCTATCATGATTGTCGACTATTAGAGCTGTAAGGAGTTTTTGTAAACTGGCAATAGGCCGCTTTTGTTCGGCGTTTTTCTGGTAGACAATACTCATGCTTGGGTAATGCACAAGAAAAGCACTACTTGCTTGAATAGTTGGTGGTTCAGAGGTCTTATCATAAAAAGCTGGAGCATCGTTAAATTGAATAGAAGGATACTTTTTATAAGTGCAATGGCTAAATAAGCTTGCTAGAAAAATGACCCCTAATAGTCGTAAATATTGCCTTGAGCTAATTATACTAAAGAATGATGTCATGAGTCTTTGAGTTTAATAATTTCTTGTTTAAAAATAGGCGTAAATTTAGCTCCAAATAAATGTGGTGTGATAGCCTCTGATTCAGGAGGTAGCTCTCTATTTAGGCACGTCATCTGCACTTCATCAATACCACAAGGCGTAATCCACATAAACCCACTTAAAGATTCCTCATTGATATTAATAGCAAAGCCATGATAGCTGATCCACTGCTTAACCCCAACTCCAATGGAAGCCATTTTTTTATTTCTCACCCAAACTCCAGTAAATCCTTCTTTTCGTTCAGCTGGCACTCCTAAGCTCTGGCAGGTTAAGATGAGGGCTTCCTCTATGGATCTTAAATACAGGTGTAAATCTTGCTTGATATCTTTTAGATTTAAAACGGGGTAACCCACAAGCTGTCCAGGTCCATGATAGGTGGCTTCGCCACCACGTTGAATTTGATGTACTCGATGAGGCAACAAACTACTATCACGTAACGAGCTTTGATCTCTTTGGCTGCCCATGGTGTAGGTAGGCTCATGCTCTAATAAAAAAAGCCGATTAGGAGATTTTTTTTCTCGAATAGACTCAATAGTTGCTAGTTGTAATTGCAATAATTCAGAGTAGTTTTGTAAGCCTTCTAAATGGGTAGACTTAAATAACTCATAGTTCATAAATAATTTTATTAGGGCATTATTAAATCTGCCTAATTCATTGAATCCATAGAGCTTTCTTCTGCGCTCGTGGCTTCTGTATTTGTTTGTGAACTATTAGAGTCAGCTTTTATTAATTCGTAATGTTTAGCAGGCTCTTGTATAGCGTGGAGCAGATTCTGACCGGTGCCTAATTGTTCGTGCTTAAAATATAAGCCAGCAGCAAATGCAATAATAGCTAAAACAAAAATAAGAAAGCCTGCTCCTCCAGAGGATTTTTTTCTCTTTTTGATTTGAGCGCGTTTGAGAGCTGTAGCTTGTAATTTTTTGGCCTTATCTTCGTGGTCGGCAGTTTGCTGTTGAACCTGAATATTGTTAGCTGCAGGCACAGGTTGAGGCGTAATTGTTGGTTGTGTAATTTGTTGATTTCTCAGCAATAACTGACTGCGTAGAGAGTTTTCTGGTGCAGGTTGAGTTTGCTGAATCGCTTGGTCGTTATTATTAAGAAAAATAACAAGGTCAACTTGACCTATATTAAAGTGATAAGATTTTTCTGCTTCCAGATAAACTGAGGTTAAAGCTTCTCCAAGTTGATAAGTACCGAATCCAGATTCTAAATCTTGAATCCAAACATAACCTTCATGGGTTAAAATTCGAGTGTGTTGAGGCGCAATAGTAGGGTGATTGACTACAACTTGGCAACTTGGGTCCGAACCGATAATGATGTCTGCGCTTGCAGGGTCAAACCATAACTCTTGTTCAGGTAAATCAGGGTTCAGAATGTAGAGAGTTGCCATTGCAAAACATTAAGAGAAAATATTTTAAAAAACAAGATAAAATAAAGAGCTCAAGTGTAGTTGGCTATGAACAATATTAAAAGCTTGATATTTAGTAATAGGCAAGCTAGTTTTCGTCACTCCATATAAATCAAGATTTACCCTATGAATATTGTTGTTGAAAACCAACCCGAATCGATCTCAAAAATCTCTGTAACAGTCCCTAGTGACATTGTTGCTAAAGAGCACAAACAGTTAATTAATGGTTTTAAAAACCAAGCTAAAATCCAAGGCTTTAGACCAGGCAAAGCTCCAGAATCTCTTGTAGCTAAAAAGTTTGAAAAAGAAATTAAAGAAGAGTTGTCACAACGTCTTATCAGTCAAGGTGTCGAACAAGCTATCAAAGAGAAAGAGCTCGATATTCTCAGATTCAACGCTCCAGATACTCTAGACTGGAAAGATAACGGCGATTTTCATATTGAAATCACTTGTATTACTTCTCCAGAGTTTGAACTTCCAGAATACAAAGGTATCACTATTGAATCCGCTTCTGACGAAGTAACAGACGAAGAGCTAGACACATCTCTTAAAGGCTTGCAAAAAAACCTTGCCCAATTTGATCCAAGTGAAAAAACACAATTAGAAGAAGGTCTTTGTGCCATTATTGATTATTCAGGCTCTATCGAAGGCAAAAGCATCGAAGAGGCAATCGGCAAAGATATTCCATTCCTCACAGGTTCAGAAGGTTATTGGCTGCATATAAACGACGATAAAAATACCATGCTTCCAGAACTGGCTAAAGCTATCATTGGCCTTAAAGTAGGAGAGACAAAAGAAGTACAAGTGACACTCAGTGATGAATTCGCTGTTGAAGAAGCACGTGGAAAAGTAGTTGATTTTAAAGTAGAGCTCAAAGATATTCAAGAGGAGCACATTCCTGAACTTGACGACAGTCTAGCTAAGAAAACTCTAGGCGAAGAAGCGACTATACAAGAGCTCAAAGACAAAATGAAAGAATACTTGCAAGGCGACAAAAAAGCCAAAGTATTCCAGCAGAAGAGTGACAAAATTGTAAAACAACTCCTTGATAAAATTGAAATTGATTTGCCAGAAAGTTTAGTCAAAGAAGAAACCCAAAATATTGCTAATGAAACTATTCAGCAAGGTTATCAATACGGTTTAGATGAAGCAGCAATCAAAGAGCAGCAAGAGCAAATCCTAGCTAACGCATCAGAGCAAGCCAAAGACAGACTCAAGACATCATTTGTCCTACAAAAAATTGCTAAGGTAGAAAAAATAGAAGTTACCCAGGAAGAAATGATGGGGCAACTTCAGCAAGAAGCCCAAGCCACTCAAAAGGACTTAGGTGAGCTCATCAAAGAATATCAACAATCACAACGTTTAGAGTCGCTAAGATACCGCATGGGTATCGACAAAACACTTGCCTTCTTGATTGAACAAGCAAAAATTACAGAAATTCAACCTAAGGTTGAAGAAACTGTAGAAGCTTAATCAAGCTGACTCACGTAAAATTCAATTAATTATTTAAAACATCCTTCACCACTATGAATATCACTCCTCATAATAATTCTGCCGACACTATAGAAAATAGCTACTATATTCCTACTGTTATTGAAAAAGATGGCAGAGGCGAAAGAGCATACGATATTTATTCACGTCTGCTAAAAGACAGGATTATCTTTCTTGGAACAGGTGTAGATGATGGTGTAGCTAACTCTATCATTGCTCAGATGCTCTTCTTGCAAATGCAAGACCCTGACAAAGATATTCATTTATATATTAATTCACCAGGTGGTTCAGTGACTGCTGGTCTCGCTATTTATGATACCATGCAGTTCCTGACTTGTGATGTGAACACTTATTGTATCGGTATAGCTGCATCTATGGGTGCTGTATTACTCAATGCAGGCACTAAAGGTAAGAGACATTGCTTGCCTAACGCTCATGTAATGATACACCAAGTATCAGGGGGAGCCCAAGGCACCGCTGCGGATGTAGAGCGTACTGTAGGATTTATGTACAATCTAAAAGGTCGCCTCAACAAAATTCTATCTCACCACACAGGTAAGACAGAAAAGCAAATTGAGAAAGACGCTGATAGAGATAACTATATGAGCGCAGAAGAAGCTTGTGCTTACGGTCTAGTAGATCGTGTATTAGGTTCTAAATAATTAAACACGAAACCGTGGCAACTACGGTTAACTTGTAATTAAATTGTAGGCTAAAGCTCAGAGCTTTAGCCTATGTTTATATAGATAACAAATTTTATGATGATGAGCAAAAAAGAAACTAAACAATGCTGCTCTTTTTGCGGTAAAGCTCCAGAAGAAGCAGGGCAATTTATTGCAGGACAAGATGGCTTTATCTGTGGGTTTTGCACAGAAATGTGCTACAACATTATCAAGGATAATGCGCGCCAATTTAGCCAAGTAGAAGACAACGACGAAGAGGAATGGTTAGATATGCCCACGCCTAGTGAGCTCGTAGCCGAGCTAGACGACTATGTCATTGGGCAATCCAAGGCTAAGCGCACTCTAGCTGTAGCTCTATACAACCACTACCAACGTCTCGAACATCAAAAACAAGTCGAATTGGATAGCGAGTACAGCGATGTCGAAATAGAAAAATCCAATGTCCTCCTCGTAGGGCCTACAGGTTCAGGCAAAACTCTACTAGCCAAAACCCTAGCACGTGTACTAGATGTCCCATTTTGTATCGTAGATGCCACAACACTCACCGAGGCAGGTTATGTCGGCGAAGATGTGGAAAACATCATACTTAGACTCTTACAAGTATCAGACTTTGACATCTCACGTACTGAAAAAGGTATCATCTACGTTGATGAAATCGATAAAATTGGACGTAAAACTGAAAACGTCTCCATCACCCGTGACGTCTCAGGCGAGGGGGTGCAACAAGCCCTACTTAAAATTTTAGAAGGAACCACCTGTAACGTCCCACCAAAAGGAGGACGTAAGCATCCAAATGAAGAGTATATACAGGTCAACACCGAGAATATTCTATTTATCTGTTCAGGAGCTTTTGTTGGCATGGACGAAATCGTTGAAAAACGTAAAGGCTCATCAGGACTAGGCTTCAACGCCATTGCTGACCAAGAAAAAATTGAAAGCAACAAAAAAGACGCTTCAGTAGAGCTAGATATAGAATCAGAAGATTTACTCAAGTTTGGTCTCATTCCAGAATTTATTGGTCGTATCCCTGTTATCACCTCACTACAAGAGCTAGAGGTCGATGATCTCGTCCGCATTCTCACCGAGCCTAAAAATGCGCTTATTAAGCAATTCCAACAACTCTTCAATATGCAAGGAGTTATCCTTACTTTCGAAATTGACGCTATTCGAGCCATTGCCGAAAAAGCTGTCAGCCAAAAAATGGGCGCACGTGGATTACGCCGTATCTTGGAAAAAGCCTTGCAAGAGCCGCTCTACAGCATACCTGATAAGCAGGATGTGACCGAGGTTGTCATTACTAAGCAGGTCATCAATGACCAAGCAGAGCCGGAGTATGTCAGCGAGGTTAAGGATAAGAAAGCTATCTAAGCTTTCTTATTGGTTAAGCGCTTATATCACTCAATCTACTTCGTTTTGATTCGCCCAGCTCTAATCGAGCTGTCTCTCACCCTTGTTTCTTTAAAATATAGTATAAATGACTAGATTTAAGAACAGTAGTTGTTTTTAAATTGAACCTGCTAAGGGCTTACACTCTGCGGAATGCATGCCTACAGCATGAGGAAGGGTTGCAGTCTCACCCTCAAAATACTCCTGCGCCGTCTTTTCTCATCAAAAACCATAGTTGAGTTTGATGAACTCAACTATTCAGCCTATTTAGAATAATAGTTGGTTCTTGCAAAGAGAAGCACTTTTGAGTGCTAGTATTTGGCTTTTTTTTTGACGATTATAAATAAACTATCTATTTCAAAAGTAACTACTTTAATAGATTCTACATTTAGGATTGAGTATTTAGTAATTAGGTCATATTAAAAGAGGCTTAGCTACGTCTGTGTTTTTTGTGGCTTCTGTGGTTAATTTATGATGTATATTCTGGCTTTAGAATCTTCCTGTGATGAGACGGCGGTGGCGATTATTCGTGGCTGTTCTGATACTCATGGAGTTGAGAACGTTGAGGTGTTGGCTAATTGTGTGGCGTCGCAGATTGATATTCATAAGGTTTACGGTGGTGTGGTGCCAGAGTTGGCGTCTCGTGAGCATACTAAGCAGCTTAAACCGCTCTTAGAGATGGCTTTAGAGCAGGCGGGTGTAACCTTGCAGGATATTGATGTATTTGCAGGCACAGCGGGACCAGGGCTATCGTCTTCGTTACTTATCGGACATAGTGCTGCTAAGATGCTCGCTGTTGCCAGTGGTAAGACCTACTATGCGATGAATCACATGGAGGGGCATTTGCTTTCGCCATTTTTGGGTAAATCGCAATCAGTTGCGGTGGGACAAGCCATGGGGTTAGTCGTCTCAGGTGGACATACCATGCTCGTCGATATTGCGCGTGTAGGGCAGTATCATATTTTGGGGCAGACGGTGGATGATGCAGCTGGCGAGGCATTTGACAAAGGCGCACGTATGCTAAAGCTAGCTTACCCTGGAGGTCCAGAGATTGAGAAGCTCGCCAAGTTAGGTAACCCTCAAGCTTATGATTTTCCACGTTCGATGCTCCACGAAAAGGAGGAGGGTAAGCAGCATAGTTTTTCTTTTTCAGGGCTTAAGACGTCCTTGTATTACACCTTACAAAAAGAGGAGCAGAAACACCAACGAGAACAGAAGGCTAAACATCAAGCGGGCGAGAGTGAGCAAGAGTTCCAATTAGCTCCAGCTGTGCTCAATGACATCTGTGCCTCATTTCAACAGGCCATTATCGATGTCTTGGTTGAGAAGACCCTCGCTGCAGCGGTGAAACACAAGCGCTCAGTGGTAGCTATTTCTGGCGGTGTCGCCTGTAATAAGACTCTCATCACTCAATTGCAGAGTCGATTGAATAAACGTGGCATAGAGCTGCTTACCGCTGATAATGCACTCAATACAGATAACGCTCTGATGATTGCCTACGCAGCTTGGCAACGCCACCAAGCAGGGCAAGTGAGCGACTCGTTAGAGGCAGGGATATACCCAAGGTTTAGCGGTTTCTAATATAAATTTTTGCTTTTAACAAAAAATGCAGATGCGAAACTTTATCCTCTCGCTTTACTCGACGTTCTACGGTGTGCAACACTAAGTTTTGTTTAAGGGTTGTAGTCACGCTTTTCTTATCAGACATTTTTAAAGTCAAAACTACAAAATTTATTTTTCAAAATAGAACTAAATGTAGTTTAAAAAAACTTCTAAAATAGTCTTGAAACAGAATTTAAGATAGGTTACCTACATGAACTCTTTTTTAGAAAGAGTTATTGGCTGAAATAGTTAAATATTTCTTTTGATAATTTTTACTTAAAGGGGCATTAGCTCAGCTGGTAGAGCACCTGCATGGCATGCAGGGGGTCAGCGGTTCAAATCCGCTATGCTCCACCAAAGAGTACAAAAAATAGATGGCAGGATAGCTCAGTGGTAGAGCAGTGGGATCATAATCCATTGGTCGCGAGTTCAAATCTCGCTCCTGCTACCATTTTTTTGTAAGCTTAATTTAAGATAAATAAGTTAAGTATCTACTTTTATTATTTCATTTAAGGTGGATTTTATTTATATACAATCTATGCAGAATTTTAAGGGTTTAATAATGATAGGCACTACAGCTTTGGCTCTTGGCTTGACGAG
>Ga0209533_1000384_pt1 | contig 42712 bp, 37 predicted proteins | sample COG_04_FD_184748 | JGI IMG/M metagenome (GOLD analysis project Ga0209533, IMG submission 184748) | Pelagic Microbial community sample from North Sea - COGITO 998_met_04 (SPAdes) (version 2) | ecosystem: Environmental > Aquatic > Marine > Neritic zone/Coastal water | place: Helgoland, sampling...
CCCTGCGTGACAGGCAGGTATTCTAACCAACTGAACTACCAGACCAAATTTTGCTAAAGAACTTTCTTTACATCAGCGGTGCAAATATAGGCGATTTTTCAATCCGTGCAAATGCAACATGTAAAAAATAAAATGTTTTTTCAACCATTTTATACTCTTTTGGTAAACAGACTTCTACTGGTTTAAATTAAGTAGATTAATACAAAACACTCAAAGTTTACAGCTTTAATCTGGCTTTTGCTGTAGTAGCGGAGTTTGCGAAATCACTTTTTAAATATTTATGATAACCTACGATGGCGATCATTGCAGCATTGTCGGTACAATAGTCAAATTTTGGTATAAAAACCTTCCAATTATGACTGCGCTCTTTATCCTTTAAAGCAGATCGTAAACCCGAATTAGCAGACACACCTCCGGCAATTGCTATGCTTTTAATTCCTGTTAACTTTACTGCATTGCTAACTTTTTCTAGCAGTATTTCTATTATGGTGTGTTGTATAGAAGCGCATAGGTCGTCTAAATTTTCTTTTATAAATGCGGAGTTCTTTTTTTCCTCTCTTTGTATCAATTGAAGAATGTTTGATTTAAGTCCACTAAAACTAAATTCCAACTCTTGCACTCGAGGTTTTGTAAATTTAAAAGCCAAGGGATTACCCAATTTAGCATACTTATCAATTAACGGTCCGCCAGGATACTTAAGGCCTAAAATTTTTGCGCTTTTATCAAAAGCTTCTCCAGCTGCATCGTCTATTGTTTCGCCAATAACATCCATGTTAAAATGTTCTTTTACCAACACTATTTGAGTATGTCCTCCAGATACGGTTAGGCAAATAAAAGGAAAGTCAGGCATTTCTTGTCCCTCGTCAATAAAATGAGCCATTATATGCCCTTGCATATGGTTTACCTCTATTAACGGAATGTTTAAAGCTAAGGATAAAGATTTTGCAAAAGAAGTTCCTACAAGCAGCGAACCCATTAGTCCGGGACCTCTTGTAAATGCAATTGCATCTACTTGCTCTTTACTAATATTTGCTATCTTTAAAGCCTGATTCACTACAGGTACAATATTCTGCTGATGTGCACGAGAAGCGAGTTCCGGAACCACTCCACCGTATTTTTGGTGAATTTCTTGATTTGCAATTACATTAGATAGAATTTTAGCGTTTTTTATAACGGCAGCAGAGGTGTCGTCACAGGAAGATTCTATTCCTAAAATAGTGATGTTTTTAGTTATCATGTGGCAAAAATAAAAAATTGACTTATTAAAACAGTACAAAACATACTTAAGCGTATTTTAATTTTTGGAACTCTACTTGTTTTAGGATTCCTAATGCTTTTTCAATTGCCCAGGGTACAGGAAAAATTGGCAAAGGAGCTTTCCTTGTGGGTAAAAGATTCTTTTAATCTTAGTGTAAAAGCTGCTAAACTAAAAGTTGGTTTTTTCTCTGGATTGGCCATTGACGAAGTCTTGCTTTTAGACAGTAAAAACGACACACTTATTTCTGTAGAGGAGTTAAGAGTAAGCACTATGAATTTAAGTTTTGGGCACTTAAATAAAGTGTACCTAAAGGGCTTGGTACTTAATTGCACTTATTCCGAATCTATTTACGATTCCGAATGGTATAAACTGATCCAGCCACTACTTGGTGAAACAGAAACGTCAGAAGCTCTAAAAGTAAATCATGTATGGGTTAATGGCGCCCAACTTAACCTAGTGACCCAAAATAGTAGTAAGCGTTTTACAGAACTTAATCTCTATTTAAAAGATTTAAATTTAGCAAATACTTCAGAGTTCACTGTGAGCTCAATTAATTGGAAGATGCCCAATGGTCAAGGTCACAGAGCAAGTGTAGCTCAAGTAAAATTAGCCGATTGGGGAACACAAATAAAGGGTTTTAATTGGAAGAGTGGAACTTCTGAAATTGACTTTGATTTAAAGTACACTATAGATACCGACTCGGTCTCCTTTGTAAATCTAAACACATTTAAAGTAAATAAAATAGCTAGCCAAGGTCTGTTTCATCAATGGCCAGACTCTTTAGAACTTAACCTAAACACTTTTGTCGAATTACAAAACAACCGTTTAAGTACCAAAAACTTTTCTTTAGCCACAGGAAAAGGAAGCAGTATAAGTGGAGCATTAGTTATAGCCAATTTTACAGACTTTGAGCGTTGGAATTACCAATTGAAAGCCCCAGTATTTAGCATTGTCGAGTCTGAGTGGGAATGGTTAGAGCCTATTTTTAAGTACCACTATTTAGTAAGTAATTTAGGTGATATTAACGCTGATGTAAATTTAGAAGGCACACTCTCGAAGCTGAGTTTGCAAATGGATGTAGCCTCTACCCAAGGAAATTTTAGTACAGATATTTTCATAAACACCGATTCGGTAAACACCCCTTTTTATGAAGGAGATATAGAATTGATGAATTTCAATTTAGCCTCCATTGTAAAAGAGTATAACCTAGCTAATATAAATGCAAATTTATCGGTTAGGGGTAAAGGTTTCAATTTAAAAAGTTTTGATACCAATATAGATGGAGAAATTAGCGCTATTGGAATTGGAAATTACACCTATAAAGACATAAAACTAAACGGCCGCTTACAGCCAAATTATTTTAAAGGAGAAGCTTTTGTTCACGATAAAAACTTAGAGTTAGATTTCTCTGGTGAGGTAGACTTTTCAAAGTCTAAACCAATTATGGATTTTACGGCAGATATAATAGAAGCTAATTTGGTTCAGTTAAAATGGTACGACAAAGAACCCGTTGCAATACTATCGAGTTTAGTAGAAATTAATTTGGAAGGTGATAAATGGGCAAATATTGAGGGAGGACTTGGAGTCTATTTTACCACAATAGAAACTGAAGATAATTACTATCACTTCAACGATCTGCTTTTTAAATCAACTAAATCAATTCTTTCAGACACTCTTATCCTCCAATCCGATCTAGCAAATGCACAGCTTTATGGGCAAATAGACATTCCAAACTTATACAATTCATTTCTTTCTTACTTAAGTCCACATTTACCTCTGCTACCATCTACAAAGGCCACTCATCAAAACTTTAACTTTTCTGCTTCGGTTTTTAATAGTACAGCTTTAACGGATTTACTCTTGCCCGATTTAAATTTAGGTGACGGGGCCTACTTATCAGGTGTTTTTAATACAAAAGGAGCGGGCTTAAACTTTTCAATAAAAAGCGCAAACTTAACTTATAAAGATTGGCTTTGGAGCGATTTAGAACTATCGTCTAAAGTTACCGATGAACATTGGGAAATAGGTTTGAAGAGTTCCAAACTCGATTACAACCTGGAAACTAAATTCGAAAACATCGAATTAGACCAAATTGGTTCTTTTGGCGATTGGCGTTATGCAATAGCTTGGACCAGCAACGATTCCTTGAAGTTTGACGGTATTTTAAAAGCAAACGCTCACATAAATTCCAATTCAGTGGAACTAGATATAGAGCAAAGTCAATTTTATTTTGCTGACACACTATGGACCTTAAATGAAAACTCTTTCTTTAATTACCATACCAACGGAAACATAAATTCAAATCTTAACTTAAGTACACTAGATCAAAAAATTGAATTGAATTATTTAAAAACCAAGCGCAAAGACGAACTTAATTTAGTGCTAAATAATTTTGAATTTGAAAACATTAACCCTTGGTTGGTAAAGGCTAAAACGAATTTAGAAGGGCAGTTAAATGGAGATGTAACACTAACAGAAATAAATACCAAGCCTAAAGTTACCTCTGAATTGTTTGCCAAAAACATGATGTTAAATATGTATCCCTTAGGCGATCTTGAGTTTAAAACTTATTTCAACGAAGCTTCTAAATCTCACAGTATAACCGGTGAGATTTACGAAGGACTTATTAAAACGATAGCTATTACTGGGAGCAGTCTATCTACTTTAGATTCTACCAGCTTTAACGTATCTTTTGATATTACTCAATTTGATGTAAAGCATTTAGAAACTTATTTAGCAAATATTAGCGATGAGTTTAGCGGAACCGGAACCGGACGATTTGATTTATTTGGTTCGCTGAACAAACCAAGATTCGATGGAGAATTATGGGTAGAGGATCTATTCATATCTGTTCCTTATCTAAATGTAGATTTAAAAGCCTTAACTCAATCTAGAATTCAGTTTAGCGACAGGGATATTACTTTTTTAAAGTTCGATTTTGTAAGTATTGAAGAAGATAATGCTATTGGAAACGGAAGTTTAAAAGGAAGCTTAGAGCACTTGAATTTCAAAGATTTTTCGATGAATTTAAGCCTCACTACCGACAGTTTACTTATTTTAAACACCAATGCATACAACGAAGAAGCTTATTATGGTAGAGCCATAACAACTGGAGATGTAAACTTGTCTGGGCCATTTAGTGCAATTAAAATTGACCTCAATGCTCGCACAAATAAGGGTACCTTCTTATACATTCCATTAGACGATAAAGAATCGATAGAAGAACTAAGTTTCATACAATTTGTACAAAAAAAATCTGCTGTAAACACAAACCCTTGGGCAGTTTCGAATTTGATTAGCTCCAACTCTGATTTACTAATCGACATAAACCTCGACATTACAGATGACGCAGAAGTAAACATAATTTTTGATGAAACTTTGGGCGATAAGATTACAGCTATTGGAAAAGGAAACATTAACCTCGGTGTAAATGCATCGAAAGAAGTATACATGTTTGGAGATTACACGCTTAGCCAAGGTGATTATCTGTTTACCTTACAGAATTTTGTAAATAAAAAATTTGAAATTGAAAGTGGTGCTCAATTTGTATGGGATGGAAACCCCTACAAAGCACAAGTAGATTTAACTGCATTGTATAATGTAAGTACCAATATTAGTAATTTGGCGCCAGAATACAACCGCGTAACAGATGTTAGGTGCAGTATGCTTATGACGGGTAATTTGTTAAAACCCACGATTGCCTTTGATGTAAAGATTCCAAAAGGTGATGACTCAATGAACAGGGTTTTAGAAGAGCGAACGAATACAGAAGAAAAAAAGACCCAACAATTTTTATCATTACTGGTACTCAATAACTTTATGAGTACCGACGAATTACAAAATACAGATGTTGATTACCTAAGTACAACACTTTCTACAGGTACAGAGGTGCTGTCCAATAAGCTATCTAATTGGATGTCGCAATTAACAGATCGTTTTGACTTAGGAATTAAATACCACCCAAATCAAGGCGATACTTTAAGTAATAAGGAATTTGAATTCTTAATGAATAACATGAAAGTAAACGATAGAATTACTTTTAATGGAAACATAGGAACATTGCCAGCCCAAAACACAACTCGTATTATAGGCGATTTTAAAGTAGAATACCAATTAAGAGACGACGGTAGGTTAAAATTGTTGGCTTTTAGAAATTTAGAAGAAAGCTTCCAGTTACAAGATAATACGAGTAATTATACCACAGGAATTGGCTTGTTTTATAGAGATGAGTTTGACGATTTTACCGATATGTGGCATAAGTTTGTAGGCATGTTTAAGCGCAGTCCCAAAAATTAACCCGAGTTATTTCTATTAAGTATAAGGGCCTAATTTCTGTAAAAAAATAAAACTTAAATATAAACATCTCCTTTACAAGTTCAGACTGCTTTTTCTATATTTGTGAATTGTTAAAACGGATAATTACTTGTGCGTATAAAATCGCTCACTATCCTAAATAGATTATTAAAAAGAGTATATGAAGCGTCTAGTCGTTCATTTATGTTTGGGTTTGTTGTTCCTTTCGGGAGTAATTTATGCTGCTCTTCAAGGTTTAGAAAAAATAACTTTGCATGGACAAACTATTTTAGTTCCTAATTTATCCAGCTATTCCATTTACGAGGTAGAAGATACTTTATCGGCTTTGCAACTACGTTATTCTGTTGTAGACTCTGGTGCATACAATGCAAGCTATCCTAGAGGTTCTGTAATTGCTCAGTTGCCAATTCCGCTGTCTAGAGTAAAAAATAATAGAGAGATTTTACTTACGGTTAACCCTAAAAACGTTAGTCTTATAACCTTACCAGATTTTACAGACCGCTCTTCTAGACAATACGTATCTGAACTTAAAGCCAAAGGTTTTAGAATTGGCAAATTCATTTATAAAAATGATGAACACGCTAATGTTGTACTAGGTGTTCGTTATAAAAGCTCAAAATTAAAAATTAACGATAAGTTAGAAAAAGCAATTAAACTAGATTTAGTATTGGGAAACGGAGCAGGGATGCAATTTAAAATGCCCAACTTAATCGAATGTTCTAAAAAGAATATTGAATCTAAATTACAAAACTTATCCTTAAATATCGGTGAGTTTTATTATGATAAATCTGTAATTGATACTCTAAACGCCTTTGTTTACAAGCAAAAACCTCCGGTAGGTACTAAGGAAATTGATTTAGGTTCGTTTGTCAAATTATGGTTTAGCGAAGACAGCTCTACTTTGGAAGTTGATACATTAGAATTAATGCGTGTAGATAGCTTAAAGGCTAGACTAGACAGTCTCTTAAATAATTAGGGTGAAAGAAAAAGAAGAAATACAAGAACAAGAACAAGAACAAGAACAGTCTGTTGTTGTCAACGGTGAAGTAGCTTACGAGCATTACAAACATGTTGTTGAAGACAATCAGGTAACCATGCGAATTGACAAATTCGTATCCAGCCAGATTGCAAATATGACTCGTACTAAAACTCAAAAGTTAGCCGATCAAGGTTTTGTTTTTGTTAATGAGGAGGCTGTAAAGTCGAGCTATAAAATTAAACCAAAAGATGTTATTCGCATCGTTAAGGATGTACCTAAAAGAGACAACACTTTAGTCTCTCAAGACATTCCTATCAACATTATGTTCGAAGACGATCATTTGGTTATTGTGAATAAAGAACCCGGAATGGTTGTACATCCTAGTTATGGACACTTTACCGGAACTTTATTAAATGCCTTAAAATTCCATATCGGTAAACTTGCAGATTGCGAAGACAATACAAGGCCCGGATTGGTTCACAGAATTGATAAAAACACCTCCGGAATTTTAGTTGTTGCTAAAACGGAACACGCTTTAGTTCACTTGCAAAAACAGTTTTTCGATCGCATAACTTCTCGCAGATACCGCGCTCTAGTATGGGGCGATTTTGAAGAGAATGAAGGTACCATAACTGGTAATATTGGTAGAAACATTCGAAATAGAAAGGTAATGGATGTATTTCCGGAAGGAGATGAATATGGTAAACATGCTGTTACTCACTTTACGGTTCTAGAACGCTTTGGTTATGTTACCCTGGTGGAGTGTCGTTTAGAAACTGGGCGAACACACCAAATTAGAGCACATTTTAAACACATCGGACATCCTTTGTTTAACGACGACACATACGGAGGAGACCGTGTATTAAGAGGAACTACTTTTTCTAAATACAAGCAATTTGTTCAAAATTGCTTTAAAGCAATGCCACGTCATGCCTTGCATGCTAAATCCTTAGGCTTTCATCATCCTAAAAATGAAGAATGGACAGATTTTAACTCCGAACTCCCAGCTGACTTTGTTGATGTATTGGAACGTTGGAGAAACTATACGACACAGCGGTTAATGAAAGAAGGAGAATAACTCTCGTATTCGAAAATTTGTATGCTCAGTAAAAATCAACTTAAGAAACTAAGAGGTCTTCAACGCAAAAAAGAGCGTAAAGCATCAGGACTATTTATAGTCGAAGGAAAAAAGATTGTTTCAGAATTACTGGAGTCTTCTTCTGCTTATGTAGAAATTTATGCTTTGCCTTCCTGGTTTTCGGCAAATCCTTTGTACGCTCATAAAGACAACTCTTTTGAATTAAGCGAAAAAGAGTTAGCGCAAGTTTCTAGTTTTAAAACGCCCAACGAAGTTTTATTGGTTTTAAATCAGCTAGAACTAGTGGATTTCTCGAAAGCCTTAAATACATCAACTATATTAGCTTTAGATGGGGTTAAGGATCCTGGTAATCTAGGAACAATCATCCGATTAGCGCATTGGTTTGGTATCGTACATATTCTTTGTACTTCGGACACCGTGGATTTATACAATCCTAAGACTGTACAATCGGCCATGGGCTCCATAACTAAAGTGCAGATGCATTACGGTTCTTTAGTAGAAATGCTCAACTATTTTCCCGAACATAAAATAATTGCTTGTGCTTTAAATGGTAAATCTATCTATAAAGAGGGTTTTCAAGAAAAAAGCATCGTCTTAATGGGTTCAGAATCTCATGGTATTTCTGATGAGTTACTCAAAATTGCCCACAATAAAGTTACCATCCCTTCATTTTCAAATTCCGAAATAGACTCACTTAACGTGGCTACTGCAACTGCCATTATCCTCTCTGAGCTCAAATCCAAAGCGGCTCTTTAGTACGATGGTTACATAGACAGTGCTCTTGGTTATTAACGAACTAAATTTTATCTAAATAAAAAAAGGGACTCTTATAAAGAGTCCCTTTTTTCTACTTAAAATCAGGCTTAATTAAAAACTACTGACTTTTTGATTGTTTGGTTGTTTATTTTTAACTCAATAAAGTACAAACCTTCGCTTAACTCATCTTTGTAAATAGTTAATACAGACTCGTTAACCGTATATTGTTTAAGCAACTTACCTTCTATAGAGAAGATTTTAGCGCTAGAAATAGTATTTTCTTGCGCATTTACTGTTACAAAACCAATAGCTGGATTTGGGTAAATACTTAAACGGTCTAAAATGTTTTCGGTTAAACTTACACTAGATACGACAGCGTTAGCAGAAACAGTACATCCGTCTTCATTTGTAACCTTTAAAATATAGTTACCATTTTCTGTTGGAGTATAATCAGCACCTGAGGCATCAAGTAACATTCCATTAAAATACCATTTAAAAGTTGGGTTAACAGCATCCGTGGTAGCCATTAAAATTTCGTTTACTCCTGTTACAGTTATATTCAACTCAAATAAAGCTATGCACGATCCATCGTTAAAGTTTGCTTCTTCGTTAAAATTACAAGAATTTTCAAACGTACATCCATAGGTAATAGGTACTGGAGTGCCTATTAAAGCAGCGTACACTCTAGGTGTGAAAAAGTCAGACATCATATCTGCCATGGCTTTACCTTTATCCTCAGACATGTCAGGGTTTCCGAGTAGTGCTAAACAGCCCATTGTTCCTGTTGGAGTTCCTTGGTATCCATCGGCAATTGGTCCGTAAGTTTCATTGTTCCACCAGTCCCAAGGAGAGTTTTGCTCTGCTTGAAAACCACAAACTGTAGGTTCGGTAGAAGGAGCTGGAGAAATAATTCCGAATAAGCCATTTAAGTCTTCATGCCCAGCAATTGCAGCATTATCTGCACCATTACCATTACCATAAACGGCATCATTAAGCATGGTTGTTAGTCCATCGAAAATTACGTTGTTTGCTAAACTGTCGGCTTTTTCTTGAACCGATTGTGAACCAAAAGCAGTAATTACAAACTCTCCAGTAGTTGGTACAATAACATTACCTTCTGCATAGGGTGCATCTGCATCGTTTATATTTTGCATAGAAGCAATTGGTACTTCACCTGCATTTAACCAAGAAATATCTGGCAAGGCACCACCGGCATTAAATACCATATTTACTTCAGAACTGAATCCTACATGATTCGGGATACACAAAGGAACTTGTGTATCTGGAGTTCCGTCACCATTAGTATCTACCTCCATAAAACCAGAGTCTGTAGCTTCAAAATTACCTAAAATACTAGGGATAATGTAAGGAACTGGTTGTCCATAAATTGCTATTGTTTCAGCAGACGAGTCTATAAACTTTGGCATTAATAATTCCGATTCATAATCGTTTAGTGTAGCTAAAGACAAGGAGATGTAACCACCTGTTCCGTAACCACCAACTGCAAACTCATCTCCAATACCATACGGGTTTTCTTCATCAGATACAGATTTTCTTAAAAAACGAACGGCTGTTTTAACATCTTGTAAGCTTCTGTAGGCTGCCTGTATAAGGGTAGACCTACGTACATCTTCGGAGGTAGAAACGGGGTTCCAACCTAAACGATAATTAAGTGCAATGGCCAAATATCCTTTTTTTGCAAAGCGCTCGCACATTTCTACAATTGCATTATCGGTTTTGTCTCCGGTAGCTTGTCCATTTGCTATAGCCGGTAAAAAAGAGCCGGTATGTAGCATTATTACTACGGGTTTATTCATTGTAGTGTCGTCGCCCTCGAGGTGGTAAATATCCATCTTCAAATCCTCTAATACAGGACTTTGAGTTATAATACCCACATTCTGTCCGTATACAATGTTTTGAATCACAGATACGTCAGTTCCCACGTCATCCAGATAACGTGTTTGTGCTTGGCTAGTCATTGAAAGTCCCATAATTAGGGCGCTTGCAATTAAAATGTAAGACTTTTTCATGTTTTTTTGTTTGTTAATTTCAATAAATTTAATCTTTTTTAATTTATCCGATGCTCAAAGATAATTAATTATTTGTTTTTTTAAATTTAGAGACAAATGAGTTAATAGTAATACTAAGGTTTAGTTGTTTACTTATTTTTTTGCAGTTTTAATTGTAAAACTCCAAAAATAAATATTGGTGCATTAACCAAATAATTCTTTTTAGTTTAAGTCGAGTAGTGTATGGTAAATCTCATAACTTTGCAAAAAAAAAAGGATGGCTACTAAATCTGGAGAAAAAAATAGATTGTTAATTTTTGGAGTAATATTACTGCTGGGTATGCTACTGGTTTATCCGATGCTAAAGCGCGATCCTAAATTAAAAATTTACAAGCCATCGGATGTGAATCCTAAATTAGTGGATGAGTCGGTACGGAATTTTGAATTGGAACACAGTGTTTCAGAATTTGAACTGCTTAGCCAAAATGGAGATACTGTAGGTTTAGAAAGTATAGAAGGTAAAATATATGTAGCTGACTTTTTCTTTACTACCTGTGGGAATATTTGCCCTAAGATGACTACACAAATGAAAATTTTGCATGATTATTATTTGCAAAATGATGATATTATGTTCGTTTCGCATACGGTTTATCCAGAAGAAGATTCTGTACCTGTTTTGAAAGCTTACGCCGATAAGTATGAAATTAACCCTAATAAATGGTTGTTGCTTACAGGCGAAAAGCAAACGATTTACGATTTAGCACGAAAGTCCTATTTTGCTGTACTCACCGAAGGCGATGGAGGCGAACGAGACTTTATACATACCGAGAATTTTATGTTAATGGATAAAAGCCAGCGAATAAGAGGTTATTACGATGGTACATTTCCAGAAGATATGGAACGCTTAAAAGCAGATATTGAAATACTAAGACTCGAGTATATCTAAGAATCCCATAGGCTCCAAGCTTCTTCAGCTTGATGAATAAGCATTGATTGCCCATTTAAAATTGCCGCTTTTTGCGCTTTTGCTTTTTTTAAAAAAAGACTTTCACTTGGGTTGTAAATTAGGTCTACTACTAAGTGCTTTTCTGTAATGCAAGCGTACGGTATTTTAGGGCATTCATTTATATTTGGAGCAGTTCCAAGGGGAGTTGTATTCACAATTAATAAATGGTGTTTCAAAACGAACTCGTTTATATCTTTATACGAAAGTTCATCTTTCTTCGGGGTTCTGGAAACAACTAAACAATCTAAACCAATACTTTCTAGAGCATATACTACTGCTTTTGAAGCTCCACCAGAGCCTAGTATTAAGGCACGATCCATTGTGTTTTCTAAAAAAGGTTTTATTGAATTTTTAAAACCAATATGGTCTGTGTTGTGCCCAATTAATTTACCAGATTTAAAGACGATTGTATTTACGGCTCCAATAGCTTTAGCTTCTTTACTCAGAGCGTTTAAATATGGAATAACAGATTCTTTATAGGGTATGGTAACGTTAAGTCCGGAAATGGATTTGGTGTTTAAAAGACCTATAAGTTCGTTTATATGATCTAGTTCGAAATTTAAATAGCTTGTATTTAAAATTCCTGAGCGTTTAAATTTTTCTTCGAAGAAGTTTTTTGAAAAGGAATGTCCTAATTTTTCACCTATTAAACCATATGTTTTCATAGGTCTTTATTAACAGCTAGTTTTTCTACAGCCCAAATACAAAGAACACCAATTAGAATACAAGATATGGCTATAAGTGTATTCGCATCCGATAGGTTTGGTAAGTATCTTTGGTATCCAATAATCATTTCCTCACCATGTCTATTTAACATTTCAGGGTTGATAACTGGGTTTTTCCAGGGCCAAATTATTGCGAGCGAACCAAAAACAAACCCGGTTAAAAGAGCAATCGTGCAATTTTTATATTTATTAAAGATCCATGCAATTACCTGAGAAAAACTGATCATACCGAATAGCGATCCTAGAAGGAATAAAAGAAAGTGAATTAAACTTTCAATTTGCAGCGTATTATCTAAATAAGAAAAATCACCAGTAAGGCTACTTTTTATAGCAGACGAAAGTGCATTTATCGAATCTACCATTAATAATTTATAATTGCCCAAGAGCATTAATATATAGGAGCCCGAAAGTCCGGGTAGTAGCATGCCACTTATTCCAATTATACCACAGAAAAAAACAAAAAAGTAATTTCCATTTGGAGTAGGAGCTGGGTTAACAAATGCAATACTCAGTGCTATTATACTGCCTAACACGAAAAAAGGAATTGTTTTTTTATCCCATTTTTCAACCGATTTCCCAACGTAATAAACAGAGGCGAGTATTAGTCCAAAGAAGAAGGCCCATATTTTTATGGGATGTATTTCTAAAAGGTATTCAAATATTTTTGCAAGTGTAAAAATACTCGAGGATACACCAAGCCCGATAAAAAGTAAAAATTTAAAATTAATGTGTTTTAATAATCCAGCAAAGTCTCTTTTTAAGAATAATTTTACAGCAGATTTATCAAAAGATTTCAAGGAGTTTATGAGTTCCTCGTATATACCGGTTACAAGAGCTATGGTGCCACCAGAAACTCCTGGTATAACATTGGCAGCTCCCATAGTAAAGCCTTTTACCGCAATTAAGAAGTACTCTTTTTTGGATCTTTTAGGCATATTATAGATCTAAATATGCTGTATAACCGCCTTCTAGATTGAAGAGGTTTTTAAATTGGTGGTGCTTTTCGAGCATAAAAATAATTGAAGCAGATCTTTTACCCGATCTACAGTATATAACTACTTGCTTGCTTCTAGATATTTTATCTATTGAGTCCATCATCTCGTCTAGAGGGATGTTGTTAGAACATATAGCTCCATCTTCAAACTCATAAGGTTCTCTAATATCTATAAGTTGAAACTCTTCCTTGTTCAACAATTTCTCTTGCACTTCTTTTGGACTAATAGATTTCATTATTTTTTTGGTAAAAAGTTGAAAAACGTATCGCCCCTCAAGCCAAGTCTTAAACATTCTAAAGGAATTACTTCGTTTGGTGCTATATTACCTAAGTTTACATTTGGACCCAATAATTTGATAAACCAAACTTGTTGAGACTTCTGCGGAGCTTCCCAAAGAATTTTATCTTTTGGTATTTTAGTCAAAATTTCTTCAATTAAATCAGAGCGAACTTCACCAGTATCAGTACAAATACCTACATTACCTCCTTCACGAGCCTCAGCAATTACTTTCCAAGATCCAGCAGCAAGTTCTTTTTCCATCATCTCAATCCATTTGTAAGGAGGTATTAAAACATCCTCGCTTTTTGAACCGATTTCTGAGAGTACAGTTGTTTTTTTAGCTAAAATTCTAATGTATTCACACTTTTTATCGTGGTCTAGTTCTATAGAACCATCCGAAACTTCTACTGTATTTAGCTTGTATTTGTCTACTAAGTCTACAAATTCATTAAACATTCCTCTTTCGATAAACGCCTCAAAAAGAGTTCCACCAAAATAAACTTTTAATCCTGCATCGGAGTAAAGTTTAATTTTCTCCGAAAGGTTTTCCGTAAGGTAAGCTGTTCCAAAACCCAATTTTACGATGTCTATATGTTTGGCCGAAGCTTCGAGCATGTTTTTAGCCTCATTCATGCTTAAACCTTTATCCATCACCATTGTTAATCCTTCTTCTCTCGGGCTTTTGGCTCTAGTTGGAATGTGAGGTAAATTAAAATTCATTGTTGTTTATTTTAACAGTTGTGTAAATTCTTCGTTGTGTTCTAATTCGGGTAAATATTTATAAAGCACTTCAATAGCATTAACATCTTGTTTTATTGCTTTTTGAAGGTATTTACGGGCATTATTTATATCGTTTTCGTAATAACAATAAGCTCCTAAATGATAAAGTAAATCTATATGATCTTTGTTGGCCTTTAATCCTTGTTTTAATAAGCTAACAGAATCTTTTGTTTCGTTTATAGAGTGAGTTAAATCTGCATACTCCAACCATATAGTTGGCGCGTCGCATCCCAACTCTATTAGTTTTTGGTAACCTAAATCTGCCTCAGCGTACAAACCAGTCTTTCTAAAAACCCCAGTTTGTATGTACAGATATTCTAAGTCGTTAGGACTCAGGTCTAATGCTTTGTTTATGTTGTGTAGTGCTTCCTCTGTAGATCCCAATGCATCGTAGCAAAGACCAGCTTCCATCCATGCCTCAGACAATTGAGGGTCCTGATGACTAGCCTTGGTGAAATACCTAATAGCTTGGTTAAACAAAGAAAGATCCTTGTAACACAAGCCAATTTTTAAGTAAGTGTATCCGGTGGCCTCTTCAAATGCAAAGGTTAATAGGTAGGTTTTTATGGCCTCTTTTATCTCGCCTAATTGTGTTAAAGATCTGGCTTTTTCATGATAGCCAGCTGTAAAACACTCATCAATTAAAATTGCGTAATCCAAAGCCCAAACTGCTTGTTTGTAATCTTTGTTTTTGTTGTAAAATAAACCCAGCTGGTACCAAGTTATTTCGCAGTAAGGCGCTTTTTCTATTAAATCTGTAAAGAAAACGATTGCATCGTCGTAGGCGTCTAGTCTTTCGAAGCAGTAGGCAATGTTAAATATAGCTATATCATCTTCAGGTTCCTCTAAAAGAAATGAAGACAGATACTTAATCGCATCTAAAAATTTACCTAAACATTGATACTCAAAAGCAATAAAAGGGAATACCTCAATAGGGTCGTCCGAAAGCTTTTTTGCTTTATGAAATTGCTTTAAAGCCTCGTGGTGTTTTTTTCTTTTAGAAAGAATAGAACCTTTAGCAATGTATAAATCTACGTTACTTGGCTCTAAAGATTGTGCAGTTTCTAATGTAGTTTCTGCCTCGTTAAGTCGCTCTAATATCGTGAGTATTTGCGCCTTTTTAATTAAAAAACTTGCAGAATAAGGATACTGCTCGTAGGCAAGCTCCATACTGGCCATAGCCTCTCCAAGCTGACCATTGTCTATGTAGTACTCAACAATGTCTTCAAATTCATAAGAATCAAAAAACGACTGGAATTCTCCTTCCAGCATTTTTTCATAACGCTCAATTAAAGCGTCAATTTTATTTTGATCCTTATGTTGTTCTTGTCTCATTCTTGTTCTAAATTATTTGGCTAAAATACAATTCCTCTTTTTTAAATTTAAAACAAATGGGAGTTAATTCAACTAAGTATATGATTATTTATTCACAATCAAATACACAATTTCCCAAACCGTCTATTATGCGGTATTTTATAGGTTTTAAACTCTGTAAGATACTCTTAACTGCTTATTTTTAGTACTTAGCAGCTTGTTGTTATTTTATTTATAAAGGCCACATTTATAGGCAATCAATTTTCTATATTTGCCCCAAATTAAATAAAAATGACTTTAATAAAATCAATTTCGGGTATAAGAGGCACTATAGGTGGAGTAACTGGAGATAATTTAACACCTTTAGATGTAGTTAAGTTTGCTTCTGCTTATGGAGTGTGGCTTAAAAACAGAACCAAAGGGCAATTAACAGTTGTTGTTGGAAGAGATGCTCGAATTTCGGGCGCTATTGTTCACGATTTGGTTCAGGCTAGTCTACTTTCTTTAGGAATTGATGTAGTTGATTTAGGATTGAGCACTACCCCAACCGTTGAGGTGGCCGTGCCTTTAGAAAATGCAAATGGAGGAATTATACTCACGGCTAGCCATAATCCTAAACAATGGAACGCTTTAAAATTATTAAACGAAAAGGGAGAGTTTGTATCAGGTCAAGATGGAGCAGACATTTTAAGCATTGCTGACAATGAAGCTTTTGATTTTGCTCAGGTTGATGCGCTAGGGAGCTCTATAAAAAAAGATTATTTACAGATTCATATCGACGCTGTATTAGCCCTTTCCACAGTAGATGTAAAACGTGTAAAAGCAGCTAAATTTAAGGTAGTTATAGATGCTGTAAACTCTACGGGTGGAATTTATATTCCTGCTTTATTAAAGCAAATGGGCGTAGATGTTGTAGAGCTTTATTGCGAGCCCAACGGACGTTTCCCTCACAACCCAGAACCTTTACCAGAGCATTTACACGATTTATGTTCGTTGGTTAAAGAAACTAAAGCAGACTTAGGTTTTGTTGTGGATCCTGATGTAGATCGTTTGGCTATTGTATCTGAAGACGGAACTTTATTTGGCGAAGAATATACTTTGGTTGCAGTTGCCGACCATGTTTTGAAAACTAAAAAAGGCGCTACTGTGTCAAACTTATCTTCTACCAGAGCTTTAAAAGATGTAAGTGATAAACACGGTGTAAGTTATCATGCATCTGCTGTAGGAGAGGTAAATGTAGTGAGCAAAATGAAAGAAGTGGATTCTCCTATTGGCGGAGAAGGAAATGGAGGTATTATATATCCCGAGCTTCATTACGGACGAGATTCTTTAGTTGGTGTAGCCTTGTTTTTAACTCATTTGGCTCAGTCTAAATTAACCTGCTCTGACCTTAGAAAAACGTATACCAATTACCACATGTCTAAGCAAAAAATACAGTTAACCCCAAACATAGATGTAGATGCTATTTTGGAATTAATGGCTAATAAATACGCTGCTGAAGATGTGAATACCTTAGATGGAGTGAAAATTAATTTCGCGAATGAGTGGGTACACCTCAGAAAATCGAATACCGAGCCAATTATAAGAGTTTACACCGAAAGCACCAGCTTTACTAAAGCAAATGGATTAGCTCAGCGTTTTATTAATGAAATAAGCTTACTTTAAAAATTAATTTTCTTAGAAATATAAATTGATGCCGTTTTTCTGGCGATAAAAGAATAGCTTATGAAAGTTTATTTAGATAATGCAGCCACCACAACAATAGATCCTCAGGTATTTGAGGCTATGATTCCTGTTTTAAAAGATGGTTTTGGAAACCCATCGTCTACCCATTCGTTTGGACGAAAAATTAGATCTTTAATAGAACGAGCTCGAAAAAACGTTGCCAAACATTTAAATTGTTCTCCAGGCGAAATTTTCTTTACTTCAGGAGGAACCGAAGCAGACAATATGGCCATTCAATGTGCTGTAAGAGACCTTGGAGTAAAACACATCATCACCTCATCTATAGAACATCATGCTGTAGGACATACAGTAGAGAAACTAAGAAAAGACGGATTGGTGGAATTATCCTACGTTCATTTAGACGAAAATGGTCATGTAGATTTGCAACATTTAGAACAATTATTGTCTGTTCATCCAAAAACCTTAGTTACATTAATGCACGCCAATAATGAGGTTGGTAACTTATTGCCTATAGAACTTGTTTCTGAAATTTGCGAACAATATGGCGCAATATTTCACTCTGACACCGTACAAACAATGGCGCATTATAGATTTGATATGCAGCTTCTTGATAAGGTTCATTTCTTGGCTTGCTCAGCACACAAATTTCATGGACCAAAGGGTATTGGTTTCTTATATGTAAATAAGAAAGTTCAAATTAAACCAATCATTCATGGCGGTGCTCAAGAGCGAAATATGAGAGGAGGTACCGAAAATGTTTATGGAATAGTTGGTCTTTCAAAAGCTATGGATGTTTCTTTCGACAGTCTTGAAGAACATCAAAATCACGTGGCAGGCTTAAAAGAACACATGATTAGCCGATTAAACAACTCTATTCAAGGAGTTAAATACAATGCGGACAGTGCGAACTTGTCTCGAAGTTTATACACCGTTTTAAGTGTTTCATTGCCGCCTTCAGACATCGCATCGATGTTGCTTTTTAATATGGATATTATGGGTATTGCTTGTTCGGGTGGTTCTGCTTGTACATCAGGTGCTAACATTGGGTCTCATGTTTTAGCCGGATTAGATGCACCAAAAGATCGTCCTACTATCAGATTTTCATTTTCTAGATTTACCACTAAAGAAGAAATTGATTATGCTGTAGATTCTTTACTAAGCCTGTACGCGTAGTTGACAGGTTTCTTTATGCAATAAAAATCCTTGTTAGCAGCTCATTGTTAAGGTTTTATATCTTTGTGTTTACCTGTTGAGTCCTTGTGTTTTAGGCCAAAGCAAACGTCACCAATTTTCACTAAATTTGCAAAATTCTAATTGACAGTATAAAAAGATATGGCATCATCAAAAAATAAGGAATTATCCTTTGTAGATTTTCGAAACGAGGTTTTAGCAGATTACCGTTTGGCTTGTGAAAGTCGAGAGGCAAGTTTGTTAGGTCGTCGGGAAGTTCTTACAGGCAAAGCAAAGTTCGGGATTTTTGGTGATGGTAAAGAATTAGCCCAAATTGCGATGGCTAAGGTTTTTAAAAATGGCGATTTTAGATCTGGTTATTACCGCGATCAAACTTTTATGATGGCAATCGATCAAATGTCTGTTCAGCAAATGTTTGCCGCACTTTATGGTCATACTGATGTGCAACAAGAGCCTGCCTCAGGTGGACGACAAATGGGAGGGCATTTTGCTACACGAAGTTTAAACGAAGATGGTACCTGGAAAAACCTGATGGACTTAAAAAACTCCTCTGCAGATATTTCTTGTACCTCAGGGCAAATGCCGCGCTTATTAGGCTTAGCCCAAGCATCAAAAATATATCGAAATAACAAAGATTTACAAAATTGGACTTCCTTTTCCAATATGGGAAATGAAATAGCTTTTGGTACTATTGGTAATGCAAGTACCTCTGAGGGGCCTTTTTTCGAAACCATAAATGCAGCTGGCGTATTACAAGTTCCTATAATTATGTCTGTTTGGGACGATGGTTACGGAATTTCTGTACCTGCAAAGTACCAAACAACCAAAGAGAATATATCCGAAATATTAAAAGGATTTCAGCGCGATGAAAAAGGTGCTGGTTTTGAAATAATTAGAGTAAAAGGATGGGATTATCCGGGATTGATTGAGGCTTATCAAAAAGCAGAAAAAATTGCTCGCGAAGAACACGTACCTTGTTTAATTCATGTTTCTGATGTTACTCAACCTCAAGGACATTCTACTTCAGGCTCGCACGAGCGCTATAAATCTGCCGATCGTTTACAGTGGGAAATAGACTTCGATCCTATTAAAAAAATGGGGGAGTGGATGATCGAAACTAATTTGGCGTCTCAAGACGATTTAGATGCAATTGCAAATGAATCTAAGAAACGAATTAGAGTGGCTAAAGCAAATGCTTGGAATGCATTTATCAACCCGATTAAAGAAGAGCAAAAAGAGGTAGTATTGCTTGTAATGAAGCTAGCTAGTACTAGTTCAAACAAGCCTTTTATAGAGAAATTAGCAAACGAGCTAAGCGAAAAAATTGAACCTATTCGTAAAGATATGTTCAACACCGTACGAAAGGCATTGCGTTTTGTTAGAGAAGAAAATTGTGAACACAAAACCAATTTAATCGCTTGGTTAACTCAAGAGAAACAAGTAAATACAAATCGTTTTAGCAGCCATTTATACAGTAATTCTGATTTTGCCTCTATAAAAATAGCAGAGGTTTTACCCGAGTATGATCGTGCTGAAGACGTTGATGCTCGTTTGATTATTAGAGATAACTTTGATGCTATTTTTACAAACAAACCCGAAACACTCATTTTTGGCGAGGATTCTGGTACTATTGGCGATGTAAATCAAGGTTTAGAAGGCATGCAGGAGAAGCATGGTGAATTGCGTGTTTCTGATGTGGGTATTCGTGAAGCAACAATATTAGGCCAAGGAATTGGTATGGCTATGCGTGGATTGAGACCCATAGCCGAAATTCAATATTTAGATTACTTATTGTACGCCATTCAGATTATGAGTGACGATTTAGCCACGCTTCACTACCGAACAAAAGGTGGCCAGAAGGCACCTTTAATTATTAGAACTCGGGGCCATCGTTTGGAAGGTATTTGGCATTCGGGCTCGCCCATGGGAATGATTGTAAACGCTCTTAGAGGCGTAAATGTATTGGTTCCAAGAAACATGACAAAAGCTGCAGGTTTTTACAATACGATGTTAGAGTCTGACGATCCGGCTCTGATTATTGAGTGTTTAAATGGTTACCGTTTAAAAGAAAAAATGCCAACCAATTTAGGTGCATTTAGAACTCCTGTTGGAATTCCAGAAATAACCAAAGAAGGAACAGACATTACTTTGGTTAGCTACGGATCTACTTGGCGTTTGGTTATGGAGGCTGCAAAAGAATTAGAAACGCTAGGGGTTTATGCCGAGGTTATTGATGTCCAATCTTTAATACCTTTTGATGTAAATCATAGCATTGTAGAAAGCATTTCAAAAACCAATCGTGTTTTATTTGTAGATGAGGATGTTCCCGGCGGAGCAACAGCTTACATGATGCAAAAAGTAGTAGAAGAACAAAAAGCGTATTTTCATTTGGATAGCGAGCCAAGAACCCTATCTGCTAAAGCGCACAGACCTGCTTATGGTACCGATGGAGATTATTTCTCGAAACCAAGTGTAGATTCTATTTTTGAGAAAGTTTATGAGATAATGCACGAATCAAATCCGGAAAAATTCCCAAGCATGTATTAACTAAACTGATTTGAGTTACGTTGGCAAATTTCTTTTGGCTCTTTTTAAAACTTAGCAATTAGTTTTCCACTTAACCTGAGTACTTCCATTTCTGAAAGAATCATGTTGTAGCGGGAGTTGTTGTAATTGTTTTTTACCAATAGTAAGTTAATCTGCGCCAATCTATACGCGTTGCTAGACAACAGGCCAACCTCGAACTCTTTTTGGGTGTACTTAAAGTTTTCAAGATTTAAGTCCACATTTTTTTCTTCCATTAAAACAATCTCTAAAGTCCTTTCAAAATCAGAATAGGCAGTCATTAAATTCGCTTCTAAAGCGAGTTTAGATTCTTTAAGCTCCCATTCTCTGTTTTTAATAGATAATGCCGCATTTTTAACCGCAGCTCTCTTTGTTCCTCCAGCATAGATTGGAATATTTAAAGAAAAAAGAATTCCAAGTCCATTGCTTTCATTTAAAGTTATAAAGCTTCCCTCTGTTTCAGACTTGTTAAAACTATAAGAGCCCGTTAGGTTGAGTTGCGGTAAATAAGAGGCTTTAGATATCTTGTAGTCAAGCAAAGAGTTCTGTAGATTAAGTCGTGCAGATTGTACCTGATTGTTTTGCGAAAACATAAGCTCTTTTAGTTGTGCATAGTCTGAAATTTCGGAGCGAATAAAAGGGATGTTTTCCAGATTTACATTTGAAGACAAATCTCTGTTTATTGTTTTATTAAAAGCTATTTTGGCTGCGTCTAAAGCCTGATTTGCTTGTACTAAAGTAACACTGTCTTTGTTTAAATCTACTTGTGCACTCAATACATTTGCTCTAGATCCTCCGCTGTAAGCTCTTTGTTTTTCTGCTATCTGTAGCCTTTCTGAAGATAAAGTTAAGGTTTCATTTAGTGCTTTATAATTATCGGTAGCGCGCAATACATTAAAATAGGATGCTATTACGGCAATGAGCGTTGTTTCAATTTCTAACCTGTTTTGTACAGAACTTAAATCGGCATTTAATTTTAGCTTTTTATACTTCCCTCTGTTAGATCCACCAGCAAACAAGGTGTAGTCTATTCTTAATGAACTTGCTAAGTTTATAGACTCTGCATTATTAACGTTTAATGCTGGGTTTTCACCTGAAAAAACCATGTTTGTATTGTCGTTTCCATAATCGGAACTTGCGGTAGCACTAACAAGTGGAATTAATCCTGCTTGCCCTGGTTTAGCTGTGTTTTGAGAAGCTTTAGCCTTATTCGAAGAAATTTGTAGACTGTAGTTTTGTTGCAAGGCAATTTCTATAGCTTCATCTAAACTCATTTGAGCCGAAAGAGAAGCATAGGCTGCAAAAAACAAAACCGAAACTAGTTGTCGAGTACTTTTCATTTGATTTTACCTTTAATAATGTCTTTTGTTACGATTCAAAATCTTCTAACTCCTCATACTTTAGTTCCTTGTATGCGGGTTCTAATTTTTCTGGTTCTATACTTTTATCGTGCCACCACCATCTAATAAATCCTTTGCATCGGTTTACGGTTTGTAAAAGAACAGGAAGTAGAATAAGAATTACCAAAGTTGCAAAAGCCAGTCCGTAGGCTATGGATAAGGCCATCGGAATTAAGAACTGGGCCTGAAAGCTCTTTTCTAAAATTAGTGGTGCTAAACCAGCAATAGTTGTAATTGAAGTTAATAAAATAGGTCTAAACCTACTTGTTGCAGCCGTCATTAAGGCCTTTTGGTAAGGCATTTTATTTTTAATATTGTGGTTAAAAGCACTTACAAAAACAAGAGAGTCGTTTATTAAAATACCAATAAGTGCAATGGTTCCTAAAATACTAAACAAACTCACTTGCATACCATGTAAGTAGTGCCCCCATGCTACGCCAATAAATCCGAATGGAATTAATAGTACAACCACCACTGTTTGCGATAAGGATCTGAAGGTACAAATGATTACGGCGATCATTAAAAGTAGTATAATAGGCATAACTTTTTTCATAGACGACTGAGATCTTGCCTGTTCTCTACCTTGACCCTCAAAAGAAAATTGGACATCGGGTTTGTTTCGTAATAATTTTGGTAAAATTTCTTCAGATAAATTGTCAATAATATCTGAGGTTGACACACTTGCATTTGTGAGGTTTGCTTCTACTACGATTTCTCGTTTCCCATCGGTGTGGTTTATCCCAAGATTACCTCTAAGTATAGAGATATCTACCAGATCTGACAGTAAATACCTATTGTTTTGGGCGCTAAGTATCTCAATATCCTTTAGCTGTTTTACAGTACTTCGTTGCTTTCCATCGTACCGTACCCATATTCTTACTTCATCAAGTCCACGTTGTACGCGTTGTACTTCTCCACCATAAAATCCTCTTCGAATTTGAGTAATAATACTTCTTTCTGTAAAACCCAGTAAGTACGCTTTATCCTTAAGTTTTATTCGCACTTCTTTTGCCCCTTGCAAGTCACTGTCAGTTATGTCGCTTAGGTCAGATAAGTTTTTCATTTCCAGTGTAAGTTCTTTTACAATCTTACGGAGTTCTTGCATGTTGTCTCCTCGCAAGGCTACAGATATAGGTTTGCCAAACGGACTTCCCGAGCCAAAGGAAAACTCTTCAGCCCCAGCAAGTTCCCCAACCAATTGTCTAATATAATTCGAAACATCAATTTGCTTAACGGTTCGTTCTTCTCCACCTAAGAGCTCCATTTTAATGTAGCCTTTGTGTCCGGCTCCAGGACCAATTCTTTTGTCGGTAGATAAAATTAAATCCTTTTCTTGGTTTTGAGTTTTCTTAAAGTGTTCATTGGTTTCCCAAATTGCTGCCTCAATGGTATTTAAATTTTCTTTGGTAATATTTTCGCTTGTTCCAGCGGGCATTTTTAAATTAATAAGAATGTTGTCTTGCTCTATAGATGGGAAAAAAGTACTGCCTATAACGCCACCTTTCATTGCTCCCATTGTTATCATAAATAAGCCAACTGGAATCGATAGTGCAAACAATGGATTTTTTAGACTAAATTTTAAAACAGGAATGTAAATTTTGTTTTTTAGCCCATCCATTATACTGGTAAAAAAGCGCATTAACTTATTGGGCTTTACTTCTCTGTTTAATGCCTTAGAGTGGGCTACGTGTGCTGGAAGTATTAGAATTCCTTCTACTAGAGAAAAAATCAGTGTAGCTATTACGATAAAAGCCATTTGACCAAAGAAATCGCCTAAACGCCCCTCAATAAAAAAGAAGGTAGAAAACACAATTATCGTAGTTAAAATAGCAGAGAAAACAGCTGGAACAACCTCTAATGTACCATCGATTGCTGCTCTAATTCTTCCTTTTCCCATTTCAAAATGACGGTAAATATTTTCGCTTACAATTACTCCGTCGTCTACTAAAATTCCAATAACAGTAATCATTCCAAAAAGAGAAATTACATTTAGTGTTACCCCAAAAAATGATGCTAAAATAAACATACCTGCAAATGAAATTGGAATGGAAAGTGCGACCCAGAATGCTAAACGGTAATGTAAAAATACGGCCAATAAGATTAGGACTATAAAAAAGCCTAATACTCCATTGTTAGCTAGCATGTCTATACGTTCTTGAACTACTTTTGACTGGTCGTTAATGACCACAATACTTAGGGTGCTATTTTGGCTTTTGAATTTATCGATATACGTGCGAACGTTTTGAACAATACTTAATAAATCTTCATCGTTGGTGTATTTTACATCTACAGCTACCGAGGGTGAGCCATTTAGAAAATTTCGGTCTGGTGCTTCAGACCATTTGTCTTTAACCTCTGCTATTTCGTCTAGTGTAACAGCACGTCCATCTGGAGTAGAAAGTATGTACATGTTTTTTAAGTCTCTTGCATAGTAAGACTTATTTTTAAGACGAATTTTTAATTCTTCTTGAGTACCCTTTATAGTACCACCTGTAGCTTCGATGTTACCCGATTGGATGCGTTCTAATACCTGTTGAAATGTGATTCCGTAAGCACGTAGCTTATTTTCTTTAATCTCAATTGAAATCTCTTCATCCGGAAACCCCGAAAGCGATACTTTACTTATTCCTTTTGTATTTAAAAGGTCTCTTTCGATGCGGTTGGCAATGTTTTTTAGCTCTTTAAGATCTTTAGTGCCAGTAATGGCAAAGCTTACGGCTGTATTTATTACCTCAAGTTTGTATGTATTTATAGACTCTATTCCTAATGGAAAGGAGTTAATCTGATCGATGTAATTTTTAACATCTTGCAGTACCTGCTCTATGTCAGCATTCTGCTTTATCTCTATATTTAAAGAACCCAGGTTTTCGCTGGAAATTGAGGTAACTCTTTCTATTCCTGAAACACCTGTGAGTTTGTCTTCAATTTTTAAAACTACAGATTCTTCAATCTCTTCTGGCGATGCATTTGGATAAATGATTTGTATACTGATATTTCGTATTGGGGCTTGCGGAAAGAATGTGCTTTTAATATTGAGCATACCCATTATTCCAAAAACAAGGATCAGCACCATCAATAAATTCCCAAGAATAGGATATTTGATGAAATAGTTGACTAAGTTTTTCATCAAATTATAACTTTATACTGTTTACACGAACCACTTTGCCTGGCTTTGCTCCGGTTAAGGATTGTGCTAATAGAATTGCGCTTTCAGGGATCCCACTCAACCAAACCAAATCATTGTTTTCATGAAGTACTGTAACGGGATACTTTGTAAGTATAGAATCGTTTTCTACACCATAAACGAATTGATTGTTAATGAGTAAATGTGAGCCCAGTAATGTAGATCCTTTAATGGTTAAGCCATTTAATTCTGCTTTCATATACATTCCTTCCATTAAATCTTCTCCAGTAGTACTCACATATATTTTGAGGGTTTGTGTTGCCGGATCTATAACAGTTCCAATTCTACTAACTTCTCCTTGCCAAGTTCCATTTATGTCTTCGGATTTTAGTGTTACCTTATCCTTTAATTTAATTTTTGAACGCTCGTTTACGCTCAAGCCTAGTTCTAGTTCGTAATGGAATACTCCAACATATTCTCCTATTTGTTGTCCTACTCTAATAAGTGTTCCAGGAACTGTATTGGCAGAATGAACCGTACCGTCAAAAGGTGCTTTAATAACATACTTTCTAAGTTGTGATTCTTGACTTCTAATGTTGAAAAATTGATTGTATACGTTTTTAGTTACCAAAAAGTTTTTTTCTTTTTGACTTTGCGCTTCAGGTAGGATTTCTAGATCTTTTAGTGGGTTAAAACTAGAAATGTAATTTTGCCAGTTTGCAAATGTATCTGGATAGTCTGTAGCCAACTCTGCTTGAAGACCTGTAAGTAAACTTAAAAAGCTAGAACGCAGAGCACTAAGATTTAACCTAGTTTGGGCATCATTAATATGGATCAGCGTATCTCCTTTTGCAAAAGAAATTCCCTCTTTAAATTCTTTTTCAGACGATTGTAATTGACCTGATACTTCGGAAAACACATTAATTCTTTCTTTAGACGACAGACGACCCGAAAGCTCTATGGAAATTGAAGCGTCTTTAATTGTTTCTTTATAAACATTAACCAAAGGTGCCGAGCTAAGGGTAGCTGTTTTAGTTGGTGCTTTTTTTTGAGCTTCAAAGGCATTGCTAATAAGTGAAGCAATTACTAGAACTCCTAAAGCAGCAATGGTGTAAATTCTTCTAATGAGGATTTTTTTCATCTTAAATGTTGGTTCGTTTAAATGAAAAAAGAAAGAGTACAATAATCTCTTTCTTTAGTTTTGCAAAATTAACGAATAATTCTTAGTTATTTATCTCAATAGAGATTAAATAAGAGTATATGTTACAGTAAATAAGTTGTTTACTCCTTAACTGAGTTACTAAAATAAATTGGTGATTTATATTGATTTAAGTGTGCTAAAAATAGATTGTTAAGTTGGATTTATTTTTATTCCTTGCAGCTAGATATTAAATAATTGATATTATTTTTTAGAATAATTGTTCACTTGTTTATTCAGAATCTGTACGCATAGATTCTTGCTCAGTTTTAAATATTCTTTTTACATGTTTAGATATGGGTATTGCCCTTCCTTCTTCGTCAATTCTACAAAATAAAATATGCGTACTCAATACCAATTGCTCTTCTTGTGTATAAACACTACAGCGCCTTACTTCTATAGAAATGGTAATGCTGGTGTTTCCTATAGCAATTACATTACCGTAAATTTTTACAATATTATTAACTTTTACAGGAGCCAGAAATATTAGCTCATCCATTTTTACAGTAACCATAAGAGGGGTGAAGCAGTATTGTGCAGCCATGGCTACCCCAGCTTCATCTACCCAACTTAACATGGTTCCGCCAAACAAATTGTTGTGCACTCCAATGTCACCTTTTTTACAAACTTTGGTCGAAATAAGATTCATAGTTTCTTAGTTTAGAGGTTTTAATAACACCCATTACTTACAAGCCTAATTTATAAAAACATTTTTGTATTCTAGAGTCTTTGTGGATTGTTTCAAACTGTTTGATACTGTAGGTGTAAATTCTTGTTCTGTTGTCTGTTAAGCTTTTCATTTCAGTAATCAGCTTTTCAGTGGCATCAAAATAATATTCTGAAACTGTTTCAATGCGATGTTCTGTGTGGATTAATTCTCCATACATAATTTTTTGTTTTTTTAGTTAATAAATTCTCCATGAATGGCTAGGTCTAATCCTTCTTCTTCTATTTCCTCGCTCACTCTTATGGGTACAATAAGTGCTGTAATTTTATAGAGTAAGTAGGATCCGAAAAAGGTAAAGAGACTTATGATAATGAGCGCGTAAACATGATTTATAAAGGTTTCAGTTTCTCCGTAAATTAAACCAACATCTTTAGCAAATACACCTGTGAGAAGTAAACCCACAATTCCGCCCATACCATGACAGGCAAATACGTCTAAAGTATCGTCTATATTCAGTTTTTTAAAGTGGCTTAGAAATTGGTTGCAAATGAGTGCTCCAATAAAACCCATAAATAAACTCTGACCGATGCTGACAAACCCTGCTGCTGGGGTAATTACAACCAAACCAACTACTGCTCCAATACAAGCATGCGAAGCCTTAACTTTATTCCCTTTCACACCCTCAACAACGATCCAGGTAAACATGCTCATAGCTGAAGCAGTATTGGTTGTAGCAAATGCCATAATTGCATCTGCATTAGCTCCTAAGGCGGAGCCAGAATTAAATCCAAACCAGCCAAACCATAACATTCCGGTTCCAAGTAGAACGTAGCTTATGTTCGCTGGGTTTTCTTCTTTTTGTTTGTGTTTTTTTCTACGACCTAATGCTAATGCTCCGGCAAGTGCAGCAAATCCCGCAGAAATATGAACTACGGCACCACCCGCAAAATCCAACACTCCCCATTGATTAAGAAAACCGTTTGGATGCCAGGTCCAATGAGCCAAAGGGCAGTAAATAAATATGCTAAACAAACACATAAAAATTAGGTAAGCAGAAAAATTTATTCTTTCGGCAAAACTTCCGGTCGTAATTGCAGGGGTAATAATGGCAAATTTTAATTGAAATAATGCAAATAGAAGTAAGGGAATCCCTAGGCCTAAGGTTTCATTGTATTTGTCAATATTGGTAAACATAAAATACTGAGTAGGATCTCCTATAAGGCCAAAATAACTATCTCCGAAAGAAAGACTAAAGCCCACAAAAACCCATAATATACTGATAAGACCTAATGCAATGAAACTTTGGAGCATGGTAGAGATCACATTTCTTTGACTTACCAAACCTCCGTAAAAAAATGATAAACCAGGTGTCATAAAGAAAACCAAACAGCTGGCTGTTAGCATCCAGGTAATGTCTGCTGCATTTTCGGGCTTTATACTAATGTTTAGTTGCTCGTAGTTTGAAACGCCTAAAAGAGCAACAATACCCAAGAGTATAAATGTTATTATCCAGTTTTTATTCATGTGTATTCGTTTGATGTAAATCTCTATAATATCAATTTAAAATGGAAATAATATTGTAAAACACTTTAATAATAGTGAATTTAACAATATTATTACTTATTTTTGAGGATTGTGTTTTTATGAATTAAATTTATACCTATGAAAAACGATATCGATAAAATCGATTTAGAGATTTTAAAGTATTTGTCTTCAAATGCTAAGATTTCTTATACAGAACTGGCCTCTAAAATCCTTGTTTCGGCGAGTACAGTTCATGTTAGAGTAAAAAAGTTGGAAGACATAGGTGTCATTAAAAATTTCACCATCAATATCGATTACAAAAAACTTGGACTCTCGTTTACTTCTTATTTAGGCGTTTTTTTAGACAAGGCAAAGAGTTTTGATAAGGTTGCAAATTCGCTTAAAAAAATACCTCAAATTACTGTTATAGATTTTACAACGGGTCAGTTTAGTGTTTTTTGTAAGGTTAGAGCTGCAGATTCAGAAGCGACTAGAAATGTACTTAAAAACGTGCATTCTATAGACGGTGTGCGTAGAACAGAAACTTTTATATCTATGGAAGAATTACTAAACGATAAGGAATCTCTTATGGACTCAATTGTACTAGAGGCTCCTATAAATTAAGGCTAAATAACCGTTTAGCCTTACTATAGCACTGTTATCTTAAAAACATAAATTCATTAAAAATTATTGTGCGTGTAGCATCGATTTATATCTTTGCATAAGATCATTGAAATTACTGGGGATGACTGGCTTTGACAGCGAGATGAGTAGGACTGTAAGCATGTCGAGCATGGTGAGACGGCTCGTTAATATCCAATTCACAAATTTTTATTCGGCGAGTCTAACTACGCTTTAGCTGCCTAATCTAGGATTAGTCTAGCTTTTGCTCAGGTGATAGATGAAGGTTGATCGCTTCTATCCCATCGAGCATCATCAAAAGGATGAACTAGCCAATAGGGATGTCTTGACTTAAAGGCGAAATACAAAGGATAAGGTTTCGTTTTGGGAATGTAAGTTTCCCGACTTTACTCGAAAATTAATTACTTACTAAACATGTAGAAAGCTTTCAGATTCCTTGTTTGGACCAGGGTTCGATTCCCTGCATCTCCACTAAAAAGGGCTGTTTACGTTAAATCGTAAACAGCCCTTTTTTATTTTTTAGCTTATACAACACGCATTTGCTTATACATCAGTGTTTGTTTTTGATGTGTAGTAATGTGAAAACACAAAATTGGTAGTTGCCATAATCCAATGCACAGCAAAAGCGGTCCATATAGTTTGGGTTTCATAGGTAATAAAGCATAAAGCAATACCTAAGGGAATGGAGCCGAGCGTTTCTTTTTTTCCTTTGTGCAGATGTGCTAAAGCATAGAGTAGTGTGTTTAGAATTATTGCTGGATATAAGTCAATAAAAAGCAGCATTCCTAGAAATAAAATACCTCTGAATAAAAACTCGTATGCCAGCAAGTACATTCCCCAACTTAAGATATTTGAGGTGTATTCTAGAGCACTCCAGTATTTCATTCTAACCTCAGGATAAACTTTCAAATGATCTTTACCTCTTGCATTTAGTGCGCCTAAAGGAACTAAAATTACGGCAAGTACACCGGTATAAAAGGTGTCCGTATCGGTCCATATAAAACGGATAGACCAAAAGTTAATATCAAAATAGTTTAGGTAAGCAATAGGTATGTTTACCATACAAACAAAGGCTACCACACGAGTTAATTGTACCCAATAAAATGAAGTTTTAGAAACAGGAAATTGCTTGCTAAAACTAGATTTTACCTTAGAACTCTTTAAAAAGAGAAAATACAAAACATAAGCTAATAAGCCTATTAGTAGAGGTGTAGCTTCTACATAATTAAGCTCATTTGAGGCCATTTATTTTAAGTTGCTTGTAATTTTTTCGCTTAAAGGTTTTGTTATAGAATAGTAATAATCTACAAACTCACCTTTTGGGCCAACTAGGTATTTTTGAAAGTTCCATTTAACTGAACTTGATGATTTTCCATTTAGATCTTTATCTGTAAGCCATTTAAAAATGGGGTGCTGTTTATCTCCTTTTACTTCAATTTTTTCTGATAGAGGAAAGTTTACTCCGTAGCGTACTTTACAGAAGCTTTTTATATCATCTGAACTACCGGGCTCTTGCCCGCCAAACTGGTTGCAAGGAAAACCGATAACTACAAGCTGATCTTTGTACTGCTCAGATAGAGCTTCTAAGTCTTCGTACTGAGGGGTAAAGCCACATTCTGAAGCTACATTTACAAAAAGAATGTACTTTCCTTCAAAAGATTTTAAAGAAACTTTAGCACCTTCAATCGAAGTGTATTCTAAATCGTAAACAGAGCTAGGTTCTTGTGCCGAACTTTTAGAGAAAATAGATAATAAGGCCATAAAAAGTATGTTGAGTATTGTTTTTTTCATGTCCAAATGTACAAAAAAAGCGGCTGCTTTAGCAGCCGCTTTTTATTTAAAAATTTGCTCTAATTCCATCAACAATATTTTGAATATTTACATTTAATAAAAACCGAATGTTAGATTCATAATTTTCTGTATTCGCATTTTCAGGTAAATATACAGGAAAGTAAATTTCTATTCTTTTTGGAATGAGGGCTAAAATTAATCCAGAGTCCCAATGCGAGCTGTTTTTACCATTAGTATTTATATTGGCTATATTAAGGTAGCCTTTTATAGGTTTTAGAAGTGGAACTTGAAGGTTTGCACTTAAGAGGTAATTATTTGCCATGTATTGATTGCCCAATACAAAGCCACCATCGGTAGTGGTAATTTGATTGGACAGCACATTATCTCTACCGGCACGATCTAGTATTCCATACTCAAAGAGGTAATCTTTTTGTTGAACCAAGCCAAAGTGAAAATCGTTGTTTTTCGTTTCGTTAAGAAATACACCTCCAAATAGCCTGAGTTGGTAGTTCCCTCTTTTTTTTGTTTTGTAACGGTACACATTCTCTAAACTCAGTTTCGTAAATTCTTTAGAAAATTGCAGTTTTGTATTAAGTTCTACCGTTTTTAAGGTGTGTTTGTATTTGTAAGAATGCGTTAAATCGGAAATGATGTAGTCGCTCGATTCGTCTTTTGTAATCGAATGTACCCGTAGGGTTAGTTGATGGTTATTTGGCGCGTTTCCTGGGGTTTTTGCAAAGTTAATTTTAAGTTTCCCAGCTACTTTGGTGTACATTTTTGAAGCCTCGTAATTAAATTGTTCTACACTAGAACTTAGTTCTATAAGTCTAAAAATGTTTGAGTAGGGTAAGTACGAATAGCGAAGAGATGCCAAACCAATAAGTTCATTTTGTCCTGTGCTGTATGCAGGTGTAATACTGTAACTAAATGGTTTTCGTATAAGCTGCTTGTTGTGTATGCTTAAGCCTAAAATGATTTTGTCTGCAAAATTAAAATTAAGATAAGGACTTAAAAATACTTGTGTTTTTGAGGCTTGCTCTAGGCTCCAAAGAGGGTCAATATCCAAAGGTTCAATTTTTGGAAATATGGATTGCGTATTGTAAAAATTGTTTTGTCTATTAATTTCAGGAATGCAATGTTTTTCATCCAGAACAAATTTGGTTAAGCCTGTACCTTCAATTTTAAGGGTCTTTGTTTTACTAAAACCTTCTATCCATTTTGTTGTATAAATACTGCTGTCTTTAAAAGCACTTATTGATATAGGACTCTTAATGTTTCCCTTGTTTTTAATTTCGATCTCTACATAATCTTTAAAGGAAGTTACTTTAGCTATGGAGTAATCAATTTTTTTATTGGTGTTTATCAGTTCTTTAAAAAACCAATCTAAATTTTTTGTAGTAGATTTTTCTAAGGATGCTTGTAGATCTTTGGGTTGAGGATGTTTAAATTTCCACGTTTCAAAATAGTTGTGCATCGCACGGTCTAATACCTCTTCTCCTAAATAGGCTTGAAGGTACTCAAATGCCAAGGCTGTTTTTGTATAAACCATTATGCCGTAGTTAAGAGGCGTGTGTTTACAGGAGTGGAGTCCGCAGGCCTGGTCGAGTCCTTCGCTGGCATTTAGTAAATACAGTAGGTAATTTTCTTCGCGATGTTTGTACTCATTTAGCCCAACTAGTTTACCTAGTGCACTATTAACAATACTATCTGAAGCAATAAATTTACTTGGGTATTTTGTTTTGATATATCTGTATTCGTTAAATGAGTTAATTCCCTCATCCATCCAAGGAAACTCTCTTTCGTTAGAGCCTAAAATTCCATAAAACCAATTGTGTCCTACCTCATGTACAATAACAGTTTCTAAAGATCGGGCAGAACCAACACTACCAATAACAGTTATGTTTGGGTATTCCATTCCTCCGCCAGCTGTTAAAGCTCCATCTACAGCTGTGCAATGCTCGTATGGATAATCGCCATTCCATTTCGAATAATAATACAATCCATCGTTAATATACTCGATGGCATCTTTCCAATATTCAGCATGTCTATCGGTGAACATAGCCCATGTTTTTACTTTTTTGCCTGTGTTTGGCAACTCAACTTCTCCACTTAAAACATGAAAGCGTTTATCGGCAAACCATGCAAAATCGTGAACGTTACTTTGCGTATACCTAATGGTTTTTAGTTCTTTATCGCTTGCAGGAAAGTTTAATGTAGTATCGTTTTTTAAATTAATAGAAATTTCAAGTTTTGATGATTCATCACTTGTAGCTTCTTTTTCAATATTAGTGGTGTATTTTTTTAAACCAATTGCAGAAAGACTGTCTAACCAGGTAATTTCTTTTTCATTTTGCAAATCTCCAGTTGCACCAACCACATAGTTTTTGGGTAAGGTTATGCTTACGTCGTATGTTCCAAACTCAGAGTAGAACTCTCCTTGAGATAAATAATTTATTGGATTCCATCCATTTGCATCGAATACCGCAGGTTTAGGATACCACTGTGTCATTTGATACGACTCTCCTAGATGGCCCAATCTAGAATAGACTCCCAAAGGAATTTTAACATGAAAAGGGGTGCTTATTTGAATTTTTGTACCAGGATTTAGTGGTTTATTGAGTATGAGAATTACGATGTCCTCATTTCCGTTCCAGTATTCCCAAACAACGCTTTGATCGTTTACTTTAAAATCGAGTTGATCTATATAACCTCTATTCTCATCGTTTGCATAATGAAAATTGGTTTGTCCATCTTTAAGAATTTGTTGGGCTAAAGCTGTTTTCTTGTTCTTGTAGGCATTTGGCCATAAATGAAAGAAAACAGTATCGATAACTACTTTTGAGTTATTGTGGTATTCTATTTCTTCAAAAGCAGTAATTTCATGGTTCACATCGTCTAATGATACGTCCATTTTATAGTTTACTTCTTGCTGGAAATACTCTTGTGCATATGTTGCGCTAATAAGTAAAAGACAACTTATAAATAGTACTTTTTTCATTATAAAAGTTTAGGATTCTTAGGAATAAGTAACGCGAGTAGAATGTATGGAATAAATCCTATGCCTGCGAATAATAACAAGCATACAAATCCAACTCTAAACAAAACGGGATCTACATCAAAATGATCTGCCAGACCGGCACAAACGCCTAATAATTTTGCGTCTTTTGTGTTTCTAAATAATCTTTTCATTTTTTCTTAATTACAATTGTTACAATCTAACTCACCATTCGTCATTTTCCAAAACTTATTTACCATTCGTTGGTCGTACATATCTGCTGTGTTGTCTACATCATAAATAAAATACTTTACGCTATTGTCCAAGTATATTGTTTTCCCCTCGGGCACGTATAGGGTTAATTCAATTTCTTGAAACCGGAAACCCTCTTTTTGTTCTAGCGATAAATAATTGCTAAAATTTAGGGTATTGTCTTCAACAACGTAATCGTAATCAATTTTATTGGCATTAATTTTTGCTTGTTTTTGAGAGGAACCATTTGAGCCTTTCTTTACTTTTAATTGATAGGAAGAATTTTTAGAGGGTTCAATTTTTAAAACTACATCAGTAATTAGTAATGAGCTAAGTTCTTCATCGAAATGATAACTAGTGCTTTTTTGATGTGTGTTAAAAAAGAGGTTATCGCTTAACTCTATATTGAGTGTGTCAGATGAAATAGAAAGTTCGGTAGTGATAGTCTTGTAAGATTGGCTGCTAAAATTAGAAGCTGCTCTAGAGCCCACATAAATAATTGAAATAAACCCGACGATCCATAAACCTGCCATTATAAACCTTGTGGCAGTAGATTGTTTTGGTATGCTGAATAATATTCTGATAGCCACCCAAATTAATTGAATAATTGGAACTCCAACGAATAGTATTATTCCAAGTATTGACAAACTACTGAGTTTAGATCCATCAAATAATAAAGGAAAAAACTGGTTTAAATTTAGTGGATTTATATTGTTGCCATTAATTTGTATTATGCTCGAGCTGGTGCCAAATAAATTTGCAGCAATCATAAAACACAAGCTAACGCCCATAATTAATAAAATAACTCCAATAAATTTTCCTGTAAACTTTACTAAATATCCAATTAAGTTAAGAAAAAAGTTAAGGATCTTATGTAACCCGTTTTTTAATTTATTTTTTTGTCCTTGTGTATCAAAATTATCGACAGAACTTTTCAGATTTTCAAACTCTTTTTGAATGGTCTTCTTTATGTTTTCTGCATTTACGGTAACGCCTTTCATTTGCAATTTTTGGGCGGTTGTTTTTGCTTCTGGAATAATGGCCCACAATATTATGTAAACAATTACACCTCCACCTGCAAATAGACCAATCAAAGCCAAAAGGCGAACGACTAAAGGATCTACATCAAAGTAATTTGCAATTCCGCTACAAACCCCACCAATTACTTCATTGTCTTTGTCTCTGTAAATTCTTTTTTTTGTTTTTTTATCCGTATTTCCGCCGGTAAAAGTTTCTTCATCCTCCTCTTCTTGCTCATACCGTTCGGGTTCTCCCATAATTTCGATAATGCTAGCCACATCTGAAATACTTATAATTTCGATGTTTTTATCTTGAAGTAATTCGGCTACTCTTGCTTCTATATCCGAGGCTATTTCCTCGCAGCCTTCTTCGTCTTTGTAGTGTAATTTAATACTCAATAAATACGTATTTAATTTTTCGAATGCATCTTCATCAATGTGAAAAATGATTCTTCCTAGATTTATATTAACTGTTTTTTTCATTATTTAGAATTATTTTTAGTGTTCAATTTTACGGCTTGTATTAATTCATTCCAGGTTTCTTCTAAGCCGAGCAGAAATTGTTCTCCCTTTGTGCTTAGACTATAATATTTTCTAGGGGGACCCGATTTAGATTCTTCCCAACGGTATTCTAAAATTTCTCCATTTTTTAAACGTGTCAATAAGGGATAAATAGTGCCTTCTACAACAATCATTCTCGAGCTTTTTAACTGGGCAATGATGTCAGATGGGTAAGCTTCCCCTTTTTTTAAAATGGATAATATACAGAACTCTAAAACCCCTTTTCGCATTTGAGCTTTTGTGTTTTCTATTTTCATTCGTTAATATTTTTTAAATGTTTACAAGCGTTTAATTGTAGTGCATTTGATATGGCACACAATTCGTTCGCTTTTAAATTACCGTATAGAGAAATTAAACTTCCCTTACCTAAATCTGAGAGTAGTAAATGTACTTCTGAAATTTTAGTTCCTTTTTTTTTTGATGTAAATTTCTACGCCTTCAACTTATTCATCCTCCAGATTCACTCTTTTGTATTTGGAGGCCTTAAAAAAGGTTTCTAAATTTTCATAACTTGTTTAGGATGCCTCTTTACTAAAATTTAAAAACTTAACTCTATGTAAATCTCCTGTTATGTGCTGTTGGGTCCCATCTTCGTTATCTGTAGTAATGTCGATTGCATCGAGCATTTTCTTTGAGAACGAAAATGAATTAACTCCGTCTAGGTTTTCATAATTATCGTAGGAAAAACTTTGTGCACTAATAACAATTGGCATAAATAATAATACGAATGCAATTTTTTTCAGGATCTATTTTTTTATTGGTTTGCATTGCAAAGATATATCTTTTAGATAGTACTATGCAAAACATAGTACTATAGTTTTATTTTTTTTACAAATAAATTGATAAGTGTAGTTAGAGTAGGAGTCCTGCTATTGTTAAACCTCCAAAAATAATCGAAGCAATTCCGTTGTTTGTGAAAAAAGCAATGTTAATTTTAGACAAGTCGTTCGCTTTCACCAATCGATGTTGGTTAATTAACAAGGATATAAAAACAAAACTAGCAAGCGTGAAGTATATAGAATTTTGAAAATAATATACGGCGATAAAGAGGATTATTACTGCTGTAAAAGCATGCAATACACGAGCTAAAAGTAACGCTCGTTTGGTTCCCAGTAAAACAGGTATGGAGTGTAAATTAAACTTTTTGTCAAAGTTTTCGTCTTGCAAAGCATAAACAATGTCGAAGCCACTTACCCAAAACAATACGATACAAGAGAATAAAATAGGCAATACAGCAAATTGAGCTGTTACTGCTAAATAAGCTCCAATTGGAGATAAAGATAAACCTAGGCCTAATATTAAGTGGCACAATGCTGTAAATCGTTTAGTATAACTGTAACCTAAAATTACAAATAATGCAATGCCAGAGAGGTAAAAACAAAGCGGGTTTAGTAAATAACTACAGACCATAAATAAGAGCGAATTTACAATTACAAAAAGTAAAGCAGACTTCGCTTTTATTGTTCCATTTGGAATTTCCCTCAGCTCAGATGTTCTTGGATTTGCTAGGTCCACATCTCTGTCTATGTAACGATTAAAAGCCATGGCAGCCGAACGAGCAAAAACCATACACAGCAGCACAAGAATTAACTTAGGCCAGCCAAAGGCATTTGAATTTTCACTAATGGCCAAACAAAATCCAATTAGAGCAAAGGGAAGTGCAAAAATAGTATGACTAAACTTTACGAGCGATAAGTAACTTTTGAGCATGTATTTAATTTTGGCGTAAAAATACAAAATCGTTAGTCTTAGTTTGCTTATCTTTCTCTAAAAATACAATCTGATGCATCAAGCTTACCTAAACAGAGTAAACAATTCGTTTTTATACCGTTTGTTCTTATTAAAGAAATTACCTATTGCTTGGATTGCTGGCTTAAGAGTTGCCATGGTCGATCGAGAGTCTGCAAAGGTTACTCTAAAGCATTCTTACTTAAACCAAAATCCTTTTAACTCTATGTATTTTGCCTGCCAAGCTATGGCTGCAGAAATGTCTACAGGACTCCTAGCTTTAGGTTATTTAAACCAGGTGCCAGAAAAGATGTCTATGTTGGTTTTAGATTTTAGTAGCAATTACAGTAAGAAAGCTGTCGGAAAAATTGAGTTTGTTTGCCTTGATGGTATAAAAGTAAAAAACAGCATAGAGGAAGCTGTAATGTCAGGTAAGGCGGTAGTTTGTCTTATGGAATCCAAAGGCTTTGATGCTCAGGGAGCTTGCGTTTCTACTTTTAAAATTACCTGGTCTTTTAAGAAAAAATAATTTAGTATTAAATAAAAAACCCACTCTTTAGCACTAAAGAGTGGGTTTTAAAATAAGAGGTAAAAAATAGTTTATTCGTTTATTACGCCCATCGAGCAGAATTTTTCTATACGAGTGTGCACTCTTTTTTCTACATCAATTTTTAGAAGAGCATTTAACTCTTTATTAATTACATTTCTAACATTTTCATAAACTACTTCCGGATCGTAATGCGCTCCTCCAAGAGGTTCTTTAATTACGGCATCTATTAGTTTGTTAGATAGCATGTCTTTAGAGGTTAGTTTAAGAGCTTCGGCTGCTTGTTGTTTGTAATCCCAAGATCTCCATAAAATTGAAGAGCAAGACTCTGGAGAAATCACCGAATACCAAGTGTTTTCTAACATATATACTTTGTCTCCTACACCAATTCCTAAGGCACCGCCAGAAGCTCCTTCGCCAATAATAATACAAATTATAGGCACTTTAAGTTGGCTCATTTCCAATAGGTTTCGCGCAATAGCCTCACCTTGTCCACGTTCTTCAGCTTCTAAACCCGGATAGGCACCAGGGGTATCAATAATAGTTACCACAGGTCTGCCAAATTTCTCGGCCATTTTCATCAAACGTAAAGCTTTTCGATAACCTTCAGGATTTGCCATACCAAAATTTCTGTATTGTCGAAGTTTGGTGTTTTTTCCTTTTTGTTGTCCAATCAGCATCACAGATTGCCCATCTATGTTGCCCCAGCCTCCAATCATAGCCTTATCGTCTTTTACAGTTCTATCGCCATGCAATTCCATAAAATCACCCTTAGTAAGTGCTTCTATATAATCCAAAGTGTAAGGCCTGTTCGGATGACGAGAAATTTGCACTTTTTGCCAAGCGCTAAGATTTCCGTAAATCTCTTTACGTAAGCTATTTAATTTTTTTTCGATGTCCTTTACCGTCTTCTTAACATCGGCATCGGTATCTTTTCCAAGTTGAATAGCTTTACTTAATTGTTCTTCTAAATCAACTATTGGTTGTTCAAAATCTAATCGTTCCATAATAATAAATTAGGGCTGCAAATTACAATAATTCATTTTTGAAGCTTAATAAATAACCACAATTATTACATTTGACCCAAGATTTTGTTTCATGATACTATTTCCACCTGCTAAGCTTAATTTAGGATTGCAAATTACTGCAAAACGAAGTGATGGTTTTCATAATTTACAAACCATATTTTATCAATTTCCTTTAAGAGATGTTTTAGAAATTATAAAAGACGATACCATCCCTAGTGGAACTTGCGAATTTACTGCTTCAGGCTTAGTAATACCTAAAGGAGAAAACCTTTGTGAGAAAGCATACCACTTGTTAAATAGGGTGTATCGCTTGTCTGGAGTTAAGATTTTTTTGCATAAAGTTATTCCAATGGGGGCTGGTTTGGGTGGAGGCTCTTCTGATGCAGCTTTTACTTTAAAATTACTAAATAAACTATTTAACCTAAATATAAGTACTTCAAAGTTATTGGAGTATGCTTTGGATTTAGGAAGTGATTGTCCTTTGTTTATTAATTCTGATCCTGTGTATGCAGAGGGCAGAGGAGAGGTTTTAAAAAAAATTGATTTAAGTCTTAAAGGATATCATTTACTTATTGTAAATTCAGGAATACATGTTTCTACTTCAGAAGCCTTTTCTAAATGTAAACCAAAGCGTCAAAATTCTTGTGAAAAAATTGCATTGACCCAGGTCAGTTCTTGGAAAAATAATTTGCACAACGATTTTGAAGATTCTGTATTCCCAAAATTCCCCGAATTAAAAAGACTTAAAAACAACTTGTACGAGTTAGGAGCTGTTTATGCTTCTATGAGTGGAAGTGGATCAACGATGTTTGGATTGTATAATAAACCTGTTGATTTAGATGCTTTTCCAAAAGAATACTTTGTTTGGCAATGTAAACTTTAACGATTTGATTTTGTAAATAAATAATAAGCAAATGCTCCAAATACTATGTTGGGCAGCCAAATAGCTATCAAAGGGCTGAAATCGCTATTTGTTGTAAAGGTGATGGATACTTTTTGGAATAAGATAAATAGTGTGGTAAGTACAAAGCCGTAAACCAAATTTAAACCGATACCACCTCTTTTTTTATGAATAGCTAAACTAAAGCCAATTAATGTGAGTATAAATGTGGTAAAAGGTGTTGCATAGCGCTGGTATAAGTCCAAATAGTAAAAATGTAAATTTTCTGCACCTCGTTCCTTTTCCTTAGCTATAAAAGAATGCAATTCTGGGAGCGTCATTAAATTGGTTGTATTTTTTTGATAGACCAATTCTTCTGGTTTAAAACCAAAATCCTTAAACTGACTCGATCCTCTCGAAACTTTTTCGCCCTTTGTAAGTAATTCACGAAAGTTGTAACTCTCTGCAAGCCATTTTTGCTCCAAGGTATCCCAAGTAATAAAATCGGCTTTGTATTTTGAACTTAATTGATCGCCGTCAAAAATTTCGTACGAAAAACGAAACCCCTTCTGTTTAGCCGTATTGTAACTCTCTAGGTAAATATAATTGTCTTTACTTACCTGTCGGTGAATGTTCTTATAGCGCTTATTTTTCTTAAAGCGTATATACTCCTGTTCAAAATCTAAACGAGACTGATTGGTTGTTGGCAAAACCCAATTATTAAGCATAAAGGATGCACTAGCAATAATAAATGCTCCAACAAAATAAGGGTAAAGCAACCTTTTTAAGCTCAAACCACAGTTTAAAATTGCAATTACCTCGGTATTATTAGCCAGTTTTGATGTGCTAATTATAACGGCAATAAAAGTAAAAAGAGCACTAAAAAGTAAGCCGTAATGTATGGTAAAGTTTAAATAATAATCTCTAATTATAGCGTCTAAAGGTGCCTCTCTTTTGTAAAAATCATCAATTTTCTCAGACACATCAAACACTACCGATATCAGTAAAATGAGAACCAGAGTGAAAGCAAAAGTTCCTAAGAACTGTTGAAGTATGTATTTGTCTAGCTTTTTCAATTACAAACGTAAACCCATTTTTTTAACCATTATCTCTTTCCAATCGTAAAAACTTCCGTCTAAAATTCTTCTTCTGGCTTCTTTAACTAACCATAAATAGAAGCCTAAATTGTGTAAGGTGGCAATTTGTTTTCCCAAAAGCTCGTTTGCTGCAAATAAGTGTCTCAAATAGGCTTTAGAATAAGCACTGTCTACATACGACTCACCATTAGGATCAATTGGTGAGAAGTCTTTCTGCCACTTCTGGTTTTTAATATTTATGGTTCCCTCACTGGTAAATAGCATACCATTTCGTGCATTACGTGTTGGCATAACACAGTCGAACATGTCAATACCTAATGCAATGTTTTCTAAAATATTTGAAGGAGTTCCTACCCCCATTAAATACCTAGGTTTGTCTTTTGGTAGCACTGCTGTAACAATTTCAGTCATTGCATACATTTCATCTGCAGGTTCGCCTACAGATAAACCACCTATAGCATTCCCTTCTCTACCGAAAGACGCAATGGCCTCGGCAGATTCTTTTCTTAAATCTGTATAAGTAGAGCCCTGAACAATAGGAAACAGGGTTTGTTTAAATCCATATTTATCTGGCGTACTGTCAAAATGTTCGCAGCACCTCTTTAACCATCTATGTGTCATTTTCATCGAGCGCTTTGCGTAATGATAATCACAGGGGTATGGTGTACATTCGTCAAAAGCCATGATAATATCAGCACCAATTGTGCGCTGTACATCCATTGCATATTCCGGACTAAAAAAATGATAAGACCCATCTATATGCGACTTAAAACGGACGCCCTCTTCTGTAATTTTTCTTCTTCCAGAAAGCGAATAAACCTGAAAACCACCACTATCGGTAAGAATAGGCTTATTCCAATTCATAAACTTATGCAAACCACCTACCGCTTCAAGTACTTCCATTTTCGGACGCAGGTAAAGATGGTAAGTGTTTCCTAAAATAATATGTGCTTTTACATCGTTTTCAATTTCATGCTGATGCACTCCTTTTACAGTACCTGCAGTACCAACGGGCATAAAAATAGGCGTTTCTATCGTTCCGTGGTCGGTTTCTATAACTCCAGCTCGCGCTTGCGATTGGGGGTCTGTTTTCTTTAAAGTAAATTTCATCTACACAAATTTTGAGCAAATATAATTGAATTGTCTTGTTTGTACATCTATTCCACAATTTTATAGAGCGGTTTATCTATTAATAGTATTTTTGCATTTATATCATTATAAGTTATATTCTATTTAAAAAATTACTCAAGTTTTTGAAACAAGCAATAAAAAATAAAGAACGTGATTTAACCTTGGTAAATGA
>Ga0209533_1000390_pt1 | contig 42434 bp, 39 predicted proteins | sample COG_04_FD_184748 | JGI IMG/M metagenome (GOLD analysis project Ga0209533, IMG submission 184748) | Pelagic Microbial community sample from North Sea - COGITO 998_met_04 (SPAdes) (version 2) | ecosystem: Environmental > Aquatic > Marine > Neritic zone/Coastal water | place: Helgoland, sampling...
AATAAATTCAGTTAACTTTTTAGGCTGCTCAAAACTCGATTTATACTCGTTGTAAATTGCTTTTACATTTGCGTCTTCTTCAGGAAAAGCCCACATTTCAAATACAACAGGTTTACCATTAGGAGTAACTATTTCAAAATCAAATCCTGCATTTTTAAGGTGTAACATTGGCAGAAGAGCTTCTATTGGATGATTTCCTGTAGAGAAGGATTTGCCATTTTTCATCTCCAAGTTTTTTTGCTCAGTGAAAATTACCAAAATCTTCGATTTATTTCCTTGGTATTTTGTGTACTTGATGTCCTCAAAATCTGTTTTGGAAACGGTTCCTAATGATAAGGCTAAACTTGAAGGGCTATACGAGCCATCCTCTTCTAGTTTAGGTTGAACCATAAAATAGATTGCAATAAATGCAAGTAAAATAACACTTGCCAATCCAATTAATATTTTTTTAATCATAATTTTTGTTTTTAAAATTTGAAACAAAAGTACGTTGCTAGTATAAAATGAAATTTACCCTATGGTAAGAAAACTATTTTTTAGCATTTTCTACTCTTATACGACTTAAGCTTTGTTGTGTAATGCCTAAATAAGATGCGATGTGATAGTTTGGAGTGTATTGCTCAATATCGGGATATTGTTTGAGAAACAAATCGTATCTCTCCGGAGCAGTTAGTTGCAATTGATTTAAGATTCTTTTATGCAAACTGACCACATGACGCTCTAAGTTTTTTCGTTGAAAAGCTTCAAATTCAGGGAATATTGAATATATCCCATCCAATTTTTTAGCATTAAATTCGATTATATTTGAATCAGTAACGCATTCTATTGTTAATGTAGATAGTTCATTGCTGTATATCGCCATAAAATCACTAATCCACCAATTTTTGATAGCAAACTGTAATGTGTGCTCTTTCCCCTTTTTATCAATACAATAAGCTCTTATGCAGCCGTCTTTAACAAAATACGTGTTCTTCACGGCTTGTCCTTGACTAATCAAAACATCCCCTTTAGAAACCGACTTTTCTTTTGCAATAGAAACAACATATTCTTCAGCTTTTGAGCTAAGAGTTGTACTACTTTTTATTTTATTGATTAAGTTTTCCATTTTTGTTTTGACAATAATTACTTACCACGTGATTGTGTAAGGAAAGTTGCGGTTTTGACTTCCATAGTTTAGAATATTTAAACAATCTAGCAAAAAAGCACTAGCCCTTTTTTTTTCACAAAAACAGTAATTTTTTTTACACGTTGTTGTGTATAGTTTTATTTCAATAATTTTTCAATTTCCTTTTCAATTTCATTACTATTTGGATTATAGCCAATGAAGACCTTTTCTATCATTCCTTTTGTATTTATTAAAAAACTTGTTGGATAAGAAGAAACTTGAAATTGATTAGAAATAAGGTCATCACTACCTTCTAAATTAGAAATGTTTAACCAACGTATATTATCGTTTTTTGATGATTGAATCCAAGCTTTTTCGTCTGATTTTTTGTCAATAGAATAGCTTATGATTTTAAAGTTTTTACCTTTAAATTTATCAAAAATTATTTGAAATTCTTCTTTATTTTGTTTGTGGCACGGAGCACACCAGGATGCCCAAAAATCTAATAAAATTACATTCCCAGAGAATTTTTTTAAATTAACTATTTTTCCATTGACGTCTTTTGCTGTAAAATATTGAATAGTATCACCTTTTTTAAGTTTTTGAATATCCATAACTCTTTCCAATTGTTTTCCATCAGATGAACTTTGTAATTGCTTATCCAGTTTATTATAATATAATTTTAGGCTATCCGACGAAATATAATATGATAGGTCATTTATAGTGTTTAATGAAATTATATTGTCTGGATTATTAAAACAAAAATTAATTCTATCGTTATTTATGAGATTCATATATTTTTTAATTATATTTTTTCTCTTCTCATCCGAATTTGAAGACATTATTTCATTTATAATTTCTGGAGTATCATATTTTATAAAAACAGCATTAAATCCATTTTGGATTTCATTTAATTTTCCTCCTTTAATTTTAATATTCATTTCTTCGCTTAAACCCCCTTTTATTGAAATATTTTCGTTCTCAAACCAGAATCTAAAGAAAGATACGGGTTGTTTCAAAGAGTCGTTTATGATTTTTATTTCGTAATGTATTGCTTTTTTACTCTTGGGTATATTAAAATTAAAGGTGTTATTAATTACTCTTACAGAATCTATTTTGAATTTTTTATTATCAGAATCAATGCTGTCAAGTTTAACGGAAAAATTACTATGTATTCCTGTAATATTTCCGTTAATTGTATAGATTTCAATTTTCTCGTTTTTACAAGAATTTGTAATTATGATTATTAATAAAAAAAGTATTTTCTTCATAGGTGTTTTTTTTGAAATTAGACACAACTGCTTATATGGAGCAAAAAGTTCTCGTTTACGGGTATTAATTTCCGGATAAGAGGAACTTTTGTTCTCGTTTAGCTTTTTTATTTAAAGATAATAAAATTGAGTTCTTAGAGATTTTAATTTCTAATAAATTTTTTGCTATACAAGTTTTTCCATACTCCATATATAACTAGATTGGATGTAAACTTATATTCCAATAAACAAAATAATTTAAAGATATTACAGGATTACTTTGTAGGTAAAACTTTACCAATACACTCACCAAAACCAATACGCACGTGCTCATTTTTACAATGTGCACGCATAATAACGGTGTCATTGTCATTAATAAATTTACGTGTTGTACCATCTTTTAACGTCAACGGATTTTGTCCGCGCCAAGTTAATTCTAACATAGAACCAAAGCTATCTTTAGTTGGTCCAGAAATAGTACCAGAACCCATCATATCTCCAGCTTCTACAGGACAACCATTTACAGTATGGTGCGCTAATTGCTGCGCCATTGTCCAGTACATATATTTAAAGTTAGAATTAGCAACTACCGTTTCTTCTCCGTTTTCTGGCTGAATGCCAACTTGCAAATGAATGTCATAACTTCCTTTTCCTACTTGTTTTAAGTAGGGTAGTGGTTCATGCACTTGTTTTGGGTTGTCTGTTCTAAAAGGCTCTAAAGCATCTAAAGTAACAATCCAAGGAGAAATGGTAGACGCAAAACTTTTTCCTAAAAACGGACCTAATGGCACATATTCCCAAGCTTGTATGTCTCTTGCAGACCAATCATTAAATTGTACCAAACCAAAAATATGTTCTTCTGTTTCTTCAATAGGTATTCTATCTCCTAAAGCATTCGCATCTGTAGTAATAAATGCCATTTCTAATTCAAAATCTAATAATTTTGATGGTCCGAAACCAGGCGTATTACTTCCTTCCGCAGGTCTTGTTTGGCCATGTGGTCTTCTTACTGGTGTTCCAGAAGGTATAATAGAAGAGCTTCTACCATGATACCCAATAGGGATGTGCAACCAGTTTGGCAACAATGCATTTTCTGGGTCTCTAAATAACGATCCTACATTTGTTGCGTGTTCTTTGCTTGCATAAAAATCGGTATAATCTCCAACAGCAACAGGCAATAACATTTCAACTTCATCCATCCTAAAGATAATTTTATCTTTATGGTCTGCATTGTCTCTTAAAGTGCCATTTACAACATCAAAAACCTCTGCAATTCTATTTCTAACCAATCGCCAAGTTTTTCTACCATCAGCTATAAAATCATTTAAATTATCTTGTAAGAAAATATCATCTGTTAAAGGAATTCCATCAAAATATCCTAATTGATGAAATGCACCTAAATCTATTGCAAAATCGCCAACTCTACTACCAATGGTAATAATATCATCTCTTGTAATAAAAACACCGAATGGAATATTTTGTAACGGAAAGTCTGAATTCTCTGCTACTTTTAACCAAGATTTTCTATTCGGATTATTTGCGGTTATAATCATTATATGAATTCTTTAATTTGTCCAAATCTATGCAATATTTTCATGCTTTTTAGTAGAAACAAAACGAATATCTATTATTTAACATTTGTTTAATTAGAAATACATAAAAATTCATAAGTTCTGTAAAATTTTATACAAAAGATTTTTATTAAGTTTTGATTTTTCATTACTTTTGATACTTATTTCAAAATAACAACAATGCAAATAGACAATCAAATTTTTGACCTTATTCAGGAAGAAAAAGAAAGACAAATAAATGGTTTAGAGTTGATAGCTTCTGAAAACTTTGCAAGTGAACAAGTGATGCTTGCGCAAGGTTCTGTTTTAACCAATAAATATGCTGAAGGATATCCTGGAAAAAGGTATTATGGAGGTTGTGAAGTTGTTGATATTGTAGAACAAATAGCAATTGATAGAGCCAAAGAATTGTTTGGTGCAGAATATGCAAACGTGCAACCACACTCTGGTTCTCAAGCAAATACTGCTGTATTTTTTGCCTGTTTAAAACCGGGCGATACCATTTTAGGTTTCGATTTATCTCATGGTGGTCACTTAACACATGGTTCTCCTGTAAATTTTTCTGGTAGATTGTACAACCCAAAGTTTTATGGTGTTGAAAAAGAAACCGGTGTTTTAAATTATGATAAAATTCAAGAGATAGCAACTAAAGAGCAACCAAAATTAATAATTGCGGGTGCTTCTGCATATTCTAGAGATATCGATTTTGAACGTTTTAGAGTGATTGCAGATAGTGTTGGTGCTATTTTATTGGCAGATATTTCACATCCTGCAGGAATGATTGCAAAAGGTATTTTAAATGATCCTTTACCGCATTGTCATGTTGTTACTTCTACAACCCACAAAACATTACGTGGCCCAAGAGGAGGAGTTATATTAATGGGTAAAGATTTTGACAATCCTTTTGGAGAAACCTTAAAAAGCGGAAAGCTTAAAAAAATGTCTACTTTATTAAATTTTGCTGTGTTTCCTGGAAACCAAGGCGGACCTTTAGAGCATGTTATTGCTGCTAAGGCAGTTGCTTTTGGTGAGGCTTTAACAGATGAGTTTTTAGAGTACCAAATTCAAGTAAAAGAAAATGCTGCTGCAATGGCGAAAGAATTTGTAGCTAAAGGATATAACATTATTTCTGGTGGTACAGACAATCACTGTATGTTGATTGATTTACGTAACAAAAATATTTCTGGAAAAGATGCAGAGATTGCTTTAGGAAAAGCAGAAATTACTGTAAACAAAAATATGGTGCCTTTTGATGACAAATCTCCTTTTATAACTTCTGGGATTAGAGTAGGTACACCTGCTATTACAACCCGTGGATTAAAGGTAGAACATATGAAAGCTGTTGTAGACTTTATAGACGAAGCAATTACAAATGCGAATAATGAAGAAGCATTGCATGAAATTAGTGATCGTGTGGCTGATATGATGAGTTCAAGAAGACTTTTTGTAATGTAAGCAGTGCAATAGTTTATTCATAGCTCAATTGGCTGAAAAAATATAATAAAAAAAAGCATCAAGTTAGTTCTTGATGCTTTTTTTTTAGTACAACTAGAGTTACTTTAATCTAAATCATTTGCTCTGTCTAGTAAACTTTTATTTATCTTTTTTGAAGTATTTACACCTAATTGTTTTATGTTTTCTACTTTCTTAATTAGATTTCCTCTACCGGTTAACTTTTTCATAGAAGAATCATAACTTCCTTGTACCGTTTTTAACTGATTTCCTACTTTAATTAAATCTTCTGTTAAATTCACAAATTGATCATACAAAGCACCTGCTTGTTTCGATATTTCTAAAACATTATTCTTTTGATTTTCTTGTCTCCACATAGATGAAACCGTGCTTAAGGTGGCCAATAGAGTAGAAGTAGAGACCAATACAATATTTTTATCTAAAGCTTCTAAGTACAGATCATTCACCTTATTTAAGGCAATCATTAAAGCGGGTTCTATAGGAACAAACATTAATACATAATCTGGCGAATTAATCTCATATAAAGTATCATATTTTTTAGAACTTAAATCTTTAAAATGATCTCTAATACTTTTAATATGCTTTGATAAAAAAGCTTCTTTTTCAATTTCATTTTCTGAAGAAAAATAACTTTCGTATGCCGTTAAAGACACTTTAGAATCGACTATTAAATGTCTATTGTCTGGTAGATTAATAATAAAATCTGGTTTCTTTACCTTGCCTTCATTATCTCTAAAACCACCTTGTGTACTATAATGTATTCCTTTTGTAAGCTTTGCTTTTTCTAATAAAATTTCTAATTGGGTTTCTCCCCAGTCTCCTTGCGTCTTATTATCTCCTTTTAAGGCTTTGGTTAAATTAATTGCCTCTTTACTCATTTGCAAGTTCAAATCTTTTAAATGCCCCAATTGCTCACGCAGTGCAGAATGCATGCCAATACTTTTTTCTTGAGTTTCTGTAACTTTCTTTTCAAACCCTTCTATTTTTTCTTTTAAAGGATTTAAAATAGCACTAATACTCTCTTTATTTTGTGTTTTAAACTTTGTAGAGTTTTCATCTAAAATTTTTGTTGCTAAATTTTCAAACTCCTTTGTAAATTTCTCATTTAGTTTTTCTACTTCCCCTTTATTCTCAGTTAATTTAATCTGTAAATTCTGAATTTCAGAATCTTGTCTAGCATTTGTAGTAATTAGCTTTTCTTTTTCTAGTTGATTGTTTTTTAATGCTATTTGAGATTCAATAAAATTATTTTCTGTATTTTCTTTAGATTGTTGCAGTAAGATTAAACGTTCTTCAAGGGTAGATTTTTCTTTTTCTAAAGTGGTTTTATCTTTTTCAAAGTTTAATTTAGAGAGTAATTTCCCTATAAACATGCCAATTAAGGCAAAAACTATGGCAATAAATAAGTATGTAATTATTTCAGTCATCATGTCAATTTAAGTCCTTAAATTTATCACTTTAAAAAATAATAGAAAACCTTTTATGTAGGTTTTTGTAAACAATTAAGATACCCGTATTTGTGGAAAAGATTTCAAAATTTATTTTATATAATATTTTAGGTTGGAGAGTAGAAAATGGTTTCCCTGAAACGCCTAAAAAATATATTATTATTGCAGCACCCCATACAAGTTGGATAGATTTTCCAATTGCTATTCTATCAAGAATGAGTCAGGGTAAAATGGTGCATTTCATTGGTAAAGGTTCTCTTTTTAAATGGCCTTTTGGTTATTTCTTTAAAGCACTAGGAGGAACTCCTGTAGATAGAGATAAAAGCACTAATATGGTAGAGGGTGTAATTAACATTTTTAATTCTAAAGAAGAATTTCGTTTGGGTTTATCTCCAGAAGGAACTCGAAAAAAGGTAGACAAATGGAAAACAGGATTCTATTATATAGCCAAAGGTGCAAATGTACCTATTGTAATGGCAACCTTAGATTTTGAAAATAAGAAAATTAAAATTTCAGAGCCATATTATGTAACAGAAGACATTCAAAAAGATTTTAAAGTATTCGATAATTTTTATAAAGATGTAAAGGGTAAAAATCCTGAATTGTCTTAAGAATCTTATATTATAGTGGTATAGAAACGAATAAAAAAAGTCTCCAGAAATTCTGGAGACTTTTTTTATGAATTCTTTTGAGCAATCTTTGCTGCAATGCCAACAATAACTTCTGTTGCTTTTACCATAGACTCTGCAGGAACATATTCAAAGCGTCCGTGGAAGTTGTGCCCTCCAGCAAAAATATTAGGACAAGGCAACCCTTTAAAAGATAGTTGAGAACCATCTGTTCCTCCTCTAATAGGCTTAATTAATGGTGTTATTCCTAAATCTATCATAGTTTCTTCAACCAAATCTACAATATGCATTACAGGAACAATTTTTTCTTTCATATTAAAGTATTGGTCCTTCATTGTTATTTCAATTAGATTTTGCCCCGCAACTTTATTTAGTTCGTCTGCAATATTTTGCAATACATTTTTTCTTTTTGCAAACAACTTTATATCATGATCTCTTATTATATATTCTAATACCGTTTTTTCAACAGTACCATTCATATCATGTAAATGAAAAAAACCTTGGTAATCTCTTGTTTTTTCAGGTACTTCTGCTTCCGGTAATAAAGACATAAATTCATTGGCAATTTGCATTGAATTTATCATTTTTCCAATTGCATAGCCGGGGTGCACAATTTTACCAGTTATAGTAACAATAGCACTAGCTGCATTAAAATTTTCATATTCTAACTCTCCAATCTGACTACCATCCATGGTATACGCCCATTCTGCTCCAAATTTTTCTACATCAAATAAATGAGCTCCTTTACCAACTTCCTCATCTGGCGTAAAGCAAATTCTAATAGTACCATGTTTTATTTCTGGATGCTGAATTAAATATTCCATAGCAGTTACAATTTCTGTAATACCTGCCTTATCATCTGCTCCTAAAAGGGTTGTACCGTCTGTAGTGATAATAGTTTGCCCTTTATATTGTAATAGATCTTCAAAATAATCTGGAGATAGAATAATATTTTTTTCTTTGTTTAAAATAATATCGTTTCCTTGATAATTTTCTGTTATTTGAGGTTTTACATTCTTCCCTGTAAAATCCGGACTTGTATCCATATGCGAAACAAAACCGATAATGGGTACATTATAGCTTACATTACTAGGTAAAGTAGCCATGATGTAGCAATTTTCATCTAAAGAGATGTCTTGCATTCCAATTACTTTTAAATCTTCAACTAAAACATTTGCCAAATCCCACTGATTCTCTGTGCTAGGAAAAGCAGGATTATTAGGGTCTGATTCTGTATCTATAGTTACATATTTTATAAATCTTTCTATAAGCTGTTTCTTATTAATCATTGGTATTCAACTTTTTTACAATTTTAATTTTCCAACTTTTTCATGTCCGCTTAACCAAGCCGTATTTATATCTAAAAACTTTATTGCATAATATGCGTCTTTAGAAACTTCTTTCCAAGTTATTCCACCATTATTAGAAAATGAAATTCCTGTTTTACCTACAGCAAAAACTTCTTGTCCATTTGTATTAGGAACATATTGCACACAACTTTTATAATTAGGATTTTGATTGTCTGCAATTAACGTCCATGTTTTACCGCCATCTGCAGTAACAGCTTTATTTGCTTTATTTTTTAAGGGCTCTGAATAATCTCCACCAATTATAATTCCTATATTTTCATTGTAAAAATCAATAGAGTAAATTCCTTGTGGCCCATTACCTTGAATTATTGGAGTCTCAAAAATCTGCCATGTTTTACCATAATTTGTAGATTTTAAAACTCTTGCCTTACTTCCTCCAGAAGCAATCCAAACGGTGCTTCCTATTGTTTTTATATTGGTATTACTAGCTGCAAAGAAAGCTTCATCTTTGCTGAATTTCGGTAAATTTTCGCATGGAATTTTATTCCAAGTTTCTCCACTATCTTTTGTTATAATTATAGAAGCACAGTTTTCTGTAGGGTCTCCAACGGCAATTCCGTGGGTATTGTCTTCAAAAAAAGTAAGCGCATCATAAAACACGTTTTCATGTTCTTCAAAATACTGCAAAGATGCTGCACCATTAGAAATCTTATACAATAATGCTGGGTTACCAATAGACAAAGCAAAATAATCTACACCATTATATGCAAGGCTTCTAAAATGGGGGATAATACTGTCTTGATATCTAATTTTTAAAGTATGCCAGAGCACACCATTATTTGTAGTAAAACCAAAAGTACCGTTAGAGGCAGCATAATACATGCTTTCGTGACCTGTCACAACCATTGCTCTAATGCTAGAACTGTCTATTTTAATTGTTTTAATAGTTACTTTTTCTATATTTCTTGGTTGATATTCTTGAATACACCCAATTAAAAAAAGGAAAGTGAAAATAAGTAGGAATATTCTTTTCATTTTTAATATTTTTATACCACTAAAGTAATCAAATCATACTACAAAATGAAAAAAGCATTGGTAATTTCTGGGGGTGGAAGTAAGGGCGCATTTGCAGGTGGTGTTGCGCAATATCTTATGCAAAATAAAAATAAAAAGTATGATTTATTTATAGGGACTTCTACGGGAAGTTTAATGGTTTCTCATTTAGCACTGGGAATGTTAGCGGAACTAAAAGAGCTATATACCAATGTAAACCAGAAAACTATTTTTAGTAACAATCCTTTTAAAATTAAGAAAATTGCTGGAGAAAAAGTAATAAGCATTAATCATTTAAATACGTTTTGGAACTTTTTAAATGGTAGAAAAACTTTTGGAGAAAGCAAAAATTTACGAGCATTAATTAAAAGAAAGATTACGAAAGAAATGTATTATAAAATTAAAGCTACACATATAGATGTGGTAGTTACGGTTTCTAATTTAACAGCAAATCAAATAGAATATAAATCTATAAAAGAGTGTACGTATGAAGATTTTTGTGATTGGATTTGGGGTTCTTGCAATTATGTACCATTTATGAGTTTGTTAGAAAAAGATCATTGCCAATATGCAGACGGTGGTTTTGGTTCTTTAATTCCCATTAGAGAAGCTATTTTAAGAGGTGCAACAGAAATTGATGCTATCATTCTAGAAACAGAGGTTACGCAGTTGAACAGGTTGCCTGCTTCCAATCCTTTTTCTTTGTTATTTGATGTGTTTGATTTTATGCTATCCCACGTAGAGAGACATAATATTACGATTGGTAAACTGGCAGCATCCAATAAAGATATAAAGCTAAATCTATATTATACACCTACTGTTTTAACTGTAAATTCTTTGGTTTTCGATAAAAAATTAATGAAAAAATGGTGGAATTCTGGTTTTAAATATGCCAAGTCTAAAAATGAAGAAACAATGAGTGAGTTTAGACCCGATGTTCTTACCGATAAAGAAATGTAAGAAAAAAGACTAATTTGCCAAATTATTAATATTTAAAATAAAAAAATTCAGCTTCCGCCGGACTTTTAATTTTAAAATAAACGTTTTATTTTAGAATACATCGTTTCACCAGCCGGAGTGGCCATTTTAGAATTAAAAATGATAGTTGATCTTATGAGATTATCTTTTTTAACGGCTGCTTTTGATCCAGTAGAAATGTATTGTAAAGTTTTATCTAGCAGCATATCTGAACGCTCTCCTAAAACACCTAGATCACCAATTCTTTCAGCTAAATTAATTCCGGTAAAATTATCTCCTGGAATAATTCCATTAGGATAATTTTCATCATTTTTATTTTTTATTTCTAGAACTAAAGGCTGCATTGCATAAGTATGGGCAGGATTTAAATTATTTCCACTTCTTCGTAAATTATCAGAATCATATAAAGTTACAGAGCCAACTTGTTTTCCAACAGTTTTTGTACCTACTAGTTTTACATCTATATGTGCATTTAAAGAGTTTATTACTAATTCTGAAGCGGATGCCGAACTTTCAGTAACTATGAAATAGACTCTTTGTAAATTTAAGCTATTAATTGCTTCATCTACTAATACATTATTATTGCTATCTTTCTTTATAATTCTGGTAGGAAACATATTAATAAAACTATCTGCACCATAATAATCTGTAATCTTACCGTTCCAAACTTCTTTAGAGTATATTTCATTGGGAAATTGACCTGTAACCATGCTTCCTAGGTAACTTGCAGAATTTGTAGAACCACCACTATTGTATCTTAAATCGATAATTAAATCGTCTATAGCAGCTGCTTTAAAATCACTAAAAACACTATTCAATGCTTGGTCAAAAGAACTTGCAAATTGATTGTATAATAAATAACCAATTTTTTTTGTTCCATCTGGTATAATTTTATAATTTGCAATAGGGTCTTCTTGAATTTCGGTTTTAGATAAAGAAACATTGGTATTATTACTTATCGGATTTCCTGAGTTATAGTCTGCTAAACCAAAAGAAAGAGAAGTGTCTTCTCCAAATAATAATGATCTATAATTAGTATCTGTAAGTTGTATTCCGTTTACGGTATTAAAGTACATTCCTCTTGTAATGCCAGATATAGCTGCTGGAGAATTAGGAATTATATAGCGCACATAACCAAAAATATTTGAGCTACTATTTTTATTGTAAACCAATCCAAAATCTATTCCTGTACTTAAGTTTATTCCTTGAAAAGAATTTTCTAAAGCGACATAATCATCTACAATCCAGGAAAAACGATCTATAGTTCCGTATTCATTTAATAAACTATTAAAAGTTTCCTCTGGTGCTGAATTAGAACTAAAAAAGGTATACAAATCTCCTAAATTAGTAAATCTATCATCTGCTAAATTCGGCACATCTTCTTGCCATAAATAATAAAGGTTTAAACCTTTCCAAATAAAAAAATTTATTTTATCATCTTCGGTTGCGTTAAAATTTTCACTGATATCTGAATCATCAGATTTATTGCAGGAAACAGTTAAAAATAAAACAGAAAGTAAACTTGCTAAAATATATTTTTTCATATTAATTAGTATTGGGTAAATTTTATTCTTTTAATAGGCCTGTGGCAATTTCTTCTTGTTGCAAGTCATATGCGTTTAATCATTTTCAAGCAAAATTATGTACCACTAAATTGTCTGGTAATTTGTATTCTTTAAAGCCCAGAGAAAAAATAGCAAAATTATGAAATAACTTACTTTTAGAAATTTCTTCCTTTAATTAAATCAATAGTTTTGTAATCTAACGCAATATAAAAAGAATTAGTATTATTTTTAGGCACTTGTGTAACAAATTAAATTGTTGCTCGTCGTACTGTTGTAAATCTATTAATTTTAGAACAGAAATTAAAGAAATACAGACTAAGAAACGCTAATGAAACAATCAGACTTTTTAAAAGTTGTTCTGCCATTTAAAGATAAGGTGTTTAGATTGGCAAAAAGATTGTTAGTTTCTAATGAAGAGGCAGAAGATGCTACTCAAGAACTGCTTTTTAAATTATGGAAAAGTAAAGAAAAAATAGCTAGTTATAAAAATGTTGAAGCTTTTGCAATGACAATGACTAAGAATTACTGTTATGATAGGTTAAAATCTAAGCAGGCGAGTAATTTAACATTAGTACACAGTAATTATAAAGAAAATGAAACGTCTTTAGATAAAAAACTTGAATATCAAGATAGTGTAAACCAAGTGCATGTATTGATAGAAAAGTTACCAGAACAACAAAAGATTATTATTCAGTTAAGAGATATTGAACAATATGATTTTGAAGAGATTTGTATAATGGTAAATATGAAGCCAACAGCAGTAAGGGTGGCATTGTCTAGAGCAAGAAAAAAAATAAGAGAACAATTAACTAAAAATCACAACTATGGAGTTAGCTAACATAGAAGAATTAGTAGAAAAATATTTAGAGGCAACTACTACTTTGCAAGAAGAAGCAATCTTAAAAAATTATTTTACCGGAGGTAATGTGGCAATACACTTGCAAGAATATGCATATCTATTTAATTATTTTGCTACTGCAAAAGAAGAACAGTTTAAAAAAACCATAAACTTAGTCCCTAAGAAAAAGAGAAACTTAACTTGGTTCTCTGCAGCCGCATCTATAGCTTTATTAGTTAGCATCTTTTTTAGTAAACAACAATACGATAAACATGAGCAAAGAATAGAAGCTCAAAGAATATATGTGCAAGTAAGTAAAGGTTTAGCTTTATTATCTTCAAACTTAAAAAAAGGAGAACAAGCTTTAGCTGTTTTATATACTTATGAAAACACGATAAATAAAATATTAAAATAAACCAATTAAAAAATTAGTAAAACCATGTAAATAGTAAGATTATGAGAAAAATAATTATATTAATAGCGTTAACAGTTGCTTCGATGGTAACAAGTGCACAATCTTTATTCGATACTTTAGAGGATATGGATGGTGTAGATATGGTGGTTGTAAACAAAGATATGTTTGAGCTTTTATCAAAATTTAATCCTGATAAAATGAAAGACAATAAGGCAATGCAAATCTTTGCTATGATCAATGATTTGAAGAGCTTTAAAATGTTTTCTACAGATGACAGTTTTATTGCCGATAAAATGGAAGTAATGACAAATACAGCTATTAAAAAACACAATTTAACAGAGCTAATGCGCATTAAAGAAGATGATTCTAGAATAAAAATCTATGTAAAAGCTAAAAAAAACAAAGAATACGTAAGTGAAGTTTTAATGTTTATAAGAGGGATTGATAAGCAGACAAAAGGAATCTCTAAATCTATGATTATGTCTTTAACAGGTGTTATAGATATTACTAAAATGTCTGATTTAGCAGATACGTTTACACAAAATTAATCTATAAACATATTGAAAAGTTGTTGCTGTTAAACGCTGCTTTTCCCGTAAAATAATACCAATGAAAACAACAACAGTATTATCTTCTATACTTTTATTAATACTATGCACATGTTCTTGTAAAAATGAAAAATCTTTGCAAAGTTATTTAGTAGATACTAGCGGTAAAGAAGGCTTTTATGCCGGAGATTTACCAGTAAGTTCAATACTTTCTGCTAAAACAGATGTTTCAGAAGAAACAAAGAGAACTATAAAAAGTGTAAAAAAAATAAATATTGTGTTCTTACCTAAAACAGCCGATAATGCTGTGGCTTATGAGATAGAAAAAGAAAAACTTAACGCTATTTTTAAAGGAAATGAAGCTTACAAAAGTTTAATTTCTATGAAAGTAAAAGAAATGAATGTAAACATGTATTATTCTGGAGACACAGAAAATATAGATGAAGTAATTGCTTTTGGTTATGGCGAAAATACTGGAGTAGGTGTTGCTCGATTATTAGGTAAAAAGATGAATCCCTTAAAAATTATTGAAACTTTAAGTAGCACGGATTTTAACGAAGAGAATCCCGCGTTAAAACAATTTTCAAAAATGTTTACCGAGTAATAGTAATCTTTTCAACTTTGATGAAGTTCCATTTTTAAAAGAAATTGGGACTTCATCAGTCTATTTAAGTATATTTTTTGATTTTAACTGCTCATTAACTTATTGTATCTTCTTAATTAGTATTTTTGAAGGATAGAAGAAAATAGTATTTATGAAAATTAAAAATTGGTTCTTATTTATTTTTGTAGCAGTTACATCCATTAATTTTGCGCAAAATAATAGAATATATCAAGCAGAAATAGAAAAAACACACACTTTAATTCATACCAGGTTAAAAGTTGATTTTAATTTTGAAGCAAAGCAATTAAACGGAGAAGCTTGGGTTACTGCAAAACCTCATTTTTATGCAACAAATACCTTTGTTTTAGACGCAAAATCCATGTTAATTCATGAAATTTCTTTAAAAGGAACTGCTCTACTATATGACTATGACGATTATAGAATAACTGTTAAGTTACCAAGGAAATACAACAAAGAAGAAAAATTTACTATTTACATTAAATACACCGCAAGACCTGAAAAAGTGAAAGAAAAAGGCAGTAATGCGATTACATCTGCAAAAGGGTTGTATTTTATAAATGCAGATGGTGCAGACAAAAATAAACCTACACAAATTTGGACACAAGGTGAAACTGAAGGCAGTAGCTGCTGGTTTCCTACCTTAGATGCACCCAATCAAAAGACAACACAAGAAATCTACATTACGGTTCCTAATAAATACGTAACACTTTCTAATGGCGAATTAATTAGTCAGACTAAAGACAAAGAAAACAGAACAGATTATTGGAAAATGGATCAAAAACATGCACCTTATCTCGTTTTTCTTGGTGTTGGAGCGTTTGAGGTTGTAAAAGATAGCTACAAGGATATTGCAGTAAATTATTATGTAGAAAAAGAATATGCGAAGTATGCTAAGGGTATCTTTGGTAATACTCCAGAAATGATGGAATTTTTTTCAAACAAATTAGGCGTAGCATTTCCTTGGAATAAATATAGTCAGATAGTAGTGAGAGATTACGTTTCTGGCGCTATGGAAAACACAACAGCAGTGGTTCATGGCGAACAAGCATACCAAACTGACGGTCAGTTAATAGACTCTAATACGCATGAAAACACCATAGCACACGAGCTTTTTCATCATTGGTTTGGAAATTTAGTTACTTCAGAAAGCTGGTCTAACTTAACTTTAAATGAGTCTTTTGCAAATTATAGCGAATATTTATGGCAAGAATATAAATACGGAAAAGAAGCTGCAGAAATGCACATGCATGAAAATGTGAAACTTTATTTAGAAGGACAAGAAGCAGATAAAAAACTGGTTCGTTTTGAGTATTTAGATAAAGAAGATATGTTCGATTTGGTAAGCTATAATAAGGGAGGCGCTATTTTACATATGTTGCGGAATTATGTGGGAGATGAAGCTTTTTTCACAAGCCTTAAAACCTATTTAAACGAATACAAATACAAGGCAGCAGAGGCGCATCAATTGCGTTTAGTTTTTGAGAAAGTGACAGGTAAAGATTTAAATTGGTTTTTTAATCAATGGTACTTTGGCGCAAACCATCCAAAAATTGATGTTTCTTATGATTACAATAAATTAAGAAAAACAGTAACCGTAAACATTCAACAATTACAAGCACAAAATTTTCAATTTCCTTTAACTTTAGATATTTTTGAAGGAAATAAGATTAGAAGAGAAAACATTTTTATAGAAAATAACGATGCTTCTTTTACCTTCGATTTTAAAATACAGCCTACTTTAATTCAAGTAAATTCAGATGGTGTGTTATTATGTGAATTAAATGAAAACAAGGTATTAAGCGAATATATTTTTCAACTAAAAAATGCTCAATATTATACACATAAAAAGGAAGCGTTATTAGAGGTTATAAAAAAACAAGATGATAAAAATGCCTTTACCGCAGTTGTAAATGCTTTAGACGATTCTTCACATAAAATAAGAGTTATAGCACTTGAAAATATCGATTTAATTAATAAGTTTTCAAAGAAAGATGTTATTAATAAGATTATGCAAATAGCAAAATTTGATAAAAAAACATTGGTACAAGCTGCTGCAATTGAGACCTTAGGGAAATTAATAGATCCAGAGCTAAAACAAATATTTATTAAGGGCTTAAATAGTAAGTCTTACGCAGTAGTAGGAAAGTCTTTAGTAGCCATGTATTATGTGGATAAAGATATGGCTATAAAAAAATCTAAAGCACTACCAGATGAGGTGCGAGAAATATTAACAACACCATTAACTAAGATTTTTATAGAGTCTAATGATGATACAGAATTGCCTTTTATTGCAAAAAGTGTAGTTTCTGGAATGTATTTATCGGGGGCAGTAGCAACAAAAATATTGTATGAAAAAGCTTTTTCAAGGATTTCTGAAAGTAATAATATGCAAGCAATTCAGAACTTAGTAGAGGATATGGTTGTAAAAGGGAATCAATATAAAAAGTTTAGTTTCGATAAAGTGGCTATCAACTTAATGAGAACCATTATTAAGGCACAACAAAAAAGTACAAATTCTAATAGAGAAAGAAATATTGCTATTGTGAAAGAGGCAATGATGGGCTTGTTGTAAGTTTATATCCTGAAGTCCTCTTTTTATTCTTATCTCTGATATTCATCAAAAGTACCATCTGCATAAAAAACAACAATGCGTTGTATTTTTTTTATACCTGAATTATTTTCTAAATCGAATATAGAAGGATTAGGGGTTATGCTATTTTCCGCTGAAACTTCAGCAATAGGAAAAACTCCAATTCCATTTAATAACCATTTAATATCAACATCTTTAAATTCTGCAGTCACTTTTAGAACAAAATCTAAGCTTGGTTTGTTTCTTCCAGAAAGTATATGAGAGATACTAGAACGCTGAACACCTACCTTATCTGCGAACATAGATGCCGAAATTTGATAGTGTTCCATCATTTTTTTTAGTCTGTCTGTAAAATCTTTACTGTTTATCATTGTAACATATTAAGGTGTTACAAATGTAAAACTTATCATTTTAATCAAGCTATTAAATCTTTGTTAAATTTATTTATCCGAACAATTAGTTGAAGTATAACTTTATACATTATTGTTAATTAATACAATTACAGAATTTTACGTTATTAATATAGTATTTATTTATGCAATAGTAATTACTTATTTAGTGAAAATTATAAAAATTTAATTTATGTTTACAACTGTAATCCAATTTTACAATTTTATTGTTTACAAATGTAATATTCGTGATATTTACATTTGTAACATTTTAGTTTGATTACAAATGTGATTCTATTATTTTTACAGCAGATTACACAGCAGCCAATTATGAATTTATTAGCAATTGATTTTTTAGAGACTATTTATAATAAAGAAAAAGAAACTTCTCTTTTAGGAAAATGGATTCGTTTTGAAGACATTAAAGATTTATTAAAAAAATATGATGATGCTTTTCAAATATCTGAGTTAGGAACTTCAGAAAAAGGAACACCTATATATACCTTAAAAATTGGTTCTGGAGAAAAGAAACTACTATTATGGTCTCAAATGCACGGAAACGAGAGTACCGGAACAAAAGCACTGTTTGATCTCTTTAATTGTTTGCTGCTTTCTAAGCAATGTGAAATAAATACAATTTTAGAGTCTTGTACACTTCTTTTTGTACCCATGTTAAACCCTGATGGTGCAGAAGTATATACAAGGGTTAATGGGAACAACATCGATTTAAATAGAGATGCAATAGATAGAAAAGCAAAAGAAAGTAAACTTTTACGCGCTTTATTAGAAGAGTTCAATCCGCGGTTTTGCTTTAACCTGCATGATCAAAGAACTATTTTTAATGTAGAAAACACTAAAAATCCTGCTACCATATCATTCTTAGCACCCTCAGAAGAAGAAACAAGAGCTTTAACAAAAGGGAGAAAAGAAACCATGAATGTTATAGTTGCCATGAATACCATGTTGCAAGAAGTAATACCAAATCATGTAGGTAGGTATACTGATGCTTTTTATCCAACGGCAACAGGAGATAATTTTCAAAAATTAGGTTTTAATACTATTTTAATAGAGTCGGGTCATTATCCGGATGATTACATAAGAGAAGTTTCTAGAAAATTCACTTTTTACGCTATTCTTCAAGGATTATATTACATCGCCAAAACAGACAATTTTACTTCATACAAATCGTATTTTAAAATACCCAATAACGACAAAGTTTTTTATGATGTAATTCATAGGTATCCAGACTCTAAAAATGATCTTGGGTATCAATTTAGAGATGAAATTATTGAAAACAAATTAGTTTCAAAATTAGTGAAAATTGAAGAAACTTCGCTAAAAGGTAAATTTGGACATCTCGAAATCGTTTTCGAAAGCTAAATTCTTTGAATTTAATTCATTTTTAACCATACTTTGTTAAATTAAAATCATAGATTTGCATAATTAATTGAATATTATACAAACTATGAAAAAATTTATCTTAGACGAAATCGACCATCAAATTTTAGACATCTTAATTGAGAATGCAAGAACCCCATTTACGGATATTGCAAAGCAGCTTTTAGTGTCTGCAGGTACAATTCATGTTCGTGTAAAAAAAATGGAAGATGAAGGTATTATTCAAGGGTCTACACTTTCGTTAAACTATGAAAAGATGGGCTATTCTTTTATAGCACATGTAGGGGTTTATCTAGAAAAAACATCTATGACCCAGAGTGTTATAGAAAATTTAAGAAAAATACCCAATGTTACTGTAGCTTATGTAACTGCTGGAAAATATAATATTTTTTGTAAAGTTAGAGCAAAAGGTACAAACGGTGCAAAAGACATTATTTATGAAATAGATGATATTCCTGGGGTAAATAGAACAGAAACGATGATTGCTTTAGAAGAAAGTATCAATGATAAAAAGAGAATGATGCATGCAATTTTTAAAGAATTATAGAATAAAAACATAGAGTAAACATAAAAAAAACCTTCTCATGAAAATGATAAGGTTTTTTTTATTTTTTATGTTTATGATACCTATATTCTATTTAATTCTGAATTATCTAATGCAAACATTCTGTAGTGTACTAATCATAATTTCTATCCAAAAACCATTTTTAATATCTTGACAATACTTCTTTTAATTCCTATAAAAAGTGAAAATTAATTGAAGATATGATTTGGTTTAATTTTCGTAAATAATTTTAAAAATATAAAACAGTAAGAAATAGTTAATAATTTCAAAAAAACAAATAAAAGGAGGTATTAATTATTAAATATTCTTATTTTTAAAAACAATTATTAATATTATGAAAAATAAACAAATCATTTTAAAAAATAGACCAAAAGGTTTTCCAGATGAAAATACTTGGGCTATTGAAACAGCTACGATTCCAGAACTAGAAGAAGGAGAAATCTTAATTGAGCATCATTATGTTTCTTTGGACCCTGCAATGCGCGGTTGGATGAATGATACCAAATCGTATATCCCTCCAATTGAATTAGGTCATGTAATGCGCGCTGGAGCAATAGGAAAAGTTATTAAAAATAACAACAATCCTAAATTTGAAATTGGAGACTGTGTTACTAGCTGGGGTGGTGTGCAACAATATTCATTATCTAATGGAGAGGCGTGGTATAAAGTTGATGATACATTAGCACCAATGCCAATGTATTTAGGAACACTAGGTATGCCGGGAATGACGGCTTATTTCGGAATCTTAGAAGTTGGTAAAATAAAAGAAGGGGATATTGTTTTAGTTTCGGGTGCAGCTGGGGCTGTTGGTTCTATTGTAGGCCAAATAGCCAAGTTAAAAGGTTGTACCGTTATTGGTATTGCTGGTGGACAAGAGAAATGTGATTATCTTAAAAACGAATTGGGTTTTGATGAAGCAATTGATTATAAGAACGAAAATATTTATTCTGCCTTAAAAAAGAAATGTTCTAAAGGAATAGATGTGTTTTTTGACAATGTTGGTGGTGTAATTTTAGACGCTGCTTTAAGTAAGTTAAGAATGCATGCAAAAGTTGTTATTTGTGGAGCTATTTCTCAATACAATAACAAACATAAAATAAACGGACCCAGTAATTATTTATCTTTATTAGTAACACGTTCTTCAATGCAAGGAATGGTTGTTATGGATTATACAAAAGAATTTGGAACGGCTGCAAAACAAATGGGAATTTGGATGAAGGAGGGAAAATTAAAATCTAGAGAAGATATTTATGAAGGCATCGAAAACTTTCAAGAAACGTATAACAGACTTTTCTCTGGTAAAAAGAACGGAAAACTAGTTTTAAAAGTGAAGGCATAATAATGGAGCAGGAACATTTTTTTCAATGTCCGCATTGTTGGGAAGAAATTTCTATGATTTTAGATAGTAGTATAAGAGCGCAAACCTATATAGAAGATTGTGAAGTTTGCTGCAATCCTATTGAAATATCACCCAATTTTGAAGATGCTGAATTAATTGGATTTCATTCGACTTCTATTGACCAATAAAAAAAGGTGAAGTTTATTAAGGGGTTTAATAGAAGTATACTTTAATTGATTGTGCATCTTTGTTTGGCAGATTAGATATTAGGATTAGTCCAGCTAAACTCCTCAAATAAGGAAATCCAATCTTTTGGGAAATTTGCTTTTAAAATTAAAACTTCCTCAGAAAACGGGTGTTTAAACTTTAAATGACCAGCATGTAAAAACATGTTTTTCCAGCCAAAATTTTCATCAAACATGAGGTCGTGATTTTTGTCCCCGTATTTGATATCTCCAATTAAAGGGTGACTAATTTTACTAGTATGCACTCTTAATTGGTGCATTCTCCCAGTTTTAGGTTTCAATTCCACCAAGCTGTAACGAGAACAATCATAGGGTTTTACAGGGATCTCTAAAACAATCTGTTCCAATGTTTTTAAATAAGTTAAAGCATCTTTATGTATACTTGCATCACGCCCTTTTACCGGAGAATCGATGGTTTTAGTTTCGGGTGAAAAACCTCTTACAACTCCATAATACGTCTTTTCTATTTCGTTGTTTGTAAATAATTCTTGAAATTTAGAAACATTTGTAGTCTCCTTTGCTAATAAAATAATGCCCGAAGTTTTTCTATCTAATCTGTGAATAGGATAAACCTTTATTCCTTTTTCTGCTTGTATTAGCTGTAGAAGACACGTTTCATCTGCAACATTTCTAGAATGATAAGCATGATGCACTACCATATTATTTGGTTTGTTTACACAAATAATAAATTGATCTTCAAAAATTATATCTAAACTCATTATACAATCTTATAAAATATTCTTTAGGATACTTTTTTCTTGTTAGAAAAATTTAAATATTGAATTAGCAATAAAGCAATTACACCACAAACAAAAAAACCAATAAATAGAGGTAAAGCGGTAGTATTTATAAAACTACCTATTAATGTTGCTATTGGTACGGCCATAATCGTAGATACAAACCCATTAATTGCTGCACCAATTCCAGCAATATGTCCTATTGGTTCCATCGCTAAAGCTCTAGTATTTCCAAATAAAAAGGCAACTGCAAAAAATTGTAACCCAAAAAATGTGACCAAAACATAAATACTTGGGTTGGTTTCACCCGAATAAAGAACTATATAAACAAAAGGAATTAATGTAAAAATGATGGTAAAAATACTTACTAATTTAAACATGCCTAATCGTACTACAAAGGTGCCATTTAAAAAGGTGGCAATACCAATAAAAAGAGCGATACCTGCAAAAATGAAAGGAAACTCATCTTTTAAATTGTATTGCTGTTCGAATATTAATTGACTAGCACTTAAATACACCATAAAAGAACCAGTAATACATCCAGAAAAAAATGTAAAAATTACTGCATTTTTATGTTTTATAAATTCCTTTAACCCTGCAATTAGAAGCGCTAATTTAAAATCTCTTTTATTTTCTTTTTTTAATGTTTCTGGTTGTCTTTTCCAGAGCCAAATCATTACGGCTAAACCAAATAATAACTGACTGTAAAATATAGATTGCCATCCATATAGATCTAACATTATCTTACCTAATGCAGGAGCTACAACCGGTACTAAAATAAAAATAGCAACAACGAAAGACATTACTTTTGCCATGTAATTGCCACTAAAACGATCTCTAATCATTGCAATACTAATGGTTCTTGGAGCAGAAAGACCAATTCCCTGTAAAATTCTTCCAACAATCATCATTTCTAAACTGGTAGAAAAAACACATATTAAACTAGCAAAAGCAAAAACAATAAAACCGATGTAAATAATTGGTTTTCTTCCATAACTATCAGATAATGGTCCAGAAATTAATTGCCCAAATCCTAATCCTAGAAAGATCATCGTAATTAATAGCTGATTATTTGTAGCATTAGTAATACCTATAGTATCTCCAATATTTGTCATGGCTGGGAGCAAGGCATCTATTGCTAAAGACACCAGAGACATTAAAGCCGCCATAATAACAATAAATTCGAACTCAGATTTTTGCCTAATTTTCATCGGACAAAAGTAGGTATTTAGGTATAATATCTATTGGTATTATACATTCTTTATAAAAATGTTATTTGCAATAATTTTTTGCACTTAATAATCGGTAAAATCTATATATTATCTAATACCCTTTAATTGTCTTAAATTTTTATACGTATCATATTTTATAGGCCTTATTTTTATTTTATCTCTAATATTTTAAGGTAAAAATGGTTGTATCTTTTTTTTTAATAATTATAGATAATAATTTTATGAGTGTACTATCAACAATTACAGTAGAACAACCCCAATTAATAAACGCAATAGACACTATTTGGGTAGCTATTTGCGGTGCAATTATCTTTTTTATGGAAGGTGGGTTTGCATTATTAGAGGCGGGATTTGTAAGATCTAAAAATGCCATGAGTATTATTGCAAAGGTTATTATAGATGTTACTTTTGGAGGAATTGCTTTTTATGTAATAGGTTTTGGAATTGCTTATGGAAATTCTAACGGTTGGTTTGCATTTGATACAGGAATAACCACTAAAGATTTAGGTTTAGGCTTAACGGTCTCTAATAAACTATTTTGGTTCATACAATTAGGTTTTGCAATTGCAGCCATTTCTATTGTATCTGGAGCAGTAGCAGAGCGAATGAAAATTTGGAGTTATGCCATTTATGTTTTTATTTTCTGTGCAGTAATGTATCCCTTAGTTGCAAATTGGGTATGGAATCCGAATGGATGGTTAGCTTTAAGAGGTTTTAATGATTTTGCTGGTTCTGCAGCAGTGCATGCTATGGGTGGTTTTTCTGCGCTCGCAGCAGCCATTGTTTTAGGGCCAAGAATAGGAAAATATCGAAAAAATGGAGAAGTAAATGCAATTCCTGGTCATAATTTACCATTAGCAGCAATTGGTGCTTTTATATTATGGTTTGGTTGGTTTGGTTTTAATCCTGGTTCTACATTGGGTGCAGTGGGTAATTGGGAATTAATAGGTACTGTAGCTACAAATACATTTTTAGCCTCTGCAGCAGGAGGAATTTCAACCATGTTTTACACCTATTTTAGATACGGTCAAATAGATATTACCATGACAATTAATGGAGTTTTAGCCGGCTTAGTTGCCATTACTGCAGGTTGCAATGTAGTTGGGCCAAATGCTGCTATAATTATTGGTTTAATTGCGGGCGTTTTGGTAGATATTGCCGTATTGTATATTGATAAATTAAAAATTGATGATCCTGTTGGTGCAATTGCTGTGCATGGTGTTAATGGTTTCTTTGGTGCTTTAGCTGTGGGGTTATTTGCTACAGATGGTGGTTTATTTTTTGGTGGAGGCACAGCAATGTTAGCTACACAAGCATTAGGGGTTCTTGTAATTGGTGCTTTTGGTTTTGTATTCACTTTTATATTGATGAAAATCATGCAAAAAACGTTTGGAATCCGAATTTCTAAGGTAGAAGAGTCTGCAGGTATAGATGCTGTTTCTTTTGGAGTAGAAGCATATTCTACTTTTGAATAATTATAAGTAACTAAATTTAAAATCATGAAAAAAATAGAAGCAATTATAAGGCCATCAAAACTAAAGGATGTACAAGCAGGTTTAAAATTAGCTGGCATTCCATGTAATACAATAATTCCCGTAAAAGGAAGCGGATTACAGAAAACATATACAGAGCGTTATCGTGGCACAGAACAATCTATGATTCTACAAACTAGAATTATGATTATTTGTGTTGTTAGTGATGATAATCTTGAAACTGCTATTGATGTTATTTTAGAAAATGCCTCAGAAAATTTAGTAGGTGACGGTAAGATATTTATATATGCCGTGGAAGATGCAATTAGAATTAGAACGAAAACAAGGGGAATAGAAGCAATTAAATAAACGTACGAGTAGATAAAGTTATTTGGTCTTAAGCATTATGAAAAAACCTATTTAACATAATATAAATTATAGTACAAATGTATTGTTTAGTTAATAAGAGTGGTTTATCCATTTGATAGCTATAATGTAGTATTATGTAAAATATCCCAGAAGCATTCGTTTTCTTAAGAATAATTGGAACTTGGGTCATTAAACTATTAAGCGGTTTGCTTCGCAGCGTTTATAAAACATTTGTATCTATAATTAGCCGTTATGTAAAATAGCCGCTACCAAGCGCTCGATTGTTTTATAAAATCAAATTGCTCTGGCAATTTATTTTACACACAATTTTCCATCGCTTGCCAACGCCAAAAATAAAAGCTAACCTTTTTGATCTTATTAAAAATCGCGTATTCGATAAAATGTACGTAATAAAAAATTTTATGAGATTCTCGTAAGCTTGCCACAAGAGTATAAAATTTCTCTGCGAGTAAATCATTGGGCAATAATCAGTTAAATGAAAATTATAGATATAAACAAACATTACGGTAAACTGAAAATGAAGTGCTTCGAAATGCCCAACGCTTCATACACAAACCGTTGTGGGTAATTAATAATAATTAAGAATTTATGGAAAATCTTGATGCACTAATTTTTATAGATACCAATATACTTTTGGACTTCTACAGAATCCGAAATTCTGATGTTAAATTGTCATACTTAGACTTAATCGATAAAAATCATGACCGAATAATTACAGGTAGTCAAGTCGAAATGGAGTATAAGAAAAACAGACAGGTTGTAATTAAAGAATCAATAGGTCAGATAAAAACACCTAATTGGAATACTTTAACACCTCCTGCTCTTCTTCAAAAATCCCAACCTGTTAAAATTATTGAAGATTCTAAATTAGAGATCAAAAAACAACAATCGAAACTTCGAGAAAGAATTGTAAATATTCTAAGTGAACCTGGAAGTAAAGATGAAGTTTACAAAGTACTTCAAAGGCTATTTAAAAATGAATCAAACTGGAATTTAAACAGAAAGAACAAAATTAGGTTCACTGTGAGAAATTTGGCTAAAAAAAGATTTATTCTGGGTTACCCTCCAAGAAAAAAAGACGATAATTCAATTGGCGATGCAGTAAACTGGGAATGGATAATTCAATGCGCAAAAGAAAGTAAAAAGGATATTATTATAGTAACAAGAGATTCAGATTTTGGTATAAACTATGATAATAAAATGTTTCTAAATGACTTTCTAAACTTGGAGTTTAAGGAAAGAATAAGTCGTAAACGAAAGATAGTTTTAACGGATAGACTCGGAAATGCATTTAAGATGATTTCTTTAGCTGTAACTCAAGAAATGGAAGATGCAGAAGATGAATTAATTTCTGATAACTTAAAACGAAAAAGGCATCAAGAAGAAGAGGTTGAAAAAATAATTTATGAAATTGAAAGTCAAGTCATCAAAAAATAAAAACCCACAACAACGTGTAAAAAAAATTGCTAGTAAAAGCCTACTTAAAAAAACCTTGCGGATTTTCTACTTGGTTTGTATTTGCTAAATCTCCTACTTACACTGTAATTTGAAATTTTCAAGAAATATTTAGTATCGATTGGTTTTAACAATAATAACTCCATTAGCGGCTCTTATTCCATAAATTGCTGAATCTGGTCCTTTCAAAACAGTAACAGATTCAATTTCATCAGGCATTATTTGACTAAATATATCTTTTGGAATTTCTACTCCATTTAATATAAAAAGAGGAGTCATATTGCCATTAATTGAATTGTAACCTCTTATTCTAATAATATTATCTGAAGATATATTTACTCCAGAAACTTTATCCCTTATGTAGTCATAAATAGTATTAAATTGACTAGATATTATTTTATTTGAAGCATTGCTGAATAAATTGACATCATTTCCTTTTTTTATTATGATCGATATGTTACTTTGCCCATTATATTTTATTGTAGATATTCCTATATTAGGATGAAAAGCACTAATTTTTTTTGGTATTGTTTTTAACTTCGTTTTAAAAATACCTTTATCATTTGTCCATCTTTTTTGCTTTACATCATCAAAAAGAATTATGGCTCCAGCAACCGCTTTTCTGCTAACATCTTTAACCTTAATTAGGATTTTTTGTTCTTGAGAGTTCACGTTAATATTAAAAAATAATACTCCTATTATTGTTATTATATATTTTTTCATAATTATAATGTGTTTTTAACTAAAATAATAAATTTAATTATTAACTAGATATTTATCTTGTATTGTCCTCTAATTTTAAACAAAGCTTCCGTAATTTGTTGGAAGGAACAGACTTTGTTAGTTTCAATGCAGTCTTCACAAAAAATTAAAGTACTTAAATTAAAAAATAGTATTCCAAACAGGAAAAATATAAGTAAAATAGTTGAATTCTTAGTAAATAAATGATTAAAAATTACATAAAAGAAAATTATTTAAATAATTTTCAAATGTAACAAGCCATTTTTTAGCTTTTACTTTATTCTTCTAAAGCGCTAAAAACATTAAATTTTTACTTTGCAATACTCTAAATTATAGTACATTTTATAACAATTAACGGAATATTGCATTTGGGCACTATTTGCCAAAACAAGCCATGCTGTGCAGAAGAAACTTCTGAGCATAAATTTTAAAAGAAACTTTAATATGCCTTAACGTCAACTGGCTCATATACTAAGACGGGCTATCAGATCTTTTCTTAACGCTCTGTACTGCTTTTAACAAAAGCAAAAGAAAATAAAGTAACACATTATAATACAGATCAATTCATTAAAAAAGCAGTTAATGAAACTACTGATTGAAAAGAATTAAAGAACTACCTAAACTACATTTTCTAATTTTAAAAAAATCCTTGTAGAATTTCTATTCGAATACATGTAAACCCTACATTAAAAAACTTTAGTATAGTTTATGTATTGTAAAATCAATAGGTAAAAATATTTTAATTAGTTAACTTTACACATTTATTAGTTCACTTTAGAACGGATATACATCTACTAATACATGTCAATTAAACAAGAGATAAATGCAGAAAATAAATATTTTGAATAACAATAAAATGAGGTATTTATCCTTGTTTTTTGTAGTTAGTATCTATAATTTAACAGCGCAAACAGTAAGAATAAATGAAGTAGTTTCTTCTAATTCTGTTTATACAGATGAAGATGGAGATAACCCAGACTGGTTAGAAATTCATAATTTTGGAACCCAAGATGTTTCTATAAATGGTTGGTCTTTATCTGATGATGTAGATGGTGATAAAAAATGGACATTTCCTAATATAACACTAAGTCCAGACCAATATATGGTTTTATGGGCTTCATCAAAAGATCGGGCTACTATTAACTATTCAAGAACACTCATCAATCAAGGAGATGAATATAAATACTTAATTCCAACTTCCGAGCCCAATCCTAATTGGAGTGATTTAAGTTTTGATGATTCAAGTTGGTCTCCAGGTTCATCAGGCTTTGGCTTTGCTGATGGAGATGATGCTACCATTATTCCAAATGGCACACAATCGATATATCTTAGAAAAACATTTACAATTAATAACCTCGCTTCTATTTCTACTTTAATTTTAGATATGGATTATGATGACGCCTTTGTTGCCTATATAAATGGAAATGAAGTTGCAAGAGCTAATATTAATGACGAACCACCAGCGTATAACTCAGGAACTATAACAGATCATGAGGCGCTAATATATTCTGGAGGAAGCCCGGAAAGGTTTATGATTACAGATTTCAATTCAATTTTAAAAGAAGGTGAAAATATTTTAACCATTCAAGCACACAATATCAGTGCAAACTCCTCCGATTTTACAATAATACCTTTTTTATCGGCAATTTTTTCAAGTCAAAATACTACTGGTATTGAACCACCTGCCATTTTAAGCCTAACGCCGAATAATTTCCATACAAATTTTAAAATATCATCAGGTTCAGAAACAATACGTTTACATAATGCTTCTGGCGGTCTTATTCATGAAATAATTGCAGCGAACCTTCCAGAAAATACATCAATTGGAGTATCTATAACTTCTGAAGATATTGTAAGTTATGCAGAGACTACTCCCGGTTATAAAAATTCTAATCAAGAATATGTAGGAAGTGTTCAAAGTGAAGTTGTTTTTTCTAACCAAGGTGGCCTTATTAATGCACCCATAAGTTTAAGTTTATCTGGAAATGCTTCAGAGGAAGTAATACGCTATACAATTGGTGAAAATAATCCTACAGAAACTTCTCCAATATATACAAATCCTATTGAAATTAATGAAAACACAACTGTGCGCGCACAAATATTTTTAGAGAATTATTTACCATCTTCGATATCTATTAAATCCTATATTTTAAATAATAGCTCATTTACAAGTAGTAACTTACCCATCATTATTATCAATACAGAAAATGGTGCAGAAATTCCTGACGAGCCAAAAATACTTGGTACTATGAAAATAATTCAAAGACCTGATGGTGCTCGAAATTTTCTAACGGATGCTGATAATGATGACTTTTTAAATTATTCAGGTACTATTGGTATTGAAACTAGAGGATCTTCTTCTCAGGCATTGCCTAAAAAACCATACGGTATTGATACTTTAGAAGATAATGGTATAGAAGATAAAGGCGTAAAATTATTAGGGATGCCTAAAGAAGATGATTGGATTTTAAATTCATTTGCCTTTGATGATAGTATGATGCGAGACTATATTAGTTATGAAATGACAAGGGAAATGGGGCAATATGCTGCCAATTTAAAGTATTGTGAAGTGGTGCTTAATGGCGATTATATTGGTTTATATGCACTCTCTGAAAAAATAAAACGTGACGGAGATCGTGTAAACATTGCAAAGTTATCTGATGATGAAAATTCATTTCCAGAGGTTTCAGGTGGTTATCTAATGCAGACAGATAGAGTTTCTGATGAAGATCCTGCTGCTTGGTATAGTAATAATGCTGTTTATATTCATGAAAAACCAAATTCAGATGATATTACACAAACACAATCTTCTTATATAGAAGGGGTTTTTAAAAGTTTAGATAACAATGCCACGAATTCTAATATAACAAGTGGTTATCCTTCTATTATAGACATTCCATCTTTTGTAGATTATATGTTAATAGCAGAAATTGCCTCAAATGCAGATGCTTATGCCCTTAGTACGTATTATCATAAAGATAGAGGCGGAAAGTTAAGAGCAGGACCTGTTTGGGATTATAATTTAACTTTTGGCAATGACTTATTTGACTTTTTTGGAGGAGATCCCTTTGATAGAAGTCATACATATGTTTGGCAATTTGAGTACGGCAATAAAGGTTCTCGTTTTTGGGGTGATCTTTTTAATAATGCAACTTTTAAATGTTATTTAGCAAAACGCTTTGATGAATTGACTAAAGAGGGACAACCACTAAATTTTAACTACATTTCTAATTTAATTGATAGCACTATTACATTAATTTCTGAAGCTACTAATAGAGAAAATGAGCGTTGGGAAACAATAGATGATTTTTCTGGAGAAATAGCCACTATGAAAGTTTGGATTCAAGAAAGAATTACATGGATGCGAAACAACCTTGGTGCATTTTCTAATTGTAATTCAATAGAAACACCTTCTTTGGTAATTTCTAAGATTAGTTATAATCCATTAGAAACAGAGACTTTTACTGAAAGTAAGGATTTAGAGTTTATAGAGATTCAAAATATAGGAACTACAACTGTAAATTTAACTGGTGTGTATTTAAGCAAACTAGGGGTATCTTATCAATTTGAAGAAAATGCAACTATTTCACCTACACAATCGATTCAGTTAGCTAGAAATACAGATGTTTTTTTCGATAGATATGGCCTTGAAGCTTATGGTAGATTTGATAGAGATTTATCAAATAGTAGTCAGAATTTAGTATTAGCAGACGCTTTTGGAAATATCATTGATCAAGTGGAATATACAGATAGTGCACCTTGGCCAGAAACTGCTGATGGTGATGGTTTTTATTTAGAATTGATAGATGTTAATTCTGACAATGCTTTGGCGAGCAGTTGGAAAGCAAGTTCGGATGCAGTTTTAAATACAAGTGTTTTTAATTCTAATGCAATAGATTTTGCAGTATATCCAAATCCTACGAAAGAAAAATTAACGATAACCTCTAAACAAATACTAGAAGAAATTATAATTTTTAATCCGCTAGGTCAACAAATAAAAACGTTTCAAGTCAATTTTAAAACAGGGTCAATAAATATTAGTAATCTTAAAAAAGGAATGTATTTTTTAATTCTAAAGGGAATAAATGGCGAACAATTTTCTACTAAAATTTTTAAAGAATAAAAAATATTCTTTTCTCTATTTTAATATAATTGAATTTAAAAAGTATGACAAATACAAAATCCGTATTAAATGTTTTAGGAGGGCTTTTAGATACCTGTTCATGCAATCCTATGACAGGATATTTACGTGATGGTTTTTGTAATACTACGCCAGATGATTTTGGTACACACGTAGTCTGTGCCGTAGTTACTAAAACCTTTTTAGAGTATTCTTTTTCTAAAGGAAATGATTTAATGACTCCAATACCACATTGGAACTTTCCTGGCTTAAAACCAGGCGATAAATGGTGCTTATGTGTTTCTAGATGGAAACAAGCTGAAAAAGCAAATGCTGCACCACTTGTTGATTTAAAAGCTACGCACGCCCTTGCTTTAAAATATGTTTCATTAGAACTTTTAACAAAGTATGCTTGCCCTATCTAATAACTTTATAGCTTAGATCATTTATTATGAGTTTCCTTCTACTTCGGAATAACAAACTCTTTTTAATTGTATATTTGCCCCAATAATTAAGAAAAATAAACAATTATCTCTTTATTTCCTATGCCTTTTAAAAAATTACATTCCGATATCAAAGAGAAGCTAGCTTTTTTTGAAATAACTACACCTACTCCTTTTCAGAGTAAAAGTATTCCTTTCATTAAAAGTGGTGCAAATGTGTATTGCACAGCACCAAAAAACAGCGGAAAAACAACTGCTTTGATACTTACTACTTTACAAAAATTGAAATGTGAAGAAGTTGGTGTTGCTCCAAGAGCTATTATTTTAGTAGAAAACCGAGAACGTGCTTTTGAATTAGAAGAAACCATTTTAAAGTATACAAGACATACTTCTTTACGTGTGTATACCTGTGACGATAAATTTCATATAGAAGTACTTACTTCTGAAATTTTTGAAGGTGTAGATATTCTTATTGCTACCCCTAAAACATTGTGTAAGCTGCTTTTATCAGAAGGTCTAAACATGACACAATTAAAGATTTTTAATATAGAAGATGCAGAGTTTTTAGCCAAAAGTTCAACGTATACAGATCTTATGGCAATCACACAAAGTATTCATAAATGCCAATATGTGGTATATTCAGAGAAATCGAATACAATGTTAAAACGCTTAGAAACTAATATTATGCAATACTCTAAAACAGTTGCGCTGTAATGTATTTTTTAAAGATTATTACTTTACATTTCTTAATATAATAAAGAATTAATGATACCTAAACTACATTATATCTCTCAAGGAAATTCTCCTAAAGAACATATAGAAAATATTCAAAAAGCGTGTTCTGCAGGAGCCGAATTGGTAGAGCTGCGTTTGCAAAATGTTTCTGAAAAAAAATATCTAAAATTAGCAACTGAAGCTAGAGAAATTACTTCCTATTTTCAAACAAGACTCCTTATAAATAACGATTATAAAATAGCAAAACAAGTAAAAGCAGACGGTGTGCATATAAGCACAGCAAATGTGTGTCCAATTTCAGCTAGAAAACATTTGTATACTTGGCAGATTATAGGCGCAAGCGCCAACACCCTAAAAGACTGCGAGGTGCTTCTTGAAAAGCAAGTAGATTATATTAGCTTAAGTTCATTCAAAACAAAAGAAAAATCAGATCCTAAAGCTATTGGTTTAAAAGGTTTTTCTGCAATTATTGATGCTTTAAAAAGCGAAACACCAATTCTTGGTGCTGGAGGCATTATTAAAGAAGATGTTGCAAGCATATTAAAAACAGGTATTTCGGGCATTCGAGTATCTAATGAAATTACGAAAGATTTTGATCTGATGAGAACATTTAATAATTTGTTAAGTGCTTCGGCAACCGACGAAAAACGACATACATTTGAATAGTAAATTAATATTATATTTACTTTATTAAAAATAGTTAACTTTTAAAAAAATCTTTTGAATTTACTTCCAATTTTAACACTGTTCTCAAGTTTAGCGTTTATTTATTTTGGTGTACAGTGTTTTTACTCAAAATTTATTATTTTAGAATTTGAAAGATATGGATTACCAAATTTCAGAAAACTTACTGGTTTCCTTCAATTAATGGGTTCAATGGGTTTGCTACTTGGCCTATGCGTAAGTCCCATTCTACTAATATTAGCTTCATCTGGTCTATGTCTACTAATGCTTTCAGGATTTGTAGTAAGAATAAAAATTAAAGACAATTTTATTCAGTCTTCCCCATCATTTATTTTTGCTGCTTTAAATTTATGCATCGCTTTAAAAGCGTTTTACACCTATTTTTAAAGAGAAAAATATATAATTACTACATTCATTAATATAAATAATGCTGCTGGAAATGATTTATATAGGGCGTCTTTTATTTTAAAATGCATTATAACAGAGCCTAATAATAAGGTCATTAAACCAATACTTCCTATTAAGGTTAAAAACTCAAACTTTATAGATGCTATTAATATACATGCAAAACTTATTTTTAAAAAACCAACAACATAACAAAACTGCATAGATAAACCGTATGCCTCAAATTCTTTAATAATAGATTCCACATTATTGCCTCCCCTCCATTTTGTTGGTTTATGCGCTAGCAATAACCAAACGTTTAAAATGCTTAAACCAACAATAATCTTTAATGCCATAACTATATATTCAGTCAATTCCATGGGGTAGTGTTTTAAAGTGAATTTATTTTTAGCAAATCTATAAAAAAGAATGCAATTCATAATTACAGAATCTCTTAAAAAACTATATTCGCGCCATGTGGATTTATTTAGGACTTTTGGCTGCGCTTTTTTTAGGGTTACACAGTTTATGTAAGAAACATGCAGTGCAAGGAAATGAGGCTTTTCCTGTATTGTTAGGAACCATTACTTCAGGGTTTGTTCTATTATTGCCGCTATATATTGGTTCTATTTATTTTCCTGAATTTACAAAAAGTACGAGTTTTTATATTGGTTCAATTCCTTGGGAAACCCATGGTTTTATCTTGATAAAATCAATGATAATGGCAGCTTCTTGGGTATTAGCATACCAAGCATTAAAACATTTACCTATTACTATTGTTGCTCCTATACGCTCTGCAGGTCCATTTTTTACATTTATTGGTGCTATCTTAATTTACAAAGAGCAACCTACTTTTTTACAGTGGATTGGGTTCTTTTTCATCATCTTTTCTGTATTATTATATTCTAAAGTAGGGAAAAAGGAAGGCATTCATTTTAAACGGAATAAATGGGTGTTTGCTATTGTTGGCGCTACTTTTTTAGGTGCTTCTAGTGGATTATACGACAAGTTTTTAATTCAAAATTTAGCTTTAAATCCGCAAACTTTATTATTTTGGTTTTGTTTTTATACCGTGCTAATTTTGATTATTATTTTAGCAATTACATGGTTTCCATATGCAGAGAAAAGAAAAGCTTTTAAATTTCGTTGGTCTATAATAGCGGTAGGTATTTTATTACAAGCAGCAGATTATTTTTATTTTAAAGCTTTACAAGATCCAGATGCTTTAATAATGTTATTATCTGCAGTAAAAAGAAGTCAGTTAATAATTGCTGTTATTTTTGGAGGAATACTATTTAAAGAAAATAATAAACGTAAAAAATTAATTCCTTTGGCAGGAATTATAACGGGAGTGTTTTTGATTTTGTTTTCTTCAGGCTTTTAAGCTTATAGCTTTCTAGAAACTTACAGCTTCTCTCCTATCTTTATTTTAATATAAGAGCCTTATCTTTACAAACAGACACGCTAATTATAAATTTGGAACAAATAAAAAAATACATCGATCAAATAGCGACTATATCTGAAGAAGATTGGTTTTTTTTCAAATCTAAACTTCAACGCCGAATACTGCCGAAAAAAACTATTTTCTTAAAAATTAATCAAATAGAGAATCATATTTCTTTTATTGAATATGGAGTTGTGCGTTTGTTTATTCCTAAAGAAAATCCTGAAAAAGAAATTACTTTTGGTTTTAGTTTTAAAGACCAATTTGTAAGTGCTTATGATTCTTTTCTTACTCAAAAACCTTCATTATATCAATTACAAACACTTACCGAAACAAGTATCTTAAGCATTACGTATAAAGATTTACAAGTCGTTTATAAGACTACTCAAATTGGTGATTTAATTGGAAGGTTAACCGCAGAACGTCTCTTTTTAATTAAATCTAAGCGAGAACAGAATCTACTAAACCTTTCAGCAGAAGAGCGTTACTTGAAGTTGTTTAAAGAAAGACCAGAACTTCTAAAAGTAATTCCTCTAAAATACATTAGCTCTTATATTGGTGTTACAGCGCAAGCCTTAAGCAGAATAAGAAAACGATTATAAATGTATTTTTATTGATTTGGGTTCATTGTTTTGTGCTGAATATCAAATTATCTTTGTAAAAAAAATAAATGATTATAATTATATTTGTTTTGGTACTTTGGTATGGAGGTTTGTTTTTTCAATCTTTCTTTTTACACAGATACGCAGCGCATCAAGTTTTTACGATGTCTAAAACTATGGAACGTGTAAGTTTTGTTTTAACTTGGTTTTTTCAAGGTTCTAGTTATTTAAGTGCTTACGGTTACGGTATTATGCACCGCATGCATCATGCATATACAGATACAGAAAAAGACCCGCATTCTCCTTCTCATGACGCAAATTTATTTGCTATGATGTGGAAAACAAAAACAATATATCAAGACATTAACGATCAAAAAATTACAGTAGATAAAAAATTCACTAAAAACGTACCACAATGGAAAAGCTTCGACGCCTTTGCAAGTAGTCGTTTTTCTAGAGTTCTTTGGATTAGCTTTTATATTTTATTTTTCTCTTATTTTACAACAGCACTATGGCAATGGGTATTATTACCTGTAGCGCTTATGATGGCACCAATTCATGGAGTTATTATCAATTGGTTTGGCCACATTTATGGGTATGTAAATTATAAAATGAGTAACACCAGTAAAAACCTTTTTCATTTTGATTTTTTAATGATGGGTGAAGGATATCATAACAATCATCATAAACATGCCACTAGTGCAAATTTTGGTGTAAAATGGCATGAAATAGATATGACCTATCTTGTTATTAAAGTACTAGATTTTATTGGATTCATTAAATTGAAACCTATTTCTATAAAAAAGTGATTTTATCATTTATAAACAAACGCTCCTGCTACTTTAATGTGAATATAGGCAAATACGCTACCGTTTTCTATAAAGTAAATAATACTAGGATTAACAGCTTTTTTACTTATAACCGAAGTAATCTATTCAGTAAAAAAAAATAATAATTTTAAACCTACCAGTCGATAGGAAAATAATCTTTAAGAAATTTACCACACCAATGCTTTCCAGTATTGATTCCATCAATTAAAGGATCCATAACTCTAGCAGCACCATCTACAATATCTAAAGGTGGTTGAAAATCGTGTACTTCTTCTTTCTTTTTAGAAAGTTCTACAGGATCTTCATCTGTAACCCATCCAGTATCAACTGCATTCATGTAAATACCAGACTTTGCAAACGTAGATGCAGAAGTATGTGTAAGCATGTTTAAGGCAGCTTTTGCCATATTTGTATGTGGGTGTCTATCTGCCTTTTTAAATCGGTGAAACTTCCCCTCCATCGCAGTAACATTTATAATGTGTTTTTTACCCGTATTCTCTTTCATCATTAAATTAGACAATCGATTACACAAAACAAAAGGTGCTACAGCATTTACCAACTGTACTTCTACCATTTCTGTAGTTTCAATTTCGCCTAACCTTAAACGCCAGCTATTTGTTTTTCTTAAATCTACTTGTTGTAAATCGGCATCTAATTCACCTTCAGGAAAAACCTCTGCTGTTTGCAAAGAATTGTCAAAACTATATGGAATTTGAGATAATTCTGCAGAATTTCTTAAGCCAATGCCTGGTTCTGGTCCGTGCCATGTAACTGGTAAAACGTTATTTTTACTAGTTTTCGCTGTAGAAACGCTTAAATTAGAAAGTTCTTCTAAACAAAAAGCATGTTCCTTTAATAAAGGCTGTGCTAACTTTGGTAATTGATTCAGAGGTTTCTTTTCATTTTCCATTAAATGAAAATAAAAACCAGCAGGTCTTCTTACTGTTTGTGCTGCATTATTAATTAGAATGTCTAATCTGTTGTATTTTTGTTCTATATAATTACAAAAAATTTCTACACTTGGAATGTGCCTTAGATCTAAGCCATGTATGTGCAAACGATCTCCCCAATCTTTATAATCTTCTTCCTTAGAGAAACGAATTGCAGAATCTGCAGGAAAACGAGTAGTTGCAACAACCGTGGCGCCAGAACGCAATAACATTAAAGTAATATGATATCCTATTTTTAATCGAGAACCTGTAATTACAGCTACTTGATCTTTTAAATCAGTGGTTTGAAAACGTTTTGTATAGTTTAAATCGCCGCAGTCTGAACACATGGTATCATAGAAATGATGCAACTTTGTAAATACAGCCTTACAGACATAACAGTTTCTAGGTGATTCTAATTCTTGGGTATTCTCTAAAATTGAAGCCGCAGCTAATAATTTAGGAGCAACAAATAAAGCTGCTTCTCTAGCAGAACGAATTCCGGTAGACTTTCGAGCATGCTTATCGCTCTCTATTTGCTTTCTTTTAACTGCTTTTTTAGCATCTTTTCTACGTCGTTGAAATTCATCACGATTTGGACGAGATAATTCTCCAGCAACCTTAAAAAGTGCTACTCTTTGTGCTTCGGGTATTTCAAAAAGTTGATTGGTGTCTTCCAATAACTTTTGAATAGTAGCAATGCACGACGCTATTTCTTCATTTGTTTTTAACTGACTCATAGTAGGATACACTATTTCTTTTTCTTCTTTTTTGAGATATCTGAAGAGATGGAAGCCGTTTTTGCAGTTGCAATATAATTTGCTAAAATCTTATCTACTAACTCTTCTTTTGTTAAATGATGAAAAATTGTTTTAATCTTAGATTTAAAATCTTCTGAAACCGAACGATTGGGCTTTGTTTTAAATATTTTATTTGCCCAAATTAACCCATTACTTTCTTCAATACTTTTTGCATCCGCCTTTTTAAAAGCGTTAAAACGAATGTCTAATGCTTTTTCAAAGTCAGAAATATCCTGTGCTTCTTCTTTTTGAATAATAGTTAAAGACAAACCACTTGCCCCAGCTCTAGCCGTTCTACCACTTCTATGCACATAGGCGTCATACGTGTCTGGTAAGTGATAATTTACAACATAAGAAAGATCTTTTACATCAATTCCACGCGCTGCTAAATCTGTAGCTACTAGAATATCAATATGTCCATCTCTAAATTGCCCCATAATTCGATCTCGAATTCCCTGTGTTAAACTACCGTGAATAGCGCCAGAAGAAAATTTATTAATTGCTAAGTTTTTAGCTAATTTGTTAACAGCTGCTTTTGTTTTACAGAAAATAATACCTCTTTGGCCTGCTTTAGAATTTAAAAAGTGTAATAAAACTTCTAATTTTTCTATTGGTGCTACAATTACATATTGATGATCAATACCTTGGTGCCCAACGCTAGACATATTAGCTTCAATATGAACTACATGTTTAGACATATAGTTTTGTACTAATTGCTTGATAGCCCCTGGCATAGTAGCCGTAAAAAGCAATGTTCTTCTCGCTTTCGGAATTTCTTTGATAATACTATCTAAACCTTCTTTTAAAGCAGTAACCATTTCATCTGCCTCATCTAATATAAAATAAGCAATTTTAGTAATATCAACCGCTTCTCTTTTTACTAAATCGGCTAATCTTCCTGGAGTTGCTACAACAATATGCGTAGTTTCTTTTAAACGGTCTATTTGAGGTTTAATAGGAATTCCACCACAAATAGTAGCAATGGAAATAGTAGGACTATATTTTGCCAATACTTCTAAGTTACTCGCTATTTGCTGTCCTAACTCTCTTGTAGGAGCTAATATTACCGCCTGGATATTTTTATTTTCTATATCAATGAGTTGCAACAAAGGTACACCAAAAGCAGCTGTTTTTCCGGTTCCTGTTTTTGCCAAAGCAACAACATCTTCTTTTTGATTTAAAATAATAGGAATTACTTTTTCTTGAATTTCGGTCGGAATAGTGATTTTTAAGTCGACTAAACTTTGTTGTAATTCTTTATTAATTCTTAAATCTGAAAATTTTTTTGACATTAAAATATTTTTTACAAAGGTAACAACAGTTTTTATGGGTTGCCTTTTTTATATGCAGTATTATTGGTGATTGTTTTAGCGAGTTTAAATATTATTTCTATGAAGCCATAATAAGCTTTAGAAAAAGCTTAGATAAAATACTATCTTTAAATTTAGAGCAAGAAAAAAGCCCAACTTTATAAGATGGGCTCTTTTTTGAAAAAATATGAATTTAAAATTATATAACTTTAACGTTAACTGCATTTAATCCTTTGTTTCCTTCTTGTAAGTCAAATTCAACTTGATCACCTTCTCTGATTTCATCTACTAATCCAGAAATGTGAACGAAATGATCTTTATCAACTCCTTCTTCTGTAATAAATCCAAATCCTTTAGACTCATTGAAAAACTTTACTGTACCTTTGTTCATCTTATTATAATTTAATTTGTAATATTATTCTGCAAAATTATACTCTTTAAATGAAATAACAACTATAAATTTGTAAAAATATTAAAAAATGTTACGTTTCTCCATAAAAACAAGGCTTTTAGACACCGTAAATTCTAACTTTTTTCTTTTTTAAACGAGAATTATTCAATTTTTCTGCAAGATCAGCAGCTAAAGTTGCCGGAACGGCAACAAAAGCACAATCTTGTTTTAGTTCTATATCTCCTAATTGATCTTTTGTTAACTTTCCTTGTTTTATAAATAAACCAGCAATATCACCTTTAGATATTTTATCTTTTCTTCCTCCAGAAATAAATAGTGTTTCCCAAAAAACCGGTTTTCTTTCTGCTTGTTTGGAAATGTTCTCTAAATCTGCATGCTTAATAAAATCTGGTAAACGTTCTTCTTTCCATTTTAAAACATATGCAGTTCCTTTTGCCGAAACTCTGGCTGTTCGACCATTTCTATGAGTAAACTCCTCTACTTCTCTTGGTAATTCATAATGAATTATATATTTCATTTCTGGAACATCAATTCCTCTTGCTGCCAAATCTGTAGCAATTAGAAGTTGGTTGGTACCGTTTCTAAATTTTATTAAAGAACGTTCTCTATCTTTTTGTTCCATTCCGCCACTAAAACATCCATGCTTAATATTTTTACTTTCTAAAAAAGCACTTAAATTATTTATACTATCTTTTAGGTTACAAAAAATAATTCCTTGTTTGTTTCCTAAGAAATTTAATAAATGCAATAATGTATTTTGCTTGTTTTTTGAGGGAGACAATACAGTTCTTATTTCTAATTTAGAAGTTGTCGCCTTTAAATAATTTACGGTATTTGGTTGATCTAACCTCACGAAATCAGGAATTTCTACTCCTTGTGTTGCAGATGTTAATATTCTTTTATTTAAAGATATTAATTGATTGATAACACCTCTCATTTCATATTCAAAACCAACTTCTAAAGACTTATCAAACTCATCTAAAATTAATGTTTTAATATGATCCTTAGAAAAACGTTCATTTGCAAAATGATCTGAAATCCTACCTGGAGTTCCTATTAGAATTGCCGGTACGTGTTTTAATTCTATTTTATCCTTAGACATTGGTCTACCTCCATAAACTGCGTTTACTTTATAACCAGATCCCATAGAACGAATAACTTGTTCTATTTGAATTGCTAATTCCCTCGAAGGTACTAAAATTAAAGCCTGTATTTCTTGTATATTCGGATCTAAAAATGACAACAATGGTAGTGCAAAAGCAAGTGTTTTCCCTGTTCCTGTTGGAGATAAAAGAATCGTATTTGTATTTTTCTTAATCGTTGCAATCGCTTCCTCTTGCATAGGATTTAACTGACTAATATGCAGTTTTTGTAATATTTCTTCTTGTCCTTTTATATGATTTGCCATCTATTAAAATGTTTCTTTTTATTTAAACTAACGGGCAAAGATACTTAGAGTTGTTTGGTATTGACCATAATTACTAAAAAGATTACTAATTTTGTCTTTCTAAAAAAAATAAAATTAAATGCTAAAACAAAAACTTACTAACTATAATGTAATACTTGCTTCTGGTTCTCCAAGAAGACAACAATTTTTTAAAGATTTAGAGATTGATTTTTCGATTCAATTAAAAGAAATTGAAGAAATTTATCCAGAAAATTTAAAAGGTGTAGCAATTACTGACTACCTATCGAATTTAAAATCGGACGCATTTTCAACTTTAAATGATAACGATTTACTAATTACTTCAGACACTATTGTTTGGCTAGAAGGCAAAGCATTAGGCAAGCCTAAGGACGCAAAAGACGCTTTTACTATGTTAAGAGCTATGTCTGGAAAAAAACATGAAGTAATTACTTCTGTATGTTTAAAGAGTACTTCTTTTCAAAAAATTATTAATGATATTACAATCGTTACATTTAAAGAACTTTCTGATGATGAAATTCATTACTACATCAACAATTACAAACCTTTTGATAAGGCGGGTGCATATGGAATTCAAGAATGGATGGGGTTTATTGGCATAGAAAAGATAGAAGGTAGTTATTTTAATGTAGTAGGCTTGCCAGTGCATAAACTTTACAAAGAGCTTATGGCTCTGTAAATAGGCTGATTCGCAGAATAAATTGTAGTTTTTGGCACTTTCTCACATTATGTTAAAAAGTCTTCCGTCTATTCTCCTATTTATTTCCTTTAGAAATAAATAAAAGTTTATTTTTACGCAAAATTAAACAACACAATACTTTACAATATTATAATGAAAAAATACACGTACACAGAAAAAAAGGATACACGTTCAGGTTTTGGAGACGGTTTAACTGAGTTAGGTAGAACAAACCCAAATGTAGTTGCTTTATGTGCTGATTTGATTGGTTCTTT
>Ga0209533_1000391_pt1 | contig 42395 bp, 45 predicted proteins | sample COG_04_FD_184748 | JGI IMG/M metagenome (GOLD analysis project Ga0209533, IMG submission 184748) | Pelagic Microbial community sample from North Sea - COGITO 998_met_04 (SPAdes) (version 2) | ecosystem: Environmental > Aquatic > Marine > Neritic zone/Coastal water | place: Helgoland, sampling...
AATGTCCAGACCTCGCGCCGCAATATCAGTGGCGACTAATACTCTAATATCTTTATTTTTAAAACCAGCCAAGGCTTTGGTTCGTGCTCCTTGACTCTTATTTCCATGAATCGCCATCGCAGAAATGCGTGCACTTTCTAATTTTTTACAAAGGTTGTTTGCGCCGTGTTTGGTACGTGTAAACACCAATACTTGTTGCCAATTTCCATCTTGAATCAATTTGATAAGAAGGTTTGTTTTTTTCTCTTTTGCTACTCTATAGATTTGTTGTGCAATCGCTTCAACAGTCGTATTTTCTGGCGTCGCTTCTACAAGTGTAGGGCGATGTAAAATGGTTTGCGCTAAGCTTTTGATCTCTCTAGAAAAGGTCGCCGAAAACATTAAATTTTGACGTTTAGAAGGAATCAACCTTCTGATTTTATCAATATCACGTTTGAATCCCATGTCCAACATACGGTCGGCTTCATCGAGGACAAAAATCTCAACCTTAGCCAGGGATAAATGGCCTTGGTTTTCCAAATCGAGTAAACGTCCTGGAGTTGCCACCAAAATATCAACGCCATTACGGAGGTGTTTAATTTGTGGATTTTGGTTCACACCACCAAAAATAACTGCGGCACGAAGGTCCAAAAACTTACTGTAGTGTTTTACATTGGTATACACCTGATCCGCCAGTTCTCGTGTCGGAGTCAATACTAACGCACGTACTGGACGGCGATGGGGTACTGGGTTTTGAGATAAAATTTGCAACATGGGCAGTGTAAACCCTGCGGTTTTCCCTGTGCCTGTTTGGGCAGAAGCGAGTACATCAAGACCTTCAAGTATTGGAGGAATAGCTTTTTGTTGTATTGGAGAAGGCGTTTCGTAGCCCTGTAAACGGACTGCTTTGAGTAGGGCTTCAATGAGTCCTAAAGATTGAAATGTCATATATGTTGTTTTGAAAATGACAGTATACAATACGATAGGTCATTCTGAACGATGGCACAAAGGTACGTCTTATTTTAAATAAATTAACGTGTAAACACCAATTTAGTAGCGGTTGATCCATTGGCGTCATACGCATAGCCATCCGTAGCAAACGTTTTTAAACCATCAACCGTTTCTACAGCATTTTCAATAATGTGACGGGTCATGTACCCACGGGCTAGTTTGGCAAAAATAGCAATGGTTTTGTACTGCCCGTTTTTGAATTCCTTAAAATCCACATGCACTACAGGCACTTTAAGAACTTTAACATCAATAGCTTTAAAATATTCTTGACTCGCTAAATTGACAAACAACTCCCCATCTTTTAGCTCATTATTCAAAGCTGTAGTTACTTTTTTTCGCCAAAATTCATAGAGATTTTTGGATTTACCTACAGGAAATTTTGTCCCCATTTCCAAACGGTAGGGCTGCACTAAGTCTAGAGGTTTCAAAATACCATACAATCCTGAGATAATTCGAACAGAATCTTGTAGCGTATTTATTTTTGAGTCTTCAATGGTATAGGCGTCTAACCCACGATACACATCGCCATTAAAGGCATATATCGCTGGGCGTGCATTTTTGGAAGTAAAAGGTACTGACCAGTCCTGATTACGCTCATAATTAAGTTGACCCAAATTAGGGGAAATATGCATCAATTCCGAAAGTGCTTTAGCAGATTTCTTTTTGAGTAAGGTATTCAATTGCTGCGCCTCGCCCATAAAACAACTATTGGTGCTTAATGTGGTCGGTAAATCACTCTCGTAATTTAATGATTTGGCAGGTGAGATGACAAGTTTCATATATCTATGTTTATGACGTAAAGTTAACATCTAAGATTGAACTCTAAGAAAAATTATATTTATAATTTCTATGTTCCAATATTCAAAATTGATGCTTAGTCCGTTTATTCTTCAACTAGGTGATTCGAGTAGACTTCCCATTTTTTGATACAGTTTTGCATATCTTGAGGGATTTCAGTGGTGAATGCCATTTTTTTGCCTGTAGTTGGATGTACAAATCCTAGAGTTTTGGCATGTAAGGCTTGACGCGGAAGGGTTTTAAAACAATTATCCACAAACTGCTTATACTTGGTGAAAGTTGTCCCTTTTAGAATACGATCACCTCCATAGCGTTCGTCATTAAAAAGTGTATGCCCAATATGCTTCATATGTACTCGAATTTGATGAGTGCGCCCCGTCTCCAGTCGGCAGGTCAACAGGGTTACATAGCCCAATCTTTGGAGGACTTTATAGTGTGTAACGGCAGGTTTTCCTTTATCAGCTTCATCGCCAAAATAGACCGTATTTTGCAATCTGTTTTTAGGATGACGTCCAATATTTCCATCAACAGTTCCTTTTTCTAATTCAACATTTCCCCAAACCATAGCTACATATTCGCGTTCACTTGTCTTGGCTTTGAATTGTGCAGATAGATGAGCCATCGCAATTTCGGTTTTGGCGACCACTAACAACCCACTTGTGTCTTTATCAATTCGATGAACTAAGCCGGGGCGGTTACTACTGTTATTGGGAAGGGTATCAAAATGAAACAGTAAGGCGTTAATTAAGGTGCCAGAATAATTTCCATGACCCGGATGAACAACCATTCCAGGGGCTTTATTAACGACTAATAAATCGTCATCTTCATACACAACATCAATAGGGATATCTTCAGGAACTAATAAATTTTCGTAAGGGGGGTGTTCAAATAAAACACGGATTTGATCCAATGGCTTTACCTTATAATTTGATTTAACAGCTATTTCATTGACGAGAATACTACCATCCTTAGCGGCAGCTTGTATTTTATTTCGAGTAGCATTTTCAACAAAATTCATGAGGTATTTATCGATCCGCAAAGGCTGTTGTCCTTTTTCGACCGTAAATGTGTAATGCTCATGTAATTCACTTTCGTTTACTAAATCTTCCATGGTTGATTATTGCTTTCGAATACCGTTTCCTAAGACAAGGTCGAGAATCGAGGTTTTTGGAAGCATCGTACCTGCTTCAATGATTTGGCCGTTATGCCGTAGTTCTAAAACTTCATCTTTCCCTAAGTCATCTCTATAGACAAGAGTACCAATTTGAAACCCAAGGGTTTCTAATGTGGGTTTTGCTTGTCGAAACGTACGACGAATGACATCGGGAACGGGGAGTGTTCTGTAGGACGAGGGATTTAAAATTAAATATATTTTGCGACCTGCTTTAACCTGACTCCCAGCTATAGGGTCTTGTTCAATAATTGCCCCTTTGGGATAGTTAGGATTGTAGTTTGATGAATCTTGAACTTCACTTCTCAAGTTTTGCGCTATAATTAGAGCCTGAGCGGCTTTGTAGGTTTTTCCTGTCAGCGGAGGTACGGTTACAAATGCTCCGTGGTTGGTATACGACTTAAGCCATTTGAGGGTTAGAAACCCAAAAATCACCAATGCAATACACGCAAACATTAATTGCTTTATAAATGATTTACTGAATAAGAATTTAATGAAATTCATAGTGCTTTTTTATAATTTAACAAAGCTAAACAAATATTTGTGTCCTTTAAAATCTTTAGCTTGTTTAGTTTGAAGTAAATATATTTGGATTAAAATGATTTTGATTTGATATAAAAGTAATATTTTTACTGTATAAACGTACAAATGAAAAAAAATATTGCCATCATTATGGGCGGATATTCTAGTGAGTACCTCATCTCTTTGAAGAGTGGACAAATGGTATTTGATAGTTTACCTAAAACGTTATACAACGCCTATTGTATTCATATCTTCAAAGATAAATGGGTTTATGTAGCTGAGGACTTTAAAGAATACCCTGTTAACAAAGCTGATTTCTCCATTGTAGTAGAGGGTTCAAAAACAAACTTTGACTGTGTATTTAATGCAATTCACGGGGCACCCGGCGAAGATGGTACCATGCAAGCTTATTTTGAATTACTATCCATCCCGCACACCAGTTGTAATATGTATCAAGCGGCTTTAACATTCAATAAAAGAGATTGTTTGAGTGTACTAAAGCCGTATGGAATTCTTATGGCAGACTCCTATTTTTTAAATGTTGGAGACCCCATAGATGCATCAGCTATTGAAAAAGCTGTTGGATTTCCTTGTTTTGTAAAAGCCAATAAAGCTGGAAGTAGTTTTGGCGTTACTAAAGTCTACTCAAAAACTGATTTACCAAGCGCCATTAAAACCGCTTTTAAAGAAGATGACGAACTGATTATTGAATCGTTTTTAGATGGCACCGAAGTATCGGTGGGTGTGATTCGTTATAAAGGAGAAGTCACTGTACTCCCGATCACCGAAATTATCACAGAAAATGATTTTTTTGATTACGAAGCGAAATATTTAGGTAAATCTCAAGAAATCACCCCAGCACGTTTGAGTAAAATGCAAGAAGCAGACGTCCGAAAGGTTGCTAAACACATATATGAGGTCTTGAAATTAGATGGATTTTCTAGAAGTGAATTTATTTTTAAAGATGGAAAACCTTATTTTTTAGAGGTTAACACAATTCCAGGACTTACCAAGGAAAGTATTTTACCTCAGCAGGCTGAACAGGCTGGAATTTCGATGTCCGACTTATTTGACAATGCCATTCAGCAAGCACTTCAGAAAAATCCTTAACTTTACAAAATGAAGAAAGCAATTTTCCCAGGATCTTTTGACCCAATTACTCTAGGTCATGTTGACATTATTAATAGAGGTGTGACTTTATTTGATGAAGTGATTATTGCAATTGGCGAAAATTCTTCTAAAAATTATATGTTTTCATTAGAAGCACGTAAACAATTTATTGAAACTACTTTCAAAGACAATCCAAAAGTATCTGTCGTGTCCTATAGCGGATTAACGATCGATTTCTGTAAAGCAATTGGAGTTGAGTTTATTTTAAGAGGTCTTAGAAATCCTGCCGATTTTGAGTTCGAAAAAGCTATTGCACATACCAATCGGCATTTATCCACACTAGAGACTGTCTTTTTACTGACCTCTGCACAAACCTCGTTTATCTCCTCTTCTATTGTGAGGGAAATTATTCGCTATGATGGGAATTATAAAAAATTAGTTCCTGATGCGGTTCGCACAAAATAATACTAAAGCTTATATTCTGAAAGCCCTTTAGAAAACGCCTCTGGATTTTCTGCTAAATGGTAACGCGGATCGTCAATTGCTTCTAATATTACATCTTTAAAAATTGGACTCGATTTATATAACAAGACCTTACAGTCCTCACTAAGGTGTTTTAAGTGAATTGCCTTACCTTCTTCTTTATATTTAACAACAAGATTATAAATCGCTTCTATGGCCGAATGGTCACTAATACGAGATTCTACAAAATCAATTTCTACAGACTTTGGATCATTTTTCACATCGAACTTGTCATTAAAAGCTGTGATGCTTCCAAAGAATAATGGACCCCAAATTTCGTATACTTTTGTACCATCATCTTTGATGCGTTTTCGAGCACGAATACGTTTTGCATTTTCCCATGAAAATACTAGAGCACTCACAATCACTCCAGAAATTACGGCAATTGCCAAATCAAAAAACACGGTCATGGACGACACTAGTATCAATACAAATACATCTGTTTTTGGAATTTTATTGATGATTCTAAAACTTGACCATGCAAAAGTACCAATTACTACCATAAACATTACACCTACCAATGCTGCAATAGGGACTTGTTCTATAAGACCCGAAGCAAATAGGATAAATGCTAAGAGTGCCAATGCTGCAACAATTCCTGATAGTCGACCTCTACCACCACCTTTAATATTTATTATTGATTGTCCAATCATTGCACAGCCACCCATACCACCAAATAATCCAGTGATAATATTTGCACTCCCTTGAGCCATACACTCTCTATTGGAGTTTCCACGGGTTTCAGTAAGTTCGTCTATTAAATTTAATGTCATTAGAGATTCTATCAACCCAATAGCTGCAAGAATAAGTGCGTATGGACCTATGAATTTTAGCGTTTCAAAATTGAGAGGAATCTTTTCAAAAATAGCCCACTGAGGGAGTGGCAACCCACCACCTAGGCCATCACCACCACCATCTTTAATAAAACTTCCAACAGTAGCTACGTCTAAATTTCCAAAAATAACAATTGCAGAGACTACCAATATAGCAACAAGTGCTTCAGGTAATTTTTTGGTAATTTGTGGGAGTCCAAACATGATTCCCATTGTGAGCACTACAAGCCCAACCATGGTCCATAAAGAAGTGCCTTGCATCCATACCATTTCTCCATTTTCAGAAGTCATAAACATGCTTAATTGCGATAGAAAAATAACTATTGCTAAACCATTCACAAAGCCCATCATTACAGGATGTGGAATCAAACGTACAAATTTACCAAGCTTAAAAACACCTGCCAAAACTTGAATGACTCCCATTAGAATAACGGTCATAAATAGGTAATATAGTCCTAGTTCATCACCTTCGGCACCCATTGCATTTCCGCGCGCCACAAGACTTACCATCACTACGGCCAATGCACCAGTAGCTCCACTAATCATTCCTGGACGACCGCCAAAAATGGAGGTGATTAATCCAATCATAAAAGCGGCATACAGACCTACCAAAGGATCAACTCCTGCGACAAAAGCAAAGGCAACGGCTTCGGGCACTAAAGCCAAAGCAACTGTTAGTCCACTTAAAATATCATTTTTTACATTACTAGATCGCTTACTTATAAACTCCATCATTTTGTTTCATTTTTGCTGGGCAAAAATAAACTTATTGGAAAGGATAGCAACAGTAATGCCGCTTTATTTAAAAGATTATTCTAAAAACAAGGCTAGATTAGCAGTTTTATATTTGCGTATGAATTATTTAAAACCTTTTGAAGTTTGGTCTCAGGAATCCATTTTACTTTTGTGATGCCTTCTTTTTCTTGTGGAATTAATTTGCCCTTATGTTCTGAGAACATTTCAAACCAATAGGTAACTTTGATGTAATTTCGATCATTTCTCTTAAATATGTGGTATGTAATTTCTAGAGGCTTGGTTATACTTAAGCCTGTAATTCCCGTTTCTTCTTCCACTTCGCGAAGAGCAGTTTGATTAATTGTTTCCTTTGACTCCGTTTTACCTTTTGGAAGGTCCCATTTTCCATTTCTAAAAATAAATAATATTTCATTTTTAGAATTGTAAACTTTTCCACCGCCTGCAATTACATTTGGAAGTAAGGAGAGAAATTTTTTGAGAAGAACATCTTTATCTGGCCCAACAAGACGCACAGAATTATATTTATCTTTTCTAAGTTTACCAAGCACTTTGTTAATATCCACTGAATCAATCAGTATGTTCTTAAAATCTGTTTCCGTTTCTAGCTTGGTAGTCAGTACTATTGGTTTATTACCAACAAATATTTTATACATTGTTAATTAAAAACTAATTAATAGGAAGTAAAAGTAGTAATTTTTAGTAATTTTGACACATGATTTTCAATAAAAGTATTGCCAAAAAAACTGCAGAAGTATTACTTCAAATTAATGCCATAAAACTGAACCCAAAAGACCCCTTTACATGGGCCTCTGGATGGAAGTCTCCTATCTATTGCGACAACAGATTGGCGCTATCATTTCCTGCAGTTAGAAATTACATTAAAGAAGAGCTGAGCAAAAACATAGAGATTGAATTTGGTAAGCCCGATGTTATTGCAGGAGTTGCAACAGGTGCCATTGGAATTGGAGCATTAGTTGCTGAGTGTCTTGGACTTCCGTTTGTGTATGTGCGTCCAGAAGCAAAAAAACATGGACGTCAAAATCAAATTGAAGGATTTGTTGAAAAAGGTCAAAATGTGGTGGTCGTTGAAGATTTAATCAGTACTGGTAACAGTAGTTTAAATGCTGTTAACGCGCTAAAAGTAGCCGAAGTTAATGTAAAAGGGATGGTCGCTATTTTTACCTATGGCTTTGAGGTTTCAAAAGAAAATTTTAAAACAAATAATGTCCCTCTTTATACCCTTAGTAACTATGAAAGTCTTTTAGAACAAGCTTTAGACACAAACTTCATTAACCAAACTGAAGCAAATGTTTTATCAAAATGGAATTCAAATCCATCGGAATGGACCGGTAAATAAATTTAGATATGAAATTAGAATCACCAAAAGTTAGCCTTGAAAAATCAACTCAGGAGGTATTTGATTTTTTAACTGATGTTAAGAACTTCAAACCTTTGATGCCCGAAAACACAAGTAAATTTGAACTTCTTGACGAAGATACTTTTCTATTTGCCTTAAGTGGAATGCCAGAAATCGTTTTGAAAAAAAAATCTATGGAAGCTCCAAACAGAATCATATTGGGTGCAGCTGGCGGAAAACTAGACTTTTCATTAACAGCTAATATTGAGTCGATTTCAGAAAATAAAAGCGACGTTCAATTGATCTTTGAAGGCGATTTTAACCCTATGATGGCAATGATGATTAAAGGACCGATCACTAAATTTATTGAAACCTTAGCGGAAAATATTCCTAAATCGATCTAATACAACAATTTTAATGCTTTAAGGTCAAAAGCTTTGGTACTATCCTCCATTTGCACTTGTAGTTTTCCAGAATCGGTAACCCCTCTAATGATGCCTGTAAACGAAGTTTGATCCGGCAATTTAAAGGTAGAAGGCTTGTCTTTTCGAAACAGATACGACTCATATTCGGTATCGAGTATACCTTCCCCATTTTTTTCGTAAACGCTAAAATAATATTGAATATTTACGATAAGTTTATGAAGTAATTCGTCCTTATCAATTGGCATTCCTAAAATATTTTTCAAAGAGCTAACCTTTGGAAGTCCATTGAAAATTTCCTGATTCACATTGAGTCCAATTCCTATAACTGAAGATTCAATCTGTTGAGATTTTATAAGATTTTCTATTAATATACCTGCAATTTTATGATGGTCTGACAAAATGTCGTTAGGCCATTTAATGGCTAAATTAGGAACATTATAATGCTCAAGTGTTTTGATAATGGACAAGGACACCAAAATACTTAATAGGAACTGACGGTTTGTAGGAAAAGGTGGTTTGTGTTTTAAAATACTGAAAGTCAAGTTTTTACCCTTATCTGATATCCATTCAGAACCCCGCTGGCCTCGTCCATGCGTTTGGTGATGAGTTAGTACAACAGAAAAATCTTCTAAAACGGTCTCAGGCAACAATTGTTTTAAATAATTGTTGGTAGAATCCGTGGCACTGAGTTTGATTATCTGCATAGTTCAAATTGTGGCTCTAAATTATAATATTATTAAGACAATATAAGGGGTTTAGAGCCAAAAAAGTAATAAATTTGCACAGTAAAATTATTTCATGATAAAAAACACACCTAGCGCAGATGAACTCATCACTTTCACAATTAATGGAATTGAAGACGTCAAAGGTCAAAATATTACTATTTTAGACCTTAGAGCTATAGAAAATACAGTATGCGATTATTTCATCATATGTGATGGAAGTTCAAACACACAAGTCAACGCTATTGTTAGTTCAATACAAAAAAAAGTTAGCAAAAACACCAAAGATAAGCCTTGGCATGTTGAAGGCAGCGAAAACGGCGAATGGGTACTTATGGATTATGTCCATGTAGTTGTTCATGTGTTCCAAAAACATATTAGAGAATATTACGATATTGAAAACCTTTGGGGTGATGCAAAGATTACCGAAATAGAAACTAGTTACTAAAAAACAACTCATGTCTGAAAATAAAAAACCTAAAAACTCAAAGTTTAATGCATATTGGATTTACGGAATTGCCATTGTGCTATTTCTGGCTTTCAATTTATTTTCTGGAGGCTTAGGGGATTCTACAGGAGTATCTACAACCCCATCTCAGTTTTTTAAATTTCTCAAAAACGGTGATGTAGCGAAAGTGGAAATTGTCAACAAAAGAGAAGCCTTGGTCTATTTGACAACCCAGGCGGCAAATAAAGACATCCACAAAAAAACTAAAAAAGAACAACTTATCCCCATGGGATCTGGTGGACCAAGTTACCGATTTGAATTTGGGGACGTTCAGTTGTTTCAAAAACAATTGGAAGATACGATTGAAGAAGAAAACCTTGATACTGCACTAAATTTTAAAACAGAAACAAATGCTTGGGGAGATATTTTATCTTCACTCATTCCTTTTATTTTAATTATTGGGGTTTGGATTTTTATCATGCGTCGAATGTCTGGAGGCGGTGGCGGTGGACCCGGAGGTCAGATTTTCAATATTGGAAAATCCAAAGCGAAATTGTTTGACGAAAAATTGGAAACCAAAACAACCTTTCAAGATGTGGCTGGATTAGAAGGTGCTAAAGAAGAAATTCAAGAGATCGTAGACTTTCTTAAACACCCAGAAAAATACACAGCACTAGGAGGTAAAATACCAAAAGGTGCCTTATTGGTTGGCCCTCCTGGTACAGGAAAAACCTTACTTGCAAAAGCAGTTGCAGGAGAAGCCAAAGCGCCATTTTTCTCATTATCAGGATCTGATTTTGTTGAGATGTTTGTAGGAGTTGGTGCTTCTAGAGTTAGAGACTTATTCAAACAAGCTAAGGAAAAATCACCGTCAATCATTTTTATTGATGAAATTGATGCCATTGGACGTGCAAGAGGAAAAAGTAACATGTCAGGTTCGAACGATGAAAGAGAAAACACGCTTAATCAGTTATTGACTGAAATGGATGGATTTGGCACCAATACAAATGTGATCGTTTTGGCAGCTACCAACCGTGCGGATGTCCTGGACAAAGCCTTAATGAGAGCCGGTCGATTTGATCGTCAGATTTATGTTGACTTGCCGGATATCAGAGAACGAAAAGAGATTTTTGAGGTGCATTTAAAGCCCTTAAAAAAAGCAAAAGATTTAGATACTGACTTTTTATCAAAACAAACGCCTGGATTTTCTGGAGCGGATATTGCCAATGTCTGTAACGAGGCAGCACTTATTGCAGCTCGAAGCGACAAGAAAGCAGTTGAAAAACAAGATTTCTTAGATGCGGTAGATCGAATCATTGGAGGTCTTGAAAAGAAAAATAAAATAATTACTCCAAGTGAAAAAAGAGCTGTAGCTTTTCATGAAGCTGGTCATGCCACTGTGAGTTGGATGCTAGAGCATGCCTCGCCTTTGGTAAAAGTGACTATTGTGCCTAGAGGAAGATCTTTAGGAGCTGCATGGTACCTTCCAGAAGAACGACTTATTGTAAGACCTGAGCAAATGTTAGATGAAATGTGTGCGGCCTTAGGAGGCCGTGCCGCAGAAAAAGTCATTTTTGATAAAATATCTACAGGCGCTTTGAGTGATTTAGAAAAGGTAACCAAGCAAGCTAGAGCGATGGTAACGGTTTATGGGTTGAGTGACAAAATTGGAAACTTGACGTACTATGATTCTTCTGGGCAAAATGAATTTGGATTTTCAAAACCATATAGTGAACGCACTGCTGAACTGATTGATCAAGAGATTTCAAACATTATTGAAACGCAGTATGCGCGTGCTATAAAGCTCTTAGAGGACAACAAAGACAAATTAACAGAACTAGCAGAAGTGCTTCTGAAAAAAGAGGTTATATTTAAAGATAACTTAGAAACTATTTTTGGAAAACGTCCTTTTATCGTAGAGAAAGCGGTAAAACCTACGCTCAAAAAAGAAGAAGTGGTAAAACCAGCAACTAAAAAAGAGGAAGAGGAAGAATAAGTTTGAAAATAACTTTTTATTAAACCTTTATTTTTTATCTTTGAAAAGATGTAAGTTAAACGCTTATATTTCAGATGAAAAATGAGTGTATTTCGTAAAATATTCGGTTCAAAAACGGATGCTTCTAAAGACAAAACGAACGAAAAAGATCAGAGTCAGTTTTTAGATGCAACTTCTATGCCTATAGATGAAGCCTTTACTGTCAACTTTAATGCGAACGGCGGTAAATTTCTGTATTGTGAAAATAACGATGAAGTTGAAAATTATCTTGAACATATTATTGAAGAAAATAATTGGAGCAAAAAAAAGGCACTCATTCTTAATAAGCAACTAAAAGAAAAGTTTAAAAAATTTAAATTTGGAACGACTCAAAAATCAAAAGAAGCTGATTTTCTATTCACAAGCTGTGAATCTCTGATTGCAAATGACGGATCGCTCCTTATCTCCTCCAATCAGATCGCCGAAAAAAAATTAGCTGAATTGCCTGAAAACTTCATTGTATACGCGACCACAAGTCAGTTTGTAAGCACCATTAGTGAAGGCCTTCAAGGAATCAAAGCTCAGAGTAAAACCAAAATACCCTACAATATCACGACCATTAAACATTTTAAAGCCAACGATACCAACGATTTTTTAAGTTATGGAAGTAGCACAAAAAACCTATATTTGCTTCTATTAGAAGACTTATAACAAAAACTTTGAAAGAACTAACCACAAGAGCTTTATCTGGCCTACTATTTGCGATTATTTTAATTGGTTCTCTCCAATTAAAACAGGCTTGTATCGCCTTGTTTTTTATGTTTGGATTGATTTGCTTGTCAGAATTCAATAAATTAATTCATCAAAGAAACATAGTTTCATATATTATTTTTATAATTTTATTTCTGTCAGTTGCATTCTGGAAAAACTTCTTTAAATCTGGAGAAAGCCTGTCGGATCTTTCACAAATATTACTCGTCATTTCTGTATTGGTAAATTTATTACTGATTCGGGATTTGTTTTCTTCTAAGAGTCTCCCAAGCTTACTTTCTAATCATTTTATAAACACCACCTTTTACGTGAGTAGTGGTTTTGTATTTTTATTGTTGATCGCTCTAAATTTTGAAAATTACAATCCTGAAATCATTATGTATATTTTTATTCTGATTTGGGTAAATGATAGTTTTGCCTATATAATAGGTAAGAATTTTGGCAAACAAAAGCTTTTTGAAAGTATTTCGCCCAAGAAAACCGTAGAAGGATTCCTTGGCGGCGTATTTTTTGCGGCTTTAGGAAGTTATGTAATTGCCAATTGCACAGATTCATTACCTTTTACTAATTGGTTAATTATCAGTGTTATTATAAGTGTTTTTGGAACCCTGGGAGATTTAGTTGAATCCAAATACAAACGTCAAGCAGCAGTCAAAGATAGTGGCAAAATAATGCCTGGACATGGAGGACTACTAGATCGCCTAGATAGTGCTATATTTGCAGCACCATTTATCTATTTATTTTTAAGAATATTAAACTATGTTTCATAAAGAAGGTCAGAAAATAATTTTTGTAGCGCTCGTTATTGTAGTCGCTACATTTCTATTAATCGACAGTATACAAATCCCTTGGTTAATTAGGCTCATACAGTTTAGTTTATTGGCTATGCTTCTACTCATACTGCAGTTTTTCCGGAACCCTAAACGTCACACAAATCAGAACATGGAGCAGGTTATTTCGCCTGTTGATGGTAAAGTTGTCGTTATTGAAGAAGTTGAAGAAACCGAGTACTTCAAAGAAAAACGTCTACAAGTAAGTATATTCATGTCTCCTATCAATGTACATGTCACTCGATATCCCATAAGTGGATCTGTGCTTTTTAGCAAATACCACCCAGGGAAATATTTAGTCGCATGGCATCCAAAGGCTAGTACAGAAAATGAGCGTACAACTATCGTCGTTGAGAATAAAACCTATGGTAAAGTACTTTACCGACAGATTGCAGGCGCCTTAGCACGACGAATTGTAAATTATGCTAAAGAAGGACAAACCGTAGAACAAGGCTCAGATGCTGGATTTATAAAATTTGGATCTAGAGTAGATTTGTTTTTACCACTAGATACCAAAATTAAAGTTAAACTCAATCAAAAAGTAAAAGGCGGCGAATGTATCGTTGCAGAAGTATAATATGAATTCCGAAGCCTTAGACAAAGAGTTTAGAGAAGCTGTTGATAGCATCAACAGTCATGAGCAGCCATTTCCTGCCGACATCTTATTGAAACTGTATGCCTATTACAAAAAGGCCACTAACGATTATAGTCGACCAAATAGTAGTAAACCTATTATTAATGCGTTTAAAACAAATGCACTATTTCAAGTCGAAGACATTACCCAAGACGAAGCAAAACAATGCTATATCGACTTGGCTAACACCTACCTCATCTACCGAAAATAAACTTATTTAAAGTTTTTCAAGCTTGCATTAATAGTTTCAATTTTTGCAATCGCATCAGCTTCTTTTTTCTTTTCACTGGCTACAACTTGCTCTGGAGCACTTGAAACAAAACGCTCATTAGAGAGTTTCTTTTGAACCGATTTTAAAAATCCTTCCGTATAACTTAACTCCTCTTCTAATTTTGAAATTTCAGCCACCACATCAATGCTGTCATTTGCAGGAATGAAGTACTCATTAGATTTTACTCTAAAGGATAACGCGTTTTCAACCGCCTCAACAGTATAAGTCAGATTTGAAATGTTTCCTAATTTTGAAATAATCGCATCAAATGCTTTGGTTTGAGATTCGTTGTTCAATACCAAAAATTCAATCGGGTTTTTAAAGGCTATATTTTTTTCTTTTCGAATTGTTCGGATACCTGAGACTACATCTGACGCAAATTCAAAGCCGTCTAAAAGTGTTTGATCATAAGATTCCTGTTCTGGCCAAGACGCTACAATTAGAGCTTGTTCAGGAGTTCGTTTCTTCAAATACTGCCAGATTTCTTCAGTGAGAAATGGCATAAATGGATGTAATATTTTTAGATTTGATTCTAATATCGCTACAACAGCATCATAGGTTTTTTTATCAATTGGTGCGCCATAAGCTGGTTTCACCATTTCTAATAACCATGAACAGAAGTCATCCCAAATTAATTTATAGGTCGTCATCAAAGCATCACTTAAGCGGTATTTGCTAAAATGATCCTCAATTTCTACTAGTGATTTTTGAAACTTCGCATGATACCATTCGGTAGCTATTTGAGCATATTTAGGTTGTGCAATATCTGCAACTTCCCAGCCATCAATAAGTCTAAATGCGTTCCATATTTTATTCCCAAATGCTTTTCCTTGTTGACAGAGTGCTTCATCAAACATAAGATCATTTCCAGCTGCTGAGCTCAATAGTAAACCTACTCGGACACCATCGGCACCAAAATCCTCTATAAGCTTTAAGGCGTCAGGAGAATTCCCTAACGATTTACTCATCTTTCGACGTTGTTTGTCACGGACAAGTCCTGTAAAGTATACATTATTAAACGGCTTTTGATCTTTGTATTCCTGTCCAGCTACAATCATACGTGCAACCCAGAAAAATAAAATATCTGGCCCAGTGACCAAATCATTAGTTGGGTAATAATACTTAATGTCTTCATTTTCTGGATTTCGAATTCCATCAAAGACAGACATTGGCCATAACCAAGAAGAAAACCACGTATCTAAAACATCTTTATCCTGAGATAAATTTTCAAGGTTCAAAGCTCTATTGCCCGATTTATCTTTAGCGAGTTCTAGAGCAGCTTCAATGGATTCAGCAACTACAAAATCATCTTTACCATCACCATAAAAATACGCTGGTATTTGTTGTCCCCAGAATAATTGTCTAGAAATATTCCAATCACGAATGTTTTCCATCCAGTGACGGTAGGTGTTTTCAAATTTCTTTGGAAACAAATTAATAGTTCGATCTTCTAAAACGGCTTTGATTGCAGGTTTAGCCAGCGTTTCCATTTTTAAAAACCACTGATCAGATAGACGTGGTTCGATCACTTCTTTTGTACGCTCTGAAGTACCAACTTTATGGAGGTAAGATTCAGTTTTATCGAGAAATCCTTTTGATTCTAACTCATTGACAATTTCTTTACGAACTACAAATCGATCTTTACCTTGATAATGAAGTCCAAAACTATTGAGTGTAGCATCGGCATTAAAAATATCAATAACTTCCAATTGATGTTTTTCGCCGAGAGCCTTATCATTAATATCATGTGCAGGCGTTACTTTTAAACAGCCTGTTCCAAATTCTATGTCTACATATTCATCTTCAATAATAGGAATGACACGACCACACAAAGGGACGATGGCTTTTTTTCCTTTTAGATGTGAATACCGTTCATCCTTGGGGTTAATACAAATAGCGGCATCACCCAAAATCGTTTCAGGACGTGTTGTTGCAATTGTAATAACATCATCACTATCTTGAATTTTATACTTTAAATAATACAAATTGCCTTGGCGTTCTTCATAAATCACTTCTTCGTCAGACAAGGTTGTTTGGGCCTGAGGGTCCCAATTTACCATCCTGAACCCTCTATAAATCAGTCCTTTATTAAATAAATCAATAAATACTTTAATGACGGATTCACTCATATCATCATCCATCGTAAACTTAGTACGATCCCAATCACAGGAGCACCCCAATTTTTTTAATTGATCAAGAATGACACCGCCATACTCTTCAGTCCATTCCCAAGCATGTGCCATAAACTCAGCTCTAGAAAGGTCGTTTTTATTAATTCCTTTTTCTTTCAACTTCGCCACAACTTTTGCTTCGGTAGCAATTGAGGCATGGTCTGTTCCAGGCACCCAACACGCATTTTTACCCTGTAGACGTGCACGACGAACCAGTACATCCTGAATGGTATTGTTAAGCATATGCCCCATATGTAAAATCCCAGTAACGTTGGGAGGAGGTATAACAATAGTATATGGTTCTCTAGAATCTGGTGTAGAATGGAAATAATTATTGGTCATCCAGTAGTCATACCACTTGTTTTCAACAGCTGACGCATCATATTTAGAGGGAATAGACATACTTTGGAATAATTTTTGAAGTTAGTTTACAAAAGTACTTATATTTTATTTTCTTTAAAATTAATATTTGAATTTATATGAGTACATTTTTGCAGTTTGATAAAAAAGTGACTAAATTTACATTGACTAACAATTATATCATGAAAAAGATTTTTACAGTAGTATTCATTTCCCTCTTTAGTTTGGGAATCTACGCACAAGATAACGTTGCCAAAATAGAATTTGAATCTGAAACCATTGATTATGGGACCGTTGAAAAAGGATCAGATGGCGTTCGTGTATTTAGATTCAAAAACACAGGCGATGCGCCTTTGATCGTCTCGGCTGTAAAATCAAGCTGCGGCTGTACGGTACCAAAAAAACCAACAGCACCTATCTTACCTGGTGAAAATGGTGAAATTGAAGTGAAATATGACACAAATCGCGTCAACCCAATCCGAAAAACAATCACTGTGACTTCAAATGCGGATAGACCTACAGTTGCTCTAAAAATTAAAGGTACTGTCATTGATTCTAGTAAGTCTAGTGTTATTGTGGATAAAGAGAAAAGTGTTTTGGAGCAATAAGCTTTAATACATCACAGTATACTAAAGCACCTTAATCGGTGCTTTTTTTTTGTAATAAATCGCGGAGTCTAAACTGATAATTCCTAAAAACACCTGCACGTTCAATAGTCATTTCAATGAGCTTTCCATCTTTGCCATAGAATTGATCAATCGATTTTTGGAGTGTCAATGAACCAAGGTTTTGATTATTGATTGAAACAACCACATCCCCTATTTCAAGACCGGCATTAAAGGCTGGAGACCCTGGCCTTAGTTCTGAAATCACTAAAGCAGGCACAACCTCAAATTTATAGGTATAGGAAAAGTTAATCGTGTTTGAATTCTGAGCGTCGTTCAAACTTGAAGTATCTTCTAAAATACCACTTGGTATTTTTGTTCGTTTTTTAACCAGTCGAACTCCAGCATACTGCATGACTATACCGCTCTTATTGTATTTAAAAGGTTTTTTGAAATTTTTATTTTTTTTGAAAGCAACCCATTTTGAATTATAATTAAACACCCAATTAAAACGGTGTAATACATTTCCTAACAAACTTCCATTTCTTAACGAATGTAAGCTGGTTTTTTGGATAGATGAAGAATCTGGAAAAGCAACATTGACCTTTTTTAATTCATAGTCTTTTAGTCGAAACGACTCGAGCACCGCGCGTTTTCCGAAAATAGTACCACTGAGACCTTTCCCTAAAAAATCGTCATAAGTGTTTTCTGGTAATGACAATGAATTCGTAGAATCTTCAAAAAGCCATAACCCATCGCTACCTCCCGTATCAATTAAAAGATTAACTGGAACCTCTTTCTTATTGGTAGTCACTAGCGCTTTTATTATGGGTTTCTTCTTGTAAAACATCAGATTTGATTTACACCATTTCTTTGAGAATTTTGGAGCATAAAACTGAGGGTTGTACAACTTGATAAAATTTCGACTGTAATTGACCTCAACCACAAAATCTTTAAAAATATCATAGCCTATAATCCCATGAACTGGAATTCCTAAACTAGGTGTAAAATTGATAGCGGCATCAATAATTGCAAATAGATTCTGATTTAAATTGACAGCTTCACCAATTATAATTGTATTTTTTGTAGATTTTAGGGCCTCTATAGGCTCGTCATTCCCCAAGCCTTGAATATGAATCAATTCTGTTTTATGGATAGACAGCTTGTCTTTTAGATTATAGAAATTAAAAATAATCGGTCTTGAAACGCCTGTGTCTAACAAAAAAGATAAGGAAACGCCATTAATAGTCACAGGAATAACGATCAGATTATTTACCAATTTAAAATGTATCTTACTGCTTTTACCATTTTGAAGTTCAAAATTCCCTTGAGCAAACACACTCATAGTGAAACTCATAAAAAGTAAAATACTAAGATATTTATTAAACAACATAACAAAAGTAGTAAGGGCCAAAAAAACAATTTACACAAGATTTATTTAAATAATAGCTAAAGGGCTTTATTTTATACAAACTTTAAGATAAATTTGTAGACAATAGATATATCATAATAATGCCGAAAATTTCTCAAAAAGGGGCGAAAATGCCACAATCACCAATTAGAAAACTAGTGCCTTTCGCCGAAAATGCGAAGATTGAAGGGGTGAAAGTTTATCATCTAAATATTGGTCAGCCTGACATTAAAACTCCTGAAGTGGCATTAAATGCGGTTAAGAATAATACGATAGAGACTTTATCGTATAGTCGTTCGGAAGGCTCAGAAATCTATCGCACAAAATTAGCAGGATATTATAAAAAAAATAATATTCACGTTGGAGCCAATAACATTATCATAACCACTGGAGGAAGTGAAGCCTTGTTTTTTACCTTTGGGAGCATCATGGACCCTGAGGACGAGGTCATTATCCCTGAACCATTTTATGCAAATTATAATGGCTTTTCTACGGCACAGGGTGTCAAAGTAGTTCCCGTCGTTTCTAATATTGAATCTAATTTTGCCTTACCTCCTATTGCTGATTTTGAAGCCTTAATCACCTCGAAAACAAAAGCAATCTTAATTTGTAATCCAGGCAATCCTACAGGATATTTATATAGTAAAACTGAAATTCAACAACTGGCAACACTTGTTAAAAAACATGATTTATTTTTAATTTCGGACGAAGTCTATCGTGAATTTACATATGATGGACTCGAGCATTATTCCATAATGCAAGAAGAAGGCATAGAATCAAATGCCATTATCGTTGATTCTGTCTCTAAACGATACAGCATGTGTGGGGCAAGAATTGGGTGTATTGTCACCAAAAACAAATCAGTGCTAGATACTGCTTTGAAATTTGCACAAGCACGATTATCTCCTCCAACCTATGCCCTTCTAGCAAGTGAGGCTGCCTTGGACACTCCAGATAGTTATTTTAGTGAGGTGATTTCAGAGTATGTGGAACGCAGAGATGTTTTGGTAGAAGAACTGGAAAAAATTGAAGGAGTAAAAGTCGCTAGACCAAAAGGGGCATTTTATTGTATTGTAGAATTACCCGTAACGGATACAGATGTATTTGCACAGTGGTTGTTAGAAGACTTTAGACTCAACAATGAAACCATCATGGTGGCACCAGCAGCTGGGTTTTATTCATCAGAGGGTCTTGGAAAAAATCAAGTTCGTATTGCCTATGTGCTAAATAAAGATGATCTTAGAAGATCGGTTGCTATTTTAAAAGCAGCACTTGCCCAGTATAACGCTTAAATGGACATAAAAAATAACATATCTCTTAAACCGTTCAATACTTTTGGAATTGATGTTTCTGCAAAAGAGTTTGTGTCTGTCGATTCCGTAAAAGACTTGACGGCAGTTTTAAATACAAATCCCTCAAATTTAATGGTGCTTGGTGGCGGAAGTAATATGCTTCTAACTAAGGACATTGACGCTTTGGTAGTCCACATAAATCTAAAAGGTATTTCTGTAATAACAACATCAGAAGACCATGTTCAGATTCAGGTTTCAGCAGGTGAAAATTGGCATGAATTGGTGAATTGGTGTCTCAACGAAAATTTTGGAGGGCTCGAAAATTTATCCTTAATTCCAGGGAATGTAGGAACCGCACCTATTCAAAATATTGGTGCATATGGCGTTGAACTAAAAGATTCTTTTATCAGCTGTGAAGCCATTAATATCCAAACCAAAATGCTAAAAACATTCACTAAAGACGAATGTAATTTTGGGTATAGAAATTCTGTATTTAAGCAAGAATTAAAAGGGCAATACATCATCACTTCAGTTGTATTTGAATTGACTCGCATGAACCATAAGATCAAAACAAACTACGGCGCTATAGAGGCTGAATTGAAAAATTCTGAAATAGAAAACCCTACAATTCAAGAGGTTTCAAAAGCTGTGATTGCCATTAGAAATTCAAAACTTCCAGATCCAAAGGTAATTGGAAATAGTGGAAGTTTCTTTAAAAACCCCGTGATTTCAAATTCTAAATTTGAAGTCTTAAAGACTCAGTTTCCTGAAGTTCCACATTATAAAATTTCGAAAAATACTATAAAAATCCCTGCAGGTTGGCTTATTGACACCGCAGGTTTCAAAGGGAAAACTTTTGGTGATTTTGGAGTACATGCCAAACAAGCTCTGGTTTTGGTAAACTATGGTAATGCGTCAGGAAAAGATATTTTATCTCTATCCAAACAAATTCAAAAAGCAATTAAATTTATTTTTGATATAGATTTAGAGACAGAAGTGAATATCCTGTAAAAAAGTTTTAGGCTTTTTTACTTAATCTACACACAATACCTGCTACAATAGCTCCTGCTATAGGAGCCAACCAAAACAACCAAAGCTGACTTGAATAATCTCCTTCAGCAAATAAGGCTTGTCCTGTTGATCGTGCAGGATTCACTGAAGTGTTTGAAATAGGGATGCTTATAAGGTGTATCAATGTCAGTGCAAATCCAATAGCGATCGGAGCAAACTTCTTTGACGCTTTACAAGACGTACTTCCAAGAATAATAATTACAAAAAAAGCAGTGGTTACAAATTCAGTGATCAAAACGGCTGTCATAGAATATCCACCTGGAGACAAGTCTCCATAACCATTGGCTGCAAATGCTCCTACTGAAACAAAATCTGATTTTTCAGAAATGATCAAAAATAAAGTAGCAGCAGCTACAATCCCTCCAAGAACTTGTGCCAAAACATAGCCTAACACATCCTTTGTTTTATGATACCCACCAGCCCACAAACCAAGCGTGACTGCTGGATTAAAATGCGCTCCTGAAATTGCGCCTACTGCAAAAGCCATCGTTAATACGGATAACCCAAACGCAATTGCTACCCCTACAAATCCGATTCCTAGCTCTGGATATCCAGCTGTAAAAATAGCACTACCGCAACCTCCAAAGACTAGCCAAAATGTTCCAAAAAACTCTGCAAATATTTTTTTCATTTGTAAAATAGTTAGTATGCTTTCAAGTAAGACACAGAAATTAAAAAAAAGTCACATGAGGAGGTCAAAATCCTGAAAAGTGTATCTTTGTGAAAAACAAAGATGATTCTATTTTTAATTACACTAGCGCTCTTAGGTATTGCTATTGGAGGAATTTCAATAAAAATATGGGCTAAAAAAGATGGTGAATTTGCAGGAACTTGTGCAAGTCAAAACCCCATGCTAAACACCGATGGTGAAGCTTGTGGATTTTGTGGAAAAACCCCAGAGGAATACAAAGACTGTTCTGAACCTCAACACTCTTAAAACGACATCAACTCCTTGGAAGTAATCGACGCCATTCAGAAAGCTAAAGAAAATGATCAAATTGCATTCAGTTTATTACTGCATACATTTTGGAACGATGTGTATGGGTTTTTGATTAAGCGCACACAAAATGAAAATGATGCGGAAGACATAACCATTGAAACCTTTTCTAAAGCTTTTGAAAAAATTAAATCCTTTGATGAAAAATTCAAATTTAAGACATGGCTGGTTACCATTGCAAAAAATACGCACTCTGATCGTTTAAGAAAGCAAAAAATATCCTTAATCAACCAAACTTCAGAAGAAGATGAAAAACGCGTGTATTCGATTCAAGACGAAGCACCAACACCCGAAGATAAACTCATCACTAAACAGAATTTGGCAGAGTTATTAAAAGACATTAAAAAATTAAAACCTCACTATCAACAAGTTATTAATTTACGCTATTTCCTAGAGTTATCTTACCTCGAAATTTCTAAAGAAATTAATACTCCCGTAAATACTGTAAAAATTAAACTTTTAAGAGCTAAGAAACTATTAGCAGAGATTATTTTAACAAAAAAATGAAACGTTTTATACAAAAATTAGGCCCAGGGCTTCTTTTTGCTGGCGCAGCTATCGGCGTGTCTCACCTCGTACAATCCACTCGTTCAGGAGCAGATTTTGGGTTTGGATTCCTTTGGGCATTGCTACTTATTCATTTGGTTAAATATCCGTTTTTTCAATATGGCCCTCGCTATGCAAGTGCAACTGGAGAAAGTTTACTGGAAGGCTATCGAAAATTAGGAAAAGGCGTTTTGATACTATATGGCGTGTTGACGTTTTTAACGATGTTTACCATCCAAGCTGCAGTAACCATCGTAACTGCAGGAATTGCCACCTCGTTATTTGGGGATTTTATAAGCGTAAAAATATGGTCAGTTGTTATCCTAAGCATTTGTTTTGTCATCTTAAATGTTGGAAAATATCGATTTTTGGACGTCATGATGAAAGTCATTATTATAACATTAACGCTCACTACGTTGATTGCCACAGGCATGGCCGTTTACAATTCGAGTGAAGCGGTATCATTTACTCAACACTTACCAGAAGGCAGTCTCGAAATTACGTTTTTAATCGCCTTTATGGGATGGATGCCAGCGCCTTTGGATATTTCGGTATGGCACTCGTTATGGACCATTGAAAAGCAAAAAACTAGCATCGAAACCTCCAACCCAAAGACAGCTGTATTGGATTTTAATATTGGGTATATCGGAACAATTATATTAGGGGTTAGCTTTGTAGGACTTGGCGCCCTAATCATGCATCCAACAGGGAATAGTTTCAGTACAAGTGCTGGTACATTTTCAGTACAGCTTATAGAAATGTATACCCATAGTCTTGGAAACTGGGCTTATATTATTATTGGTATAGCAGCATTTACAACCATGTTTAGCACTTCACTGACAACTCTTGATGCTTCGCCGCGGTCCATCCACAAAACCACTGAATTACTGTTTGAAAAATCCTTTAAAAATGGCTACCTAATTTGGAGTATTGGTCTGATTCTAGGCACACTGAGTATTTATTTTTTCTTTCTATCTGAAATGGGAAGTCTGGTGAAAATCGCCACCATAATATCCTTTATTACAGCACCATTCTATGCCCTAAGCAACTATATTTTAATTTCAAGTAAGCACACCCCAAAAGCGTGGCACCCATCCAAATTAATGCATGTCATTAGCGGTTTTGGAATTCTTTTTTTAATCGGTTTTAGCGTGTGGTATCTCACAATTTTATGATTTATTTATAAGAATACTTTGTATCTTTGTGGCTCAAATTGAACGCATGGCTGTAGAAACACTTTCAGACCCAATTATACGACAACCTAAGCCGAAATGGCTTCGTGTCAAATTGCCAACTGGCAAAAAATATACTGAACTCAGAGGACTTGTTGATAAATATAATCTCAACACTATTTGTGCTTCAGGAAGTTGCCCTAATATGGGGGAATGTTGGGGAGAAGGTACAGCTACCTTTATGATTTTAGGAAATATTTGTACTCGATCTTGTGGGTTTTGTGGAGTCAAAACTGGACGTCCAGAAACTGTAGATTGGGATGAACCTGAAAAAGTAGCACGCTCTATAAAAATCATGGCTATCAAACACGCGGTATTGACCAGTGTCGATAGAGATGACCTGAAAGATATGGGAAGTATCATGTGGGCTGAAACTGTCAAGGCAGTTAGACGGATGAATCCAAACATTACCATGGAAACATTAATTCCCGATTTTCAAGGCATTGAAAAACATATTGATCGTATTGTAGAAGTCGCTCCAGAAGTTGTTTCTCACAATATGGAAACCGTAAGACGTCTGACACGAGAAGTCCGTATTCAAGCGAAATACGATAAAAGTTTGAGTGTTTTAAAATACCTAAAAGACCAAGGACAACGCCGTACCAAAACAGGCTTGATGCTTGGATTAGGAGAAACTCGCGATGAAGTCATTGAAACGCTTCACGATATAAAAAACGCCAATGTGGATGTGGTTACCATCGGTCAATACCTCCAACCGAGTAAAAAACATTTGCCAGTAAAGCAATTCATCACCCCCGATCAATTCAAAGAATATGAAACTATTGGATTGGATTTAGGCTTTCGACACGTGGAAAGTAGTGCCTTGGTAAGATCTTCTTATAAAGCCCAAAAACACATCAACTAACCATGATTAGGATTGCAATCAACGGCTTTGGACGCATTGGCCGTCGTGTGTTTAGACTAGTACTAACTCACCCATCAATTGAAGTGGTTGCGATTAACGACCTGGCAGATACCAAAACCTTGGCGCATCTGCTCAAATACGACAGTATTCACGGCACTTTAAAAAGAACTATTTCTAGTGATGATACACATATCATCCTTGATGACCTTGCAATTCCTGTATTAAACAAAACACATCCAAAACACCTCAACTGGACACCCTTTAACGTGGATGTCGTCATTGAAGCAACGGGGAAATTTAAAACCAAAAAAGAATTAATTCACCATATAAATAATGGGGCTTCTAAAGTAATTTTGAGTGTCCCTCCTAGCGATGATGATCTAAAAACGGTTGTTTTAGGCGTTAATGACGACTTATTACATGACGATGATTTAATCATTTCAAACGCCTCTTGTACGACCAATAATGCGGCACCGATGCTTTCCATTATTAATGAACTTTGTGGAATTGATCAGGCGTATATAACAACGGTACACTCCTACACAACCGATCAGAGTTTACACGATCAACCCCATAAAGACTTGAGACGTGCCCGTGCTGCGGGACAGTCCATCGTACCCACAACAACGGGAGCAGCGAAAGCACTGACAAAAATTTTTCCAGAATTAGCTAACTGTATAGGAGGTTGTGGAATTCGAGTACCCGTTATTAATGGGTCGCTCACAGATATTACCTTTAATGTAAAAAAAGAAACCTCTGTGGAGGCAATTAACAACGCATTTAAAGAGGCCGCAGAATCCACTTTTAAAGGGATCGTTGAATATACCGAAGATTCAATTGTATCGATTGATATTGTTGGAAATACACATTCATGTATTTTTGATGCGCAAATGACGTCTGTCATTGGAACGATGGTGAAAATTATTGGCTGGTACGATAACGAAACAGGCTACTCCAACCGTATTGTAGATTTGATTTATCGAGTAAAAGGATAGCCGTTTAGTTTTCATTTATAAGGATTTAGTACCCTAAAATGCCCCAACATACTCCTCCACCAAACCATCAAACTCGCTGGCATTGTCTATTTTTAATTGAATCGGTAAATAGTATATTTGATCCTTTGCCTCAGAATTTAAGCGAGAAAAATCCTTTTCGGTAGTCACTACCAACGATTTTGAATGAATCAGTTCCAATTCAGAATTTGAAAACTCGTGGTGGTCCTTATAACTTAGATGCTCGAAATCGAGCCCCAATTCTTCTAGATATGCCACTAATGGTTTTGGATTTGCAATCCCTGTCACCAGCGTAAAACGAGTGTTTTTTAAGTCTATCAAGCTACGACTCGAAGTGGATGACATCAGTGTATCACTGTACTGAATACTGCTAAAAAACACCGCCTGATTAGATTTTGGATTCAAGCGTTTGATAAGGGCTGTTTTCTCTAGATCACTCAGATTTTCTGGGCATTTCGTTACTACAATAACCTGAGCACGTTTAGCGCCCGATTTAGGTTCTCTCAAATTTCCTGTAGGCAAAACACCATCATCACAATACAGCTGGTCATAGGCGGTCAACAGCATATTAAATCCTGCCGTGACTTTTCGATGCTGAAACGCATCATCCAACAACACAGCATCCACCCAAGGGTAATTTTCTTTTAAACATTTCAAACCATTTTGACGGTCTGCATCTACGGCCACCGTTATCGTTTTAAATTTATTAAAAAGCTGTAAAGGCTCATCGCCGATATCTTGAGAAGTCGCATTAGGTTCTGCAATCAGAAATCCTTTGGACTTGCGGCCATAGCCTCGACTGAGGGTTGCTAGCTTATATTTGGGTTCTAACAAGGCGATTAAATATTCGATCATGGGCGTTTTACCAGTACCTCCAACCGATAAATTTCCTACGCACAATAATGGAAACGTGTACGATTTGGAGGAGAAAATAGACCAATCAAAGAATTTATTTCGTAAAAACACCACCACATAATAGAGGGGTACAACGGGATATAATATTTTTCTAAAAAGCTTCATTGCAACGAAAGTAATTATTTTATCTTTGAACTTAAACAAAAACTTATGATAGTTCAGGAAGTTATAACGCATTTAGAGGCTTTAGCCCCGCTTGCATACGCCGAAGAATTTGATAACGTAGGCCTTTTGGTCGGTAATAAGAACAGCGAAGTTACAGGGGTTTTGGTGTCCTTAGACACCCTTGAATCAGTAGTAGATGAAGCCATTGAAAACCACTGTAATTTGATTGTGAGTTTTCATCCGATTATTTTTAAAGGTCTCAAAAAAATTACAGGAAACTCCTATGTAGAACGGGTGTTGATAAAGGCAATCGAAAATAAAATTGCAATTTATGCCATTCATACAGCGCTTGACAATGCTTTTGAAGGTTCTAATGCTGGGCTTTGTGAAATTTTAGGGTTGAAAAACAAAACGATTCTCATTCCACAAGCGAACACTATAAAACAATTGACCGTTTATGTCCCAGAAAAAAATGCTGAACACGTAAGAACAGCCCTGTTTGAAAGTGGTGCTGGAAGCATTGGAAATTATACCAACTGTAGTTTTAGTAGCCCTGGAACGGGGAGTTATAAAGGTAATGAAAACTCTAACCCTGTAATTGGAGAAAAACATCGTTTACAAAAAGTATCGGAGACAAAAATTACGGTCACTTTTGAAAAACATCTCGAAAACGACATTCTGAAAGCCTTGCTCGAAAGTCACCCTTACGAAGAAGTGGCTTATGAAGTGCTATCCTTAGAAAATAAAAACCAACATATTGGCATGGGAATGATTGGCGAACTCGAACACCCAATGGAAGAAGCTTCATTTTTAAGTTTGGTAAAAACTCGTTTTAATTGCGACGTTATTCGACATTCGACATTGTTAGATCGACCAATTCAAACCGTTGCTGTTTTGGGAGGTTCAGGAAGTTTCGCTATTGAAACGGCTAAAGCTGCTGGTGCAGATGCTTTTATTACCTCGGACTTAAAATATCACGATTTTTTTAGGGCAGAAAACGCAATGGTATTGGCCGACATTGGACACTATGAAAGCGAGCAACATATAAAAAATATTTTAGTTGCGCATCTTAAGAAAAAAATTACTAATTTTGCAATCCTTTTATCAAAGACAAATACAAATCCCGTAAAGTATATATAAGCATGGCTAAAAAGAAAGAACTAACCGTAGAAGAACGATTAAGAGCTCTTTATGATTTACAATTGATAGACTCTAGAGTTGACGAAATTAGAAATGTAAGAGGAGAATTACCTTTAGAAGTTAGAGACTTAGAAGATGATGTTGAAGGCTTTAAAAATAGAGTTGAAAAGCTTGAACAAAGCTTAGCTGAAATTGAGAATCAAATCAAATCCAAAAAAATTCTCATAGAAGAATCTACTGGATTGATTAAGAAATATGCTGAACAACAAAAAAATGTTCGTAATAATCGTGAATTTAATTCTTTAACTAAAGAAGTTGAATTTCAAGAGTTGGAAATCCAATTGGCTGAAAAACACATTAAAGAATTTAACGCTCAAATAGAACAAAAAAATGTTGTAATCACGTCTACAAAAGAACGTTTGGAAGAACGTGAAACACATTTAAAACACAAAAAAGCAGATCTTGACGATATTCTTGCCGAAACCGAAAAAGAAGAAAAACTTTTGTTGGCCAAGTCTGAAGATTACAAAAAGAATATTGATGAACGCCTTGTAAAAGCTTACACAAAAATACGTACAAACGTTAAAAATGGTTTAGCAATAGTCCCTATTGAAAGAGGAGCCTCTGGAGGGTCTTACTTTACAATTCCACCACAGGTTCAAATGGAAATTGCTTCTCGTAAAAAAATCATCACCGATGAACACAGTGGTCGAATTTTAGTCGATGCCCTTCTCGCTGAAGAACAAAAAGTTAAAATGGAAAAATTGATTTCTAAACTTTAATTTTTTATCATAAATTATTTAAAGCCTTCATTTTTAATGAGGGCTTTTTTATTTAATATAATTTTCACACTTTTATAAAATTTGCATTGTAATTTTAGGGCATAAACAAACCTCTATACCCATGAAAAATCTTACCACATTAATGCTTTGCTTGACCTTTAGTTTTATGAGCTGTCAAACCAAAAAAGACAAGACCAAAACTCAGCATAACATAGAAAATGCTCCTGCTGTTGAAGTTCCTATAAAAGATGGTATGGCACGCGCCTATTTTGCCAGCGGATGTTTTTGGTGTGTAGAAGCCATTTATGAAAGTGTCAAAGGCGTTTCTGAAGTTATTAATGGCTATGCTGGAGGCCACACAGAGAATCCAACTTACCAATCAAGTAATACTGGAAGAACTGGACATGCCGAAGCTGTAGAAGTGATTTACGACCCAACAGTCGTGAGTTTCTCAAGCTTAGTAGATGTGTATTTTGGCTCTCAAAACATCTCCCAAGTTAATGGTCAAGGGCCTGATAGAGGCTCGCAATACCGTTCTATAATTTTTTATCAAAATGACAAACAAAAAACAATCATAGATCAAAAAAAAGAGGCCCTGACTTCAAAACTAAACAAGAAAGTTGCTGCAGAAGTTTATCCATTTCAAAAATTTTGGATAGGAGAAGACTACCATCAAAACTATGAGCGGCTACACCCGAACAATTCTTACATACGGAATGTTTCTATTCCGCGTTTAAAGAAATTTCAAAAAAAATTCCCGGACTTACTTAAACCTAAACATTAATTTTAAAGCATCAATTCCATTTTATTTTCAATCAAAATTGCTTATTTTTGAGAGAATATAAACTCATAACTGTTGATACATTTTAAGCCTGGAATCGGTTTTGCAAAAGCACAAGATCAAAAAGATCCTTTAGCGCATTACCGTGATAAATTTCACATTCCCAAAACTTCTGATGGAGATGAATGGTTATACTTTACGGGGAACTCTTTAGGACTTCAACCAAAACAAACCAAAAATCACATCCAACAAGAGTTAGACGACTGGGCTAACTTAGGCGTAGAAGGCCATTTTGAAGCCAAAAACCCTTGGATGTCATACCACGAATTTCTCACCGAAAGTATGGCAGAAATTGTTGGAGCAAAGCCCATAGAAGTGGTCATTATGAACACGTTGACCACAAATTTACATTTGTTGATGGTGTCGTTTTATCAGCCCACCAAAACAAAATATAAAATCGTGATTGAAAGCGATGCCTTTCCCTCCGATCGATATGCCGTAGAAACACAATTACAATTTCATGGTTTTGACCCTGTTGATTCGCTCATTGAATGGACGCCTAGAGCTGGAGAAACCCTATTAAATATTGAGGACTTAGCGGCTATTTTAGAAACTCAAGGCGATGAAATCGCTTTATTGTTAATTGGCGGTGTCAATTATTATACAGGACAATATTTAGATTTAAAAAGAATTGCCGAACTCGGTCATCAACAGGGATGTAAAGTGGGCATTGACTTGGCACATGGGGTTGGAAACATTCAACCCAAACTTCATGAATCAGGAGTTGACTTTGCGGCCTGGTGTACCTATAAATACATGAATTCTGGTCCTGGAAGTCTCGGCGGAATTTTTGTTCACGAACGCTATGCCCACGATACGTCCTTAAAACGATTTGCAGGCTGGTGGAGTCAAAATAAAGCCACACGTTTTGATATGCGTCAACCTTTAGATATTATTCCGGGAGCAGAAGGTTGGCAATTAAGCAACCCACCCATCTTATCTATGGCTGCAATTAAAGCCTCTTTAGAATTATTTAAAGAAGTAGGCATGTCCGCTTTAAGAAAAAAATCAATACAGCTCACTGGGTATATGGAATACCTCATTTTGGAATTACAAAATGAAAATATTACTATAATTACCCCAAAAGACCCAGAGCAAAGAGGATGCCAACTCTCCATACAAGTAAAAAATGCCAATAAATCTTTACACACAAAATTAACTGATGCTCATGTGATTACTGACTGGAGAACTCCAGATGTGATTCGATGTGCTCCTACCCCTTTTTACAACTCATTTGAAGACGTTTATAAAATGGTAGAACTCTTAAAAACAATTTTAAATGCCTAAACAAGAATCCATATTAATTATTGGAGCAGGACTTTGTGGATCCTTACTCGCCTTGCGATTAGGCCAACGCGGATTTAACGTACGTGTTATAGAAATGCGACCTGATTTAAGAAAAGTGGATATCAGTGCAGGACGTTCGATCAATTTGGCCTTTTCGAATCGTGGATTGAAAGCGATTAAAATGGTTGGATTGGAATCAAAAGTTGATTCTCTGTGTATTCCAATGCACGGTCGAATGATTCATGACAAAGAAGGAAACACCTTTCTTTCAAACTATAGCGGTCGGGAAAATGAGTCTATAAATTCTATTTCAAGAGAATTACTAACCGCTCTCTTATTAGACGAGGCAGAAGCCCTAGACAATGTGACTATAGAATTCAATAAACGTAGTACAAAAGTAAATTTCGAAGCCAAAATAGGGTGTTTTGAAGACACTATTACTGGCGAAGTTTTTGAGGTATCCGCCGACCTCATCTTCGGAACAGATGGCGCAGGTTCCTCTTTAAGAAAAAGTTATTTCGAGAAACGTAAGTTTTTATTTAGTTTTTCTCAGAATTATCTCACACATGGCTATAAGGAATTAACCATTCAGCCCACAAAAAGTGGCGAGTTTAAAGCCTTTAAAAATGCACTACATATTTGGCCAAGAGGCGATTTTATGATTATTGCATTGCCAAATTTAGATGGCAGTTTTACCGTGACCCTATTTTTAAGTTATGAAACCGGCGAATACAATTTTGACAACCTAACAACCCCTGAAATTGTCATCGAATTTTTCAGGAAGGAATTCCCTGATGCTCTGGATTTAATGCCAAATTTGGCACAAGAGTTTTTTAAAAACCCAACGGCTCCTTTAGGCACAGTGAAATGTTTTCCATGGCACTATAAAGGCAACAGTCTTTTACTAGGCGATGCCGCCCATGCCATTGTGCCCTTTTATGGTCAAGGGATGAATGCTTCATTTGAGGATGTTGTTGAATTTGATCGGTTTTTAGACCTTCATGACGGCAATTGGGAAGCCACATTCAAAGCCTTTGAATCCCACAGAAAAATAGATACCGATGCAATTGCTGATTTAGCAATTGACAATTTTCATGAAATGAAAAACCATGTTGCAAATCCTTTATTTCAAGAAAAACGAAAAATTGAAATGGCTTTGGAAGCTCAATTTCCAGAGCTCTATTTTTCGAAATACTCCTTAGTGACATTTAAAGAAACCATTGGATATAACGAAGCCATGACCCGAGGTCGTGCACAAGACACGGCAATTCTAAAGTTGTTGTCTGCGCAAAAAATAGTGCCTAATGAAGATTTAAATACTGTACTCAAAAAAGTACAAGAAGAGACTGGCGCTATCCTGAAGGAAAATGTCGGCTCAAAAATAGTTTAGTAGTAATTAAAAATAAGACTGATGAGTAAAAAAATAACCCCTAGAGGTGCCTATCCACACAGCAAACGTGTTGGGGATTTTATTTTTGTTTCAGGCACAAGTTCGAGACGAGCAGACAATAGCATTGCGGGCGTGGATATCATCGATGAGATGGGAACCAAACATTTAAATATAGAAACTCAAACGCGTGAAGTTCTTCAAAACATCAACACCAATTTGATGAACGAAGGCGCCAGCTTAGAAGATGTCGTAGATGTCACTAGCTTTTTGGTTAACATGAATGATTTTGCAGGGTATAATAAAACTTATGCCGAATTCTTTAATTCAACAACTGGTCCTACACGAACTACAGTAGCCGTACATCAATTGCCACATCCCGATTTGGTTGTAGAAATTAAAGTTATCGCCTATAAAAAACTAACATGATTCAAATCCAGAACTATATCAACGGCGTATTTTCAAACCCCATTCAAAATGAATGGCTAGATAATATTAGTCCTGACGATGGTGTAGTGTATGGGAAAATTCCAAACTCGAGTTCTGAAGATGTGCAAGTTGCTTATGAAGCTGCTCAAAAAGCATTCATCCCTTGGTCAGAAACCTCCATAGAAAAAAGAAGTGCTATTTTATTGAAAATAGCGGCGTTGATTGAAGCCAATTTGGACCGCTTCGCTGCGGCAGAAAGTAAAGATAATGGCAAACCGATTTCAGTTGCGAAGGCAGTTGACATTCCAAGAGCGGCGAGTAACTTCAGATTTTTTGGACATGCGATCACTCAGTTTTTCAGCGAAAGTCACGAAACTAAAAGTGACAAAACAATCAACTATACCCTGCGACATCCGATAGGGGTTGTGGGTTGCATTTCTCCTTGGAATCTGCCCTTGTATTTATTGTCATGGAAAATTGCCCCAGCACTGGCCGCTGGAAATTGTGTGGTTGCCAAACCTAGTGAAGTAACCCCTTATACTGCTTTTTTATTAAGTGAAATTTGTAATGAAGCAGGACTTCCAGATGGAGTACTTAATATTGTTCATGGGCTAGGAACAACTACTGGTCAGGCCATTGTGGAACACCCACATATCAAAGCAATTTCATTCACGGGAGGCACAGAAACAGGAAAGCTTATTGCCAAAACGGCTGCTCCCATGTTTAAAAAATTGTCCCTAGAATTGGGCGGGAAAAACCCAAACATCATTTTTGCAGATTGCGATTATGAAAAAATGCTCACCACCACGCTAAAGTCTTCGTTTTCTAACCAAGGGCAAATATGCTTGTGCGGAAGTCGAATTTTTGTAGAAGCCTCTATTTACGAAAAATTTAAAGTCGATTTTACAGAACGTGTTCGGCAACTTGTTGTCGGACATCCTTCCGAAGAATCCACACAAATTGGAGCCTTAGTGTCTAAGACCCACTTTGAAAAAGTACAGACTTATATTGCGGAAGTTGATGACAAAGAAAGCAGATTGTTATGTGGAGGTGAACCTGTCTTTGTGGATGGTTTTGAACATGGTTACTATCTTTCCCCTGCGGTGATTGAAGTAAATTCTAATCAGTGTAAACTGAATCAAGAAGAGATTTTTGGACCCTTAGTTACTCTGATGTCTTTTAATTCTGATGCCGAAGCCTTAGCATTGGCAAACGATGTTAAATATGGTTTATCCGCTACGGTATGGACCAATAATCTAAAGCGAAGTTTGAGGTTCTCTGAGAAACTAGAAACGGGAATTGTTTGGATAAACACGTGGATGCAACGCGATCTACGCACGCCATTTGGAGGAATAAAATCTTCCGGAGTTGGTCGTGAAGGCGGATTTGAAGTGCTTCGATTTTTCACCCAAACTAAAAATATATGTATCAATTACGAATATTAAAAAAGACCTATGAACTTAAACTTAGAACATAAAAACGCTCTTGTATGCGGAAGCACACAAGGAATTGGAAAAGCTGCCGCTTTCGCCTTAGCTTCTGAAGGCGTCAAACTCACCTTAGTCGCCAGAAATGAAACCAAACTTAAGGACGTCATTGCAGGGCTTCCAAACGCAGAAAAACACAATTATATTATTGCTGATTTTATGAACCCTTTAGATTTAAAATCTAAAGTGGAAGCTTATATTCAAAACAATCACGGCTTTCATATTCTTGTCAATAATACAGGAGGCCCAAGAAGTGGTGCCATTATCGACGCAAGCTTAGAGGATTTTGAAAATGCATTTACACAACATTTAAAATGTAACCATGTTCTTGCACAGCTCACCGTTCCTTTTATGAAAGAAGAATCATTTGGACGTATTATTAATATCATTTCAACCTCAGTTAAAGAGCCGATTGAAGGTTTAGGTGTGAGTAACACCATTAGAAATGCTGTTGGCAACTGGAGTAAAACACTGTCTTTTGAATTGGGACGTTTTGGAATTACCGTCAATAATGTATTGCCCGGGTTTACCGAAACCGAACGCTTGAATGAGATTATTAAAATCAAAGCAAATCAAGCGCAGACGAGTATAGAAGAAATGACAGAAATCATGAAAAACTATACGCCTGCAAAACGCTTTGCTCAACCAGAAGAAACGGCCAACACAATTGTGTTTTTGGCGAGTGAAGCAGCCAGTTATATAAACGGCGTAAATATCCCTGTGGATGGTGGTCGCACAAAATCTTTGTAACTTTAAAAAATTAATCCTAATATAACACTCATGAGCAAGCTAGTATCTCCCTTAAATATTAAAGCGTGGATTGAAGAACACAGAGCCTTATTAAAACCCCCTGTTGGCAACAAGTGCGTTTGGAACGATGGCGAATTTATTGTGATGGTTGTTGGGGGTCCCAATAACCGAAAAGATTACCATTATAATGAAACTCCAGAATTTTTCTATCAATTAGAAGGTGATATTGTCCTGAAAATAATTGACAATGGCATCGCCAAAGAAGTACACATAAAAGAAGGTGATATCTACTTATTGCCTTCAAAAGTTCCGCATTCTCCCCAGCGCGGTTCCAATACCGTTGGCATTGTCATTGAGTATCCAAGACCAAAAGGAGTAGAAGATGCTTTGGAATGGTATTGCGAAAATTGTAACCATCAACTCTTTAGAGCACCCTTTGTGCTAGATAATATTGAAACCGATATGCCGGTTATATTTGATCGCTATTATTCAAGTGAAGAAAAATGTACCTGCTCTAAATGTGGCACTAAAATGGAGGCCCCAAACAAAATTTAAAATAAATGAAACGTAAACTTCGCATCAACGGACATTCCCATTTACTACCTTATCCTGAAGAAATTCCTGAATTCATGAAAGAAAAGGAAATTTTTTGGGTGGACGATGAGCGCAAGCATATGCTTCAAAAAGGATGGAGTCGACCTGTGACGCATTCAAGCTTTTTCTTAGATGAAAAACTGGAATGGATGGATCAAAATAAAATTGACCATGCAGTTGTTTTAAATTTATCTCAACTCTACGGAAATGGCTTGCGTTTGGAAGAAATGAAAAAAGCATTGCGTTTTCAAAACGATTACAACGCCAGAGTCCAACACGACAATGCGTCTAAATTCACATGTGGATTTGTGGTGCATCCCGGATTTATTCAAGGAGCCTTGTGGGAAATTGAACGCTGTGTCAAAGAATTAGACTTAAGAGTGTTGTGTTTACCTACTCACTTTATGGATAGTATTGGGCAATGGCGTAGTGTATTTGACAAAGAAAATGATCCCATTTTTGAATTGGCAAATGACTATAACTTAGCCATTGAAGTTCACCCCTACGATGGAGAAAAAATGATTAAACTCGAAAACACCTCGTGGCGTTTTCATTTGATATGGATGCTCGCACAATGCGGAGATGCCTATCACTTTTATACTTTAAATGGCATGCAAGAACGCTACCCGAACATTCGGACCTGTTTTGCGCATGGCGGTCAAATGGCACAAATGAATCTTGGACGACGAATTCAAGGCTTTGATGGGCGACCAGATTTGTTTGAGGGTAAAATTCACCCCCGAAAAGCGGTTGGCCATCCAAATATTTATTTTGACACCTTGGTTCATGATACCGATTCCCTAAACCTAATGCTGAAACGTCAAGGGAGTAACCAAATTATTATGGGCTTGGACGACCCCTATCCGTTAGGGGAGATGGAAAGCGAAGCACAATCTTCTTATCCAGGAAAACTTTTAGACCTTGCTATTGATCAAAAACTCATTTCTGAAATCCAATACGACGATATTTGGGAAGACAATGTCTTAAGATGGTTGTTTGGAGAAGACAAAGTACAGGCTGAAAAATTGATTCAAAAAATTATATCTTAAATGCACTTTATTTCAGAGAAACTAGACGACTATGTCGTAAAACATTCCGAAGAGGAACCCGCGCTTTTAAAAGCGCTCACTAGAGAAACCTATCAAAAAATTTTGCAACCAAGGATGCTCAGTGGACATTATCAAGGACGTGTGCTAAGTATGTTATCAAAATTAATTCGTCCAAAGGTAATTTTGGAACTGGGAACATTTACGGGCTATTCGGCATTGTGTTTAGCAGAAGGATTGGATAAAAATGGTATTTTACACACAATTGACATTAACGAAGAATTGGTTGATTTTCAAAAAAAATATTTTGACAAATCAGATTATGGAACACAAATCATACCGCATTTAGGATCCGCTTTGGACATCATTCCAACCTTAGAAACTACCTTTGACTTGGTATTTATGGATGCCGATAAACCCAATTACATCACTTATTTTCATCAAATTATTGACAAACTCAACTCTGGCGGCGTCATTCTTTCTGACAATGTTTTGTGGAGTGGAAAGGTTATTGAGGAACTTAATCCTTCGGACGTTTCAACAAAAATTGTTTTGGAGTATAATGCCCTATTAAAAAACGATACGCGTTTGGAAACGGTATTACTTCCCATTAGAGATGGGCTTACCGTGAGTATTAAAAAGTAAAATTTAAAGATTTCGACGTACCGACCCCGTAAAGTCTTTAAGCTCGTCTTTTACTTTACTAAGTTCTTCGTTTACATTTTTGGAAATTGAGGTATCTATGCCATTTTTATCGGCACTTTTTTGGATTTCACCCTTGATATCATTGGTGGCATCTTTTAGTGTTCGCATCCCTTTACCAAGGCCTTTGGCAATACTTGGAATTTTATCCGCACCAAATACCAGTATCACAATAAATAAGATAAATGTGATTTCTGTGCCACTAATAAATAAAAAGTGCGTGTGTGTCATACTACAAATATAACAAGATTTCTTTGATCCAGTTTGTTAATTTTTAGACAAACTTGCAATCTTAAAGGCTTTTAATTTTCCTTCCAAGAATTGAAAGATTTCTACATCACTCCTGCCTTTACAACGCTCTTGAAAATCAGGCGCATCAGCACAGAAATAATAAAACTCCATTCGCTTTTCTTCTTTTAACGCATTCGTTTTAAAAAAAAGCGGACCTACAACGTCTCTTATACGCTGAATGGTTTGTTTGTCGTTATCAAGTTTTAGTTGTTTTTTAAGCATTTTAGTACGACCAGAAATCATATTAAGAAGCTTAGAGAAATTCACTCCTAATCCAATAACAAGAGGGCCGTCATCGGCTTCAAAAAGGCGTCTTTCTGCTAAATTCATTCGCGGGCCTGTATAGCCGGGGATGCCTAAATCGTAAAAATCAATGGGACGATCGGCCTCAGAATTGGTGATATCAGAATTTAAATCCCCTGTTAATATGGTCCCAACCACAACCTCATCTAAAGCATTAATAGATTCCGAAAGGCTGACTGTAATGGATTTGTTTTTAATTTGTTGAGCAGTTAAAACGATGATTTTGGGCATATATTGGATGGATGAAAAATAGAGCGAATCCGCCAATTTCCCCGCTATACTAAATCGTCCGTTTTCATCAGTGGTAGTGTATCTATACGAGGTCTTATTAATCACGTGAATCCCTTCCAATTCTCCGCTGGAAATGATTTGCCCTGAGAGCTCCACTTTTTGTGCCTGTATCTTGCATACAACCATAGTGCTACCAATTATAAGTAACAAAACAGTTTTTACTGAAAAAAAAGAATTCCGCAAATTGATTTGATATTATATTAATGGTAAATTTACAAAAATTAAAAGATGAAACGAGCATACTAAAATTATTATCACCCGTGGGAATGACTAATAGCGAACCTGCTTGCAGCATGTGACCTTCTAAAATAATAAATATAGACATATGAAACAACTCTTAATTGCTAGCACCTCTACGGTGCATGGCAGCGGGTTCTTGGACTACCTGTTAGACGCTTTAAAAATTCATTTTAAGAAAGTAGATAACGTTCTTTTTGTACCTTATGCACGTCCCGGGGGGATTAGCCATGATGCCTATACTGAGATTGTGCAATTGGCGTTTTCAAAAATTGGAAAAACCGTTAAAGGCATCCATGAGTTTGACAATCCTAAAGACGCCATAAAATCTGCTGAAGGGATTTTTACAGGGGGTGGTAACACCTTTGTTTTGGTGGATCAATTGTATAAAAAGGATTTAATGGCCCCTTTAAAAACGGCTATTGAATCTGGTATCCCCTATGTAGGCACTAGTGCAGGCAGTAATATTTGTGGGCTTACTATAGGCACTTCCAATGACATGCCTATTGCCTATCCAAAAAGCTTTAAAACTTTGGGGGTTGTGCCGTTTAACATCAATCCACACTATATGGACTCCGATCCCAAAAGCACCCATATGGGCGAAACCCGTGAGACCCGAATTAAAGAGTTTCATTACTACAATTCGCAGCCGGTTGTTGGACTTCGAGAAGGGAGTTATTTGCAAGTCTTAGGCGAAAAAATAACGCTTAAAGGCCCGTTAAACGCCCGCGTATTTGAACCCAAAAAAACGCCTTATGAACTTAAGCCAGAAGCCGAGCTGTCCAACCTAACTTAAACCCCACTTTAGGGCTGAAGTTTCAATTCATTTTTTTTACAAAATGATAGCCTAATTTTTGAAATCCCTCTTTTTCGTAAAATTTTTGAGAGGGTGCGTTGTCGATATAGGCATTGAGTTCAATGGCTTGATAGCCTTTAGATTTGACATAGTTCTCAATCCAATTGATAAACTGTGTCCCTAAACCTTTGTTTCTGTAAGGGTCCTCGATAAATACATGGTCCAATTCAACACTGCGGCCTGAGTAGTGTCGTGTACAAAACCATAAACCGGAAACACCAATGAGCTGACCACGATCATACACGCCAACACACTCATAATTTTGAGCGACCATCTCCTTAAAACGTTCCAAAAGAAGGGGTTCAGTAATATGAGGTTTCGACATTTTTTTGACTAATGGCACAACGGTTTCAATAGCATCTGCTGGGATTATTTTGAATTCAAACTGCATTTAAAGAGGATTTAGTAGTCAAAAATACAACTATTTTTTTAGCATCTAAATTAGCAATCTGATCTGAGTTTTATTTTAATCTTCTTATATTTGACCACGTTAAAAAAAACGAGATTATGAACAAGAAAGTTATTTTAATGATTTTGGATGGCTGGGGTAAATCTCCAGATCCAAAAGTGTCCGCAATTGATAATGCAAATACCAAATATATTGATTCTTTATATACCAATTATAGCCATGCGAGTCTGCGAACTGACGGCCTACATGTTGGGCTTCCAGAGGGTCAAATGGGAAACAGTGAAGTGGGACATATAAATTTGGGTGCTGGACGTATTGTATATCAGGATCTTGCCAAAATAAACTTAGCTGTTAGCAACGATACCTTAAAAGATGAAACGGTGTTAATAAATGCCTTAGACTATGCAAAGACGAATCAAAAAGCAGTGCACCTTCTAGGATTAGTCAGTGATGGTGGGGTACATTCACACTTAAACCATCTCTATGGACTTCTAGACGTCATTGACCAACATGGTATTGAAACGTCTTTTATTCATGCCTTTACGGACGGTCGTGATGTAGATCCAAAATCGGGATATGGATTTATTTCGGAGTTGGAAACGCGCTTAGAAACGTCTTCTACAAAACTGGCTACGATCACTGGACGTTACTATGCGATGGATCGTGATAACCGTTGGGAACGTGTAAAAATTGCGTATGATGCCTTGGTTAATAGTGAAGGGCTGTATTCTACCAATGCAACAAAAACAATTCAAAATAATTACGATGACGGCTTAACCGATGAGTTCTTGAAACCGATCATTATGACGAATGAAAACAATACTCCTGTGGCCAAAATTGAAGATGGCGATGTGGTGTTGTTTTTTAATTTCAGGACAGATCGCGGAAGAGAATTAACCGAAGTATTAAGTCAGAACGACAATCACGAGTACAATATGCACAAGTTAAATTTGCATTATGTAACGATGACCAATTATGATGATAACTTTAAAGGAATTGAAGTTATTTTCAACAAGGATAACGTTACAAATACACTTGGAGAGGTTCTGGAATCGCACGGCAAAACCCAATTAAGAATTGCCGAAACAGAAAAATATCCTCATGTCACATTTTTCTTTTCTGGAGGTCGCGAAGCGCCTTTTAAAGGAGAGGAACGTATTTTAAAAAATTCGCCTAAAGTCGCAACTTATGACTTACAACCAGAGATGAGTGCGTTTGAACTTAAAGATGCGCTTGTAAGCGAACTGGAAAAAGAAACGCTTGATTTTGTATGTTTAAATTTTGCCAATGGCGATATGGTTGGACATACAGGAGATATGGATGCAGCAATCAAAGCTTGTGAAGCGGTTGACACTTGTGTGGAAGCGGTGATCACAACAGCACTAGAGCACAACTATACGACTTTACTTATTGCCGACCATGGAAACTGCGAAACGATGATTAACCCCGATGGGTCACCCAATACAGCCCACACTACCAATCCCGTACCCATCATTTTAATTGATAAAGAATTGACCGCTATAAAAGACGGCGTTCTTGGCGATATTGCCCCAACAATTTTGAAACTTATAGGCATTGAAAAACCCGAAGTAATGACCCAAAGTAGCTTGATCTAAATTAATTGTCATGGACTTAACCAAAACCTTTACCCTCGCCATTGACTTTGATGGCACAATTGTGGAAGATGCATACCCAAAAATTGGGAAGCCAAAACTATTTGCGTTTGAAACCTTAAAAAAACTACAACAAGATGGCCATCGCTTGATACTTTGGACGTATCGGTACGGAAAAACACTGCATGAAGCCGTTGAGTTTTGTAAAGAAAATGGACTTGAATTTTATGCTGTGAACTGTAGTTTTCCGAACGAAGAATACAACCCTAAAAAAAGCAGAAAAATAAATGCAGACCTTTTTATCGATGATAGAAATGTGGGAGGCTTTTATGGATGGGGCGAAATTTACCAACTGCTATCCGATAGTGACAACCCTTTATCACTGCCAAAGAAAAAAAGATTTTTAGGTTTGTTTAAGTCTTAAAACTTTAAGACAACTCTAACAAAATCAAGGCTGTAAAACCAACTAAAAACTGCTTTAATTAAGTATCTTTGGGCATAATTTTTTTACTATGCTCACGCTTAAATCAAAAGAAGAAATCGAACGCATTCGCGAAAGTGCCCTCATTGTTTCCAAAACATTAGGGATGCTTGCTAGCGAAGTAAAGCCTGGTGTGACGACCCTACACTTAGATGCGCTTGCAGAAACGTTTATCAGAGACCACGGAGCAATCCCTGGGTTTTTGGGGATGTACGGATTTCCAAACACACTCTGTATGAGTCCAAACGATCAAGTGGTTCATGGCATTCCCAACAACACACCACTGGTAGAAGGTGATATTATTTCGATTGATTGTGGTGCCCTGAAAAATGAATTTTACGGCGATCATGCTTATACCTTTGCCGTTGGAGAAATTGATCCCGAAACTGAAAAGTTACTAGACGTTTCAAAGGCATCGCTTTATGAAGGTATTCGCGCCTTTAAACACAATAATCGTGTGGGTGATGTGGGCTATGCCATTCAAAATTATTGTGAATCACATGGCTATGGTGTGGTTAGAGAACTTATTGGACATGGTATTGGTCGTATCATGCATGAAGAACCCGAAATGCCTAATTATGGCAAACGCGGTCGTGGAAAAAAATTCCAAGAAGGCATGGTCGTGGCTATCGAACCGATGATTAATATGGGAACGCATAAAATCAAACATCACAACGATGGATGGACGATTACGACCAAAGACAACAAGCCCAGCGCCCATTTTGAACACAATGTCGCCCTTGTAGATGGA
>Ga0209533_1000392_pt1 | contig 42387 bp, 39 predicted proteins | sample COG_04_FD_184748 | JGI IMG/M metagenome (GOLD analysis project Ga0209533, IMG submission 184748) | Pelagic Microbial community sample from North Sea - COGITO 998_met_04 (SPAdes) (version 2) | ecosystem: Environmental > Aquatic > Marine > Neritic zone/Coastal water | place: Helgoland, sampling...
TGCTATTTTAACGGTAGGCTCAATAGCTACAAAAAATTTGGAACCCTATAGCATTAACCAAGGTAATCCTGCAATAAAAATTAAAGTGAGATCAATGATTTAAATTATTAATATTCCCAAAAATATTGAAGACCATAGTATCAATTATTACCATTTCCTTTAATAGTGAATCAACTATTGAGCAAACAATTAAATCAGTTTTAACCCAAACATATTCTGATATTGAGTATATAATAATTGATGGAGGCTCAAAAGATAATACTCCAGGAAAAATTAAATCTTTCAAATCAGGAATTTCGAAATTCATATCAGAGCCCGATAAGGGAATTTATGATGCTATGAACAAGGGATTAAAACAGGCATCGGGAGATATTATTGGATTTCTAAATGCTGATGACTTTTTATATGATGATAAGGTAATTGAAGATATAGTTAAAGAATTTGAGAAAAAGGAAGCTGATGTTATTTATGGAAATAAAATTTACGTTGATCCTGTAAATTCTCAAAAAATTACAAGAGTTTGGAAACCTGGCATTTACAATAGGTCCAACTTCAAAAGAGGATGGATGCCTCCACATTTATCTACTTACATAAAAAAAGACATGTATGAAAAATGTGGAAACTTTAACCTAAATTTTAAGATAGCAGCGGATTATGAGTTACTATTCAGGATTATGTATATTAATAAAGCAAAGTCTTTTTACCTAGATAGAAATATTGTTTTTATGAGAGCAGGTGGGGTTAGCAATTCATCATTGAAAAATTATTGGATTTCAAATTATGAAGTATTCAAGAGTTGGGGGATTAACAATCAAAAAATTTCACCATTAATAATTATCGAAAAACCTTTGAGGAAAATAAAACAGTTTTTTAAATGAGAGTGCTTATACTTACCCAGAATGAACGTATTGTTTTGCCTAAATACATTGGTTATTTTTTGAATAATATTCCAAAAGAATTTGAAATAGTAGGGGCTTTTATTTTTCCTGCATCACCTTTTGGTAAAAAAGAAAGTGAACTAGATAAAATTCTAAAGGTTTTTAAAGTTTTTGGATTAGGCTTTTTCTTAAACTACGGATGGAAGTTTTTCATTTCAATTTTGACCAACCGTTCAGTTTTAAATGAAATTAGAAAAAATAATATTAATATCATTGAAACTGAAGGATCAATAAATAGCCGGACTAATTTATCGAAACTTGAAGCCTTTAAACCTGATTTATTGATTTCTCTTACTGCAAACCAAATATTTAAAAGAAAATTGATTGATTTAGCTCCAAAAGGTTGCTTAAACCTACATTCTGCATTGCTTCCCTTGAATAGAGGTCTTTTTCCAACATTTTGGGTTCTTAAAAATGGCGAGCAAAAAACAGGTGTTACTGTATTTTATGTTGATGAAGGTATCGACTCAGGTCCAATTTTGGTTCAAAAAGAGGTGGAAATAAAAAAACGAAATCTAAATTGGTTGATAAAAGAATGTAAAAAAGTAGGAATGGATGCTGTAATAGAGGCTTTACATAAAATTTTGAGTGATGAAGTTGAAACAATGGAAAATGACCATAAAAAATCCACTTATAATTCTTTTCCAGATTCCAATGATGTGAAAGAGTTCTTAAACAATGGAAATAAACTTTATTAATGAAAATTTTAACTTTTGATATTGAAGATTGGTTTCATATTTTAGATAATCCAAGCACAAGTTCGCCTGAAAGTTGGGAAAATTTTTCAAGCAGGCTAGAAGAAAGCCTTGATATTATTTTAGAAATTCTTGATGAGAGTAATCAAAAAGCTACTTTTTTTATTTTGGGTTGGGTAGCAATGAAATACCCTTTGTTGGTGAAAAAAATTAGTGATTTAGGATATTCAATTGGCTCTCATTCTTTTGCCCACCAGCTAGCTTATGAACAATCACCTTCTGAGTTTAAATCAGATTTAGAGAAATCGATAAAAGTGCTTCAAGATGTTACAGGCAAAGAAATTCTAGCATATAGAGCACCTGGTTTTTCCGTCAAGCAATCAAATTTGTGGGTATTCGAAAGTCTAATTGAAAATGGAATAAAATTAGATAGTTCAATTTTTCCCGCACCAAGAGGTCACGGCGGACTTTCTTCTTTTCCATACCAAACACCAACAATTATTCAGTCGTGTTTTGGAGAAATAACAGAATTTCCGCTCAATTTTAATACACTATTTGGAAAAAAAATAGTTTTTTCAGGTGGAGGTTATTTTAGGTTTTTTCCAAAGGCCGTGTTAAAAAAATGGTTTAGGGAATCCGATTATGTAATGACATACTTTCACCCTAGAGATTTTGATAAAGATCAGCCAATGATAAAAGATTTATCTCCGGTAAGAAAGTTTAAATCACACTATGGATTGAATTCTACTAGGAATAAATTGAAGGAAATTTTAAAAGAAAACAATTTTATTGATCTTTTTGAAGCAAAGAAATCTTTGGAAGAAAATAGAGTTACATTACCCGTATTTAAAATTTAAACCAACCTTCAAATCACGAGTTGGTTCAAAGTTTTTAACATGCAAATCAAATTTTATAACTAACTAGCCCAAAGTTATTAGTTTAATGTTAGCAGGAGAAAAAAGCAACGTTTCTATCAAAAACAGACTCAATGCCAACAAAGAAGATTACTTAGCATGGAAAATCAATAATTTAAAACCTCCCTTTGGATTCAGGTTAATAAAACCACTAAGCAAATTAGAACAATTTTTTCGTAGCTAATTTTATTCTAATAGTTTTTTATTATCTCTAAAAACCAAAAACCAAAAACTAAAAACTAATTTCTAAAACTTCGCCCTAGACTTCCTCTTTACCAACCACTTGTATATCGGTTTAGAGAAATTAGATTTCCCTCTAAATACAAAACTATAAGTGGCAAGAGTCATCATGTAAACATCTAGAGCAGCAGCTCCACCTCTAACTCCCCCAGGACTTGGAAGAGCGGCTTGCAAAAATAAAGGGTCATCGGGGTCTACTTCATCTGATCGATTTGAAAGTTCTACAGCCAATGGGTCAGTGGTAGTATACCAAGCAGGGTCTGCAGGATAAGTACCACTTACGTCATCAAGGTAATCGGTAAAGGTATACCTAAAACCAGTTTCAAAACCAAACCTGTGGTTTCTCATCAAGGTAAAATAGATTCCAAATCCACCTGGAATTGCTCCATTTATCCGAGAGTATTTTTTATTTTCCGTTTGCAAAGGCTGTAAGGCTATCCACTCACCGTTGTATTCTGTTTTTGGATTGTGAGAAAATACGGCAGCTCCCAAGTAAATGTATGATTTAAAGTCTAAACGATACCGACCTGTGCGACCTACGTCATTAGTATTCAAGAAATAAAATTCCCCTCTTGCATAGATTTCATTAATATGATTTCTAAAACTTAAATTTCTTGTAAAGCGAGCAGGATTTTGAGATAAATTATCAGAGCCTTCTATCCAACCTGATGCAAAACCGGCATTTACGCCCAACCATGGCATAAATTGGTAACGGGCAAATCCCTTTATGCCAACTCTAGTCATGGTTAATTGAATATCGTTGATAAAAGGTTGAGCGCCATCGGCGGAGGTTCCCCCAATGTCTCCTAAAAAGTTGGCAGCGCCAATTCCACCACCAATATCAAAGTTGTATTGAGCTGAAGATGAAAGGTTTAATAGTAAGGCTAGTACAGAAAAAAGAATAAATTTCCTCATCAAATTTTTGAAGGTTGCGGTCAAAAGTAAAAAAATAACTTCAAAACCCATTTTTCAAATATTTATTTTCGGAAAAAATTATGGAAAACTCAATTTGTAAATTATTTAACATCCAATATCCGATGGTGCAAGCAGGCATGGTTTGGTGCTCACCTTGGCAATTGGCAGCAGCAGTATCAAATGCTGGAGGACTAGGTATTATTGGGGCAGGCTCTATGTATCCAGATATACTCAGGGAGCATATTCAAAAGTGTAAAAAGGCAACCTATAAAAATTTTGGGGTTAATATTCCTTTGTTATATCCTCAAATTGATGATTTATTAGAAATCATCGTCCAAGAAAAAGTTCCAATTGTAATTACTTCTGCAGGAAACCCAAAAAAATATACATCATGGCTTAAACAGCATAGAATTATTGTAACCCATGTGGTTTCCTCCGCCAAATTTGCTCAAAAAGCCGAAGAAGCTGGATGTGATGCAATTGTAGCTGAAGGGTTTGAAGCCGGCGGACACAATGGAAGAGAAGAAACAACCACTATGTGCTTGATTCCCCAAGTTGTAAATTCTGTGAAAGTTCCTGTTATCGCTGCCGGAGGTATCTCTTCAGGCAGGTCGATGGCAGCGGCTTTTGCTTTAGGAGCTTCAGGAGTTCAAATAGGGAGTAGGTTTGTAGCTTCAGTAGAATCTTCCGCAAACCAATTATTTAAACAAATGGTTTTAAATGCCAACGAAGGTGAAACAAAATTGACCCTAAAAGAAATTACTCCGGTTAGACTGCTAAATTCTCCCTTTTCTAAATTAGTAGCAGAAAGTTATGAAAAAGGATTCTCAATAGAAAATTTAAAAGAATTATTGGGAAAGGGAAGAGCCAAGAAAGGAATGTTTGAAGGAAATATGGAAGAAGGTGAGTTTGAAATAGGGCAAGTTTCGGCGCTTATTGATAATATTTTACCTGCAAAACAAATTGTTGATGAAATAATGAAGGAGTTTCATACAATTTCACGTTATTTGGGGAGTTTAAAGTTTTAATTCATTCTAATCAGATTCTTACTTTTGCCACTTTTTAAAATGAAGCAGGGATATTCTTTCTTTCTATTTTTTGTGTTGATGTTTTTTTCACTTCAACTCAAAAGTGCCTTGCCGCCGCCTGAAATTAGATGTGTTGCCATAAATTCTGATGGTTCTATTGTAATTTCTTGGGATACCCCTGCAGGAAATCAAGCTGAATTTATCAATTACACCATTTTTTCTTCAGCCAATCTAGGGGCATCTTTTCAAGTTTTAGATAGTGTCACAAATTTCAACACCCAAAGTTTTGCCGATGTAAACTCTATTGGAAGAATTTTTTACTTCATACAAACCAAATATGATGACGGAAATGGGGTAACTTATTCATTATCTTCAGATACGTTGTCAAACATGATATTAAATGTTACTTCAATGGTTGGGAATAATTTTCCCCCTGTATTAAATTGGAATCCTATTCGAACACCAAACCTAACAACCAATAGTGGTACATATTTAATTTTTCGAAAAAAAGGGTTCAGCGGAAATTGGAGTTTGGTTGATTCCACCAATTATGGAACCGAAACTTATACCGACTATTCTATCATTACTTGCTCCGATACTCTTTATTATCGAATTGACATGTTTGATGATTTACCTTGCTTGTCAACTTCCAATATTGACAAAGAACTTTTTGAAGAAAAATTCCCTCCAGCAGTTCCTGCTTTAGATTCAGTTTCAATAGATACTTCAACTGGATTTGCCAAAATAGGTTGGTCTCAAAGTTCCTCTCCCGATACAGAAGGTTACATTATTTATTATGATAATAATGGAACTTGGGTTACAGATACAGTTTTTGGAATTGGAAATACTTATTTATTTAATCAAACCGTAAACGGGAATTTAGGGTCACTTAGCTTTACAATTGCTGCCTTTGATACTTGCGGAAATACAAGTGCAACTTCATCTGCTAATCACACAACAATGTTCGTTTCCACGAGCGAAAATCTTTGTAATAGAGAAATTCAACTTAATTGGAGTCCTTACGAAGGTTTTTCAAACATCTCTTCTTATGATATATACGCAGCGCAAGACAATGGAGTTTTTTCTTTTGTAGCAAGTACCAATGGAAATACCACAAGTTTTAACCATTCTGGATTAAATAGTTTGTCAACTTATTGTTACGTTGTAGTTGCTAAATCATTAGGTAAAACGTCAAAATCAAATATAGTTTGCCAAAGTTTTAGTCAGCTAAATGTGCCACTTTACCATTACAATACACATGTAACAGTTGATGATAATTTCTTTGTGAAAGCCGAATGTATTACTGATACTTCAGCAGATATCAAACAATATGAATTAAGAAGGTCTTTTTTCAAAAATGGAGAATACATTACCGTGGATATTTTGAAAGATGCAAAAGATACAGTGCTCAGCTTTATTGACTCAACAGCAAGAGCTAACCAAAACGCATACTTTTATCGTATTGATGCAATTGATTCATGCGATCAAATTGTGGTTTCTTCAAACACTTCTCGAACCTTGTTTTTGAATATCCAAGAAAACCTCGAAAATTATCACTACAATTTAGATTGGAATCGTTACCAAGGTTGGGATTCTTTAGGATTTGGTGTGCTTCGATATAGAATAAAAAGAAGCTTAGGGGCTGATTCCTTAACCAATATTGATTCAGTTAACAGTGTTACACTTGATTATACCGACCTTTATTTTGATATTAGAAATGAAGGAGGAACCTATTGCTACCAAATTGAAGCCCAAGAACATCCAAACAATTGGATTTTAAAGCCATATACTTCTTTGTCAAATAAGGTTTGTCTCAAAAAAGAGCCAGTAGTTTACGTTCCAAATATTTTTACGCCAAATAGCGATGGAAAAAACGATGTGTTCCTGCCAGAGATTCAATTTGTAGACATCGGTAATTTTAAAATGGTGATTTTTGATCGATGGGGAAGCCAGATTTTCGAAGTTTTGGATGCCACAACAGGGTGGGACGGATTAATTGATGGAACACCAGCCCCAACAGGTGGATATGTTTACTTTATTTCTTTTACCACGCCTAAGGGCTCTTTGATTGAGAAAAAGGGTGGAATTACACTTTATCGATAAGGGAAAATCACCTTTTCTTTTTAGCAAATTTTAAGACCTATTTTTTGCCTCATTATCCTTAAATTTGCGCTTTTTTTATAAACCTTAGAAAAGTATTATCGTGTCAATAATATCTAAAATTAGTTATGAAGGTTTAACCTACGACGATGTCCTATTAATTCCTGCATATTCAGAGGTTTTTCCTCGAAATGTTGATATTTCTACCAAGTTTTCTAGAAATATTGACTTAAGAACGCCAATTGTTTCTGCAGCTATGGATACGGTTACTGAAAGCGAATTGGCAATTGCAATTGCCCAAGAAGGGGGAATAGGAGTTTTACATAAAAATATGCCTATTGATGCACAAGCAGCCGAAGTTCGAAAGGTTAAACGTTCTGAAAGTGGAATGATTCAAGACCCAATTACGGTAAAGGTAAATGCCACTGTTAAAGATGTTTTGTTTTTGATGAAAGAACACTCTATTGGAGGAATTCCTGTAATTGATAATAATGGGTTGTTAGTAGGAATTGTTACCAACCGAGATTTAAGGTTCGAAAAAGACCAAGCAAAGTCTATTGAAAAGGTAATGACCAAAGAAAATATCATTACTACCCAAGATGGCTCTGACTTAACAACTGCCGAGCTGTTGTTGCAAGAACATAAAATTGAAAAGCTTCCAGTAGTAGATAAAAACAATAAATTATTAGGATTAATCACCTTTAAAGATATTACCAAACAAAAAATTAAGCCCAATGCTTGCAAAGACCATTTTGGCAGATTAAGAGTTGCCGGTGCTGTTGGAGTTACGGGTGATACTATGGAACGCGCCGCTGCTTTAGTTGATGCAGGTGTTGATGCTCTTGTTATTGATACAGCTCATGGTCATTCTAAAGGGGTTTTAGAAGTTTTAAAAAATGTAAAATCTAAATTTAAAGATGTTGATGTTGTAGTTGGAAACATCGCAACTAAAGAAGCTGCTTTGGCTTTGATAGATGCCGGTGCTGACGCCATTAAAGTTGGAATCGGACCTGGTTCTATTTGCACAACTAGAATTATTGCCGGTGTTGGGGTTCCTCAACTTTCTGCAGTAATGGAAGTAGCCGAAGCGGCAAAAGGAACAGGCGTGCCAATTATTGCCGACGGGGGAATTAGATTTACTGGGGATATTGTGAAGGCTTTGGCAGGAGGCGCTGATACCATTATGGCGGGGTCTTTGTTCGCAGGCACTGAAGAATCTCCAGGAGAAACTATTTTGTACGAAGGAAGAAGATTTAAATCATACCGCGGAATGGGTTCTATTGAAGCCATGCAAAAAGGTTCAAAAGATAGATACTTTCAAGATGCCGAAGACGACATCAAAAAATTGGTTCCTGAAGGTATTTCAGGTAGAGTTCCATTTAAAGGAAAGGTTACCGAAATTATTTACCAAATGATTGGTGGACTGCGAGCGGGTATGGGATATTGTGGTGCAGGAAACATAAAAGAATTAAAGGAGGCTAAATTTGTGAAAATTACAAATGCCGGTGTTGTTGAAAGCCACCCACATGACGTATTTATAACAAGAGAAGCTCCTAATTACTCAAGAAAATAAAGAAGAATAAAATGAAGAATAGAATGAGAAAGCTATGGGGATTTGCTGTGTTTATATTTTTTGCAGCGAGTTTAACTGCCCAAAATAATAAGGTTTTATTAACCGTAGAAGATGAAAATATTACTGTTGATGAGTTTTTACGTGTTTACAACAAAAACAACAATGCCGAAAACTCAATCGATCCAAAATCGGTATCAGAATATTTAGACCTTTATATTAATTTTAAGCTTAAAGTTAAAGAGGCTGAAGCACTTGGAATGGATACCGCAGAGTCTTTTGTGAAAGAATTAGGCGGTTACCGCAAACAGTTGGCACAACCTTATTTAACCGATCAACAAATGACTGACGAGTTGATAAAGGAAGCTTATGACAGAATGAAATATGATGTTAGAGCTAGTCATATTTTGGTTAGGGTTGGCTTAGAAGCGCTTCCTAAAGACACCTTAAAAGCAAGATCTAGACTAAATTCAATTCTTAAGGCGATAAAAAATCCTGAAAAAGAATTTGGAAAAGCTGCTGCAGAAATGAGTGAAGATCCATCTGCAAAACAAAACTTTGGAGACTTAGGTTATTTCACTGCCTTCCAAATGGTTTATCCTTTTGAAACTGCTGCATACAATACCAAGCCTGGCACAATGTCAAAGCCTATTAGAACAAGGTTTGGATACCATGTTTTATATGTTCATGATAAAAGACCAGCTAGAGGTGAAATTAAAGTAGCTCATATTTTGATAAAAGTAGATGAGGTTATGGATGATGCAACTCAAAGTAATGCAGAGCAAAAAATTAATGAGTTGTATACCAGAATTCAAAATGGTGATGAGTTTGATGCCTTAGCTCGTCAGTTTTCTGATGATAAATCTTCTTCAGCCAAAGGGGGTGAACTTCCAATGTTTGGAACAGGCAGAATGGTTCCCGAATTTGAAGATGCATCTTTTGCCTTGTTAAATGATGGAGACATTTCTAAACCTATAAAAACTCAATATGGTTGGCATATCATCAAAAGATTAGAGAAAAATGAAATCCCTACCTTAGAAGAAGCCGAAAGAGATATCAAAAGAAAAATATCTAGAGACGGCAGAAGTCAAAAGAGTCAAGCTTCATTCATCAAGAAATTGAAAGAAGAATACAATTTTAAGTTTGATGAAAAAGCATTTAACGAAATGGTAAGTTGCATGGACGATGAGTTTTTTGAAGGCCAATGGACTCCAGAAGAAAACTGTGCAGGAAAAGACAAATTTTTATTTTCCATAGAAGATTCAAAATACAGCAACAGAAAAGAAGATTATACCCAACAAGATCTTGCAAATTTTATGCAACGTAACAGAAGGTATGAAAGAAACAAAGAGAATTTAGGTCAAAAGGATGCCATCTTAAAAATTATTTTCGATAAATTGGTATCTAACAGTGTAATGCAATTTGAAGAGTCGAATTTAGAAGTAAAATATGCTGACTTTAAAGATATTATGAGGGAATACAGAGATGGAATTTTACTTTTTGAATTGATGGATGATATGGTTTGGACAAAAGCCATAAAAGATACCACCGGCTTAGATAAGTTTTACGAATCAAACAAACAAAACTTTATGTGGGATACAAGAGTTGATGCCAAAATTTTTGTTTGTAAAGATGAATTAGTTGCTAAAAAGGCCAAAAAAATGGCCAAAAAACAACTTAAAAAAGGCTTAACCAACGATGAGGTTAAAGAAAAAATTAACGCTGATAGCCAGCTTAATTTAGAGATAAAAGAAGACAAATACTTAAAAGGCGATAATGAGATTATTGACCAAGCAGAATGGCAAGCAGGTATATCTGAAAACCTGAATATTGATAAACAAATAATTTTTGTAAATATTTTACAGGTGCTCCCGCCACAACCCAAAAAAATAGAAGAGGCTAGAGGAATTATTACTGCCGAATATCAAAATTATTTAGAAAAAGAGTGGATCAAAGAACTTAGAAATAAGTACTCTTACAAAGTAAATGATGAGGTTTTAAAGAGCATAAATAATTGATAAGAAGCATTGCTATATTACTTTTTTTATCTTTTTGGTTGGGAGGATGTAATTTGCTAAACCCCGAAAAAGAAACCATAGTTCTAGCAAAAATTGGCGATAAATCTCTTTTTTTAAGTGAAATCCAACCCTCAATTCCCGAAAATTTTGAAGGGGCAGATAGTGCATTGTTTGTTAAAGAACAGGTTAAAAAATGGGTAGAGCAAACTTTGTTATTACAAATGGCCGAGCTCAATTTGTCTGAAAGTGAAAAAAACATTGAAAAGGAAATTGAAGATTACCGGAAATCACTCTTGATTTATGCCTACGAAAAGGCCTTTATTGCCCAAAAACTAGATACTTTAATTTCTGATAATGAAGTAGCCAACTATTATGAAGGTAATCTTCAGAACTTTGAGCTTAAAGATTATGTGGTAAAAGTATTGTACACCAAACTCGAAAAAAATGCTCCGCAAATTAGTTACTTGCGCACCATGATAAACAATACAGAAGAACAAGAAGTACGCTATCAATTGGAAGATTATTGCAGGCAATTCGCAACCAATTATATGCTCGAAGACCAAGTTTGGTTATACTTTGAAGATTTATTAAAAGAAATCCCAATAAAAACATACAACATCGATGCTTTTTTGAAAAATAACAAGGTTGTAGAAATTGAAGATGAACAATACCTTTATTTTTTGGTGATTAAAGACTACAGATTAAAAGATAGCGTTTCTCCATTAGAGTTGGAGAAAAGTCGCATCAAAAGCATTATTTTGAACAAAAGAAAATTGGAACTTACCAAAAGCATGAGAAAAGATTTGTACCAAGATGCCTTGAATAAAAACCTAATAGAATACTACACACCTTGAATTATTTAAAACCATTATTAGCCCTTGTTTTCATTTGTATTGGTGTTGTTACTATTAATGCTCAAAACAATGAGTCTTTAGATAAAATTATTGCCGTAGTTGGCGATCAAATTGTTTTAAGGTCAGAAGTTAACGAACAGCTATTGCAGTTAAAAGAGGCAGGAGAAACAATTGATAATGATTTAGAATGCAATATTCTAGAGCAACTTTTATTTGGAAAGTTATTGATTACTAAAGCAGAGGAAGATAGTATTTATGTGAGCGATGATCAAGTTGAGTTTGAACTAGAAAGAAGAATGAGATTTTTTATCTCTCAATTTGGCTCTCAAGAAAAAATGGAGAAGTTTTATGGCAAAAGCATATTAGAGCTCAAGGCAGATTTAAGAGACCTAGTTGCAGATCAGCTAACTGTGCAAACTATGCAACAAAATTTAACTGCTGATGCTAAAGTTACTCCTGCAGATGTAAAAGCTTTTTTTAATAGTATTCCAAAAGATAGTTTACCTTATGTAGACTCTGAGGTTCAAGTAGCGCAAATTGTAAAAAAACCACCTATTAGCGAAGAAGAAAAAGACCGAATTAAAACCAAGTTAAATGAGTTTAGAGATAGGGTAAACAATGGCGAAGATTTTGGAACTATTGCTTTTTTGTATTCAGAAGATCCTGGCTCAGCAAGAGAAAATGGTGAACTTGGTTTTATGACAAGAAATATGTTAGTACCAGAATTTGCTCGGGTTTTATTTAGTATGCAGCCTGGCCAAGTATCTAATATTGTTGAAACAGAATATGGATTTCACTTAATTCAGTTGATTGAAAAACGTGGACAAGAAGCAAACGGAAGACACATTTTGTTAAAGCCAAGAGTAAAACCAGAGGATTTATATGAGTCTAAATTATTTTTAGATAGCATTTTAACTATTTTAAAATCTGCAGATATCATAAAATTTGAAGATGCCGCTGCAAAATACTCTGATGACGATGATACAAAAAACAATGGTGGTGTGTTGATGAACCCAATGACAGGAACATCTAGATTTGAAATGGATGAATTGAGCAAAGTTGATCCCTCGTTATTCTTTTTGGTAAGTAAAATAAAAAAGGGAGAAATGAGCTCACCCGAAGTTTGGAATATGCAAGATGGCTCAAAAGCCTACAGAATTGTTAAGTTAATAAGTATTTCAGAGCCTCATGTGGCCAATTTAAAACAAGATTATAATAGACTTCAAACCCTTACAAGGTCAAAAGTTGAAGCCGATTTCTTAAACAATTGGGTTAGCGATAATTTAGATAAATATTATATCAAAGTAGATCCAAGTTTTAATACCTGCAAATTCAGGCACAATTGGGTTAAAGTAAAAAACTAAACATGAGCGATTTAAATTTCGATACCGATGTAAAAGCGGTTGAATATTTCCACAAAAAATACGAATTACTAAAAAAAGAAATTAGCAAAGTAATTATTGGGCAGGATGATGTGGTAGAAAAAGTATTGATTTCTATTTTTTCCAAAGGTCATTGTTTATTAGTTGGGGTACCTGGCTTGGCAAAAACCCTTTTGGTAAATACCATTGCTCAAGCTTTAGGTCTTTCATTTAGCAGAATACAGTTTACACCAGATTTAATGCCTTCTGATATTATTGGAAGTGAAATATTAGATGAAAATCGAAAATTTCAATTCAACAAAGGGCCTTTATTTGCCAATATGGTTTTGGCAGATGAAATTAACCGAACTCCGCCAAAAACCCAATCGGCTTTGTTAGAAGCCATGCAAGAAAAAGCTGTAACATCATCGGGTCACACCTATAAATTAGCCGACCCATTTTTTGTGTTGGCTACGCAAAACCCCATTGAGCAAGAGGGAACATACCCACTTCCCGAAGCACAGTTAGACAGATTTATGTTTAACGTTTGGGTTGATTATCCTTCGTTTCAAGAAGAAGTAGATGTGGTAAAAAGCACAACTTCAGGTACTTCGGTTGAAGTTAAAAACGTAATGACTGCTGATGAAATTACGCTATACCAGCAGCTGGTTCGTAAAATACCTGTAGCCGATAATGTTATCGAATACGCGGTGAGGCTTGCTTCAAAAACTAGAAATAACCCTGATGCTCCAGAAGTAGTTAAAAATTATATTTCGTGGGGTGCAGGCCCAAGAGCTTCTCAATACTTGGTTATTGGTGCTAAATGTCACGCCCTGTTAAGAGGTAAATTCTCTCCAGATATGGAAGATGTAAATGCTATAGCAGTGCCAATTTTACGACACAGAATTGTAAGAAATTACAAAGCTGAAGCAGAAGGTTATTCAGTTGAGAAAATTGTGGAAGCCTTGCTTGAAAAAGCTTAATTTAACTTTAACCTAACTACAGATAAATTCGGAAATGGTCTTACCAAAACCATTTGCCTTAGTGTAGTATCTCCATTTAAAGCTTCGGTTAATTGAGATTTTCCAACCGCAAAATAAATAGGGTATTTCAATTGTATTTCTAAATCGGGGTGGTAATAAATCTCAAAAGGCCCAACTTGGTTACTTATTAAAGGAAAAGGAATTACCAACCCAGGGGTGTTTTTCCCTTCCAGATTTTCTCTATATAAAGGAGAGTCTTTTTCTAGTTGCAGCCCGGCAATGTATAAAGTATCACCTGAAGAGTAAATGTCATCATAAACCAAGTCGAACCTTATATTTCCAAAAGGGTCATGATAAATGTTGGTGGTTAAATTTTGATTTGGTGTAATGTTTTTCAATAAGGTTTTTGCCAAAAAGTTTGTAGGATTTCCTGAAGGTGATTTTTGAATATATAAATTACTCCATTTGTCTTTTTGGGGATATTTAAATTCAAAGTAACCATTCACATCAGTGGTTACCATTTCAATTTCTTTGGGTTTTCCACTTCCAGAACTCAAATTTTCTGAAAACAAAATCAAATCAGCAAAAGGTATTGGTTTTTGATTCGAACCTTCAAAATAAACTCCTGAAATGGTGTAGTATTTTTTAAAAGGATTTACAAGTCCATCTTCATCACACGAAATGAAAACCGACGTTAAAAAAACAAATCCAAAAATTAATTTCAACTTCACCGGGCTAAATTAATTCACCTTTAATTAAACCAAATTGAAAAAGATTTAGTTTATCAACAAAAAAAATGGTATGATTAGTGCCTTTTCGAGTAAAATCATTCAAATAGTTAAACAAAACCACTAATATTTAACGAAACCTAATATTTTTGACAACCTTTAAAAATTCTATGTAAGAATTGATAAAAACAAATAATTACACAATGAAAACTAAACAAATAATCACCTTAGCAATTGCCTCATTTTTTGGAACATTAACCTTTGCCCAAGAAGAAAATAAAGTTCCAAATCCAAGTTTCGAAACTTTAGAAACAAAAATCAAGACTCCAGGTCAATTTATGGAAGCCGTAATGGATTGGGAAACACCAAGAGATTGCCCGCCTGCTGATATTTACAATGCAGAAGCCAAAAAAGATGAAGTTCTAGTTCCTAATAATGCTTACGGAGGATCAGATACCCAAGAAGGTGATAGCTATGCAGGCATTATGGTTTACGAAGAAAGAGGTGAAATTGCCAACAGAATGTTTTTAGCTACCAAACTTACCAAAACACTAATTGCAGGTAAAAAATACTGTGTAAAATTTCATGTTAGCCTTGCCGATTTGTCAAAATATGGCATCAATAATTTAGGAGTTTATCTTTCAGCAACAAAAGTTAAATTGGGCGATATTGAAGACGGTAAAATTAAACCTCAAGTTACCAAAAAAGGAAATCCTATTTTGGGTGAAATGGGCTTGTGGACTGCAGTTTGTGCTGAATACGAAGCTGATGGAACTGAAAAATACCTTACAATTGGAAACTTTGCAGGCCAAGATGAAGTATTGACCCAAAAAATGAGAAGACCAAGAGAATATACCGAACCACAAATTAGAGGCTCTTACTATTACATTGATGAGGTTTCTGTAATAGCTACTTCGCATTTAGATTCACCTTGTATTTGCGAAGAAGAGGAAGAAGATCCAAACGACAGGTTACAAGTAGTTTATACAAAAAATGTTTCTGAAAATATGGATATGGATGTTGTTCAGCAAATATCTCACAACAAAATATTTTTCAAATCGGGCAAATACAACTTAGACGAAACCCAACAACAACAACTTGCTTCTTTATTGGAGCAATTAAAAACTAATCCTGATATTTCTTTATCTATTGAAGGTCATTGCGACAATTCAGAATCAGGCATGTATAGTTTCGATATTTCAGAGAAAAGAGCTGATGCTATTAAAAGTTATTTAGTTGAAAAAGGTATTGAAGGATCAAGGCTAACAGTGGTTGGTTATGGGGATGAAAAACCTGATGCTGGAGCAGATACAAATCAAGCTAAAGCACAAAACAGAAGAGTTGAGTTTTCTGCCACAAAGTAATTTTTATTTAAATATTGTTAACAAAGGGAATATCCAATTTTGGTTATTCCCTTTGTTATTTTTAGGAATAGCCATTAATTCTGAGAGTCAGAATTTAATTCTAAATGGAAGTTTTGAAGAATATTCAAGCTGCCCTAACAAAGTTGGAGAAATAGATAAAACCATAAACTGGGTAAGCTTAAATTCTGGAACTCCTGATTTTTTTCATAAAAATTGTGATTTTTCTGATTCAATTGGATCAATAGAAAATGGTAGTCTTGGTTTAATTGTTTGTTGCGATTATGAAGATGCAGTTGAGTATTTTGGACAAACCTTGCAACATCCTCTTGAAAAAGGGAATTATATATTAAAGTTTAAGGTAAAACCTCGTGCAGGACCTTTTTACGCAAACAACTTTGGGGTTTTATTAAGAAAAGGGCAAATTAAACTTAGTCATTGGGGCCCTTACATCGAAGAACCTATTTTTAAAGTTGATGCACCACTTATTCAAACAAAAACATGGAAACAGTTCGAAGTAGAAATTGAAACCCAAGGAGGTGAGGATTTTATTGCTTTTGGAAATTTTTCACTTCCTGAAGAAAACAATTTGGTTATTGATAAAACACAAAAAATAACTGTAGGCTGGCAAACTTATTTATATGTTGATGACATTGTTTTAGAAAAGAAGTTTTCACAAAAGGGAGCTAAAGCAGTTACCCAAGAATTTACTCCAAACAAATCACTGAGCGTATATTTTGATTTTGATAAGTACGAGTTGAAACCTAATTTTAAAGATAGTATCGATGCTTTTATTGAACTTCATAATACTTCAGTTGGGCAAACTATTATTTTAAAAGGTTTTACAGATAGCGATGGCTCTGAAGATTATAATTATACGCTTTCGGTTAACAGAATTGAGGAGGTAAAATCTTATCTTGTTTCCTCAAACAAAAAATTTCTATTTCAACAACATGCCTTTGGCGAGGAAAATCCTAAATTTTCAAATGCAGATAAATTTGAAAAGCCGAAAAATCGAAGGGTTGAAATTTTATTTTTTAAACCATAATTATGGGTAACAAAAAGCAAAAAAGAATAGTAAATGCTTGGGCGTTTTATGATTGGGCAAACTCCGTTTATCCTTTGGTAATTACTACAGCAATTTTCCCACTGTATTATACTGCTGTTACAAGCGGGAACAAAGAGATGGTGGGCGATTTCGAAGCAGATGTAGTTTATTTCTTTGGAATTCGATTTGTAAATACTGCATTATATTCATACATAACCGCCGCTTCATTTTTGGTTGTTGCATTTGCGTCTCCTATTTTATCAGGAGTAGCAGATTACATCGGAAATAAACGCTTCTTTTTAAGCTTGTTTTGTTACATTGGCTCATCTGCTTGTATTGGCCTTTTCTTTTTTGATCCTGGCTTTTTAGAATTTTCTATGCTTTTGCCCTTTTTTGCAAGTATTGGCTATTGGGGAAGTATGGTTTTTTACAATGCTTATTTGCCAGAAATTGCACCACCAGAAGATCACGATAAAATATCAGCAAGGGGTTTTACCATGGGGTATATTGGAAGTGTATTGTTACTTGTTGCTAACTTGGTTGCTATTCAAGCTTTCGGAATGCCTGCAAAATGGGCTTTTATTACTGTAGGTATTTGGTGGGCCGGTTTTGCCCAAATCACCTTAACTTATTTACCCGAAAATCCTTACAATCATCGAGTTAAGAAAAAAGAATCTTTGGTAAAGAAGGGGTTTTTGGAGTTACAATCAGTTTGGAAACAATTAAAAAATCAAATTCCCTTAAAAAGATATTTAGGAGCTTACTTTGTTTACAACATGGGTGTTCAAACAGTTATGTTAATGGCAATACTTTTTGCCAACAAAGAAATTCAATGGCCCATAAATCCAGAAACTGGCCAGCCAGATACAGCAGGGTTAATAATTGCAGTAATAATAATTCAGCTATTGGCTAGCGTTGGGGCATTTGTAATGTCGAGGTTAAGTAAAAAAGTGGGAAATATAATGGTGCTTAAAGTGGTGGTTTTTTTATGGATATTGTTATGTGTTTTCGCCTACTTTATCCACACCCCAACAGAGTTTTACCTATTAGCTGCTTTTGTAGGTTTTGTAATGGGAGGCATACAAAGTATGTCTCGCTCTACTTATTCTAAAATGTTACCACAAACCGAAGATCATGCTTCTTATTTTTCGTTTTATGATGTAGCAGAAAAGGTAGGAATAGTTTTAGGGACCCTTGCTTTTGGGTACATAGAAGACTTTACTGGCACTATGAGAAACTCAGTTTTGGTTTTGATAACCTTTTTTGTGATAGGATTTATTTTATTACAAAGAGTACCCAAATTGAAAGTATTAAATCCTCAAGAAACAGCTTAAGTTTCGTTATTTTTGCCACCCCTAAAATTTGATATTTTGAGTAATCAATCTTTTGATGTTGCCATTATTGGTGGAGGTATTGTAGGAGCAGCCACTGCATATAAAATTCAAGAAAATTTCCCAAACCTAAGTGTTGGCCTTTTTGAAAAAGAGGCATTTTTAGCTCCTCACCAAACAGGCAATAATTCTGGTGTAATACATTCAGGCATTTATTACAAGCCTGGTTCTTACAAAGCCAAAAATTGTGTTGATGGAAGAAGAGAGCTTGTTAAATTCGCCAAAGACCATAATATTCCTCATGATATTTGCGGTAAAGTAATAGCAGCTACCGACGAAAAAGAACTTCCATTTTTAAATAAAATTTACGAACATGGCATTGCAAATGGAGTAGAGGGAGTAGAAAAAATCACAGCCGAGCAAATTGCCAAAATTGAACCTTCAGTTAATTCTATTGCAGGACTGTTTGTGGGTTGTACTGGAATTATTGATTACCGAGCTGCTACAGAAAAAATGGGTGAACTTTTTACCGCAAAAAATACTGAATCAAAGGTTTTGCTTAACCATAAAGTTGAAGATTTGGTGAGAGAAGGTGAAATAACTGTTATTCACACCAACAAAGGAAATTACAAAGCCAAATTTTTAATTTTTTGTGGAGGTTTATTTGCCGATAGATTAGCTAGAAAAGATGGAGTTGATCTAAAAGAAAAAGTAGTTGGTTTTAGAGGAGATTATTACGAATTGGAAGAACATGCCAAGCACAAGGTTAAAAACTTAATTTACCCTGTTCCAGACCCAGCTTTTCCATTTTTAGGTGTTCACTTTACTAGAATGACCAATGGCGAAATTGAATGCGGACCAAATGCTGTGTTTACCTTTAAAAGAGAAGGTTATAACAAAACCGATTTTAGTTTAAAAGATACCGTTGATGCATTATCATACTCTGGAACTTGGAAACTCTTTTTTAACAACATGAGTTACGGCATAAATGAGTACCGAAGAGCATTTTCAAAAAAGCTATTTCTTAAAACTTTACAACGCTTAATTCCATCGTTAAAAATGGAAGATATTAAGCCTGGAAGAGCAGGAGTAAGAGCCTTGTTATTAAGTCAGGATGGAGATACAAAAGATGATTTTAGAATTGAGTACTATAAGAATTCTATTCATGTATTAAATGCGCCTTCTCCTGCAGCTACAGCAGCATTAGCTATTGGGAATGAGGTAAAGAATATGGCTGAGAAATACTTTAAACTTACAAAATAGGTTTACTCAACTATTTTGTATTTGTCTTTTAAATCGTTCCAATTCCAAATAAAATTGGCAACAATTTCGTCTAACCTTTTTAAGAAAATTGGGTTAGGAGTTTTCATTTTCCTGAAATAATCTTGCTGATAATCATTCAACTCATATTTAAAGAAAATTGCCTTGCTCATGGCATAATGCGTGTTTTTTGAAGGGTGATTTACACGCTTTAAATAGTTTTGGTAATGAGCAATAATCTTTTTTAAATCTGCAATATCTAACTGTAAACTTACTGATAGCTTTTTATAGATTTTATCTAATAACCTAATGTCTTGGTAATCTGAAAAGTGCTGTGGCAACATTTCTAAGTTTCCAGAAAGAATAATCATTAGAAACTCATCAGAATTACTACCTTCAATTTTTGGCGGCTTTTCAAACTCAGGATCTTCGGCTATCAAGTTTGCTACCTCCTCAAAACCCTCATCGCAGGTTTTTAAAGTAGAGGTCACAAAAATCTGTGCGAGCTTGTCTTCAGTAATTTTTTTCTTGGTAAGGAAAGAAAGCATAATATTTCGCTGATTTATGTTTAACAAATCTATGAAAGCAATTGAGGGTTAATTTTTCAACAATAATTTACTTTTAAACAAAGTTTTCAACCATTTTGTGTATAACTTCCTAAAAATCAGGTTATGGTTTTCAACAATTGAATTTTACCTTTAATCAATTGTCCACAAAATATTATTACTCAAGTAATCCTTATATAACATGCAGGGCTAACCTTTGATGATTAAATTTGAATTATGAAAACGCTATATATCGTTAGGCATGCCAAATCAAGTTGGAGCGATGTTGACTTGGCAGATATTGATAGACCTTTAAAAGAAAGAGGTGTAAATGATGCCATAAAAATTGGAGAAAGGTTAAGAGAAAGAAATATTAATCCTGATATTATTTTTTCTTCCAACGCCATTAGGGCGCTTCATACGGCCATGATAATTGCTAGGTATTTAGATTTTCCTTTTCAACGTTTAATGACACGAAAAGAAATTTACGCTTCCACCAAAGAGTCATTGTTTCACTTTTTAAGTGCTATTGATAATCAAAACGAAAAAGTAATGATCGTGGGGCACGACCCAACTTTAACCAATTTTTTAAATCATTTTTTACCAAATCAACAACTTGATAAAATTCCTACATCTTCAGTGGTAGAGCTTCAAATTTTAGCTGAAAATTGGATTGATTTAAAAAAGTCAACAACCAAAACAATTTCCCAAATTTTACCCAAAACAATGCAAACCATTAAACTTAAATAATGGTAAAGAAATTTGAGTTTATCAATAGAGAAATTAGCTGGCTTTCTTTTAACGATAGAGTTTTACAAGAAGCAGCAGATGAGCGAAATCCGTTGGTTGAAAGAATGAAGTTTTTGGGTATTTTTTCCAACAATCGAGATGAGTTTTTTAGGGTAAGGGTGGCTACTGTAAAACGAATAGTTACTTTAGGTATTCGTGGCTTAGATCCTCAGTACGAAGACCCAATAAAACTTTTAAATCAAATTCAAAAAATTACACTAAAACAACAAGAGCGCTTTCATAAAATCTACTCTGAGTTATTGGGGAAATTAGAAGAAAAAAATATTTTTCTAATTAATGAATCTGAGGTGGAGCCTGAGCATGTAGATTTTATCAATTCTTATTTCGAAACCAAAGTTTATCCTGCATTAGTTCCTATTATGTTAGACAACGTAAAGGAGTTTCCTTACCTCAAAGACAAAGAAATTTACTTCGCAGTAGAGCTGATAAACAACTCCAAGAAAAGAAACAAATATGCCATTATTGAAATTCCTACTGGAACGGTAGGTAGATTTTTGGTTTTACCTCCTATTGGCGATAAAAAGTACATCATGATTATTGATGATGTAATAAGGTTTTGTTTAAAAGAGGTATTCAAAATATTTGATTGTGATGACATTAAGGCTTACACAATTAAAGTTACGCGTGATGCTGAGCTAGATTTAGACAACGATGTTTCTAAAAGCTTTTTAGAGCAAATGAAAAAAAGCTTGAAAAAACGAAAGCTTGGTGAACCAGTTCGTTTTGTGTACGATAGCGAATTGCCTGAGGAATTTTTGAAATATTTTATGGATAAATTGGGCATGGACGAAGATGATAACCTCATACCTGGCAAGCGGTATCATAACTTTAAAGACTTTATAAAATTTCCAAATGTTGGCGGCAAAGAGTTGCAATACCAAAAAATAGTTCAACTGCCGGTAAAACAACTCGAAGACGAAAAATCTGTTTTCACCGCCATCAAGAAAAAGGATGTTTTAATTCATTACCCATACCAAACGTTCAATTATTTTATCGATTTACTGAGAGAAGCTGCCATCGATCCAAAGGTAAAATCGATCAAAATCACCATTTATAGGCTTGCTTCAGAATCTAAAGTGGTAAACGCTTTGATAAATGCCGCAAAAAACGGGAAAAAAGTAACTGTGGTTATTGAATTGCAAGCTAGGTTCGATGAAGAAAATAACATCTATTGGTCAAATCAATTGCAAGAAGAAGGTGTAACAGTTCTGCATGGTTTGGCAGGCCTCAAAATTCACTCAAAAATTTGTATCATATCCCGAAAGGAAAACAATAAACTGGTTAATTATTGCTCTATTGGAACTGGAAATTACAACGAGTCTACAGCAAACCTTTATAGCGATTTTTCCTTATTTACCGCCAATACAAAAATTACCATTGAGGTTTCTAAAGTTTTTAAAATTATTGAAGGAAAAATTACACCCTACTATTTTAAACACTTGGTATTGTCTCCCAATAATTTAAGAAACAAATTGGTAAGATTAATCAATACAGAAAAGAGAAATGCTTTGGCTGGAAAACCTGCCTACATTTATTTGAAATTAAACAGTTTGGTTGATAACGATTTAATAACCAAGCTTTACCAAGCGAGTAAGGCCAGCGTAAAAATTAAGTTAAACATTAGAGGTATTTCTTCCATAATTGCAGGGGTTGAAGGACTTAGTGAAAACATTGAAGCCATTAGTATTTTAGATAAATTTTTAGAACATTCGAGGATTTATGTTTTTTGCAATAATGATAATCCTAAGTACTATATTTCATCTGCAGATTGGATGGTTAGAAACTTGGATAGAAGAATTGAAGTAACTTGTCCTATTTATGATAAAGACATTCAGCAAGAAATACAAGACTTTTTGGATATTCAATTTAAGGATAATGTAAAAGCAAGGTCGTTGGATAAAAGGCTTTCCAATAAATACCGAGACTTGCCAAACGACAAACCTATTAGGGCACAATTTGCCTTATATGATTATTACAAAAGCAAATTAAATTAATGAAGTTAGTTTCATCTAAATATGCCGGAATTGATATAGGAAGCAATGCCGTAAGGCTTTTAATTATGCATGTGCATGAATATAGAGGTAAAACTTATTTTAAAAAGATTTCGCTTACAAGGGTTCCAATTCGCTTGGGCGAGGATGTTTTTTTAAAAGGGGAAATTTCTGAGCGCAATAAAAACAGAATGTTGCACGCCATGAAATCTTTTTATCATTTGATGCAATTGCATGAAGTTAATGATCATTTGGCCTGTGCCACTTCAGCTATGAGAGATTCATCAAATGGAAAAGAAATTGTAGCAGAAATAGCCAAAGAAACAGGAATAAAGATTGAAATTATTGATGGTAAACGTGAGGCAGAATTAATTTATGCCACGCAAATAGAAAGTATTTTAGACAATTCAAAAAACTACTTGTACATTGATGTTGGAGGAGGAAGCACCGAGCTTACACTTTTTGCCAACAGCGAAAAACAAACCTCTCAATCCTTCAACATAGGTACTATTAGAATTCTGCACGATTTAGTAGAACATGATGAATGGGAACGTATGAAAAACTGGCTAAAAATAAACGCTAGAGAATATACAAACCTTTTAGCAATTGGCTCTGGTGGTAACATCAACAGACTTTACAAAATGGCAGGAAAAACCAATTGGAAACACCTTAAAGCCGTTGAAATAAAAAAGCTTGAAGAATTATTAGCTTCTTACAATTACGAGGAGCGTGTTACCCAACTCAATTTAAATACAGATAGGGCAGATGTTATTATTCCCGCTTCAAACATATTTTTGAATGTGTTAAGGTGGAGTAAAGCCCATGAAGTAATTGTACCTAAAATGGGCTTGTCTGATGGTTTGGTGAGGTTGATGCACAGTAAAAAAGTTTCAAATAAAGTTTAAGTTTAAGCTTTTTTAAAAGAGATTTTGCTCATTATTCTAAAAAGCTACTCCAAATACATAATCGTAATTACTGCTTAGGCAGCCCTTCTGATAGAAAGGACGGGGAATCTCTTCAAAAAAAACTGAATTTTTTTCAAAGATTCCTGCTTCCACTGCGTTCCGCAGGAATGACGGAACCATAAATAGAACTCGTCATTCCTTGGAGGTTGAGGAACGAGGCCGAGCAAGGAATCTCTCTAATTTATCGATATTTTCCTTTCAAACCTCTTTTGCAAAAAGAGTGAGAAATCTAGTTACTTAAATGCTTGTTTTTGTTTTGTCATCTTGAGCACTTTCTGGTTTTGTCATCCTGAGCGCAGTCGAAGGACAGACAAAACAGATACTCAACTTATATAAAATAAGCCTGACTCTCTTCAACGAGACAATGAAAGCCTTGTTTAATAATATAACCAAAAATTTACCCGAATAACAAAAGCGAAGGCGGGCCAAGAACTAAGTACCCTCCCTAGTTATTCCCCAAAATTATTGGTAAACCTTCATCGCCACCACCAATAACAACAACTTTAGAGTTAGGAGAAGTAGCCAATTTTAGAGTAGCTTCAATTCCTTTTTCTTTCAAAATTTTATCTGTTAATGATTTGCTGATAATTTCATTTGCTTTGGCTTTTCCTTCAGCCTCTAAAATTTGACGCTCGGCTTCTTTAGAAGCTTTTGCTAACCTAAACTCGTATTCAAGTGTTTCTTGTTCTTGTTTCAATTTGGTTTCAATAGCAGTTTTAATGGTAGGAGGCAACTCAATGCTTCTAATTAAAATACGCTCAACTGTTACATATTTATCCTTGCAAATTAATTTGGTTTCCTCATCTATTTCTTGGGTAATGGCTTCTCTTTTAGAAGAATAGATTTCTTCAGGAGCATATCTACCAACCACCATTCTAGCGGCAGACCTAATTGCTGGAATTACAACTTTTTTAACGTAATTTTCTCTAATTTCTGAATGCAAATAACCTAGATTTGGAATATCAGGTCTAAACCAAATTGAAACATCCACCTTAATTTCCAATCCATTGCTAGAAAGTACATTCAGTACTTCGGCAATTTCTTGTTGGGTAACATCGTAAGCTACCATTTCGTTCCAAGGAGCAATAAAGTGAAAGCCTTCACCATAAATTGTTTCTTTGTCAACACCACCACTAAATTGCTTAAACATAACTCCAGCTTGACCCGCTTTTAGGTTTACAGTTATTTTATTCCAAAAAGTGATTACAAGAATTAATGAAACCACCCCAATTAAAATTGGAATTAGTTTTTTCACATTAAACTCAGGATTTTGATTGTCCCATTGTTGTGCCATAATAATAATTTTTATTGTTTAATTAATTGTCCTTCAAATACTTTACTGTTTAAAACAGCCATAAATTTATAACTACTTTCTAAAACTTCAACCATATTTACATGCATGGTATCAATTAGCGGTTTCATACCATCAAACTCATTGTTGGTTTCTAGCAATACCAAATGATAGCTGCAGTCAGAGTCCCAAATAATTTGGTATTTATCGGTATATCCATCCTTTTCACTGGTTTCAATTTGAAAATCAGCAGTTCGTTCAATAACTACATCAGATTTCATTTCTTTTGGATACTCAAATTTTCCTACTTTAAAATCTTCGCAGTTATTACTCTGGCAAGAACCTAAGAGAATCACCAATAAGAAAAATGAAAAAAAACTACGCAATACCGGTGTAATTATAAGGTGTTATTTTTCTCAATTCAGCTTTTATATCTTCTTCAACATCTAAAGACTCAATAAAGTTTTTGATGGAAGTTTCAGATATTACGTCGTTGCTGCGCGTTAAATCTTTTAATTTCTCGTAAGGATTAGGATATCTTTCTCTTCTAAGTATTGTTTGAATAGCCTCAGCAACTACCGCCCAATTGTTTTCTAAGTCTAATTTAATTTTGGCTTCGTTGATAAGCAATTTGTTTAAGCCTTTAGAAATTGAACTTAAAGCAATAACAAAATGGCCAAATGGCGTACCGATGTTTCGCAAAACTGTGCTATCGGTTAAATCTCTTTGCAACCTAGAAATTGGTAATTTTTGAGAAAAATGCTCGAATAAGGCATTGGCTATACCAAGGTTTCCTTCTGCATTTTCAAAATCGATTGGGTTTACTTTGTGTGGCATGGCAGATGAGCCAACTTCACCTTTTTTAATTTTTTGTTTGAAATAATCCATACTTACGTAGGTCCAAATGTCTCTGCATAAGTCTAACAAAATGGTGTCGATACGTTTAAAGGCATCAAATAATGAAGCCAAATAATCGTAGTTTTCTATTTGAGTTGTAACTTGTTGTCTTTGAATACCTAGTTGATTTTTCAAAAAATCATTGCTAAATTTTACCCAATCTAAATTGGGATAGGCTACAAAATGCGCATTTAAATTTCCTGTAGCACCGCCGAATTTGCCTGAAATTGGAATTTTACTTAACTCATCAATTTGATTTTGTAATCTGTAAACAAAAACATTTAATTCTTTGCCCAATTTGGTTGGAGAGGCTGGCTGACCATGTGTTTTTGCCAACATTGGAATATCTTTCCAATCTTCTGCCAAACCTTTTAAAATTCCTAAAGTTTCTTTTAACTCAGGCAATAAAACATCGTTTAATGCATCTTTAATAGAAACTGGAATAGAGGTGTTGTTAATGTCTTGTGATGTTAGACCAAAATGAACAAATTCCTTGTTTTCGCTTAGCCCTAATTTGTCTAACCTTTCTTTGATAAAATACTCTACCGCTTTAATATCGTGGTTGGTAACCGATTCAATTTCTTTAATGCGTTTTGCATCGTTTAAGCTAAACTTAATATAAATATCGCGTAAAGCTTTGGCGTTTTCGGCAGAAAGAGGATTTAGAGATTTTAAACCTGCTTCATGAAGTTGAATGAAATATTCAATTTCAACCAAAGTTCTGTATTTAAAAAGCGCAAACTCAGAGAAATAATTATTTAATTCGGTAGTTTTACCGTGGTACCTTCCATCAATAGGCGAAATACTAATTAAAGGGTGGATTTCCATATCTTAAAATTGGACTGCAAAATTAACTAATTTAGACCGCTGAAAGCCTTATTAAAAGGTTAATAATCATGGAAAAAGTTAACAAATCATTCGGGTTTTTTAAACAATTAATGTGGGGTGTTAGGCAATACCCTGAGGCTTTAAGCTTTATGGTAAAACATAAACTTTATTGGCTGTTTTTATTTCCATTGGTATTTAATTTTTTGTTATTTTATTTTGGTTTTAGTGCTGTAAATCAAGTAAGTACATTTGTTGTTGAATGGATAAAAAGCTACATTGATTTTGATGGGTTTGGAGAAGATACAACCGGTTTTTTCAATGTTTTACTTGAAGTTGGTCTTTGGATTTTATTCAAAATAATGTTCTTGTTTTTGTATGCTTACATCGGTGGTTATGTTGTAATTATTTTCCTGTCGCCATTTTTAAGCTATGTTTCTGAATTAGCCGAAAGAAAAAATGGAGGCAATATTCCAAAATTTAAATTGGGTGATTTCTTTAAAAATATTTTTAGAGGAGTTGTAATTGCCCTTAGAAGTTTTTTTTACCAAACCATTATTAGTGCATTTATTTTGATGCTCGGGTTCGTTCCAATTGTTAATTTTTCTGTCCCAATTTTACTATTTGTTGTTTCTGCATTTTTTTATGGTTTTTCATTTATGGATTATTTTTTAGAACGCCGAATTTCAAGTATTTCCGAAAGCGTAGATTACATCAAGAAACATCGAATTATTACCACCTCACTTGGTTTGCCTTTTGTTTTTGTATTGGCAATTCCTTATATCGGTTCTTTTTTGGCCGGTTTTGTAACAATTGTGGGTACTATTGCGGCTACAATTTCTTTGATGGAAGAAGAAAAACTTCAAATTACACAACATGGTTAAGGTTTTTGTTTCTCGCTTAACGCCTAGAATTCAATATGCTTTTGATGTTGTTTTTGGTTCTATTTACAAGCTAAAAGTCCAATTTTTTCAAGATGCCGAAAAGTTTGACAAAGAAGAAGGGGTAAAGATTAACTATTCAAAAACCAAAAAAGAAAACTCTTTTCATATTAAACCTAAGGGTTTGCTTTCTGAAAGAGATATAGTTTCCCAAAAGATTATTGTTGAGGTTCAAAATGAAATTCCAATTTTTTTTACCCAAAAAGAAACCGACTTTCCGTTTGATGTTTTTGCAGCTTCTTTTTATTTGGTTTCGAGGTATGAAGAATATCTTCCTCATAAAACCGATGATTTAGGAAGGTTTGATTATAAATCGAGCTTGGCATTTCAAAACAACTTTTTAAGCAAGCCAGTTGTAAATTTTTGGGCAAAGTGGTTGGTTGAAAGTTTGCAAAAACAGTTTCCGAAATTCTCAATTCAAACTCCAAAATTTCAATTTGTACCAACCATTGATGTAGATAACGCTTATGCTTATAAAGGCAAAGGGTTTGTTAGAACAGCAGGAGCATTCGCCCGCTCTATTTTTGAAAGAAATTGGCAGGATATTAGGCTAAGATCAAAGGTTATAGCAGGCAAACAAGAAGATCCGTATGATGTTTTTGAAAAAATTATTGACATTGAGAAAAAGTATAAACTCAACCAAATATTGTTTTTTCTTTTGGCAGATTATGATGTGAACGACAAAAACGTCCCGCCTGGAAACAGAAAATTTCAAGAATTAATAAAACATGTAAACGATTATGTTGAGGTAGGAATCCATCCCTCTTTTGCATCTAACCAAAACAACCAAAAATTAAAAATAGAGGTTGAACGATTAACCCAAATTACCCACAGAAACGTAACCAAAAGCAGACAACACTTTCTGGTGGTTCAGTTTCCAAATACCTACAGAAACCTTATAGAAGAAGGCATAACAGATGATTACAGCATGGGTTATCCTCAAATTTTTGGATTTAGGGCAAGCATTGCCAATAGCTTTAATTTTTATGATTTAGAGTTAGAAAAAAGCTCTTCGCTTTGTATTCATCCGTTTTATGCCATGGAAGCTACTTGCAAATATTACCAAAACCAAAATCCCGAAGAGGCCATTAAATCTTTTAAAATTATTATTGATGAAGTAAAAAATGTTGGTGGCGAATTCTATTTATTATGGCACAGCGATACGCTAAGTGGTTTTGGTCAATGGCAGGGTTGGGAAAACCTATATGAAGAGTTAATTAAAATTGCGAATTCAAATTAATTCAACTTTCTTTTAATTAATGTGAAAAATCAGTTTTTAAGCAATACTTCATTGTAAATTTGGGAACTGAAATCTAAAAGTATGATTAATCTATCTTCTCAAAACAGTTTACTCAATAAGTTCCTAGCAGAAATAAGAGATTCAAAAATTCAAAAAGATAGAATGCGTTTCAGAAAAAACCTGGAGCGTATTGGTGAGGTCTTCGCAATGGAAATTAGCAAAACCTTAAGCTATAAAGAACAAAGTGTAACAACTCCTTTAGGTGAAGCTCAAATTAATTTAAACTCAGATAAAATTGTTTTGGGTTGTATTTTGAGAGCGAGTTTGCCATTGCATCAAGGGTTACTCAATTATTTTGATGATGCCGACAATGCATTTGTTTCTGCGTACAGAAAACATTATAAAGATGGAAGCTTCGAAGTAGAGGTAGAGTATCTTTCTTCTACCAATTTAGATGGAAAAATTTTGATAATTGCTGACCCAATGCTTGCCACAGGAAAATCGATGGTTTTAAGTTATGAAGCCATGCTAAATAAGGGCGAACCAAAACATACACATTTTGTTAGTGTAATTGCTTCGCAAGAAGGTGTAGATCACGTAAAATCTCACATGGGAAAAAACGCCACACTTTGGGTTGCAGCCTTAGATGATGAATTAACAGCACAAGCCTACATTGTTCCTGGTTTAGGAGATGCAGGTGACTTAGCCTTTGGCTCGAAAGAAGATTAAAATGAAATGCAAAAATTGATTGAAATTGTTGGGTTATTTCTTTTTAGCTCTGTTAAGTTTCTGTTTGCTCCAAGCGCTACCGTTGCAGCAGGTTATGGCTTTGTCGAAACATTGATTATTACCATATCAGGCGGGGTTTTTGGCGTTTTTCTGTTTTTTTTTTCAGGTTCGTGGATTTTAGCAAAATGGAGCGCATATTTTCCAAATAAAAATCCATCAAAGAAGTTTTCAAGAAAAAATAAGTTAATCGTATCAACCAAAAATAAGTTTGGTGTTATTGGCTTGGCCATTTTAATGGGGGTTATTTCAATACCTTTAGCATCATTTCTTGCAGCAAGATATTTTAGGTACAACCCAAGAACAATTCCTTATTTAATTGCTTCCATTTGTCTTTGGAGCTTGGGTTTAACGTTTTTTTCAATTATAATAAAAAACAATCTGGTTTGAGTAAATACAAACACATCTTTTTCGATTTAGACCATACTTTATGGGACTTTGCCAAGAATTCTAAAGAAACATTATCAGAAGCATTCGAGTTGTTTTCGCTTGCTTCATTGGGTATAAACTGGAACGAATTTATTCATGAATACTGGATTGTAAATGATGCTTTTTGGGATGATTACCGAAAGGGTAGGGTAACCAAGGAAGAGTTAAGGTACAATCGGTTTCATTTTACGTTAAAACATTTTGACGTTGATAATTTCGAGTTGGCCACTTCTATTGGCGATTATTATGTGAAATATAGTCCTCATAAACAAAATGTTTTTCCCAATACACACGAAACGCTCAACTATTTAAAATCAAAATACAAACTTCATATCATTACCAACGGGTTTGAAGAGGTACAATATATTAAATTGGAGAAAAGTAATTTGGCTCAATACTTTGAAGAGGTAATTACTTCAGAAAATGCCGGAGTAAAAAAACCTGATCCCAAAATTTTTAATTATGCTTTGGAGCTTTCAAATGCAGAGGTTCAAGAATCTTTAATGATAGGAGATAACCTAGAAGCCGATATTTTGGGAGCAAAAGAAGTTGGTATGGACCAAGTTTTCTTTAATCCTGATGGTTTGCCGAATAACGAAGAAGTCACCTTCGAAATTCAAAATTTAAAAGAGCTAATAGGAATTTTGTAGTTTAAAGTTTTTCCGGCTCAGCCAAGTATTTTTTTATTGCCCTAAACAAGTTTCCACCGTGCGATCCATCAATAATTCTATGATCTAAAACCGAGGTTAAAGAAATCATTTTTCGTATTACAATTTCATCATTAACCACAATTGGTTTCTTTTGGCTTTTTCCCATAAACATTACAAATGCCAAATTACTTGGAGGCATTAAAGAGCCAAAGCCAACATCAAGTCCAAGGGTTCCAATATTTGAAAGAATAAAAGTTCCAAAAGCATCTGGTTTTATACCAATTCCAGGAATAATTATTCCTAAATCTTGAGAAGTCCAACGAATAAAATTAAAAAGGGGTTTTCTAAAAGGCCAAGGAACACTAGCCAATAGATTTTTTTTCTTTTTAGATTGATCTCCTTTTTTATCTTTCGCATCTAAAATTTGTTGATCTAAATAGTTGCTTAGCTCAACAATGTTGTAATTATCAATATCCTTTACTATTACAGAGCCCATTTGGTTTTTTCCAATCAAAACAGATATCATAGCATCAACCGTTTTTCTTTGAAAAATTTTTCCTCTAGTAAGGTAACAATTTAGTTCTGGAACATCATGTTTTACAGCCTTCCCAACAACCAAAGCGAAAATATGGGTAAGGGTAATTTTTATCCCTTCTTTTCTTTTTTGGGCAATGAACTCTTCAACATGGGTAATGTCAATTTCTACAGCGCCAAGCATTTTAGAGTCACGAGGTTTCTCATAAATGGTAGAGGCTGTTTTTCTCCAAGTGTTATTTAACTCCACGGCTCAAAAGTAGCCAAACAGCAATAAAAATTTTTAAGTATTAAATTGTTATTTTTAAATTCTTGATAAATCTCATTTTTGAGTTTTTTATCCTACCTAAATTTGATAGATGAAAAGACTATTAACCACCTTAATGTTTTTGAGTGCAATAATTCTTGCAGGCCAAGCTCAAAAATTAAAACCCTATATCGGCGCTCAATTAAATATTTCAGATTTTGACATGGCCAAATCATTGGTTGACCAAAAAATGGCAACTAGTGGACTGACCCTAGTAGGCCAATATAAACCAGCAAAAGATTATGGAAGATGGGTTTTTGTTTACACAACTCCCGAATTACAAAGCACAGTAAAAAAGTATGGAGGAATACGTGGCTTTGGTTTAACCCAAAGAATTGCAATAACCAAAGAAGATGATAAAATTATCTTGTCAGCCACAAATCCTCATTATTGGGGAGCAGCTTATTTTCAAGAAGACTATAGCAAAGAAATTGGTGTTTTTGATGATTTGAATAATAAAATAAAATAGAAGCATTATTTACCAATTTGGGTTTGGCAGAATCATTTGAATTTGGTTCAAAAGAAGGCTTAGAAGTAGATGATTTAATTGATTATCAGTACATGTTTGGAATGCCTTATTTTAAAGATGTAGTTGAACTAGGAGAATATTCAAGCTTTGAGACCATTAACTCAAATATCAAAAAAGGTTTAAGGGTACTTATGGATGAAACAAAACTTGTTTATTCTGTTGAATTGTCTGAACAGAAAATGGCCTTGTATGGCATTGGGTTGTTTGGAGATGAAGGAGAACAAATTTTTCTACCAATAATTGATTTTTTAAAACCTAAAAACACTTGTTTTTTACCTTATGAAATTCTTGTGCTAAACAACAAAGTATACATGCTTCATGGAAGATTCAGAATTGCTCTTTCTTTTCCTGATTTAACCATGGGAACTTTCTCTAAAATAATGTCCACTCCAGGTGATATAGAAGAAGCTATGCTTCAAATTTTGATGCAATAAAAATCGTTTGAAATAAAGTTGATTTTGGTTTTTGAAGTGCTTACTTCAACTTAGCAAGCGGAGTTTTGTTTCCAGAAACTTCATCGTCAATATTTACCAAAATTTCGGTGCCAAGAGGTAAAAAAACATCTACCCTTGAACCAAACTTGATAAATCCAAATTGATCGCCTTGGGCCATTGTTTCGCCTTCTTTTGGATAAAAAACAATACGTCTTGCCACAGCTCCTGCAATTTGCCTTACCAATATGGCGGCTTTGTTATTTTCTAAAACAAGGGTAGTTCTTTCGTTTTCTGTGGATGATTTTGGATGCCAAGCCACTAAAAATTTTCCAGGATGGTATTTCATCAATTTTACCAAACCTTTCATAGGCGCCCAATTAACATGCACGTTTAAAGGAGACATAAATACTGAAACTTGAATTCTTTTATCTTTAAAATACTCAGTTTCCTCAGTTTCTTCTATCACTACAACTTTTCCGTCTGCAGGGCAATAAATTATTTCATCATTTTTGGCTACAATTCTATTTGGGCTTCTAAAAAATTGCAACACAAGCAAGAACATTCCAAAACTTAATGCTCCAAAACCAATTTGAAAAGTTGGGAAATTCATGATAAATGGCCTAACTGCTAAATTGAGAATAAGCAAGCCTACAAAGGTTATTGTAAGTATTTTGTACCCTTCTTTGTGAATAGTCATGGGGGCAAATGTAAACGAAATGGTTTGAAAATTTTATAGAAATAAATCTACAACGAAAATAAAGGGGGTTGCAAAAAGTAATGCATCAAAACGATCTAAAACTCCACCATGGCCTGGTAATATTTTGCCAGAATCTTTTATTCCAGCCAAACGCTTCATGTGTGATTCTACCAAATCTCCGATAGTTCCGAAAACACTCATTATTACAGCAAATAATATCCATTTTGGAACATTACCTAAATACATTCCAATTAATATTCCCATGCCAAAGCAAAACAAAAATCCTCCAACAAAACCTTCCCAAGTTTTACCTGGAGAAATCCTTTCGAATAATTTATTTTTTCCAATCATACTTCCTGTAAAGTAGGCAAATGAGTCGTTAGTCCAAATAAGTAATATAATGCCTAAAAGATTTAGTGGTTCATATTCTCCAGAGCTTGAAAAAACTAAATAATTTAATAAGGAAAAGGGTAGGGCTACATACAAAACCCCAATTAAATTTACAAACGGGGCAAAGTGTTTTTGGGTAGAATTAGTATATAAATTAAAGTAGAAGAGAAGGAAAAATGCGGGGATTAAAAATGCAAAATACCTTGAATCAAAATTTGAAGAGGCGTGCAAAAAACACATCGAAAACAAAGTGATACCAAGAATAATTGAGAATATTTTTATTCGAGGTTTACTTTGATTTTCAAAAAGTGCAAAGAGTTCCCAAATTCCAGCAACTAAAAAGAATAAAAACAACGATACATAAGTGAATGCATTTAGGTAAACTAGTGTAATTACACCAAACCCAAAAGCTAAACCTGTAATTAATCGTGGTTTAAGATTCTTCAATATTCTTTGATTCAATTAATCGAATTGCCTTAACAACATCTTCAGCCAAAACGTACAATTCAATAAAAGTAGAATTATTAAATTGTACGTATATGGAATCTTGTTTATTTATAGTTCGAGTTTCAATTTCATGCTCACCGAGCATGCCCTCAATAATCATTATTTGATGAATAGAATTTGATTCAAAAATTTTTTTCCAATCGGGTTTCTTTTCCACCAAATTAGTTTTAGGCTTTGTTTTCGTTTTTAGGCTCTTCTGGAGTTGCTTCTGAGTTAGTTGAGTTTTCAGCAGCAACTTCAGTTTCTTTAACTGAACCATTTAGGTTTTCAGAAGGTTGACCATTTTGTGGATTCGCTGCCAATTGAGATTCTTGCTCAGCTTTTTCTTTGGCTACCTTAACAGCTTCTTTTTTCTTGGCTTTTTCAACTTTAGCAACCTTTTCTTCCTCTTCTCTTTCTAAATCGCGCGCAAAAGTTCTTCTACCAAAAATAGTTTCTAAATTATCTCTAAAAATAACCTCTTTTTCTAGCAACATTCCTGCAAGTTTTTCGAGCTTATCTTTATTTTCAGATAACAATTGTTTTGTTTCTACATATGCTTGCTCAATAAGTTTTGATGCTTCTTCATCAATAGTTTGGGCTAGCCTTTCAGAGTATGGGTTTTTAAAGGTGTATTCGCTTTGGCCTGATGAATCGTAGAATGATACATTTCCAATTTTTTCATTTAGCCCAAATACTTTAATCATACCATAAACCTGCTTGGTTACTTTTTCTAAATCGCTTAAAGCGCCAGTAGATATGTTACCAAATATTATTTCTTCGGCTGCTCTTCCGCCAAGAGCTGCTTTTACTTCATCTAATATTTGCTCTTTGGTAGTAATAGACCTTTCTTCTGGCAAATACCAAGCTGCTCCCAAAGACTGACCTCTTGGTACAATAGTAACTTTTACAAGTGGGTGAGCATGTTCTAACAACCAACTAACAGTTGCATGACCAGCTTCATGAAAAGCAATTCGTTTTTTCTCTAATGGAGTAATTATTTTGCTTTTCTTTTCTAATCCTGCAATAACTCTATCTACTGCATCTAAAAAGTCTTGTCTTTCTACATGTTTCTTTTTTCTACGGGCTGCAATTAATGCTGCTTCGTTGCAAATGTTAGCTATATCAGCTCCTGAGAATCCTGGAGTTTGCTTGGCTAAAAATTCAATATCGATATCTTCAGCTAATTTTAATGGCTTTAAATGCACATTAAAAATTGCTTCTCTCCCTTTAATATCAGGCATGTCAACGTAAATCTGTCTGTCGAATCTTCCTGGTCTTAATAGGGCTTTGTCTAAAATATCGGCCCTGTTTGTCGCGGCCAAAATAATTACTCCGCTGTTGGTTCCAAAACCATCCATTTCGGTAAGAAGCTGATTTAATGTATTTTCTCTTTCGTCGTTAGCGCCTTGAGATATACTTTTTCCTCTCGCTCTACCAATAGCATCAATCTCATCTATAAAAACAATAGAAGGAGCTTTTTCTTTGGCTTGTTTAAATAAGTCTCTAACTCTAGATGCACCTACACCAACAAACATCTCAACAAAATCAGATCCTGATAGAGAATAAAAAGGAACTTGTGCTTCGCCTGCAACAGCCTTTGCAAGCAGGGTTTTACCTGTACCTGGATTTCCTACCAATAAGGCTCCTTTCGGAATTTTTGCTCCTAACTCGGTATATTTTTTTGGATTTTTTAGAAAATCTACAATTTCTAAAACTTCTTCTTTTGCCTCGTCTAAACCTGCTACATCACCAAAAGTTACTTTAACCGATTTGTTTTGGTCGAAAAGTTGGGCTTTTGATTTACCAATGTTAAATATTTGACCACCAGGACCGCCGCCACCGCTCATTCTTCGCATTAAGAATATCCAAAGACCCACCATAATGGCAATAGGTAAAATCCAACCTATCACATCACGGCCCCAATTTTCTCGGGTTTTATATTCATAGGTAAATTCATATTCTTTGTGCCATTCTTTCAATGTTTTGGCAAATTCCTCAGAGGGGCCAATATTAAGTTTGTAATGGGGGCCAGGATTTGTTGGTGAATTGCCAAAAGATGGCGCCTTTACCTTTTTGTCGTGAGGAGGATTTTTTAAAGCTTCTGCCGTTAAAAATATTTCAGCATAATCTTCATTGTAAACAACAATTTTTCGAATTTCTTTGTCTTTTACATAATCTTCAAATTCCATTAAATTTATGTTTTCCATTGGGTTTGCCCAAGGGAATAAATTCATTGAAATTAATACCACGCCGATAACTGCGTAAATCCAATAAAAGTTGAATGGTTTTTTTGGTCCTTTGCTATTTTGGATAGACCCCATTCTGTTTTTCATTTTTTCAAACTGAGAGTTATTTCCTTTTTTACTTTCGCTCATTTTCAATTAAATCAAGTTTTACTATTTCTCCATCGGCCCACAAATCTTCTAAAGCATAAAACTTTCGAGTTTCTTTTTTGAAGATGTGAACCACAACATTGAAGTAGTCGATTAACACCCACTCAAGATTTTCTTTTCCCTCAACATGCCAGGGTTTTTCTTTAATTTTTTTTCTTACTTCCCTCTCTAATTGATCTGCAATGGCATTTACCTGTCTTTCGTTACTTGCTTCGCAAATAATAAAATAATCGGCTATGGCGTGGGGTAATTTTTTTAAATCTAGGACTAATATTTCCTCGCCTTTTTTTTCTAAAATCCCTTCTACGAGGGCATTTACAAGGTCTAAGGATGCAAGCTTTACTTTTTGGGTCATTAAGTTTGAAAATTGTTTGCAAAATTAGTTAAAATAAACGCACTTTGCAGTACCTAAATTTCCAAACTAACATTGATAAAACAAGACAATAACACTTTTGTTGGCCAACTTCATTTTCATTTTTCGAAATTGAATTCAACCAATAAATTTTTACAAGAATTTGGTGACTTTAATAATGATAGGAAAAGTTTTGTTATTTCTACAGATTACCAAACAAATGGAGTAGGGCAAAGGGGGAGTTTTTGGGAGAGCGAACCAGGTGAAAATTTGTTATTTTCAATGTTTAGCTTTTATCAATATTTAAAAATAAACCAAACTTTTGCTATTAATAAAATGGTAAGTATCTCAATATTAACCACTCTAGTAAATTTAGGAATAGAAAATGTTAAGATAAAATGGCCAAATGATATTTTAATTGGCGATGAAAAAATAGCGGGAATTTTGATTGAAAATTCGATTCAAGGCGAAAAAGTAAAGTCTTTAATTATTGGCATTGGCTTAAATATTAATCAATTAAAATTCAAAGATTACAAGAGAAAATGTACTTCCTTAAAAAAAGTTAAAGGAATTGAATTCAGCAGATTTGATATCCTCGAAAAGTTAAAAAAAACGATAGAAACAAATTTTTCGAAATTGAAAAACGACTTTACAGCTTTCGATAGAGAATACTTAGAAAACCTCTATCAGTTTAATGTATGGAAAGGATACCTTATATACAATCAAAGAAAAAATGCTTGTATTAAAGGAGTTTCTTTTGGGGGGGATTTAGAGGTGAAAATTGATAGCGAAGAAATCCTCAGTCTAAAAAATAAAGAAATTGTCTTTATTTAAATTTCTGTTTTTTCTAGTTTGGCAGATAATGCGTTAAAAAAGTTTGTTAAAGGTTTCTCCACCATCATTTTTAAAAATGAATTTACATCTCCGTTAAAAACAAGGTAGGCTTCAGATTTATTCTCTGAAATTTCGTTCACCTTTATTTCCATTTTAAAGTCAAACGGATTTTTTCCTTCAGAAATAACTTTTACAACATTATCAGCAACTTCAGAAACCTTCATGCTAATTGTTGCCATTCCTTGAATTTCAAAAACAATATGATTATTTGAAACCTCTTTAACAACTACTTTTTCTTCGGGTAAAAGTTTAGGGAAGTTTTCAAAATTTGAAACAAATTCAAATGTTTTTTGCGCACTAATGTTTAATTGTGCTTTGTTACTTTCAATTATCATAAGAAATTAATTTGATGGTTCCCAGCTTTTTGGGTCTTTTCTCCACTCTTTCAATGATTTTATATCTCCTATAGAAATATAAGAAATGTCAGCAGCTTTTTGGATAAGCACATCATAGTTTGTTAAAGTAACCAATTGACATTTAGCAACTTTGAAGTTTTCTTTTGCTTCTTCTAAGTCATAGGTAAAAATGGCAACCATGCCTTTTACAGTACAGCCTGCGTTGCGAATTGTTTCAACAGCATTTAAACTACTAGCCCCTGTAGAAACCAAATCTTCTATCACTAAAACAGATTGACCTTCTTCAATAACACCCTCTATTTTGTTTTCTAAACCGTGTGATTTTGATGCGGGCCTAACATACACAAATGGAACTCCCAATTCTTGAGCTACAAGCACACCTAGGGCAATTCCGCCTGTAGCAACTCCTGCAATTACATCTGGTTTTCCAAAATTATCGCTTAATATCTTAGTTATTTCTTGCCTAATGTAAGTTCTAATTTTTGGGTAAGAAAGTATTTTTCTGTTATCACAATAAATTGGAGCTTTAATTCCCGAAGCCCATGTAAAAGGTTGGTTAGGCTGTAACTTTATTGCTTTAATTTGCAATAAAAAGTCAGTTATTTGCAGGGCTGAATTATTATTTTGTAACATGGAGAAATTTATTCTAAATGAGCGCCAAAAGTATAAAGTTTTCAGCAACGAAAATGTGCTTGAAATATCAAATTCAAAAGTTGATGATTTTGGAGAAGATTATCATGTTGTAAAAACCTTTGATGAAGCTTTTTTTTCTATGTTTTTTATTGATCAAAAACCCGGAGTAAATTTTTTTTATTTTTCTGATAAACCTAGTGATACTTTAATTGAGTTTTCAAAAAACTTCAGAATAATAAAAGCTGCAGGTGGAATAGTTAGAAATAAAAAAAATGAGCTTTTAGCCATAAGAAGAAATGGAATTTGGGATTTACCAAAAGGAAAAATTGAAAGTGGAGAGAAAATTGAAGAAGCTGCAATAAGAGAAGTAGAAGAAGAATGCGGAATTAGCGATTTGTTAATTGATGAATATTTCGATACAACTTTTCACGTTTACCCATTAAAAAATAAAATAAATGCCTTTAAGCCAACATATTGGTTTGCAATGACTACTAAGTTTGAAGGCCATTTAATTCCCCAATTAGAAGAGGGAATAACCGAAGCTAAATTTCTATCGAAACGGGAGGAAGATGAGATTAAAGAAATCACCTTTCCTTCGTTGAAAAGTTTATTCAGTCATAAATCGGAATAAAATACCAAGACTTTTTTTATTTTATTCGAAAAATGGGCAACGTTTCTTTTTGTTTAACCTATTTTTGATAACTTTCTTTACAGATTCTAAAATATTGTTATGGTTAAATTAAAAGTGAGGCAAGGATTATTCAAGGCTTTAATATTGATGAATGCAATTGCACTTTTGCATCAATCTTCTCAAGGTCAAGACACAACGGCCTTTTTAACCTCAAGCACAACTTCCATTTGCTTAGGGGATACTGCCACTCTAAATGCAGGAACCGTTGGTGCTGATTATGGCGATGGATCAGACGGAGCACTCACAGTAAGTTCAGGAACGTCATACACCGATGCAGTAAAAACTGGCGTAACAGGCACCAATGCAGCTGGCGGAAATACCTTGACGGTTGCTTCTTCAAGCGGCTTCGCTGTTGGTGATGAAATCATCATCATAACAATGGTAGATGCTGCTACTTCAGGTAATACAGTGGGTCAACATGAGTTCAACAAAATCACAGCTATTAGTGGAAACACATTAACACTCGCTGCCATCAGAGCATTCGCTTTCAATGCTTCGAGCACGCAAATACATCAAGCCATTAAGGTACCTAACTACACGAATGTTTCTATTTCTTCAGGCGCAACACTTACGTGTGCTGCATGGGATGGCTCCACAGGAGGCGTTTTGTGCTTTAGAGCAAACGGCACATTAACCAACTCAGGAACAATTACTGCGGTAGGAAAAGGATACCGAGGCGTTGGTCACACTGCACTTTGGCGCAATAAGGATGGCGCACAAGGTGAAGGAATTTATGGAATTGGCTACGCTGGCGGAGTCTCTAATGGAAGCAACAACGTAACTTGGAATGGTGCCAATGGCAATGGTGGAGGTGGCGGCACAGGACGTCAAGATTCTGGTGGAGGCGCTGGTGGCGGTTACGCTTCAAATGGAACAAATGGCAACAACCATGGTGGTCACTTTGGCGGCACAGGAGGCCTTTCGGTAGGTACAGCAAACTTAGACCTATTGATCATGGGTGGCGCTGGAGGCGAAGGTGGTGGTGATGAAGATGGAGCATTAGCTGGTAGTGGCGGCAATGGTGGCGGAATCATATACATAAGCGCTTCTATTACTCAAAACGCTGGCACTATTACTTGTAATGGGAACAACGGTGGTAACGGAACAAACTCTGGCGGTGGCCGTGGCTGCGGCATGGCTGGTGGCGGTGGTGGCGCTGGAGGCTCTATTAAGCTGATTAGCGTGTTCAATGGTACGGGCACTATCACAAGCATTGGTGGCAACGGAGGAACCAATAATGGTTGCGGTGGCGCTGGAGGCGCAGGTTCTGTTGGTAGAATTGCATTAGCTTCAACTATTTCTTCATACCCTACTACCAACCCTGTATCAGCTACAGCAAGTTTAACGGTTATAACGGGCTCAAGCTTTGCATGGAGTAATGGCGATACATCGTCTTTTATTCAAGTAAGCCCAACAACCACAACAACTTACACGGTTACCATAACCAATGGAACTTGGGCAGATACATTATCTAACGAAATCTATGTTTTTGGTGTACCAAACATGCCTACAGCATTAGTCGATATTGAGCATTGCGCAGGTACTTTTACATTTAATGCTACTACAGATAGCTTGGTACAAACAGTTTGGTATGACTCCCCAACAGGAGGTACTCCCATTTTTTATGGAAATGAATTTACTACCCCCTTATTAAATGATACCACAACGTATTATTTCAGATCACAATATGTAACCTATATCCCACCTGCAGATGCTGTTGATAACAGCATGCAATTGGCTCTCGGTCTAAGATTGCTCGTTTCTGACTATGAAGGCAAAGCGGTAATTCTAAGAAAAAGTGCTACCGCAAATGATACGGCATCTTTTGGATTCAACTTTTTGGGCCAGCTAGACGCAGACGCTATTAACGCTTGGGCAGGATCAGCAACAGATCTATGGGTACACACAATATTTGATCAAAGCGGCAACGGAAGAAATTTATTAAACACCACCACTGGGCAACAGCCCAAACTGATATTAAGTGGTGAAAATGGGAAGCCAGTTTTGCGTTTCGTAACGGGAACTTTCCTCAGATACGCCACGAATGACATTGTTTATCCAATGTCAATTGTAACTGCTGCCAAATTAACGACTAACAGCTGCGGAAGAGTTTTTGGAGCTGCCAATAACTACATTTTCGCCTTTTACAGCAATCAAGTAAATCGGCATCACTTTAATACTTGGATTTCGAATAGCGGGACTAATATGGTTCCTGCTAGTAGCTCTGATACATGGATTCATTCATCAATGAGCGCATCAAATACATCTCACCGATTTTTCGATAATGGGAATGAGTGGCCTGCAAACACGATTAATAATGCAAATTCTCAGCCACCAAATGGCTTTCAATTGAATGGCTATGCTGCTAATAACGAAACATCCAACGTAGACATTATGGAGGTTTTCATATTCAATGATGTAATTACAGACACAGAACGAGAATACATTGAAGGACGCATAGCTTCTCAATACGATTGGCAAACCGCTGGTGGACAAGTGGTGGACGCTGCCGCTCCATGCTTGCTAAGCAATCCAAACATTGACTCTGTAACAGCGATTGTAACAGCTCCAAGTTTTGGAATTACATTAGATACCATAACTGCAAACTGCGGAGCAGATAGTATATTGATTGATGCTGGCTCGGGCTGGCAAACCTACTCATGGTCAAACCTAGACACTACTCAAATTTGTACTGCCAGGTATTCTGGAAAGTATAAAATAGTTGTGAATGATGGCTCTTGTGACGTTACCGATTCGGTATTTGTTAGTTTACCAAAACCAGTGTTAGACGATTTCACCATTTGTAATGGCGACACGATAACTGCTGGCTATCTGAATCTTGGTGGGTTTGCATCAGGTGGTATACTCGACACCATTGGCCAAGAAGCGGTCAACAAATTTTTAACGGACGGAACCTTGGTTTTCCCGAGTACTACACAAGTGCGTGCGCTCATAGTGGGCGGTGGTGGTGGCG